>OBVD01000024.1_pt1 | contig 179097 bp, 183 predicted proteins | sample 1495031 | NCBI WGS metagenome assembly OBVD01 (sample SAMEA2579967, study PRJEB22360) | human gut metagenome
AGATGCTACTACTTATAATATTCCTGATACAGACACTAATACTACGTATACTTTGAATGTTACTCAAGATGGTAATAAGGCTACTATTACCTTGACTGATGATAAAGGTAATGTTCAGACTAAAGAAATTGAATTTACGGATACTGACACTGATACTAAGTTTGATCCGTCTGCTTTAGTAGTAGGTAAGGATGGTGTGACAATTGAGTATAATGGTGAAGCTACAGGTGTTAAACTTCCTACTCTTGTATCGAATGCTTTGAGTGTAACAGAGTTCACTAAAGATGGTGTTACATATGGATGGGCTGTAAGATGTGGCGATTCAGAACCTGTTAACTTAATGATTACTGATATTCTACCTCTTACAGGCTTTAGCTTTGAACCTGATGCCATTCTTGGTGGTGTGCCATCTATGAAAGCATTGAGTGTAGAATATAATGCTTGGGGTGAAAAAACTAGTTGTGAACCTGCTACTGCTACTGGTGAGGTTTGGAGGCAATCTACTGATAAATCATATATATCTCCAGTTATTGTTGGTAAGTATTATTTGAATCCTTCAAGTGCTACTAAAGATCAGATCGTTTCTATTGAAGTACTTTCTAGAGATATAGAATATATTTCTAAGACTAGAGCTGCTGATTGTGCTCCTAGCGTTGATAGTTATTCTGTAAAAGATGGTATGTTGACTGTTAACTTCAAGGCAAATGCTGAATTGATTAAGGCCGTTGAAGCTTCTGAAATAACTGGATTCAAGATTCGGGTTAAAACAAAAGCTGGAAATACAATTACTGATCAGGACTATAGAGGGGTATATGCGACTAAATATACTACATTAGTTTTGGCTGATAAGAAGAAAAAAGCTGCTAACCCAACAAATCATGATTTATATGGTGCTAATAGCGGAACAGCTAAGGTTGCTATTGATAAAATACCTGATTATGAGTTATCTTACAAGTCAACTACTGGGTTGGATATGAAACCATTAGTCGTTACTTGTTATAAAGATGAAGCTACTAAAGCAACTCATCAGACCATGTCTGATAAAGATATTGAAAGCTTAGGATTGCATTATGAGTTCCATTTATGTAATTATATTCAAGGTGATAACGGAACTGCACAAAATGATTATGCAAAAATTGTAGACGGTGTTTTGTATCCGAAATTGTATAATGAAACAGGTACTCCATATGCAGCAGTTGGTCGTATGCCATTAGTTCGTGTACAGTTGATGACAAAAGATAATCAGGTTGTTAGCACTGGATGGATTAAAGTTGAAATTGTTAAGGATAAGATTCCTGCAGAAGAAGTTGAATTTGACTATCCGGCATTTACTAACCAGTGTGCTAATAAGGAATTTAAGTTGACTGTGGAACAGATGAATGTGAAAGTATATAATAAACTTGGATTAGATAGAACTCAATTCAATAAAGAGTATACAATTAAGCAGATTTCAACAGTTGAGGGAGAAGCTAACTATGGTAAAGGCGATGGTACTGTTGCTTTGGTTTCAGATGCTGATCCGACTACAATGACTGACTTATTGACTTGGACAGTTACTCAGGCAGATATGGCTGCTGCATTGGCTAAGGATGGTACATTAACAACAGTTGTTACTTATGCTGCTAACGATCCGAAGTCTCGTGGTGATGTTACTATTACATTTACTTCTAAAGTTAATGCTATTGATGCTGTGACAATTCCTGATAATAATAAGATTAAAGAATATTGGGATGCTAATAAGGAATATGTTCGCTTGAATGTTGCAGTTCCTGATGGTAATAATACTTGTACATTTGTAGTTGACTTGGATAATGTATTTATGGGTAACAAGCCTGCTATTGGATCTGACAAATATAAATATGTATTTGCTGCTAAGAACATAACTCGTACAGATGCTGTTGGCTTGAGTGGAACTAAATATGTTTTGACTCTAAGTGATAATGCTGAAACTTTATATGCAAATGGAGAAGAAGTTGCAACTATTAAGGAGACGACAGGTGAAATTTCTTATGCAAATACAGATGAGGCTAAGGATTTGTTGAATGTTGCAAGTCATAGTTCAGTTCCTAATGCATTCTATGCTTGGATTAATATTAAGGCTGTAACAGGTGAATGTGAATTAGAATTGCCTATTACTAACGGTGAATTCAGAGCATTCTTCTTGCGTCCGATTAATGTAGCTGCAGGTGCAGGTAAGTTCCAGGATGCTGTTGATAACGGTTCTACTGTTAATATGCTTGATTTGTTGAAGCTTACAGACTGGAGAGATTATGAATTTAGCCCGAAGACAAATAAGATTTACTTTAAGTTCTATGAAGTTACTGCTATTTCTGTTGATCTTGATGAAATTACAACTGACTTGAACGGTGGTGATATTAATACTCAGAAATTGAGTTCTGTAACGTCAGAGTTGAAAGTAACTCAGGATGCTAAGACATTTAAAGTTACTGAAATTCCTACTAGTCCTGCTGCTAATGCTTATGGTACTGTAACTTACAAGAATAATGGTACTGCTGTAGGTGCATTCAACTTGAGATTGCCTGTAACAGTAACTTATAAATGGGGTACAGTTAAAGCTTATGTAACAATTCCAGTTGAAAAGACTCAAGGTAACTAATCCTTTTATTAAATATCATGAAGCGCTTCTCTCTGATGAGGGGCGCTTTATGTTTAATATTAATCTATTATGAGCATAAAAAGAATACTATTAATAGGAATATTGGCAATCAGTGTGTTGCCGGTTTCTGCTCAAGAACAACGTGTAAAGGAACCTGGTAAAACAGTGTTCAAACCTCATTGGTTTATTCAAGCACAAGTAGGAGCTGCTCATACTGTTGGTGAAGCAAAATTTACTGACCTTCTATCTCCGGCAGCTGCTTTTAATGTTGGTTATAAGTTTGCTCCCGCATTCGGTGCACGTATTGGTGTCAGTGGATGGCAGGCAAAAGGAGGATGGGTTAATCCGCAGCAGAACTATAAGTATAAATATCTGCAAGGTAATGTGGATATTATGGCTGATCTCAGTACTTTGTTCTGTGGTTTTAATCCGAAGCGGGTGTTCAATGGTTATATCTTTGCCGGTGCAGGACTGAATCGTGGTTTTGATAACGATGAAGCCAATGCGCTTGATACAAGAACTTATGAGTTGGAGTATCTTTGGCAAGAAGGTCAGATTCTTCCGACAGGTCGTTTCGGTCTTGGTTGTGATCTTCGTTTGAATGATCGTTTGTCCATTAATATTGAAGGAAATGCGAACGTATTGTCTGATAAGTTCAACTCCAAGAAAGCTGGTAACTGTGACTGGCAACTGAATGCTCTTGTAGGTGTAAGCATTAAACTGGGTAAAAGCTATACAAAGACTGCTCCTGTTTATTATGAACCAGAGCCTGTGGTAGTGGAACAGCCTAAACCTGCTCCTGTAGTAGAACAACCACAGCCTAAAAAAGAAGTGGTAGTAGAACCTATGAAACAGAATATCTTCTTTGCCATCAACTCTGCAAAGATTCAGGATGATCAGCAATCTAAGATTGCTTCTTTGGTTGACTACATGGAGAAACATCCAGCAGCTAAGGTAAGTGTAACAGGTTATGCTGATGTTGATACGGGTAATCCTAGAATCAATAGTAAATTATCAGAGAAGCGTGCTAACAATGTTGCTGAAGCTTTAAAAGCAAAAGGCATCGCTGCAGATAGGATAAAAGTTGATTATAAAGGAGATACTGTGCAGCCATATAATACTCCGAAAGAAAACCGGGTAAGTATTTGTATTGCTGAATAAGTTTTATGAAAAAGATTTCTAAACAATATACCCTAATTTCCCAAAGAGAGTTTTCCCCACTTCTTTATATATTCAGTTTATATAAGGTGCTCTCTCTGGGACTTCTAAGAAGTCCGGACTTGTGAAAGCCCGTATTTCTGCAATAATAACCCTTTCTTCACCTAAAAGTGAAGATTTCCCTTAGGAAATGGTTGAAAGCAGTGCTTGTGAAAGTACACTTTTCATATATCCATTTCCAATACGAGGATATCTCCCTTTTCCCACGGATATCCTCTATCATACGAAACGAGGCTAGCGCATTTTGAGTTCAGCCTCGTTTTTATTTTAAGACTCCTCCTATTCAAAAAAAGACATATTACTTTCTTTATAATTTCTCCCTTTCTTACCCCTCAAACTCTTATAGATGAGAATAAATTGAAGCACAAGAATTGCACCGGTACTAAATGGTGCATATAAGCTTCAAATAACATAAAACAATTTCCGGGTTGATTCCAATACTTAGAGATCATTGGGCGATTCAATTCGAAGGATAGCAGCCGTACCAGTAATTATCACAGCTACAATCTGGGTAATGAAAGTATGACAGCCTATCAAAGAGCCAAGTCAGGACGAAGAGTCTTGATAACGGCTCTTTATTTTTTTTCTTCCCCTTCCCTCTTCACCTTATCCTTATATATGGCAAGAATAAAAGACAAGAGAACAAGAACATATTATTAACCAACAACAAAAAACAAGAGAAAAATGAAACATTTAATGAAAGGAATCAGAATCGCAGCATACATTGCTGAGATCATCGTGGCAGGTTCAACTATTGTGGAACTTGTAGAAAAGTATGGCAGCAAAAGGAAGAAAAAAGATGCTGCAAGTAAAGTTGATACAGGCAATGTAGCAACTGAAAACCCATAGAACGTCTAGTGAATGGATTATGATAAGGCACAGGACGTAATTATAACCATCCTTGAGGTAACAACATCCATGCTCAAGGAAATAAAGAAGCTAAGAGGAATATTTGTAAAAGCAAAGAAATAAACCTCTTGGCTTTTTCTTTTTATTGGATTTTTTATTGAAGCCAACACAACAGAGGTGATTTTAGAACACCTCAGGAACGATTGTATTATACCCACCTTTGCCAAAGACAACGAGGTATGTATTTCCCATCCAAGCTTCATCGAATCCGTCTATGAAGTGACCAGAGACTTTTATTACGGAGAAACGATTTGCAACCCGGAGATAAGAACCTCCCATATTGTCAGGGGACGTATCCCGGAAGCGATCAACAAAAGAGTGGACAGTTGTTGGAATCAGACAAGACTATGTACTACGAGCGCATGATTTTCAATATCGAGATCCCCAGCATATGCGAGGAGGTAAACGGAAACCGCCTGAACCTGTGTATCACCGGTTGCAGGAGCTACGCCAGGGAGAACCTAAGCGGAAAGATGACAGCCCAGAGATTCAATCTGGCAATCGGGTTCCTGAACCTGGCCTGTACTAATCAATGCTTGTCAACAGACAGGTATAAGGAAGAAATACGGGCAACCAGTGCGAGGGATCTGTAACAATTTACACTGGACCTGTTCAGTCAATACAACGTAGCCAGGCATATTCACCTGATGCAATCGTTGGGTGATACCATGCTGAGTGAACACCGGTTCTGCCAGATTCTGGGGAGAATGAGATTGTATAACTATCTTCCACAGGCACAACAGAGAGAACTGCCACGGTTGTTAATAACCGACAGTCAGATCAATAACGTGGCCAGGGCATATATCCATGACGACAACTTTGCCGGAAATAACGGTGAATTGAGTATGTGGAAATTCTATAACCTGATCACCGGAGCCAACAAGAGCAGCTATTTGGATACATTCCTGGGCCGTAGTGTAAACGCGACGGAAGTATCAGTGGGACTGGCAGAGGCACTGAACGGAAGGGACATGGCATATTCCTGGTTTATAGAATGACCGGGAGAGTGTGATTGATACGATTAATATCCGGAGAGGGTATCACCAATGAGAGAAACGGTGGTATCCTCTTTTGGGGTTTAATGACCATTTAAAATTAAAGATTATGATGACGATATTTATAAGGGATTATTCCCACAGATTGAGACATTCCAGCAAGAAACAGGATAATAATGCAGTAAAAACAAAGACAATCGGAAACACACCCGAAGTTGCCTGATTTGACAACTGGTCTGCATCCTCTTATATGAGATTAAGGGAAAATATCCGTTTTTTCTCTATAGTGGATGAGGATAACTTCCATAATACCTATCTTTTTATAAGGGAAAAGATAATGGGCGGCGAAGAAAGGATAGAAAACCTGGAAGCCTATTTCTTCAGGTGCTATCGGTATAAAGCGATGACAGAGATGAGAAATGAAAACCGTTACGTTCATCCCGAAGACGATTTTTTTATAGATTCAGCTAGGAGGAGACAAAGCCATACCTTTGGGGCCTGAACCGTTGTGAAAGACTGGCCAAGGACGTATTAAGATATATCAGGGGCAGGTTCTCCCGGCAGGAGTACAGGATGTTCATGCTACGTTACTACAGGCAGCAGTGCTCACTCAAGGTCCTTCCGAATACACGGGACTGCCGCTTTCCGAGGTCATGAGGAAAAACAGACGGCGCTGGAATCATTGAGGTCCAACAGCTACTTCATGGAACGGTGTGAGATGCTTTATGTGTACGAATAACGATAGAAAAGGAGGTGAAAATGAAGCTATTCATATATAACAGAGAAAAATGCATATCCGGTACAACATCAGCAGGACAGAGAAGTATCCGGATGGACAGAAACGGATGCATATTCCTAAGCAGTGCGCTTGTTCAGGAATTAGGATTAGAGGAAGAAAGTATAACTGTACTAGTTGGTGACGAAGACGATCCGAGGCAATGGTTCCTATGCATTGTGGATGATGAAGGCGGTTTTCCGGTAAGGCTGAAAAAGAGAAAACGGTAACAGCAAGGGAGTGCTGGAAGAATACTGTTACGGGGCTGTTTTCAATTGCAGCTATCTATGTCATAAGATTCTGGATAACGTTGGTGCGGACAAGTCGGCTACCTTTATGCTGGCTACGGCACCGGTGGAAATGGAGGGGTTGAAGTTATACAAGATACTTACTTCAAATCCCATTACCAGGCCTGACAGGAAATATGTCAGAAAGAAGGACAAAGCACAAATGGAAATATAAGAGATTTGCGGTTATATGAAAACAGAGAATCTCATATAGCCGAATATCTGTAATAATCAGGATTCTGTGAGAAAACCGGGTATATTAGAAAGTCGGTTCTCACAGGATTTCTTTTTTATGAATTCAAATTTATTGTTTAACGAATACTGAACGATCGTTGGGTATTCGAGAAGCGAATAAAAAAATGTTAAATATGAATATGAAAACAACCTATATAGCGTATTTGAGACAAAGTATACAAAAACAGGAAATCTCAGGACTTGGAATTGAGGCACAGAGAGAAATTATACAAAATTACCTAAAGGAGAAAAAGCCGGTTTCTGAGTATATCGAAACAGAGAGCGGCAAGAAATCTGACAGACACAAACTTACGGAAGTTTGGAAGAATGCAGAAAGAACGGATCTATCTTATTTATAGCCAAACTGGACCGGTTAAGCCGGAATGTAGCTTTCACCAGTAAATTACTGGAGAGTGACGTGGAAATCGTGTTCTGTGATTTTCCCCAGGCTAACAAACTGGTTCTTCATATCATTTCGTCAATAGCGGAGTATGAAGCGAACTTTATATCACAAAGGACTAGACAATCCCTGAAGGTCAAAAAAGCGAGGGGTGTCAAACTGGGAAAGCTTGAAAATCTAATGAATAACCTTGAGCAGGCTATTAGGAACAGTAACAGAACCAATCATCAGAAGGCCCTGGACAATCCCAATAACAAAAGAGCGGTTGCGCTACTAAAAAAGCTCGTGCAGGAAGAAAAAGACCTGTCTGAAATGGCCAGAATATTGGATAAGGAGGGATTTGTAACAGCCCGGGGATGTCAGTTCAGAGCATCACAAGTGAATATATTAATCAGAAGGTATAATCTGAAATAACTATAAAAACAATAAGTAAGGGAGAATATGTATAATGTTTTCTCTTACTTTTTATTCTTCTTCTACTACCAAAAAAATCAAATAGTATATAAGAGAGGAAAAAAGGTTACTATCGTTGTTTTTTTTGTTTTCAGGATATTATAGGCATAGGGTAAGGGAATCTGGTAATATAAAAGAGTGTTCCGGGTAATATTGATGGAACAGGATATGAGAGTTATTTGAAAGTTGTAAGATTTATAGTTTCTTTCCCTACCTCAGAAAAGAAAAGAGAGGGGAATGGGAAAAATATAATGAGCAGTATAGACAAGGTTGAGTAATCTAAGTTTTATTCTGGTATTTCATGAAAGTCAAAACTCTCTTTTCAACAGAATCCCCCCTGTTATAGCTATATGAACTGCACTCCTAAAGTTTTGTGTCCAACTTTTGGGGTGCAGTTCAATATGTGACAAGGGTAATTCTCATATTTTAATTTTACCTCGTATATTGTTTATTAAGTGAAAATTTTCTTTCTTTGCAAAAAAAGATATCGTATGAATTCAATCTGATAATAACTGGAAGTATCCGTTCTGTTTGGTTCAGAGGGCATTCCTTATACTTCTTATTTGTATATAATTTCCCTTCAAGGAATGGGGGTAAAACAAGATTCGCGATTTATGAAGATGTTTAAAGTTATGGCTGCTTTTATGCTGGGGATAGCTTTCTGCTTGGGGTTCACAGCTTGCAGTGACAATGACGAGAATGGTAATGGTAACGATGGCGACAACACAACTACAGTGGTCAATCCGGAGAAAGTATTTACAGGTGGGCTCCCCAAATCTGTCTCAGGCATGTCTATCTCCCAAAATGAAGAGGGATTGGTGACAAGCATTACAACTGATGAGGGCGAAAAGGCCGTCTTCGAATATTTTCCTGTTACACGGGCGGAGGCTTCAATAAATTCAGCCAGAATAACAGTGACGGACGAAAACGGCGATGTGACCGAACTAAACTTGCAGCTCAACAGTGATGGCTATGTAAAATACTGCAAATCAATAGACCACGCCGGTACTCCCGACGCTGATGAGTTTACTTGGGAGATGGAATACGATACTGAGGGGCATTTGATTGAAATGAGACGTTCCGAAAGCGATGGTGAGTTAACGAAGATTACTTATAAGGATGGTGATGTGGTGGCTACTTTCACCCAATCCTTCTTGGATGATGGTGGCAAGGATATAAATGGTGATGGGAAAATTGATAATCAAGATATATGGCCTGACACTAAAATTTACTATACAACAGATGAGATTACAACTCCTATAGAAAACAAGGGATGTCTGATGATGTTTGACGAATTATTGGATGTAGACATGGACGAAATGATATATGCTTACTATGGAGGTATGCTCGGCACGGCTACAAAGCATCTGCCGCTTAGGATGCATGCTCCCTATGCACATGACTCACAGGGATTTTATTTTAGTGACTATGATTTTAAATGGACGTTAAATTCCAATGGTTACCCAACGGAGTTGATAGTGAAAAGACCTGGAGAAGGAACGTGGGAAGACAGATATTCATTTGCCTGGTAAAACTTGACCAACCTGCTAATTTTTGCTCTTGGTAAATATTTATAAGGAGAGAGGCTAAAGCATGGCTTGGCTTCTTTTCTTTTTTTTCTTTATTGGGTAAGTCGTAGACAGAAGATTATACGATAGTAGATACATAGCCGAAGGGGGAATATTTTATTCACAAAAAATGTACTTCTATTATAAAATGTACACGATTTGCACAACTTTTTATTCCACTTTCATCTCCCTACTGGAGTTATGTATGTCGTTTCACTTTGTTCACTTACTTTTCGCCTTCAGCTAACCCCACGGAAATAAGAAAGGACCTCTATATCCCTAGACGAGAACAGAAGCCCTTTCAAAACAAAATAAACCAGACTTTTATTACCATTATTATTCGAGATTCACACCTCTAATCCAATCGTATAAAATTGCACAGAAATAATTTGATTGGCAATTCTTTTATTTAGATTTTTTATACATATCACAGAAAAATAAAGCGAGAGGAATCTGCTAACTTCTATTGCGTCAGACACCCCCCTATCTTTTTACAAAAAGAGAAATCTAATAATAGAAATCTGTTATTCTAATTTTTTATTATGAGTAAAATACTAGCATTGTTTTTCTTCTTCAAATTCAAAATATTTGTAATATTGATGACTTGTATACATATGTTGTAATATATAGTGTAACCCCGGGAATGATTATTCAGTAACAACAGCTTTTAGTTATGAAAGTATAGTTTTTCTTAATGAGCAGTGTGATAGCAATATATAAAAGTTGTAAAAAAGACGATTTTAGTGAATTTATCCTTACCTTTGTATGTATGGGTTATTATACCTGAACGACAATAAGAGAAACATGCAGATACATAATAAATTCCGATTATAAAACACCTTATTATATTGAATGTATGTCGATATGGAGCAGATTCATAGGAACTAGAAAATCAGAGGAAACCAATAATGTCATCGGTAATCAAATCCATATGTGCCATATGATGCCCTCACGTTATGCCATAGTAGATGTTGAGATTGGTTTAAAGGACCATAAGATTCATGATATTGGTGCACTCCGTCATGATGGTGCAATATATCATAAAACTTCTAAAGAAGAACTATTTGAATTTCTTAATGACGTAAACTATGTCTGTGGACATAATATCATTCATCACGATGCCAGATATCTGTTCACAGATGAAGCATGTCGCTGGCTTCTGGTCGATACACTTTATATCTCACCTTTATTGTTTCCGGAACGTCCTTACCACAAGCTTGTGAAAGATGACAAACTGATAAGTGAGCAGATGAACAATCCGGTAAATGATTGCGAAAAAGCAAAAGATCTGTTATTAGACGAAATAACACGCTGGAATTTATTGCCAAACGAAAAACGCAGGCTATTTGCCTCGTTGTTAAAGGACAAGAAAGAGTTTGAGGGCTTTTTTAGCATGGTGGGAGCGGAATATATCAATGAGGGGGTATCTGAACTAATAAGAAACCTTTACGTAGGGAAAATCTGTCAACATGCAGATCTTGACATGTTGGTCAGGCAACATCCTTGCGAATTGGCATATGCATTGGCTCTAATTGCCACTACCGACTATCGTTCTATTACTCCCGGATGGGTACTCCACAATTATCCCGGAGTGGAATTTGTAATAAAACTCCTGCGTCATGCCAGTTGTAACGAAGGCTGTGTTTATTGCAATAGCCAATTGGATGTGCTCCATAACTTAAAAGCATTTTTTGGATATGGACGATTCCGTACATATGAAGGCGAGCCACTTCAAGAGCAAGCTGCTCAGGCCGCGGTGAAAGGTAAGTCATTGTTGGCAATATTCCCTACCGGCGGTGGGAAATCGCTTACTTTCCAATTGCCTGCACTTATGGCAGGCCGTTCTGTACATGGACTTACGGTTGTTATCTCGCCATTGCAGTCGCTGATGAAAGACCAGGTAGATAACCTTGCGGATAGGGGGATTACTGATGCTGTAACCATTAATGGTTTGTTAGACCCTATTACAAGGTCACTGTCAATACAAAGAGTACAAGACGGAGAAGCTTCGCTTTTGTACATATCTCCTGAAATGCTCCGTTCAAAGACCATCGAGAGAATATTGATGGGACGCCACGTTGTGAGGTTTGTGATAGACGAGGCACACTGTTTTTCTTCATGGGGACAGGATTTTAGGGTTGATTATCTTTATATAGGTAAATTTATTAGTGAATACCAGCAAAAGAAAAAATGCAAGGGCCCGATACCTGTGTCTTGTTTCACTGCTACGGCCAAACAAAAAGTAGTGCAAGATATCTGTGATTATTTCAAACATACATTGGATTTAGACTTAGAGTTGTTTGCGTCAACGGCTTCAAGAACGAACCTGCGTTATTCCGTCATATATGCTGAAAGTGACGATGATAAATATTTAAAACTAAGGGAACTTGTGGCTGAATCCGATTGTCCGACAATTGTTTATGTATCACGTACCAAACGTACAGAAGAACTGGCTATCAAATTAACCCGTGATGGTTATAATGCATTACCTTTCAATGGCAGGATGGAACCTGATGAAAAGATTGTAAACCAGGATGCATTCATGAATGATCAAGTACGCATCATTGTGGCAACATCAGCTTTTGGCATGGGAGTCGACAAGAAAGATGTCGGTCTTGTAGTGCATTATGATATATCCGATTCGTTGGAGAATTATGTTCAGGAAGCAGGCAGAGCCGGTCGTGATCCCAGCCTCAGCGCACGTTGCTATGTGCTTTATAGTGACAACGACCTAGACAAGCATTTTATATTATTGAACCAGACGAAGCTAAGTATTAGTGAGATACAACAGATCTGGAAAGCTATAAAAGACCTTACCAGACAACGCATGAAAGTCAGCTGTTCTGCATTGGAAATTGCACGTCAGGCAGGTTGGGACGATTCGGTATCCGATATTGAGACACGTGTTCGGACAGCTTTAGCGGCTTTGGAACAAAGTGGATACTTGGTAAGAGGGAGTAATATGCCTCATGTATATGCCACAGGCATTACGGTAAGGAACATGGATGAAGCAAGAAAACGTATATCAGCATCGCTGCTCTTTGGCAGTGACGAAATAGAAAAGGCAGTCCGAATCATTAAATCATTAATATCCCAGAAATATATTGCCAAAGCTCAAGATTCAGAAGCGGAGTCGCGGATTGATTATCTGGCAGACATTTTGGGAATAAGCAAAAGAGAAGTCATATCCGTGGTGGAACGAATGCGACAGGAAGGCATATTAGCCGATAGTAAGGATATATCTGCTTATTTGTTGGATACAGGTGACTCGGAAAGAAAATCACAAATACTCCTTGAACGTTTTGCAAAACTCGAACAATATATCCTTACCCACATTCCTGACGGGTCTTTGCGGATATCATGCAAGCAACTGAATGACAATGCTGTGAATGACGGAATCAATACATCCAAAGAAAAAGATATCCGTACACTACTCTATTTTCTTACCGTTAAGGGATATACTCGCAAGAAAGAGGATGAGGTCCACAATATGGAAATCAGTCGTCTGGCAGATATGGAATTAACTATCAAACGTTTTGAAAGGCGATTGGAGGTGAGCCGTTTTGCCATAGAATGGCTATACAGGCTAACCGCTGATACAGGAAAGGGGAATAAGGCCGTTCAATTTTCTGTAGTAGAACTTTTAAATCAAATAAAGTCAACTCCCCAATCTTTTTTTAGTGGGTTTGACAATCTACAGTTGGAAGACGTGGAGGAAGCACTTTTATATCTGTCAAAAATCGGTGCGCTCAAACTCGAAGGCGGCTTCTTGGTCCTTTATAACACCATGAATATACAAAGAATAAAGGATAACAAATCGAGATATAGACAGGATGACTACCGGATGCTTAATGAATTCTACAAGCAGAAGATTCAGCAAGTTCATATTGTGGGTGAATATGCTAATCTGATGGTAAAGGATTATAATTCAGCTTTGCAATATGTTCAGGACTATTTCCAAATGGACTACAAGAAATTTGTCACCAAATATTTTAAAGGAGAAAGAATTAGTGAAATACAGCACAACTTGACACCACAGAAATACAAACAATTGTTTGGTCAGCTGTCCAAACGTCAAATGGAGATTGTTGCCGACAAGGATTCACGTTGCATCGTTGTCGCGGCAGGTCCTGGCAGCGGAAAGACACGTGTACTAGTCCACAAACTCGCATCACTTCTTCTGCTTGAAGATGTAAAACACGAGCAACTTCTGATGCTAACGTTTTCAAGAGCAGCCGCTACAGAATTCAAACAAAGACTTATGGAACTGATAGGCAACGCTGCTCACTTTGTTGAAATAAAGACATTCCACTCCTATTGTTTTGACCTCTTGGGGCGGATAGGAAACCTTGAAGATGCCAAAAATGTCGTAGCAAAAGCTACCGAGATGATTAATCAAGGAGAAGTGGAACCAAACAAAATAGGCAAAACGGTACTGGTCATAGACGAAGCTCAGGACATGGGCGTTGAAGAATATGCACTTGTAAAGGCCCTTATGAATAAAAACGAAGAGATGCGTGTGATAGCAGTAGGCGATGATGACCAAAGCATTTATGAATTCCGTGGGGCCGATTCCGGATATATGTACCAGCTGTCACAGGAGCCCGGCAGCAAGTTGGTCGAGATGACTGAGAATTATCGCAGTGCGCACCAACCAGTTAATTTCGCCAACGAATTTGTGCGAGGTATCAGTAAAAGGATGAAAAGCACACCAATTATCTCAATGAGGGAAGAGGATGGTTGGGTTGGTGTGACACGCCATCAATCAAAGTATATATTTCAGCCGCTCGTTGAGGAATTGATTCATTATCGGGGGAGCGGTACCTCGTGTGTGCTCACCCAAACGAATGAAGAAGCTGTAATCTTGGTAGCTCTTTTGCGGAAATATGGCATAAACAGCAAGTTGGTACAGTCTATGGATGGTTTTCTTTTCTGGAATATGGCGGAGATGAGGTATTTCTTGAGGTATCTGGACAAACGAGTGAGGACACCTCTAATTCCAGAGGAATTATGGAAAGACGCCAAACATGCAACCTTTTCCGCCTATGACAGGAGTCAAAGTCTGACATATATAAAACGTTGTGTACAACTGTTTGAACAAACCAACAAAACCAAATATTTTAGTGATTTCAAAGAGTTTGTCTTTGAGTCATCAGTGGAAGATTTCTGTGATGTTTCAGGCGCAGATGTTGTGGTATCGACTATTCATAAAGCTAAGGGGAGAGAATTTGATGACGTATATATGCTCATATCTGATAATTATTCGAAAAATGTTCATTTGATGCGCCGGTATTATGTGGGAATGACCCGTGCAAAAAAACGATTGTTTATACATACAAATGGCGATTGCTTTAATCACTTAAGTGTGGGCCAGTACCATATCAGCACAAAAGAGTATGAAATGCCAGAAGAAATAGTTCTCCAACTCTCTCACAAAGATGTTTATTTGGGATTTTTCAAAGAACTTAAGCAAGAGGTATTGGCATTAAAAAGTGGAGATTTTTTAAATTACAACAATTTCGTTTTGTATAACATCCTAACTAAAAAACCGGTAGCGAAGTTGTCACAAAGCATGCAGATTACATTGTCAGAATGGCAAGACAAAGGTTATAAAGTGAAATCCGCATCTGTTCGATTCGTTGTGGCATGGAAGCCCAAAGATGCACCGAAAGACGGACCGGAAATAGCCGTCTTATTGGCAGATTTGCTTCTTTCCTTGTAATCAAAATGTATGACAGTTACTTCTTTCAATAAATAGAACGATGGCCGTATCTCAATTCGAAGTAAAATAATCCAAGCAAAATCTGTCACGAGCAAATTTGAATAAATATAGGGTATCAAATTTCAGGAATAGCATTTGGTCTCAATACCGTATTTTAGAATATTCTAAAATCTAAGGGATTTTTTTTGTTATTACAAAAAAAACAATATGTTTTTGTAATATTCTTCGTACATTTTATCCTCTGAAATGTGGCAAATATTTTTTTCTGTCGTATTTTTGCAGTGTAAATATCTATAATATAGATACCAATGGATCAATTTTGATACAAGATAATAGAAGAATCATGGTCTAAAAAAAGGCTGTGTGATTATTTGCTTGTTCTTCAGAAGGAGGATTGTTCATCTTCTGAGCAATACATTCTGTCTTTCTTTGAAAAGTTGTTTGCCTTTCTGGTAACTTCTTATATGAGCCAGGATTTAGAGAGAGGTGATAATTATTTGCAGCGGGCTGCTAATGGATTGAGTAATGAAACTTTATGGAAAACCGCAACAAAAATATCTATGAATGTTCCGGGTGTTTTAGGCAAGAGCGTAACTTTTGTTTCCGTCTATCTGGCCTTGAAGTCTTTCTCCAATTATGTCCGTTGGCGTGATTACAGTCTTACGCATAAAACGATTCTTCCTTTATCCGCATTATTTCCTGAGTTTATCCGGTGTATTATAAGTTTTCCTGTTTATGACAAATATCTTGATTTTATAACCTTGATCTATTCTGCGCATTATTACCTTTATGATGAGGAGTCTCCCTAATTTTCGGATTTTATATTTGATATGCTCCGATCCCGGGATTGTAAGGTGAATGACAGATTATACGATGATTTATGTCATTCGTCTTTTCTCTATGAGATACAGACTGAATTCCGTGATTATTGTGTCAGAAAAAATATAAAGGAGCAGTCTCTCTTTTTAATGGATCCGCCTTCTCCGCAGGAGCCTGTCTCTCCGTCCGGCCCACAACTGGATCCTACTGCCCCCTCTTCCTGTGGTACTTCAATCAGTAAGAAAGACTATTTCCCCAACCTGTCATTGGATGAGAGGAAGATCCGTATCCTTTATAATGCATTGATAAGGAACGGCTTTATTTCACCTGATACCGATTATTCCGTTTTTCATTTTCGTTTTTCCGGTAAGAGCAAGCCTGTGGAGACATCGCCCGTATGCTGGGACAAGAAAAAGAAGGAGCTTGCTTATCTGATAAAACGTTTGACTCGTAAGGATATTCATGATCCGGATTGTAAAGATGCTACCAGCAACGATGTCTACTCCAAAACTAAAAAGTTCTTTATAGTCAAAGTAGAGAGTGGCGTCCTTCCGATAATCTTAGTGACATGGCTTCTAATTTGAATTTTGCGGACAAAGAAATGGTTGATGGCCTGTTGGATGAGCTTTTTGAATGCAGCTGATTGTTTTTTGATCCCCCTTTTTATTTCTGCCGGTTGGAAGGAATGGCCGTTTCTCTTTTTTATAGGGAAGCGTTCATCTTGATGTCTGAGGATACTGTCCGTTGATTCTCTATTTCCCTTTGATACCGCATACCCTTTATCACAGTATGCACAGTTTTGGGTATATTTCTGTTTCTATCCACTTTCTATCGTTCGGATATTGTTTCTATCATCGTGCCCAAATGCTTCTATCGTTTCTATCGGGGGGTATATCGGGGCCTGTAAATGCTTATTTTCGCACACACTAACCAAAAACACAATATATGATGAAAATATTAGATCCGATCAGGATTCTTGAAACCATTGAAAAGCTGGGTGCCAGAAAGAGCATCAAATACGCTTTCATAGGGACAGGTTGCATACTGGTTGTTGTAGTTCCTATTTGTTATGCTATTACGTCCGTCAAATCTCGCGGTAAGAGTAAGGAGCAGAATAATGCATCTGCGAACAAACAGGGGGAAATTAAGTGTACTTCTGAATGTAAGATACGGGGGAAGGATCAGACCCACGCCCATCGTATGGAGGAAAATGCACAAGTTCACGAACATCATATGGAAGAGATTGAAGCCAAGAAAAAGGCTGACATTGAAAAAATGGAAAAACGTGATGAACTTCGTAAGGACAGAGATGCGGAAAAAGCCAATCAGCCCCTTGTCGGTCTCCATTTGAACGGCATACCTGAAAGCTACCACGAAGCTGTGAAAAGCGGTACTGTTCATGTCAGCCAGGAAAGGAGTCTTGGATTCTCCTGGCTGCGGGAGGGGTATGATACCGGTCTTGCCGGTCCGACCGACTGTGGAAAATCAGTTTTCATTATGCAGGTTGCTACGGCTTTGGCGCGAGGTCGTTGTGATGTAAACTTGTCTTCAGAATGGCATGACATACCACCGATGTCGGTTGTCATGTTCTCTCTTGAGCAGAGCAACCATGAGATAAGGGAGTATTATGACTCCGTTATTGATAATTTGTCTACCATCAAATTATATGCCGGAAGCCAGATAACCCCTGCCCATATTATCACTATCATTAAGGAAGAGCTGGAGAAAGCCGGTGGCTTGGGAGTGGTTGTCATTATTGATAACTATACCAAGCTTGAAGGACAGTCGGGTGTCAAAGCCATGAGGTAATTTTGTGCGGATTTGGACTATCTCCGTCGGCTGGGCCTGGAAAAGGGTAAACCTCTGACGCCTCTTAAGGTATGTCATGCCAAGTCTGACTGGAAACTAACCAATCCTTTGACTCCTGCAAGTGTAAGAGGAGACAAGAGGAATGTTTGTTTCACAAACAATTTTCTGTATCTTACATATTGCAAGCTGGGTTCTGATAAGCGTGTACTTGGTTTCATGAAATTGAAGCATGGTAATAAGGAAGCCGTTTCCATATTGGAGTTTGTCGGTACAAAAATAGATCAGTTCCGCTACGTTGGAAAAGGCGGTAAGAAAGATCTTAGTGAACCGGCAGAACCTGCTGAAGAGAGCAGTGGTAATAAAGGTGGCCCGGGTCGGAAATCTAAATATGGTCTTGAGGAGGTCATGGTCTTTTATAATATGGTACAGTCGAAAAAATGTACATACGAAGATGTTAAGAGGGATTATGGTATTTCGAGAAGTGCGATAAGGAAAAGGGTCTATCGTGCCCGTATAGCATATGGTACACATGGGTGATAAAAGATTACAATAGAATGTACAGATAGTGATATTATTTCATGTGTCTTGTTGTCTGTGAAAGGGGAGGACAAATTCAAAGGGGATAAATGTTGTGGATTGTATAAATTGCATACAATCAGAAAGATATAAAAAATAAAGAGATGTGGGTGATTTGTCCCCCTTTCGTGTCTCGCTTCCGAGTACATGTCAATTTTTCACTGACCGATTTATAGTACATGATCAATGACACTACTTCGAATGTACAGGTCTCTGCTTTCATTTATCCTACTTCGTCTGCTTGAAAAAACGAAAGGCAACTATTGAAACTTATTCCTTCAACAATTGCATTGTCTTCTCTATCCCCGATACTCACTGAGATCTCATCTTCATCAACTCCCTTTTGTATTATGAGCAACTGGACTCTGCAATATTTTTCTGCATCCAAACTACCCTTTAACCAGTCTACAGGATGCAACATTTTTGTGTCCACGAGAACTACTATTATTATGAAGTGGTTAATTAAATAGTATAGTTCGTAACTTTTATAGAGATGATGGTAGCTCCATCGTATTCGGTTTACAGGAGCCGATTACAAATCACTTTGTGCTGCCTTGATGGAAACCGATAGGTAGTGAGCGACAAATGAAAGTCATCCCAAAAGATGGATAGGTGAGTTATAGGGAGATGAATGAGAATGGACTATTGCTGAAGCATCGTTATTGCGTAAGTAGAAGTCACATCAAAACCAAAATCTAAAAGTAATTTAGGGGTAACTGTTGGGGACACCTGTTTACCAACGCTAGATGTGCGATGTAAATATGGCATGAACCTGCGTAGGCTCTATAAAGGAAGGTGAGAAACAGCTATGGAATGCCAAGAGAAAATACTAACGCATTGACATGCAAGATAGAAAGTACTGTTGTTCGTATCTGTGTCGGGTTGTTCTGTAGTAATGATAAAGCTTCTGTAATGGGAGTATACCAACCGAATCATGGCTGGGATGAAGATTAACAGACGAGGAAATTGACGGCTGGTATCCTTGGTGGAAAACTCTTGATGAAAATGGCAATCAGCTGGGTTATGGAAGGATAGCCAAACTGATTGGAGTGAGTAAGAATGATGTGAAAAATGCTTTTAGAAAGTATGAGAAAGAAATCGGATTGAGTTAATACAGATAAGAAGGACACCACACACCGGCGCTCTCCTTTCTCTTTTTTAGGGGTGTAAATGCCACTTTACAGGAGTGTAAATGCTGAATGTATGAGTTTTCGATTAATTCAGCATATTATAACGAATTGCATTGTATATCAATTGCTTATATATGAAAAAAAACTATCTATCTCTTAGAGGGGGTAAAACGTTGCACCTTGAATATGATAATGGGCGTGATGACAATAATTCATCGGCCTTTACACTTCTCTATTCCATGTATAATTTGTTTTTTAAATCTCTCTCTTTTTTAATAGTAAATGCACAGACATACATTTTGCCAAAACAAGAGAAAAGATTGTATGTCATAATGTTCAATTTGAAAAAGTCGAGACTGTCTAACAAGTCTCTTTTTAACGATTTCTCCCTATCAGAACAAGGTGATTTTTTTTCTCGGGTTGTTAGACAGTCTTATTTTTCTAAAGAAGAGTGCTTTACAAATCCTCTTAATATCAAAGTCTTACATGAAAAACTATTTGGTCACCTTGTAAGTTCCGCTTCCATAGTTCTTTGACTTTATCTCTCCGGGAAGAGTTACGGTGGCGGTCACACCCTTAGGAATGGTGAATTTCCAAATCCAGGTGTCTCCTTCATATTTCCAGGCGCTTTTGATGAGTCCGGCGGCGGAACGGTATTTGGCAGTTACGTGTCCCAATCGCTTGTCTGGAATGGGCTTCATAATGATATGCTTGAAGCCGGGGGTGACAGGATCGGCTGCGATGCCGGCAACGGTTTCCCAAATCCATTCACACACACATCCGTAGGCATAATGATTGAAGCTGTTCATGCCGCGTGGTCCCATTCCTTTGTCTATCATATAGCTGTTCCACCGTTCCCAGATGGTGGTAGCTCCATTGTCCACAGAGTACAGCCAGCTTGGATTCTTACGTTGGAAGAGCAGTTCATAGGCAATGTCTTCCATGCCATTCTCCGTGAGGGTAGCCATGAGGATGGATGTGCCCAGGAATCCGGTCTGCAAGCAAAGATCGTGTTGTGCGAAGTTTTCGCGCAGGCGGTCTATCATCTTCGATTTGGCTTCGCCTTCCACAAGTTGGTTCTTCAGGGCGAACAAGGCAGGAGTTTGCATAGTGTTGAGGATGGCGGTTTTGAAGGTGCCGTCCTCGTTGAGGAAGTTCTCTTTGATGTATGCCTTTGCCGAATCAGCCATTTGCTGGTACTTGCCGGCATCGCGACCGGTGGCGGCGGCCATGTCCCGCATCATGAAAGCATCTATCACCCAGTAGGAAGCACTCAAATAGTTCCAGTAGCTGATGGCATCAGGAAGCGGACCTTGGGGAGAAAAAGCCAGTCCGCTGCAGCTTTCCAACGGTTCATAGCTCAACCAGTCGGCCCATTGGTAGTTGCCGTTCTCACTGCAGAGGGTCTCATGGTTATACTTGGTGTCGTTGATATGGTTCATAAACAAGTTCATGGCGTTCCAGTTTTCCTCGATGATTTGCGTATCACCGAATTGTTTCCATACTGTCCAAGGTACGATGATTCCGGCATCGGCCCAACCCAAACGCATTTTCTCATCGCCGTATTGTGCCAATGGAGCCACTCCGGGGAATCCGCCCAAACTGTTCTGGGTATCGCGCATGTCACGCATCCACTTGTGGAAAAACTTCATGGTGTTAGCAAAGAACGTACCAGTTTCTGCAAACACTTGTGTGTCTGCTGTCCATCCCAGTCGCTCGTCTCGCTGCGGACAGTCGGTAGGTATAGACAGGTAGTTGGATAGCTGTCCCCAATAAGTGTTGGAGATGAGCTTGTTCACAAGGTTGTTGCCTGTGGTGATAATGCCGGTCTCCAGTTCCTTTGTGATGGAAGTGACGGGTATGGACTTTAACGACTTGATGGCGACATTTCCGGTGGCAGTTATGGCGACATAGCGGTAGCCGAAGAAGGTGCAGTGAGGATAATAAGTCACATAATTATTTCCGGCAGCAAAGGTGTAATCCAGACGGATGCCGGTGTGGGGGATGCGCAGATTTTCGCGGTGGCAGCTTCCTTCCGGACCGTCCATGCCGCGAATCTTGGCACCATTGCCGTCATTGAGCAACTCTGCGGGAAGGCATGTCAACACTGTTCCCTCGGCAGCTTTGAATACGAAAGAGGGTACACCGGCACAATTTTGTCCGAAGTCCACCACTAATGTCTCTCCCGGACTTACGGTCATCTCCGTGCCCGATGTGAACTCACGGGTGATAATCACCTTACCGAACTCATTCTCCTTCGCTCCTTCTATATTCTTCCAGGCATATGCTCTGACAGGAGCGAGGGCGAGATCTGTGCGCAGGTAGACTTCTGCTCCGTCCGAAGGTAGGATGTCGCCAGAGAATTCGGTATTCTCTTCGGGAATGGAGAGTTCATCCACACATTCGTAGCCCATCGGTTCGCGTGCATCGTACTCTTCTCCGTCAAAGATACCGGCATGTTTCACTGGGCCGGCAATTCCGGCTTTCCAGTTTTTAAGGTCAGTACCGTAGCGCTTCTTGCTTCCGTCAGAAAAAGCCAGTTCCAGAACACCGCGGAAGGCACATTTCTTGCCTATCATACCGTCATGTCCTCCGGGGGTTATGATTTTGTCACCCCACCATCCCGGCGTCACCTGTACGGAGAGCATGTTTTCGGCGTTTGGTTTGGTACGGATGATATCTGTAATATCATAGGTGAAAGAGCGTTTGGTCTTGGCATAGTGTGTGAAACCCGGTTTCAGAAACTCCCTGCCTACAGGTTTCCCATTCACATATAACTGGTAAACTCCTAGTCCAGCGGTCATCCACTTGGCGGAGACAATTTTCTGTTCGTTTCTCACGGTGGATACGAACCAACTCGCGCCATCGGCTGCGCGCCCGTTGTTATGTCCTTTCACTACAGAAGCGTCTACTGCGGAAATCCATTTGGATTCGTTCCAGGCTGATGCTTCCAATGCGTCGGTACGTTTTCCGACTTCGGTTGCGTTTATCAGTCCGCTATTCGAGAAAAATGCGAGAATCATTATCGGGATAAGATTCGCAAAACAATGGAGACTCATTTTCATACTTATATGTAATTTTTAATATTAAAAGATTAACTTGGGAATGTCGTTTTAGTTTTACGGAATTTGCACAACAAAATTACAGAATTATATGATATGACAGACGATTTCTGCATTTTTTTTGACTTAACGATGGTTTCTATTCAATCTGAAACTGACTCATAAGTTCGATCCGGTTGAACAGGTGGCAGGAGCTTTTTACGTTGGATGATCGATTATCGGGCAAAACTATGATTATTAACAAATAATATAATAAATACATTCATTCTGTTGTATCAATTGTTTGTCAAATAAGAAAAGAAGATGCCAATTATTCATTGTAATCATTCTCTGTTCTTGACACGAGAAACTCGAATAAACTCTATTTAAGTTTTTAATAAATAATGAGGGGCTATAAACGGTGTTCAAGTCTATTATAAACTCTTTTTTGACATTTTCAATATTTGAAATGGAATTATTGCAACAGAAATGAGGTCATACCAGCATTTTGAGACCTCATGTTATTTATATTTTTTCATTTTGATACCATAATATCAAAATCATGGATAGCTTTTATTCTTTTATTTCCATTATGTTTTCGAAATAAGTTTTCCAGCTTGATTCAGAATAAGTTATATCGGTTCCGGCAAGTACATAGAGTGTGGCTCCTTTCGTCAAATCCGCACTGAAAGAAGGAGCTGTCAAATGAAACTTAGGAGGAACAACAGATAGCATCGTAATTGTTTTATTGGTGCTCCATGGAATGTAATGTCTCCACTACCTAATGTGACATTGGTGAGGAGAGAGCGATTGGCAAATGCACCTGAACTTATCGTCGCAATATGCTTAGGAATGATAATATGGGTTAAGGAACTGCAAATATAGAATTTTGTATGGCTATAACCTTCATTCTCTCAAAAATCACTGACGGATAAAACTTTTTAGTGTTGACAAAGAAGAAGGAGGAGATATATTTTTCTGTTTATCATATATTTACGTTCTTGCATATCTTATTATTGGGGCAGACAAAATTAAGCAGGAAAAATGCTAAAAAAGACCTATTTGGTCAGTCGCTTACGTTTTAACCAATTTATTGCTATATTTGAAAACAGGATTCAAGTATAAAAACTGAATCCTGAAGTTTTCTATTTACACAAAATTATGGACAGTGCCTTTTCAAATTCTATCCGATACGGTAAATGTAAACAATTACATCAAATACTTATTGCATCTGCATTGAATTTGTTGCTACCAAGAATGAATAGAGGGCGTTAATACACGCCCTTCCAATATTTGCACTAGGTCTAAATGGCTTCAATATCAGCGGATGACATTCTCCCAGTCAAACATGTCAAGCTCCGGAATATCTCTAATAGAAACTCCGATCTGTTTGAACAAAAACAGAATCATTCGTTTTTTTATTTTTTAGATAAAACCATCTTCTATTATCAATACACCCCTGAGGTTTTTGGGGAAGTTCATCTATTGAGGTAATACCAAGTGCTTTATGAAGAAGTTTTTCATTAAGCTTTTTCTTCCCTTTTATGTAAAACAAAAGATATTTATCTTTATATTTAATCAAATCAGAAGGAAGCTGCGGTTCTTCTTCCTCGGGAATATAAGTATTCCAGTTTGCTGAATAATAATATAACCAGTAATCTTTTGTCTCGTACTGATAAACTGTAATAGTCAAGTGTAATCGGTAACTTTGTCTCGTCAAAAATCGGAAAAGTAAAATCGACATGATTCTAAAAAAAATAGCATTGTAATTTTGTGGTGCGAACTACTAATTACAATGCTATGACCGAGACTTCCAATTAAAGAAGTATCTGATGTGGTACAAAGTTAACGAATTATTTTCAGATGGCCTAAATAAGATACAAATAGGTCAATCCTTAGGTCTTCACCGTCAAACGGTGGCCAAGTATCTGTCCATGACAGAAGAAGAGTTCATTTCCAGCCAGAGCTATGACCGTCATTACGGTCATAAACTTGACGGCTATGAATCTTATGTAGTCAATGAGTTGCGCAAGTGGCCTTTTTTGTCCGCTCCGCAACTCCATGACCGCTTGAAAGAGCATTTTTTGGATCTTCCCTGCGTAATCCCCAAAACGGTCTTCAACTTCGTCAACCGGTTGCGTTTAACGCACCATCTTCCCAAGGAGTTTGAAAAGAGTTACCGCCCCTACGAGAAGCAACCCGGGACTCCCTATGGCGAATACGCCCAATGCGACTTCGGTGAACGGTGGATGAAGACACTTCAGGGACAGTCTTTAAAAGTGTATTTCTTTGCGATGTGTCTGAGCCGCAGCAGGTATAAGTTCGTCTACTTTAGCCGTACACCGTTTACCACCGCTCTTGCGGTTTATGCCCATGAACTGGCTTTCGAGTTCTTCGGGGGAGTACCCCGAAAAATAGTTTATGACCAGGACAAGATGTTTCTTGTCAATGAAAACCTTGGTGACCTGGTGCTTACCCGCGTTTTCCGCACCCTTGTCCGTGAACATGGCTTTGAACCCGTGTTCTGTCGCAAATCCGATCCCCAGAGCAAAGGTAAGATAGAGAATGTCGTCAAATATGTGAAGTACAACTTCCTTCGCGGCCGCGAGTTGGTTGACATGGACCTGCTCAACAAGGTAAGTCCTTGGCTGGTTGGAACGCACGGCCAACGGCACGGAACATCACGGCATACGTCGTGTCCCGTCTGAGGAGTTTGAGACGGAAAAAGCACACCTCATGCCTTATAAGGGAGTCCCGACTGTTCCTTGCGAAACCCTCTTGCCGCATCACGTGCGAAAGGACAACGTGATAACCTACCGGGGCAATTATTACAGCGTTCCCACAGGCACCTACCACGGCCATCAGACGCTGGTCTATATCGAAGAAAAAGAAGGCCGGCTATATATCTACAGCCATGAGACAGGCAAAACCCTTGCCGTTCACAAAATAAGCGGAGATAAGGGGCGTCTGGTAAGCAATACCTCCCACCGGCGTGACCGCGAAGCCTCGCTGGATGATTATGAGGCTTTTGTACGCAAAGAACTTCCCGCAAGCACGGTGATTGATACATATTTATCACAACTACGTGTGCATAAGGCCCGTAATTACCGCGACAGCCTCCAGTTTATAGTCCGGCGCCACGCGGCATACTCGGATATCACGCTTACCGAAGCTTTTGACGAGTGCCTTAAAGCAGGTGTCTTCAACGGATGCAGCCTGATGGAGGTTGCCGAGACCCTCAGGATCCGTAAAGGAGCCCCCCCATTGAGGTCCGGACGGAAACCGAGCCGGTTCCCGGGGCTGATACATCCGCCATGATCCCCGAGAAAACAGACATATCCACCTTTAACACCCTTTTCGTATGATAACAAACGAACAAATCAAAAACCTGTGCTCGCGTCTGCGCCTGTACGCTCTGCCACGCCTGCTGGAATCAGAAGCTCATCTGGCGCAGGAGCAGGGAAAAAACCATGTAGAGTTCCTGCATGACCTGCTCTCCCGCGAGGTTCAGGAAAGAGACAGCAAGGACTTCCAACGGCGGCTGAAAGCGGCGGCCTTGCCGGCAAGACACGACCTCGACCTTTTCGACCACAACTACTCGCAAGGTATAACCGCACCAAGATTGCGTGAACTGCGCCGGCTGGGGTGGCTCGAACAGAATTACAACCTGATACTCATGGGACCTTCCGGAACAGGTAAGACCTTTATCGCCGCAGGACTCGTGTACGAAGCTGCGGGGCAGGGATACAAGGCGTATATGGTCACGATGGAGGATGTCATAAACACCATCAAGATGAAAACGCTGATGCCTTCGGCCATGAGCGCATACAACCGTCTGCTCAAAGCCGACCTGGTAGCCATCGATGACATAATGCTCTTCCCGGTGAAAAAAGAGGATGCCGCAGGATTCTTCAATCTGATCAACACGCTTCACGAGAAAGCCTCACTGATAATTACCACGAACAAGGCACCCACCGAATGGGGCAAAACGCTGGATGACGAAGTGCTGGCTTCAGCAATACTGGACAGGCTGTTATATCACTACGAGGTCATAAAACTCACCGGGCAAAGCTACCGGATGGGAAACCGAAAATCCATTTTTGAAGAGGAAAAAGACACATCTTTGGCTGGGGGTACCCCCAGCCAAAGATGACCGACATTAAAATGTAATCAATAGTATAAACTGATAGTCTCTATTATTAGATGGTGATTTAACTTTACCGAAAAATGACGATTTAAAATTTGCTTATTACATCAAGACTTGTTCTGACAGTTTGTTTACTATCTTACAAAAAAAACTGTCCGATGACATTTGCGAATGTTACATACATTTCCTCACTCTTACAACCGAATGAAGTTTTATCAGCTTCATTCGGTTGTATTGTTTCCTGATTTTGCAGCTGATACTTTCTTGCGACTGTTATACCTTCTATAAAAGTCTGCATGGGCGTTTCCCGAAACAGTACTTCCCAGAGTGGGTTCTTTCCGTGTTGTAAGAGTTCATCCATGTGTCAAGGTCATTTTGCAGTTGTTCTATAGTGGCATAGATTTTCTTTCTGGATGCGATGGCATAGAACTCGTTCTGCACAGTTCTGTTGAACCGTTCACAGATACCGTTTGTCTGCGGATTTTTTGCCTTGATTTTCGAATGGTCTATATCCTCTACAGCCAAATACAGTTCATACTCATGGTTTTCTCTGTTCTCACAGTATTCCGTACCCCTATCAGTGAGCATACGCATCAACTTCAAGTCATATTGTTCGAAAAAAGGAATGACCCTATCGTTGAGCATATCAGCAGCTACAAGTGCATTTTTCCTATCATATAGCTTTGCAAACCCTATTTTGGAGTAAGTATTTATGACAGTTTGCTGATAAATGTGTCCGACACCTTTAATATATCCCACATAATAAGTATCTTGTGCGACAAGAAAACCGGGATAATAGGTTTCGATTTCTCCATGAGCTTGTTTTTCCTCTTTCGCTTTTTCCAATGCCGCTACCTGGTTCTCGTCAAGGACGATACCCTCTTGTTCCACTTTGGTGGATAATGCTTTCAGCGTTTTTGGAAAGTCTCCATATCATGTCGTAACCATATGGAATGTACCCCTCCCGGCGAAATAAGAATACCTTTCTTACGGAGTTCATTAGATACACGGACTTGTCCTAATGCGGGGTTGTCTATTGCCATTTGTACAACAGTCTGTTCGATATGTTCCTCCACACGGTTCTTCATGACCGGTTTACGGCGGGAAATCTCCTGCAAGGCAACTTCACCGCCTTGTTCGTACAACTCTTTAAAACGATAAAAACTGTCACGGCTATAGCCCATAATCTTGCAAGTTCGTGATATCTTTCCTAACTGTTGGGAAAGTTCTAGCAATCCCAGTTTGTTCTTAATGACTTTTTCTGCTGTCGTCATAACTTAATCTGTTTTCTATTACAAAGTTATTCTTTTTTATGCGTAACTGTCAGATTAAGTCTTGACTAATTCATATACAACAGAACAGCATTACCAATTACAGAACGATAATTACGACCTTCCAAATACATATTTTACAACCTTGGCATTAGCTTGTTTTTCTTAAATAAAGTCTCTTTCAATATAGATATCGGTTACTTTCATTGCTTCATCAACATGATTTAATGCCGAGTGGACTGTGTACTTATCAATGCCAACTTTATTGAGGGCAATGGTAGCCCATGAATGTCGTGCTGCATAGAATTCTAAATTATCTACTTTTAACAATTTGTCTATTTCCTTCAAGCCTACATTGATGGCTCTGTTAAGGTTGTTGGCTGTATTGTACATTTGATAGAATCTGAATGCTTTTTTACCTGTGTAATCTTTGTATTTCTCCATGAGAAAAGATAGGATAGGAAGAATTTTACTTTCATTTTAGCTTTATCAAGCCTTCTGCCTGTCGTTTTACTCCTGTTATAAGTGATTGTATTGTCTTGGAAAGCATTACAGCTATGTAAATCTACAGAGTTCATACCTATTAAACAGAAGGATAGAATAAAAGAGTCTTTAGCTAAGTTGAACGGGCGGATTCTTTCCTTACCATTGGCGTTGTAGATATAGGGCAACTTTAATATTTGATTAATTGTTTCTGCTGCCAATGCTTGTTTGCGTGTAGTTTCCTGCTTAGGGACTTCGACATGTTCAAATGGAGAATGTGGTATCAGAATTATATTCCTATCATAATCGTTGTACTTCTTCTTGGCTTCATTAAACAAGTGTCTAATACTTCCTAAATAGAGTGAAACAGTTCTATTGGAGGGAATTCGTTTTCCTTGTTTCTGTAATTGAATGACTTTTTTTCTCTTTTGAGGTTGAGGTATGTTTTGAAACCATTAAGGAGTTGAGAGGTCACTTCATTTGTCTTTAAATGCTCCTTGCCTAAATAGCTTATGAAAGAATTGAGGGCAGACTGATAATTCTTCTTTCCTTTGATATCTGTCATCTCCAACCATTCCTTACAAAACAGAATGAAGTCTATGGGCTGTGTCTGCTCTCGTTTTGATTTAAGGAAAACTAAAATATCATTTAAAGTGTAGTGATTTATCTCTAACTGGAGTTTGGTACATTTTTCTTGGTAAGTACTGATTAGCTTATCCACTTCTCTCTTTACGGTAGTACCTTCCTTGAAATTGAAAGATTTGGTTAAATCCTTAGAGGTTACAAACAGACTGCTTGATAGCCTTTTAACCTTTCTGTCCTGTGTAAATCTCACCTTGACATTGTAAGTTCTATCACTTCTTTGTTTGGCTCGTTGGACTTCTGCTTTGATTGTTAACATCTTAATCTATTAATTGGGGGTCAACAATAGGTCAACAACAAGGAAGATTAAGCAATATTTAGCATGATTTCAGTCTCCAAATAACCACTACCAACAAAAAGAAACCCCTCATAAGTACTTAACTTATAAGGGGGGGGGTGGAAGACCGGACTCGAACCGGCGACATTCAGAACCACAATCTGACGCTCTAACCAACTGAACTACATCCACCATGTCTGCGTTTCTCTAACGCGGTGCAAAGATAGATATTATCTTTAAATCTCCAAAAGATTCTGCTACTTTTTTTTATAAAAAAGATATTCTTTTATTCCCTGATTATGCTTGTTGAAGAGGGTTCGCGCATCATTTGTGAAGATTCTCAGAGAGTTACGAGCATTAACGGGAATGGAGTCAGAGGGGAGATTGATGGGTAGTAATTGATGATTTTTTTTTCCCGATTGAATCGGACGAGCTGTCCATACTAAACTATATTCACAATGATTGAGTCGGATGGTACTATCTTTTACTAATTCCATTCTGACCATCAAGCCGCCATCTGTGCGACGGGCAGACATGTTGGAAATATAATTTCCCAATGAGTAAACTACAAGATGTTTCTCTTTTGTAAGACTGTCTTCACGAACTTCAATAGGTTGTACGACATGGGGATGAGAACCAATAACATGATCCACTCCTTTTTGAAGCAGCCAGTCAGCTAAAAACTTCTGTTTTTTGCTAGGGAGTGACTGGTATTCGATTCCCCAATGCATACAGGCAATAATTGCGTCGGGATTCAGTGCTTTGCTTGCTTCGATATCTTTAGCTATGATTATTGTATCAATATAATTGACAATATTGGGGGGAGTGACAACGATTCCATTGGTGCCGTACGTATAGTTGAGCATGGCAATACGGAATCCGTTTTTCTCTAATAAAAGGGGATATTTGTTTTCACGTTCTTCAGAGTTGATGTATGTTCCGGCATGTGGAATATTCAAGGAATCTATAAGCTGTATGGTTCGTTCCAGACCTTTTCTGCCACGGTCGAGACTGTGGTTGTTAGCGGTTATCAGTACATTGAAACCGGCGTTATGGATGGCCGTCAGATATTCATCGGGAGCGCTGAAAGCAGGGTAGCCTTTGTATGGCTTTCCTCCGAGGGTTACTTCCAGGTTAGCTATCGCAAAGTCGGCTCTGCTTATTTCTTCTTTGACATATTCAAAATAGGACGAATAATCGTATCCTCCTTCTGTGGTGCGTGCAGCATTTATTTGTCCTTGATGTTGCATGAGGTCTCCTACGAAAAGAAGCGAAAGAGTATCTGTTTTCAGGCTGTCTGTTGTCGGTATTTGTACGGCAATGGTATTCTCTTGTGCTTTGCCGATGCAGGAGAATTGTGTAACCAAAAGAAGGGATACTAATAGTTTTTTCATGGATTCAAGAGGGGTTTATTGTGTCTTTTCGAGAATAATTTTACCTGAACGGATAGCAAACAGAAGGGGAGAGGGAGATTGTAGTTCTTTTCATAGTAGTCAGATTTAAGGGAGAGAAGGACAGTGAAAGTTACTTCACTGTCCTTCCATGTATTACTTATAAATAGCTTTTTTGCCGGCTAAAAGTGTATTTTTCATTAGCGATACAATTGTCATCGGTCCCACACCACCCGGTACAGGAGTGATGAAAGAGCATTTGGGTGCTACTTCGTCAAACTTAACATCCCCTGTCAACTTGAAACCGGATTTTTTGCTGGCATCCGGAACGCGGGTAGTACCTACGTCGATAACTACTGCACCTTCTTTTACCATTTCTTCTTTCACAAAATTAGGTTGTCCCAAAGCGGCGATAATAATATCTGCTTCCTGGCATTCCTTTATCAGATCTTTGCTACGGCTGTGGCATACAGTAACGGTTGCGTCACCCGGATACGCTTTCTGCATCATCAGAGAGGCCATTGGTTTGCCAACTATGTTACTGCGACCGAGTACTACACATTTCTTTCCGGAAGTTTCTATCTGATAACGTTTCAGCAGTTCGAGAATACCGTTAGGAGTGGCAGATACGTAGCAAGGAAGTCCGATAGACATACGTCCCACATTGATAGGGTGGAATCCGTCTACATCTTTACGATAGTCGATCGTCTCGATGACTTTCTGTTCGGAGATATGTTTCGGCAACGGGAGCTGTACGATAAATCCGTCTACGTCATCGTCATTATTCAGTTCGCGTACTTTTGCGAGTAGTTCTTCTTCGGTCACGTCATTTTCATAACGGATCAGAGAGGATTTGAATCCACAAACTTCGCAGGCTTTTACTTTGGCAGCTACATAGGTTTCGCTGCCGCCATCATGTCCCACAAGAATTGCTGCCAGATGCGGGCGTTTGCCGCCACGAGCTACAATTTCGGCTACTTCAGCTGCAATCTCTTGTTTTACTTGTTCGGAAATGGCTTTTCCGTCTATCAGAGTCATATTTTCAGAGTATTTATTGGTGATGGACAAAAGTAAAATAAATAACTGAACTCTCCAAAAGGATTGGAGTTTTTGTCAGGAGATGAGGCTTGGAATGTGTTGAGGGGGAGTTGGCGCCGAGCGAAAAATAGACTGCGATACAGTCTGGTTTATTGGTCAGGAAAATAGAATCTTTTACTTTATTCATTCAGAATATGTTTTTATAGAGGTATGTGCAATATTTGCGTATCCTTACTCTACTGCAAAAATAAAGGAGGAAGTACAAACTTCCTCCTTCTATCTGAAACAGAATAAGATTCTTTCTTACTTTTTCATTTTCGGCATCATCTTGCCCATTTTGCTGCTGGTCACCATCTTCATCATTTTGCGAGTCTGGTCGAATTGTTTCAGCAAACGGTTTACTTCCTGAATAGTCGTTCCGCTACCTTTGGCAATACGTGTGCGACGTGAGCCATTCAGTAATTCCGGATTAGAACGTTCTGCCGGAGTCATGGAATAGATAATAGCTTCGATGCTCTTGAAAGCATTATCGTCAATATCGATGTCTTTGATTGCTTTACCTACTCCCGGAATCATGGAAGCGAGTTCTTTTAGGTTACCCATCTTCTTGATTTGTGCAATCTGGCTGAGGAAGTCATTGAAATCGAACTGATTCTTGGCAATCTTCTTTTGCAAACGTTTTGCTTCTTCTTCGTCATACTGTTCCTGAGCACGTTCTACCAATGAAACGATGTCACCCATACCAAGGATACGGTCTGCCATACGTGCCGGATGGAACTGGTCGATAGCATCCAGCTTTTCACCTGTACCTACAAACTTAATCGGTTTGTTGACTACCGAACGGATAGAAAGAGCTGCACCACCACGGGTATCACCATCCAGTTTAGTCAGTACTACACCGTTAAAGTCAAGTCGTTCGTTAAATTCTTTGGCAGTATTTACGGCATCCTGTCCTGTCATGGAGTCTACTACGAACAGAATTTCGTCCGGATTGATAGCTTCCTTGATAGCGGTGATCTCGTTCATCATCTGCTCATCTACAGCCAGACGTCCGGCTGTATCGACGATTACGAGGTCATATCCTTTGGCTTTAGCTTCCTGGATAGCATGTTGTGCAATCTCTACCGGATTTTTGCTGTCCAGCTCTGAGTACATCGGAACTTCGATTTGTTCTGCCAGCACACGCAATTGTTCGATAGCTGCCGGACGGTAAACGTCACAGGCTACCAGTAATGGCTTGCGATTCTTCTTTGTTTTCAGCATGCGTGCCAACTTACCGGAGAAAGTGGTCTTACCCGAACCTTGCAGACCTGACATCAGAATAACTGCCGGACGGGATTCGAGGTTGATTTCTACAGTTTCACCACCCATTAACTGAGTCAGTTCGTCGTGCACAATCTTCACCATCAACTGGCTTGGCTTCACAGCCGTAAGTACATTCTGACCGATGGCTTTTTCTTTCACCGTGTCAGTGAAAGTTTTCGCAACCTTGTAGTTAACGTCGGCATCAAGCAATGCCTTACGTACATCTTTCAGCGTCTCCGCCACGTTAATTTCGGTGATTTTGCCTTCACCTTTCAGAATCTTGAATGACCGTTCTAGTCTTTCACTTAAATTATCGAACATAGTTGTTTAATTACGAATTAATATTTGAGCCTGCAAATGTACAAAAATCTCTTGTATTTATATCTTTTTATTCTGCCATTTTGCTTTTTTGAGATAAATATAGCTTGTTAACAGCAGTAAGGTATAGTACAGAATCTCAATCGTAAAGCAGATTTCGATCGGTGCTTTGAGCCACATTCCGACAAAAACGATGTAGGAACCATAAATGGCAATCGTGATTGTTTCGAGCAATAAGGCTGCCTGTGTATTTCCTGTTCCGGAGATACCATTGAATACGACATTGGCTACTGATGCTATGAGCATGGCGCAACAGATGACATATACCGAAGGTACGGATTCTGTGATTAACGCTGCTTCGCTGGTATAAACGGAGAGCAGGAACTGTGGAAACAAAACCGACAACCCTACTAATCCGAGCATAATAAAGAACGAAAATCGGGCTATTTTATTGATAAGCGGCATGACGTACTGGATACCTCCTGCACCAATCGCATTGCTGACAAGGCTGTTAGTCGTCGTTGCCAGTGCATTTACCGGAATCAGCAGTACGACATAGATACTGCGGACGATGTTGGCGATTGCCAGTTCCCGCTGTCCCAGCCGTTCTACGGCAACAAAGAACACGAACCATGTTGCCATCGACAAGAAATATTGAAGCATGGTGAAGCATGAGATGCTGAGAATACGCATCAGCAATGCCGGATCGAATGAGCGGAGACGGTTCAGACCGTATTTTTTCAGGTCGACACTGATATACGTATAAATCAGGAAGAAAAGGATGGAGGAAGCTTCTGCCAGTACGGAAGCGATGGCGGCTCCTTTGATACCCATTTCCGGCAGACCGAATTTACCGAAAATCAGTGCATAGTCCAGTATTACGTTGGTCAATGCCATGACGACGGCATTAATGGTCAGTACTTTGGTACGGGTGATACCGATGTATAGTGCACGGAACATCACATTGATAAACGAGAAGAAGAATCCGTAAATACGCCAGTCCAAAAATTCCATTGTGCCTTCGTAGATGGATTCGGAAGAAACCAGTAACCGCATGATATTTCCTCCGAACGCTTTGGTAAAGCCGAACATCAAGATGGCTATCAACAGAAGGAACATGACTCCTTGAATCATTACCGGTCCTACATCACTGTAACGTCCTTCTCCATTGCGTCGTGCAATGACGATCTGTGAGCCTGTACTGAATCCGAAAGCGATAGTAAATATACATATATAGAATAGTCCACCCATGGCCGAAGCTCCCAGAGCCACTTCGCTCACGTGTCCCAGGAAGGCGGTATCGGTGACATTGATGACATTTTGCGCCAGCAAGCTAAGTAGTATCGGATAACTGACACTCCAAATCTGTTTGTTGGTATACATAATTAAGCGTTTAAGTTTACAGTTTGCAAAGATAGTGCTTTATTCCGATTCTGAAGCAATGGGATAGGCGAAAACAATTTCCGAACCTTCTGTTCCTTGTGCATTAACTTGATAGATTCCTCCGAAATAAGCCAGCAGTAACTGGTTGATTTCATGCCGGATAATGCTCTCCTGTGAGGTGAAATTCTCGTCTGCCAATGGAGAATTGAGAATACGGAACTGAAGCATTCCGCCATTCCGGCTCACTGTAAAGTAGATGATTCGTTCCTCCGGTTGTTCTTCCGGTTCATATTCTTGCGGATAGGTCAGAGTGCTGAGTAATGCATGTCCCAATCGGGTTGTATCCGTATGAAGGGAAAGTGAGTCTACTTCCGAAGTGAATCGGATTTGAATACCTGTCTTTTCATTATTCATGCGTGCCATGTAGCATACTTCGTTACAAAGTGCGACAGCGTCATAGTCTTGTATCTGGAATTTCATCATTTTGGCTTCCAAGCGTGACAAATCGAGTACATCATTGACAAGTCGCATTAATTTCTCTGAACTTTGGTGGATAATTGCTGAATATTCTTCTCTTGTATTTTCGTCTATGTTTGGTTCGCTGGCTATGAGTTGTGAGAATCCTACTACATTATTGAGCGGAGTCCGGATGTTATAGCTCATATTTGACAGAAAGCGGTTCTTGATTTCATTGGTCACCCGTACTGTTTCCGCTGCTTTGCGTATTTCGCTTTCTGAGTATTTCAAGGCTTTTCGAATTTTGAAGAGCCGAAACAGGGAAATGAACAATACAATCAGAATGGCAGTGATTGCCACCAGGCTGGTCAGGCGGATCTGATTGGTTTGTTTTTGTTGTTTCAGTTCTATCTTGTCCAGATTGTAGCTTTTTTTGATTTGCTCCATTTGGGTGTTGGAGAGTGCCATAGCAGCTGAGTCTTTGATGGCTAGTGCCTGCTGATAGAGAGTCGTAGCTTTGTTATAGTCTTCAGCTTCTACCCATATTTTAGCCTGTTTTAGCAGTTGTTCGGCATAGTCGCTGGTAAAATCCTTCTTCAGCATAGTTAATGTAGTATCGATATAGGCTGATGCCTGCTGGTATTGCTTGATACTCTGATAGTATTCTGCATAGATGTCGTAGTAGAGCACCTTATACATGAAATAGGTATTTTCAGTCAGATACTTTTTAGATTTTTCTATATGTGAATAGGCTAGTAGGGGTTGATTGGTATTCAGATAATAATGTGCGTAGAAAATCTCATTGAAAATGAATACGTCAGCAAAACCGTCTTTTAAAGATGGGTTGTCGATGATGAATTTGCGGAGTACACTTTCCAGTTCTTGCAGGTACTTCAGTTGCCTGTTATTGTCTTTCATTTCTTTGGTTACGGATATGAGCTGAGACAATACGGAAATATGGACTACTGCATTGCCCTTTTTCGGAAGCAGCCTGTATGCTTCTTCCAGTGCTTTAAGACCTTCGTCCCAGCGCTGGCTACCGATATAAGCATTGGACAGACATTGGTAAGCAGCTACGGTGCCTCGGTTGCTGTTGGTGTTGAGGGCTTTCTGCTTCATTTTGTTCGCTTCGCTGATGGCGAGCTCATATTGTTCGGTAAAAGTATATAAATCAATTTGGAAGCGTTGAGCATCGAAAAAATAATCCCATAGACCGGATCTCTGGACATACGGTTCCATTCGTACTATCCATTTGGCTACACTATCCTGTTCACTGCGATTGTAATAATACAATAGATGATAATAAGCGGCTAAACTGGCATATTTGTCATTTTTTAGTTTTAATGCTTCCTGCATCAGCGTATCTGAATATTGGATACATTTGTAGTTGTTTTGCTCTATCTTAATAATATCATTCAGGGTAGAGAGACGGGTTGTGTCATGCGGCAGTGTCTGCAACACTTGTAGTAAACTGTCTGAGGCTATGTCGGTGTTTGCATGACCCGGCAACAGACAGTAACAAGTAATCATCAGTAGTATGAGTCGTTTCATCTGGTTTCCTCCTCTTTTATCTGCCCTTGGCGAATCGGGTGTGTGAACAGAAAACGTGCTCCTTTGTCATAGCCCGGGTCAATCCATATTTTGCCTCCCAATTGTTCGATAATGAGTTGACAGATGGACAATCCGAGTCCTGTGCCCTGTGCGTTTTCATCGAGTTTCTCGAAGCGGTTGAATATCTTATTCTGGTTCTCCTTGGAGATTCCGCAACCGGTATCACTGACGGAGAAGAGTGCTGTGTCTTCCGTTTGTTTTATCAGTTCCAGTGTGATCGTGCCTTGTGTCGTAAATTTCGTAGCGTTGATGAGTAAGTTGATTAATACTTGTTGGAGGCGGGCACTGTCCGTTGTCAGTTTCAGCGAACTGAGAGAGGTGGAAAAGCGTACTTCTGCCTGAGTCTGCTTTATTTTTTCAACCATGTCAATGACATTTCTGCACAAAGCTACAATATCACATTCCTTGAATTTGAATTTCATTTTTCCGATTTCAAGGCTGGATAAATCGATCACGTCATTAATCAGTTTGAGTAGTAATTCCGAGTTTTGCTGGATGATATCATTGCATTGCTGTTTCGTTTCATTATCAATGGATTCTTCTGTCAGAATGGACGAAAAACCGGATAATGCATTAAGAGGAGTGCGAATCTCATGGCTCATGTTGGAGAGGAAAAGACTTTTGGTATGGATAGACTTTTCTGCTTGTTTCTTTGCTTCTTCCTGCTCCCGTTGCGACTGCAAAAGGCGATTGTTGTTACGCTTGATATGGAAAATGGCGCTGATGATCAGTACTACAATAATCAAGATAACGGAGAGACTCCAGTAATAAAGATTTTTTTGTATGTTTATATAGTTATGTTCACTTTTGTCTATCTGATATAGGGTATGCAGTTCGTTTATCTGTCTGAGATAGCTTTGGGCATCCAATGAATCTTTGAGATTATTTATTACCTCATACACCTTGCATGCCTCTTGCTTTTCACCCATAAGTGCTAAAACTTTGGCACGTTCCTGCAATAACTGAACGTGCCTGAATAAAGCGGACTTTTTTGTTATTGCAAGTAATTCATCATATTCTTTCAGTGCTTTATCATATTCTTTTGATTCAATATGATAGCTGGCGTACATATAGCTGGAAATCGAAAAATAGTATGGATATGGATATTGCTTGCAGATTGTATCTAATTGTTTCAGACACTCTAATGCCTTCGGGAGCATATTGGTCTGGATATAATAATATGCATAGCTACAAGGCAGATAAAAGTCATTAGGCAAACCGGATTCCTTGTGGTAGAGGGATTCCAGGTATGAAAAATCTTTCTGGATATCTGCCATTGGTTTAAAATTGAGTTCGCTCAGAATCAAATAGAACATACTTGTTTTAAGGTATGAATTGCTTGCGGGAATTTTCTGCATTATTTTCAGAGATTCTTCATAAGACTCCATGGCAGATTGAAAATTTCCTGAGCTTTGATAGGTATCTGCAAGAGCGCGCAGTGCCAGTGCTGTTCCGAAAGGATAATCTATTGTTTTGGCTTGCTGATACATCGAATTTGCGTTGTTGATTGCCAGGCTGATATTGCCTTCTGTGACTAATGCCTGAACTGCCATCATTTTCAGTGGAAACAGAATATGGTATTCTTGCCGCTTTTCTAATTCAGGACTTAAAAGCTTTTCCCATAAAATGATGCTGTCTGTGGTAATGTTGATATCTGTATAGAAAGAAAGGTCATAATCGACAAGTGGTTGCAGTGAGGCTAATCGTTCTTTATTCAGGTTTGTTGCATGGAGAGCCGCCGATATAAATATGGCTGCAATTGTTGCTGATATATGCTGTAAATTACTGTTCACTATTTTGTTTGTTCGTATGGTGATGTGCAAAAGAAATAAAAAGAGTGAAGACTGGCAAGGAATCTTCACTCTTTTTTATAGAATTATTTTCTTTTGATGATTTCACGTGCTCCAGGACCTTCGTGACTGGGGTAGCCGGGAGTGTGGTTTCTGCACCGAGGGTCGGCATCTACTTTCAGGCTGCGGTAATCATCTTTGGAACGTGTGATATAATCGTTCAGCAGAGCACGGTGCTCGGCGAGTATTTTAGAGTATTTAGGGTCCTTGGCAAGATTTTTTCTTTCACCCGGGTCTTTTTTCATGTCATATAGTTCTTCTCCGTTTCCTTCCAGATAATGTGTGTATTTGTATCTGGGACCACGCACCATACGTCCGGGAGTAGTGACGTATTCATATTCGCTGTGCCATTCGGAAACAACGTAAGGATGGCTTTCCTGTTGTTTCTCTCCTCTTAGAGTCGGTGCAAGGCTGATGCCGGCTTTTTCTGCCGGAACTGCAATGCCTGCCAAATCGCAAAGGGTAGGCAAGAGATCTAATGTAGGTTGTGTCAGAAGATGATCTACAGGCTTTTTCTGCTGTTTGATGCCGGGACCTGCGAAGATAAACGGAACGTTGGTCATTTCATCATAGAAGCTGATATGTTTGGTCACCATGCGATGAGATGCCATACCGTCGCCGTGGTCTGCCAGGATTACGACAATGGTGTTTTTTCCGGCAGGGGTGGAGTAAAGGGCTTTCAGTACGCTCTCTACTTGCTTGGATACCATCTTGGTATAATGCTGGAAAGCAGCGATATAATGGCGATAGTTTTCTTCGCTCCAGTGGGCAGCCTGTGTCATGCGGCGGTGGCTGCAACAGATATACTGCACGGGAGTAGGAATATTACTCCAGTCTTCTACATCAAAGTTGTCCGGCAATTCGGGTAGGGGACCGCTGATGGGGCGATCTGTGTGTACACCTGCGTTTTCACCGATGAATCCGCAAATGTTATGTGGGTTTTGGAAATCCGCAATGCAAATAAAGGGTTCTTTAGGCGGATTGTTGAGGTAGGCAACTGCATCTTCACAGGTACCTACATCTAGAAAACTGTCATTGTTGACCGGAAATTCGGGATCGGTAAATGGCTTGGCTACCGGTTCTTTATGTTTGAAACCTCTCAGTGAGCCCATGTCATGAGTCTTTCCGAAGTGTACAGCTTCATAGCCGCTTTCGGAAAAAAGGCTTCCCAGTGTCGGCACGCTTTCCGGCAGGCGTGTGTTGATGGGTTCGCTGGAATTTGAACGTACATTAGTTTGATGGGGCATCATGCCGCTCCATAGTGCTGCACGTGAAGGCTGACTGAGGGGGCAGCCTACATAAGCGTTAGAGAAGATCACTCCTCTTGATGCAACTTCGTCAATGGGAAGTGTACAGCCTTGTGTATGCCCGTAAGCACCTACTACACGTTGTGTCAGATGGTCGCACTGGATAATCAGAAAGTTAGGCTTTTCTTGTGCCTGAGCCGCTGCGCCGCAAAGAGCCAATCCCATGAATGGATAAATTGTTTTCATTCTTGGTTAGAATTAAGTGATTGATTTTGTAGCAAAAGTAGGAAAAAACAAAGAGCAAAAAAGAGCAGGGAAGTGTTTTTGGACGTAAATGAAACTAATTTGTACAAAAATGAAATATGAGATGAACGATTTGTGGAGAGCGGCGGATGTTTGCGATGAATCGTGAACAGTGGGCTATAGAAAGAACGGTGGATAAACTGCGATTATTCATCGTTCCAGTTTATCCACCGTTCATTATTTGTTGCTCACTTATTCTTGATTAGCTATTCATGCTCATCAGGAATTCGTCGTTGTCTCTTGTTTTTTCCAGACGGTCTTTTACAAAATCCATTGCTTCGATAGGGTTCATATCTGCAAGGTATTTGCGTAATATCCACATGCGGTCGAGTGTTGTCTTGTCAAGCAGCAGATCGTCGCGACGAGTGCTGGATGCAGTGATGTTGACAGCAGGGAAGATACGCTTGTTGGACAGGTTGCGGTCGAGCTGTAACTCCATGTTACCTGTACCCTTGAATTCTTCGAAGATAACTTCGTCCATTTTGGAACCGGTGTCGATCAGTGCAGTAGCAATGATAGTCAGTGAACCGCCGTTTTCGATGTTACGGGCAGCACCAAAGAAACGTTTGGGCTTGTGAAGCGCATTGGCATCCACACCACCGGAGAGTACTTTGCCGGATGCGGGAGATACTGTATTGTACGCACGTGCCAAACGGGTGATAGAATCGAGGAAGATTACTACGTCGTGGCCGCATTCTACCAGCCTTTTTGCTTTTTCCAGTACGATGCCTGCGATTTTGACGTGGCGTTCTGCCGGTTCGTCAAAAGTAGAAGCGATAACTTCTGCATTGACGCTGCGTGCCATATCGGTTACTTCCTCCGGACGTTCATCGATCAGTAGCATAATCATATATACTTCCGGATGATTGGCTGCGATAGCGTTGGCGATATCTTTCATTAAGATCGTTTTACCTGTTTTGGGCTGTGCAACGATCAGTGCACGCTGTCCTTTACCGATCGGGGCGAAAAGGTCTACAACACGGGCAGACATGGAATCTGAATACCCGCCTTTACAGAGTCTGAATTTCTCGTCAGGGAAGAGCGGAGTCAAATGTTCGAAAGGAACACGGTCGCGAACGAATGCCGCATCACGTCCGTTGATCTTTGATACCTTCACTAACGGGAAATATTTTTCTCCTTCTTTGGGTGGACGGATGATGCCTTCTACCACGTCACCGGTCTTAAGACCAAATAACTTAATTTGTGACTGTGATACATAAATATCGTCCGGAGAAGAAAGATAATTGTAATCAGAAGAACGGAGGAATCCGTATCCGTCCTGCATGATTTCCAAAACGCCTACTCCGCTGAGGATATCATCAAATTCGTAGGGTTTTTCACGCTCAATCACTTTGCGTTCCGGCTGTTGTTGTACAGGAGGAACGCTCTCGGCAACATTATTCTGCTGTGGTGCAGGACGTTGCTGCATCGGAGGACGCTGATTGTTATTGTTATTACGCTGGAAATTATTATTGTTGTTGGCGTTAGCATTGGCATTGTTGTTGCCGGCATTGTTATTATTATTGTTGTTGTCGCGTGGACGGACAATACGCTGGCGTTGTTGCGGTTGAGAATGCTGTTGCTGTGGTTGTGGAGCCTGTTCGGGGGCTGCCTGTGCCGTTTCTGCTTTTGTAGCTTCAAATTTGCCGAAGAGTTCGGTAGGAAGCTCTATTTTTTCAGAAGGCAGGTCTTCGATTGGGATAAAGTCATCATCGTCGTCGCTGGACAGGATATTGCTTTCTTCATCGATCACCGGTGCCGATTTCTTTTGTGGTTTGGCGATTACTGGTTTTTCTGCAATAGCCGGCTTGTTTTCCTTTACTTTCTTTTCTGTCTCTTGTACCGGAGCAGCTTTTTCAGCAGGTGCAACTACCGTTTTTTCTGCAACCGCTTTTTCTTCTGTTGCTTTCACTATCGGTTTTGCATTTTCCACTTCCTTGCTTTCTGCTTTTTCAGTGGTGTTGGCGTCTTTGCGTGGACGGCCTACTTTGCGTTTTGGAGCAGCATTTTCCGCTTTCGGTTCAGCAGCAGGAGCCTCTTTGGCTTTATTGGCAGCTTCTTCTTCTTTAGGCTGTTGCTGAGCTTTGGCTACAGGAGCATTTTCTTTATTTTTAGCTACTTCAGCGTTTTTCGGCGCGGGTGCTGCTTTTTCCTCTTTTTTCGGTACGGCTGTGCGCGAACGCTTGCTTTTCTCTCCTTTGCGTTCTTCTTTTAATTTCTCTGCGGCAACTTTCTTAGTGGCTCCGGCTATGGCTTGCTCATCGAGTATCTTGTAAACAAGTTCTTCTTTTTTAAATGAGTCTGCTTTTTTGATGCCTAGCTCTTTGGCAATAATTTGAAGTTCCGACAGATTTTTGTCGTTCAATTGGATAATGTTATACATATAGTATGGTAAGTTATTAAAATTTCTGTCTTGATGAAATATGGACAGCATTACTACAGCGTAATAACCGCAGATATGCGAGCATATGTTTTGTTTTTAATTATGAATTAGGGATGTATATGTTGAATCGTAGAATGTTTCAACGGGGCAAAGATAATAAATATTTTTGGTTTCATGAACAATCAGACACTTTTTTCAGCGTAAAAACGTATCTTTGCTGTATAAAAGAAAATAGTATGACAGTAAATGAAGCTCGTTTAATTTATTTTTCGCCTACACACACATCAAAACAAGTAGCCGAAGCAATTGTTCACGGAACTGGTATAAAAAATGTCGTTCCGATGAATCTCACATTGCAGACTGTCGAGGAAACCGTTATTCCCACTTCTGCATTGGCTGTTATCGTAGTTCCTGTATATGGAGGTCATGTGGCTCCTTTAGCTATGGAACGTCTGGAAAATATTCGTGGACTGGATACTCCTACTGTGTTGGTCGTGGTTTATGGAAATCGTGCTTACGAAAAGGCATTGATGGAACTGGATGCTTTTGCTATTCCCCACGGGATGAAAGTGATTGCCGGAGCAACCTTTATAGGTGAACATTCATATAGCACCGATAAATGCCCGATTGCAGACGGGCGTCCGAATGAATCGGATTTGAATTATGCGGAAGATTTCGGAAGAAAAATAATGGAGAAAATACAAGCGGCTGCTGGAGACGAGACTCTCTATCAGGTCGATGTACGTGCTATAAAACGCCCCAGTCAGCCATTTTTCCCTTTATTCCGCTTTTTGAGAAAAGTGATCAAGTTACGCAAAAGCGGTACTCCGCTCCCTCGTACTCCTTGGATAGAGGATGAGAGCTTGTGTACTCATTGCGGTATCTGTGCGGCTCGTTGTCCGGCTGGAGCAATCACCAGGGGGGATGAAGTAAACACAGATGCGGAAAAATGTATTAAATGTTGTGCCTGTGTGAAAGCTTGTGCGAAGAAGGCAAGGGTGTATGATACTCCTTTCGCGTCTCTGCTTTCCGAGTGTTTCAAGAAACAGAAACTACCTCAGACTATCTTATAGATTATCACTCGTTTGGTCGTTTCGTCTATACGAAAGCGGTTATCTGTCCGTTCACCTATCAGCCATGCTATGCGTTCGCCGCAGCAGAGTACCCATTGGCGTTCCTTTTGGCTGATAGAGAATTTGCGGTCGGTCAGATAATCGCTTACTTTTTTCCTGCCTTTCATGCCGAAGGGAATAAATGTATCGCCTGTCCGCCATTTACGACAGTGTATTTCCTCTGTTAATTTATCGGCATCGAAACAAGCGGTCTTTTTATCCTGTGGAATCTGGAAATCGGGAGAGTATTCTCTTTCTTCCTTTATTAATTGATAAGGAAGAGTGGTTCCATCTTCCGGGCGGATACTTTCCAATAAGAGCAAATTACGGTCTTTGATAACTCTCCATTCTTTGCTGATGAATTGTTTTCCCGGTTGCCCGTGGAGGGAGTTTGCTATATCTTTGATTTGTGCCGAATTAAATCCTAGTGGATGCAGCGTCTCAAATAAAAGGGTTTCGGGAGTGGGGGCGTCCAATAAAGCGTCGATTCGGATACCTTCCGGAGTGATAATCTTCTTTTTGGTTTCGTCTATTACCTTATTATATATAGTGGCAACATCATTCAGATAATTGCTTGTCTCTATCAAGCTGTTTTTGACTGATGGATTTATTTCCTGCATCAGTGGGAGCAGATGGAGACGGATTTTATTACGGGTGTATTCATCTTCCAGATTGGTGCTGTCTGTTACGAAGTCTTGTCCGATCTGTTGTAGGTAGCGGATGATTTCTTCCCGATTGATGGAAAGCAGTGGGCGTACGATTGCTCCGTTTCGGGGACGGATTCCTAATAAGCCGGTGATGCCTGTTCCACGAATGAGGTTGAGCAGCATCGTTTCTACACTGTCGTCCTGATGATGAGCTACGGCGATTACATTGGCTTTACATTCTTTTTTTATTTTTTCGAACCAGTTATAGCGAAGTTCTCTGGCTGCCATTTCTATCGAAATCCGTTTTTCTGTTGCATACTGAGTGGTGTTGAAGTCGATAGTATGCAGATGAATCCCATATTTTCGGCAAAGTTGCCGTACAAACAGCTCATCCCGATTTGACTCTTCCCCACGTAAATGAAAGTTGCAGTGGGCAGCTTCACATGGATAACCTGCTGTATGGAGAACACACAACAAAGCAACAGAGTCTGCTCCACCACTCAGGGCAACCAGAATCTTATCATTTAATGAGAATAAATGCTCCTTCTCTATATATTGTATAACCCGTTGTTGTATCATATCTGCAAAGATAATAGTTTATTGAGCTATCTCAAGTGAATGCTAATTGTTTTTATCGGACTAACTAGGAGAAAAATTCCTATAAATCAATTTTTTTTTTCGCAATATCTAATTCGTCCTACTCTAGTTTCTCTTTCGTGCCACTATGTCGGACGCAAAGGGAACTATAGCGATTCTTGTGTTCCACTATAGTGAGACGGATAAGTTTTTGCATATAAAGTCAGTCAGGATAGGCTAAAAAAACTTAGCCGTCGGAACCTGAACTTTTAATGAGTTAATTTAGCTACTGTCGGCATATGAAAAGTCTGCTATTTAAAAACATTCTAAATAATTTGCGTGCTCGGAAGTTATGAATTATCTTTGCCGAAAATTAAGATAGTTATGCGTTTATCCGAATTAGGAACAGGTGAAAAAGGTGTCATCGTTAAGGTATTGGGACACGGCGGCTTTCGTAAACGTATTGTGGAGATGGGTTTTATAAAAGGTAAAACTGTTGAAGTATTGCTGAATGCTCCACTGAAAGACCCCATTAAATATAAAGTCTTAGGTTATGAAATTTCTCTTCGTCGTCAGGAAGCGGAAATGATTGAAGTGGTAAGCGAGGAAGAGGCAAAAAAGCAAGCCGAAGAAACTATATATCATGAAGGACTGCCCGAAGACGTTTCTGTAAAAGAAGAAGATATGAAACGGTTGGCGTTAGGTAAGCGTCGTACCATCAACGTTGCTTTGGTCGGGAATCCGAACTCAGGCAAAACTTCTCTTTTTAATCTAGCTTCCGGTGCTCACGAGCATGTAGGAAACTATAGCGGTGTGACCGTAGACGCCAAAGAAGGGTATTTCGATTTCGAAGGTTATCACTTCCGCATTGTTGATTTGCCGGGAACTTATTCATTATCGGCTTATACGCCGGAAGAAATTTATGTCCGCCGTCATATTATTGATGAAACGCCGGATGTTATCATCAATGTCGTTGATTCTTCAAATCTGGAACGGAATCTGTATCTGACTACCCAGTTGATTGACATGAATGTTCGTATGGTGGTGGCTTTGAATATTTACGACGAACTGGAATCCAGTGGTAATACATTGGATTATCATTTGCTGAGTAAATTGTTCGGAGTACCGATGCTGCCTACTGTCAGCAAGAAGAATCGTGGATTGGATACCTTGTTTCATGTAGTTATCAACCTTTATGAAGGTGTAGACTTCTTTGATAAACACGGGAATATGAATCCGGAGGTTCTGAAGGATCTGACCGAATGGCACGATTCTTTGGAAGACCGGAAGAATCATGAGGAAGAACATTTGGAAGATTACGTGCGTGAACATAAAAAAACGGGTCGTGTATTCCGGCACATCCATATTAATCATGGACCCGATCTGGAAAAAGCGATTGACGCTGTAAAAGAGGAGGTATCCAAGAATGAATTTATCCGCCATAAATATTCCACTCGTTTTTTGTCTATCAAGTTATTGGAAAACGATCCTGATATAGAGAGTTTTGTGCGTACACTGCCGAATGCGGGAGAGATTTTCCGTATCCGTGACAAGATGGCTAAGCGTGTTCAGGAAACAATGAATGAAGATTGCGAATCTGCTATTACAGATGCCAAATATGGTTTTATCAGTGGTGCGTTGAAAGAGACATTCACTGACAATCATCTGGAGCAGGCACAGACTACGAAGGTGCTGGATGCGATCGTTACTCATCGTATCTGGGGATATCCAATCTTTTTCCTTTTTATGTATCTGATGTTCGAAGGGACGTTTGTGCTTGGAGAATATCCGATGATGGGAATTGAATGGCTGGTAGGACAAATTGGTGATTTGATTCGCAACAATATGTCGGAAGGACCGTTGAAGGATATGTTGGTTGACGGTATTGTAGGTGGTGTAGGCGGTGTTATCGTCTTTTTGCCCAATATTCTGATTCTGTATTTCTGTATTTCGCTGATGGAAGACTCCGGATATATGGCACGTGCAGCTTTTATTATGGATAAAATCATGCATAAGATGGGCTTACACGGAAAGTCGTTTATTCCGTTGATTATGGGATTCGGATGTAATGTGCCTGCAATCATGGCTTCCCGTACTATTGAGAACCGGAAAAGCCGTCTGATTACGATGCTGATTAATCCGTTGATGTCTTGTAGTGCGCGTTTGCCCATTTATTTGTTGCTGGTAGGGGCTTTCTTTCCGAACAATGCGAGTTTGGTGTTGTTAAGTATTTATGCGATCGGGATTTTTCTGGCTGTATTGTTGGCTCGACTGTTCAGCAAGTTTTTGGTGAAAGGTGACGATACTCCTTTTGTAATGGAACTTCCGCCTTATCGAATGCCGACGGCAAAGTCTATTTTCCGTCATACCTGGGAGAAAGGAGCACAATATTTGAAAAAAATGGGAGGAATTATTATGATTGCTTCTATTATCATTTGGTTCCTCGGATATTATCCGAATCATGAGGCATACGAGACGGTAGCTGAACAACAGGAAAATTCTTATATCGGTCAGTTGGGACGGGCTATAGAGCCGGTAATAAAGCCGATGGGATTTGATTGGAAACTGGGTATCGGTTTGATTTCCGGAGTAGGTGCGAAGGAACTGGTTGTTAGTACACTGGGAGTTTTGTATGTGGATAATCCGGAAGCCGATGAGGCTAGTTTGGCAGAGCGGATTCCGATCACACCTTTAGTGGCGTTCTGTTATATGCTGTTTGTGTTGATCTACTTCCCTTGTATTGCGGCATTAGCAGCTATTAAGCAGGAGTCCGGCAGTTGGAAGTGGGCGTTGTTTGCAGCTTGCTATACAACAGGGCTGGCTTGGCTGGTGGCATTTTCAGTTTATCAGATTGGAGGGTTGTTTGTATGAATAATTGGCAGGAATGGGTAGTCGGAGTACTGATTGTACTCTGCATTGCCCGTGTAATATATGGAATTTATCTTTTTTTTCGTCGTACGCGCGAAAGTGAGAATCCTTGTGATAGTTGCGTAAGTGGCTGTGATTTAAAGGATATGATGGAAAAGAAACGTCAAGAGTGCGGTGTAAAGAAAAAAAGTACAAAGAAAAATTGCTGTGGATAGTTGGTAGTTTCAAAATTTGTACTACCTTTGCAACCGCAAACGAGAAAAAATGGTTCCTTGGATGAGTGGCTTAGTCAGCGGTCTGCAAAACCGTGTACGGCGGTTCGAATCCGCCAGGAACCTCCAAAAGCAAGAAAGGATTAGAATGAAAATTTCTAATCCTTTTGTTTTTCAACTACTTACGTCCTCTGTGGTGGAAGGATTGGAAGAAGAATTTTCATAGTTTTCAGCTTTTGTTTTACAATTGTTTTACAGTAAAACGGAGAAAAATTGTAATGAAAGCTACGATTAAGATTGAGTTGCGCAAAGACTACGCAACCAAAGAAGGCAAACAAATGGTTTGTCTGCGTTACACTGCCTACCGCCGTTCTACTTTAATCAGCATGAACATAGCGGTATTACCTAAGCATTGGAATAAAGTATCGAATACAGTGCGTGCCTCTGAGCCTCGTTGTTACTACTACAACAAAGCCATCAGTGAAGTTTATCAGAAGGCGGACACGATAGTTATGGAGAATTTCTTTGCTCCGTTGCCTCTTCCCCAATTCTTAGAACGCCTGAAAGATAAGTATCATGGCAATACGGATTTCTATCTTTTCATAGAGAATGAAATAGAGCAGCTAAAGCAATCCCGTGCAGCCGGAACGATTTCTAACTATTACAAGTTAATCAATACTATGAAGGAATGGAAACCTACCCTTTCTTTTGGTGAGATTACTTTGGACTTTATCCAGCAGTTCCACAATCACGAATTGGAAGTTGGTAATATTCTTTCTACTGTTTATAAGAAGCACTCTAACTTGAAATTCTTGATTGGTATCGCTGTCGATAAAGAGAAGCTGGCAAAGAACCCCTATGAAAAGTTTGAAATCAAAAAGAATATCAAGGCACAAAACAATGATGTGCTTACGGAGGAAGAACTTAAAAGGCTGCAAGCGGTGTATGATAAGAAAAAATACAGCAAAGGAAAGCAGGAAGTATTAAGAGAGTTCCTGTTTAGCTGCTACACCAGTCTGTCCTTTGCCGAGTTCTCTGTACTAACCTATTCAGACATTAAACCGATAACGGTTGATACAGGTGAAACATACCTTATATTATGTAATGAGCGCACAAAAACCAGCGTAACTTATAAAATACCTATTGTTTCTCCCGTGGTGGTAGCTCTGCTTGGAAATGGCGAACCTTGCCAAAAAATCTTCTTGCCTATCTCCAATCAGCCGACAAACCGTTATCTGAAAGATATAATGGCTGATTTGAAAATAGATAAGACAATGACCTTCCACCGGGCACGGCATAGTTTCCGAACAATTGCTGCAAAGAAAGGCATCCGTGACGGAATAGCCGAGCGAATAATGGGGCACGCAGAGGGTAATGATATCAAGGATATTTATACGCATTTGCATGATGAGGATATTGTGAAGGAGATGCGAGATAAATGGGTGGTGTAATATGAGCGCATTTTCCACACTTTCCGCATTTTAATAGCTAATATGCTGGAAATCTTCTACTTGATAATGCGGATGAAGTGTTGAAAAAATGAAGCTGGCAAAAGAAAAATGGCAATTAGTCTTTTTTCTTTTCACCAGCTTTATTTTTGGAATAGATTACGACTTTAATCTATTGTTTGTCCTATCCATTAAAATCGCATCCATATTCTCTTTAGCCCACATTATTAGGCTGTTGATATGCGGAAGTAAAGATGTAGCTCTGTCAGTTAGAGAATATTCAACTCTTGGAGGTACTTCTGCATACACCTGCCTTTTGACAAAGCCGTCCTCTTCAAGAGTTCTCAAAGTAACGGTCAGCATTTTCTGTGAAATGTCCGGTATATTTTTCTGCAAAGCATTGAAGCGCATTAGTTCAGATTGATTCAATGTAAAAAGAATCAAGATAGACCATTTATCGCTTATGCGAGCAAGTATATTCCGAATGGGGCAATCGGGATATAGTTCATTTTGAATTTCTGTTCTTGCCATAACTTTTTGTTTTTCAGTTTACGATACAAAAGTAACTAACATTCTTCAAAAGCGCAAAGGGAATTTTGAATTTTACTAAATCGTGTTAAAACCGAATTTTTTAAGTTCTTCATAATCAACAATAGTTTCATACAGGTAACTATCTGACTGCAAAGTGCGTTCTTGTATAATTAAAGAAAGTGTATCATCTTTGCATACGAAAAGAGACAAGCACTCTTTTAGATAGTAATATTGATTTTTAAATATTTATAGTTATGAAAAATGTAGTATTAATTGGAGCAAGCGGTTTTGTTGGAACTGCTATCCTTAGTGAATTATTAAACAGGGGTAACCGGGTTACAGCCATAGTTCGTAATCCTGAAAAAGTTACAATAGCCGACAGTCGCTTGTCAGTAGTTAAGGCTGACGTGTCCGATGTGGAGAAGATAACTGCCACTTGTAAAGGAAAGGATGCCGTTATCAGTGCCTACAATCCCGGTTGGGCAAATCCCAATATCTACGAAGAAACATTGAAAAATTATCCATTGATTCTCAAGGCGGTAAAACTATCAGGTATTAAACGTCTGCTTTGTGTCGGTGGTGCAGGCACTCTGTTTTGCGCTCCGGGGTTGAGAGTGGTAGATTCGGGTGCTATCCCCGCAGAAATCATGGATGGTGTGAAATCTTTAGGTGAGTTCTACCTGAATACGCTGTGCAATGAAAAAGAAGTGGATTGGGTATTCTTTTCACCTGCCGGAACTCTTGAACCGGGGCAACGTACCGGAAAATTCCGTTTGGGGAAAGACGACCTTATAGTGGATGAAAGCGGAAATAGCCATATCTCCGTAGAAGATTACGCAATTGCAATGGTGGATGAATTGGAGCAGGCTAATCATCATCAAGAACGCTTTACTATTGGTTACTAACTACAATAACGGAGAAATTATGAAGAAATTATTTTTATTGCTGGTGACTTTTATAGCAATGGCAGCAGAAGCACAGACAAAAGGAAATTTTGAAATTTTGGATTTAGGGAGTTTCAAGCTCCATGTATATAACACAAACGATGCACTGGGAGATGCAAGTTATATTATAGAGGGAAGTGACGGGCTCGTAACTTTGGAGCAACCCCTATTCAAAGATAATGTATCGGAATTTGATGCTTATGTAACTTCACTGAATAAACCTGTGCGGAAAATTGTCACCAACTATCATGTAGGTGGAACCGGAAGCCATGACATTGTGATGATTGAGGGAATGCCCGATTTTGTCAAAGGGGCTGTTTACGGTGGAATGATGCAGAACTTTGCGAAAATCTTTGGCGATGCCATTGTTTCCACACCTACAGGAAAGGCAGAAGAAGTTTCCTTCGGGAGTAACCAAAACTGGTGCGGTGTTACGTTTGTTTTCCAAAAAGGAGCTTCAACGGATTTTCCGGCAGCCAGTATTATAATAGGTGATAAGGTCTATTATACGCATTGGACACCTGCAAAATCTCATATCAGTCATTTACAAGTATCTTCCTTAGCAGCTATTGATGCCGAAATAGCAGAGGCAGGAAAAGCTTTAAATTCCGGGTGTAAATATTTTATCGGTGGACATGGTGGAGTAACTAAAAGTGACATGGTAAGGTTTAAAATTGACTACCTGAAAACAATGAAACGAATCATTGCAACAAATAAAACAGCCACTTCATTTATTGAAGCAATGAAAAAGGCTTATCCAAATTTGCCGGGAGAATCCGGATTGATGGATTTGGCTAATGCTTTGTATAAGTAATAAATCAAGTTTCACATTCAATATAAGGTTGCCATAGGTAGCCTTATATTGTTTAAAACAAATGTAATATGGAAAAGGCTTTCATTTTTTTAGCAAAGCACAAAGATGTAGCTTTCGCTACAATAGAGGGAGATAGACCTAAAATCCGTGTCTTTCAGATTATGAAAAGAGAAAATAACACGCTTTATTTTGCAACAGCTCCGCATAAAGAAGTTTATCGACAATTACAGTTATGTCCTTTTGTAGAACTTCTTGCAATGGCTGGAAATATTTCTGTGAGAGTAAAAGGAAAAGCAGTTTTTGATGTTTCCGATAAAACAAGGAAAGAAATCTATGAAACAAATCCAATTCTAATGCGTCTGTATCATTCATATTCAGACTTAGTCTATTTTCGTCTTAATATTAGTGAGTTGGATTTCTACGATTTAACTCCTACGCCTCCTATTTTTAATCATTACAATTTATAAAGTGAGAAAATTATTACAACAGAGATTTTTCCGCTTATTGTCGGAATACTCACAGCGCAAAGTTTCTGTGGATGAACTAACAGAAGCTATTAATGAATTGGCTACCCATGTAACCCATTTTAGTATTAACGAACAGGATTATAGCGTATTGTTGCGCTATTTTTCCTTTGGTTTGCACCGTCTTAAATCGTACCGTGTATGGTTTGAGCAAGAAAAAAATGCCCTATTTGCATCTAATTGATGAAGCAATAGGGCTTTTGAATACCGAAATACGTTTGATAGAATGGCGTATCAAGTACCCGGAACAACTTCAACAACGTACCAATAAACAAATCCTTTCCCCTCTTTATTTAGCTGATAAGACAACCCTTATCAACATCATGGAGCTTGTCAGTGGTCTGTTCCTCTCTAAGAATATCGTCTATCAAAATGGCAAACCTGCCTGTTTGGTGGACTTGGCAAAAGCCTTTGAGTGGCTGTTCAATATCAAGATAAGCGATTGCCACCAAAAGCATGAGGACGTGATAAAGCGCAAGCCGGGCAAAATCACAGAATTTCTTAATGGACTGGCAGACCTTATCCGCAAGGAACACGACAAAAAAGGATATAGATAATCAATAGATTAGCTTCTTTTTATGGGGGATTCCATTAGCTCCCCTGTAATTTATTTGCTTCGCTTTTCTGAACTTTGCTTCATCAATCGATTGACAAACAAGTATGTATAATCAGAAAAATGAAGCGACTATGTATATAGAGAATTACGACTTCAAGGAGTGGATGCAGAAGCTGTTCGACAAGTTGGATGAGCTTTGCAAGGATGTACGGGCACTGCATACAGCCGACAAGGTGCTGCCCGAAGATGACAACCTGCTGGATAATCAGGACTTGTGCCTACTGTTCAAGGTGAGTATCAAGACCTTGCAGCGATACCGTGCCATTGGTGTACTGCCTTACTTTACCCTTAGCGGAAAAGTGTATTACCGTGCTTCGGATGTACGGGCATTCATTAAGGAACGGTTCAATGCTGTTACGCTGCGCAAGTTTGAGAAAGAACACTGCGCCAAAAAGAAGAAGTGAAACAGACAAGCCGGAATAGTGGGTATCAACTGCTCCGGCTCTCTGCTTCTTATGGCTTCCCTAACTTGTCCGCCTGTTCCTTTAACTGTTTAGCTTGCTCGTTCAGCAGCCTTGCCCTTTCCAGTGCTTCCGCTTGCTTTCGGCTTCGGTATTCAAAATCTTTCACGGAATCAGTCAGGCTTTGGATAAATGTGTTATTCCGTTCCCAGCTGAAATTCATTTCCAACAAATTGATGTCGCTTCCCTCTGCCTTTCCTTTCATCAGGAGATAACGGTATTTTATATCGTTATCCTGTAACTGTTGCATACGTTCTACAAAACGGAAGTTCAATGTCAGTGATACAAGGCAAATGATAATTCCTGCCGAAAAAAGAAAGAATTTGGGTTGCTGGAACGGAGTTATCCAGTTCAGGATTTTATCATACCGTGAAATGGGTTCCGCCTTTTCAGGCTGCTGCGCATCTGCCGGAAATAATACCTTTAACCGTTCCTTAAAATACCTGTGCGAAGCCACAATCATTCCCTTTATATCTTGAAGGTCTTTCTTCTGATTTTCAGACTGCCCTTTCCTGATACTACCGATTTGGTTTAAAATTTCCTGTACCATATTTTCAGGGATACCGGATTTGTTCCGTATCTCCAAAATACGCTGCTCGATAACATCCAACCGATTTATAGTTTCCTCCCGGCTGGCTGGTGTAACCTGCTGTTCCTGCTTCTCTTTCAGTTCCGTAACCATAGAGAGAAGCCCCTCTAAAATCAAATTCTCTTCCATACGTCTATAACTTAAATTGTCGTTTCTTTTTCTTCTTCTTTCTCAAATCGGGATTGTCGGGTATTTCATCAACCGGAAAGGATGAGGCGGAAAACAGACCGCCCAAACCTGTGACAAATGAATTATCCGCTTTGTCGGGTATGGGTGCTGGCTCCCGAATGGATTTACCACTCGACTGCTTGTTGCTTCCGGCAGTAGTCAGCCCTGCATCCCCGAAATATCTATCCAGTTTTGAATAGCTGAAATTCCTGTCTATTTCCGAACCCTTGAACGTGTATTCATCTTTGGAAAAGGAAATACCCTGTATTTCATCCGTCTGCCCTTTGTACTTGAACTGAATACCAATATTTTTTTCAGTTAACTGCCGTTGTAGCTGTTGCCAGTTCTTGGATTTGCCGATTTCATTCTTTACAGCTGTGTAAATCTCGTATTTTGTTTTGTCCGGCTCTCTCAAACGGTGTTGCTTTACCTGTTCTTTTCCAACAGCAAAGTAAAGCCCGTGTTTGGTTTTCAGTTTCTTGCAAACCTGTTCGTTCCGGTACATATCGTTTTTATCGGATATGGTCTTGCCGTTGTTGTCTATCCGGTTGAATACGATATGCACGTGCGGATGCTCCCGGTCTTGGTGGCGCACAATGATATACTGCGTATCGGTGATTTTCATTTCATGCATATATTCCTGCGCCAACTGTATCATCTTCTCGTCCGTCAGCTTGGGTGCATTTACTGCCGAATAACTTAACGCAATGTGTCCGACTGGCTTCTTTAAGCCGGGGTTCATTTCGGTTTGCATACAGAAACTTCGTATGATGTCCCGGCTGCTTTCCGTCAACACTCCTTCGGCATGAAGCAAGACTGCCTGTTCCTTCTCCAGTACATAGTTCACACAGCCCTTAAATCCGCTTCCCTTTTTTATTTTTCCAATCATCCGATAGCTGGTTTATGATTTCGATTATCATATTCTTTAGCTTCACCAGTTCCACCGCTACCAATGCGAACCCTCCGGCATTGGCACGGTGAGCCAGTTGGTTGATGTTGTTGGCTTCCCCTGCCAGCTTGCGGATGGTATCGGCATCCTGCCTGTTCAGCCGGGGCGTTATCTCTGCCGAAACAACCGCCTGCCGGACGTACTCGCTGACGGGCAGACCGGATTCTCCGGCTCGTTTCTTGATGGCGTAGTATTGAAGCTCGGTCAGCTTCGTACTGACTACTCTCTTTTGTTTGTCTATCCGGCTCTTTGCCGGGCGACCTCCTGACTTGTTCCTTATCTCTGTCATATGTTTTACTTATTGAATGGTATCTTTAAAATTGCGACCAACGGGAGAAATTTTCTTTGCTGTCAGGCAAAGCAAGGGGTTTCGGTCTACCGAAACATAACCTTGCTCTCCTAAATTACACTGCTTGCCATTGGTACGCCTTGCCTGTTCTCCTACCTACAGCCGTCTGCCCCTTTTTCTTTTTTCACCGGGGGATTGTTCGTTTTTCTCTTCCTGCTTCGGCAGCTTGGCAGACTGCGTTTGTTTCTCCGGTTGCTGCATCCTCTCTGTCGGCTGGCTGGACTTTTGGCATAGATAGTCGTTCAAATCCTTGTGTCCGCTGTACAGGTGTGAGGCATCACGTACACGCCAGCCGTATTCCTTTTGTATGGCTTGGGTGGCTTTACGTCCGGCTTCGTCATTATCCAAAAGGCAGTGTATCTTTTCGTACTCGCCTAACGGGTATAATGCTTTATCCACATTGGCGGTCGAGTTCAGGATGATGTAATCCTGCCAGTCGATACAGGGATAAGTCGGGCTGTTCTTGTGCCGAATAGTCAGAAAAGAAAGGTAGTCCATAAATCCCTCGAACACGAAACAGGCATCGTTCCTTTTTCCTGCAAACTGTATGCGTGTAATGTCTTTGGGAGAGGTGCAGCCCTTGTAGCCGGGATTGCGGAGTTCGTACCCTCCGGCATCGTTCTTGAAAGCGAGCGCAAAAAGCGGCTTTCCGTTTACACGGTAATACATTTCCTGCACATAATCCGCTGCCACTTCGGGCGCAATGCCCCGGCTTTTCAGATAGTTAATGAGTGCCGGATTCTGTAACGGCTGGATTTTACGGATTTCTATCGGGCTGGCTGGTCGCTTCCTTTCCTCCCTTGCCGGATTCCTTTCGGTGATATTTTTCCCTTGAAAAGAAAAAGTATTGCCTGAGTAATAGCCTTGTTCCAGTCGACTGATAGCCCCGTAAGCGTTGCATCCGTACTGTTTCATCACAAGGTCGATAAGCGAGCCGCCTTCACCCGTTCCAAAGTCGCACCAAAGGTTTACGCCGTAATCCACCTTCAAACTGGGCGTATCGTCCTGCCGTAACGGGCTGTGGTACATACCGTAATAAAGTTTATCCACTACGGGCAGGATGCCCAATGATTCCAAATAATCTTTGATACTTATACTGTTAGCTTCCTGATAAGTCATAATCATTATATTCGCCATTTTTTACAGTGGCATAAAGTGTGGCGATTTCTACTTTTATGCGCACATATACATTATTGATAATCAATTGACAATAAGTCAAAATGTGGAAAGTGTGAGAAATGCGGACTTTATCAAATCAGCTTCTTGTATCTTCCATGCTTGACATTTTCAAATAGTTTTCCTTTTTTGTCTGCTAAAAAACGTTTGAATGAATCTGCCGAGATATTTTGCTTTTGAGCAACTGTAATGCCTTCGCTTGTAGTGAACTCCACAGGTAAAGCATTATATAACGAAAGTTTATCTGTCGGTAACTGTTCTAACATAGCCGATGAGTTTGTTATACCTTGTACCCTTTTGGCTGTAATGCGGAAATATTCAACGATTGATATTGCACCTTCAACACTTGTACTGTCTATTTCCTTTTTATCGCTTTCATCACAAGCCCATCGTGAGAGCTGTAATATCAAACTAAAGCGGATAACATATATATCCAGCTTGCTATATACGCCAACTAACACTTCATCCATTTCGCTATTACATAAATCTGTATTCTTATGCTGCCAATGATAAAGCAGTGTACGGGCTTCCGTATTAAAAGGAAGTTGGGTAGGTACAAGTTCCCCCTCTTCATCTGTAATGCACTGGATATCTGTCAGTTTCTTTACAATGGAGTTCCAAAGAGGAACTATGTGTGTAGATAATTCAAGCTCATTCCAGTACTCTTTTTTCAGATTGGGTGGGAAGACAAACAAAATACGGTCGATAAAACCGTTCTCGCTCCTTTCCCCTTTCGCCAATTCTTTGAGCAGTCCTTTTTGTATCGTGCCAATTACAGATATAAAAGAATGTTTGATGAATGCAGAGTTCTTATTTCCCTGTCTATCAAGTATGATAGGTTTTCCACTGAACACGGACAGCCAAAATTGTTCTTCCGAACCGCTATTATAGCGATTGAAGTTTTTGAGCCATGACATCAGTTCGTCCACATACAAGCAGATTCCTCTTTTATTATCCTGATGAATGGTGATAAGCCGTTCGGGAGTAATATCCGACACAATAAACTTTTTCAATACGGGTTCTGTCGCTTGCTCCTTATCTTCTTTCTCTTTTTTACAAGCAAGAATGTATTTTTCATATTCTCTTCGCTCTTTCTGATATTTTACGGATGATTTAATATCCAGTTCAAACAATGGCTGCATGGCAAAACTAAGCGGATGGCTCTTATTTACTCCTGAACGTCCGATGATTGCCATGTACAAGATGGCACGTTCATTCCAGCCTTCCTTTACCTTCGCTACAAAATTGTTGCCGATACCTACGGATAAGGTAAAGCAAATAGCGGAAGCAATAAAGTCTGCCGGATAATTCAGAGTGGCTTTCGTTTCGCTTATAATTTCCCTTATCGGCTTGGGAAAAACAGAAACAGGAAAGCCTTCTTTCTCTTTAAGTTCTGATATGCAGATATTTGTTTCTTTGGGTATTGTCATGTCAGTTCATTTGCTGGGTAGCGTTCCTTTGCAGAAACGCTACCTTACTCTTTCAGGTGGTGGATGAAAAAGAATTTAGTTCAACTTTTAGTTTAGCAATTAGCTCTACTTGTTATTGTACTCTTTGATAGAACTCTCAAAAATTCGGTTATCAGCAGTAGCCTTTAGTACGCCTGCTGCCACAAGGTCTGAAATTTTCTTGTGTGAGCGTCCCATCATTCTAGCTACTTGATTAATACTATAAGTCTTCTCTACATCCGATTCAGGAGGCTTTGGCAACTTCTTATCCAATACTCTTTCCATTATCTTTTCGATAGCGGATTCTGTAGTTACAATTACTGTTTCCATACTTCTACTTTTTTAGTTAGAAAATCTGTTTATTATTTGAATACTAAATTTTATTTCTTACCTTTGATGCTGCAAATATAGAAATAATATATTTAAATACTAAACTATTTGTTTAGTATTTAACTTTTAAATACAATTGTATGGTTCATCTTGAAAGAATAAAGGAGTTGTGCGAAAAGAAAAATGTAACAATGAAACAGGCTGCTGTTGAATTGGGCATGACAGAGCAGAGCTTGCACAAAATTATCAAAGCAAACTCTACTAAAATAGACACATTATTAAGTATGGCTCAATACTTTAATGTAGAGCCTGCTTATTTCTTTGATAGCTATTCTGCTGGTGCATCAGATGGTGTTTGCATCAGTAAGGAAGAACTGGAAGGACTTATTAAAAAGGTGATAGCCTACTCTATTCATGGTTTCGGAATGGTGAAACTTGAATGGGACACCAAAGAACAAAAGTTTAATTCATACTTCGATGTACTAAAAAAACAGTATAGCCCCGATGCTTCGGATTTAAAATACATATCTTCGATGCTGGAAAGGGATATTCATATCACCGATAAGACCACTCCTAAAGATGTGGCACGGGTATTAATGACCAAAGATGAATTTGATTTCACTTCTACCTATTATTATGGCATCCGAAAGATGGAAGTGCAGGAAGAACTTCAAAAGCTCACTGCTTTTTTGGATAAGCATAATATTCCTATCTCTGATTCCATCAAGAAAGATATTGATGAACTTAAAGACAGGATTAAGTATTATGAAGGTAAGAGTATTATAGGAAATAACAAGATTTGACCATAAACAATGGAACAGATATTTAATAAAGAGCAGCAGGAAAAAGCGCAATTCATTTTGAATCATCCTTTGGCAAAGCTATCGGATTTGCGTTCAAATGAAATAAAGGACTTAGCCGTTGTATGGTGTTACTATTCAGGAAAAATTGAGGGTAACACTTATACTTATGTGGAAACAGAAGCATTGCTTAAAGATGGCATCACCTCTGAAAAGAAATATGAGGATGCCAAGATGTTGAAGAATTTATATAATACTTTCATTTCCGAACTGGAATATATCAATAAAGGGAAAAATCAGGAAATGATAGATGAGCGTACTTTATTCAGAGTGCATCAATCTATATCTACAGGGTTGGTTTCTGATGAAGAATCAGGCTTTTTAAGGACAAGGGCTGTTCGTATTAGCGGCACGGAATATATACCGCCAAAGGATTTGCATGATATTCGGGCAAAGTTGAATGAAATACTTTATGAACAAGAACAATATACAAATCCATTGGAGCGAGCCGTTTATATTCATTGCAACATTGCCAAACTGCAACCTTTCATTGACGGAAACAAGCGTACCTCCCGGATGATGGAAAGCATTGCATTGATGAACGCAAATATTATCCCTGTTTATTCTTCAAGGGATGCTGATATACTGAACTACAGGAAAGGGCTGATTGCCTTTTATGAAACAGGAAATTATTCTCCGTATGCCGATTACTTCCTGAATAAGCAAGTAGAACGAATTAAAGAAATAGAATAACCATGAGTGAAGATATAAATGTTATGCTGAAAGAGGTGGATGTTCAGAAAGAACAGCTATCAGCTTTACGTCCATTGCCCGAAGAAGCCTTGAAAAAGATTCAAGACGCTTTGGATATTGAATATACCTACGAAAGTAATCGTATAGAAGGCAATACGCTCACTTTGCAGGAAACAGCCCTTGTAGTGAATGAAGGTGTTACTATTTCGGGGAAGTCTATGCGTGAACATTTGGAAGCTATCAATCATGCGGAAGCTATCAGCTATATTAAAGATATTGCCAAACAAGATATAGAGATAAGCGAACGAACCATCAAAGAAATACATGCCCTTATTCTTCATGGGATAGACCGTGAGAATGCCGGAAGGTATCGCACTGTTCCGGTTATGATTTCAGGTAGTACGCATATGCCGCCACAACCTTATCTGATAGAGAAACAGATGGAAGATTTCATTCTCCGTTTCAAGCAAATGGAAGCAGAAAAGGTACATCCTGTTCTTATTGCTGCCTATCTACATGATGAATTGGTGCGGATTCATCCGTTTATAGATGGTAACGGGCGTACCTCCCGTTTGTTGATGAACTTGTATCTTCTTCGTCATGGCTATGTTATTATTACTCTGAAAGGTAGTAATGATGCAAAAGTAAACTATTACAAGGCTTTGGAAATGTCACATACGGAACAGTTACCGGAAGACTTTCAAAAGCTGGTTATTGAAGCGGAAATAGCTGCATTGCAGAAGTATTTGTCTATCATGGCTTAGGCTCACTATAAAAGAAGAAATAGAATAATTCTTTCCATTTTTTCTTTGCAAATCAAAATTATCAGTTTATCTTTGTGACTATTAATAAACGATTTAAACAGAATATTTGTTTTACAATTGTTTTACAGTAGCGGAACTAAGAATATTCTAATTAATTGGAAATAAAGAGATTATCTTGGTGGCTTAAAATCCGCCAGGAACCTCATGAAGCCCTTTCAGATGATTTCTGAAAGGGCTTTTCTTTTTTAATAGGTGAAAATGTTCCCACTTTGTTCCCACCTTTTTAAAGCTGTATTGGGAATGGTATTACATTGGTACTACAAAATTAGAGTAGGAAAGTGGAATTTTCTTCTCACATGTGTAATGACCGTGAAAAAATCTTCATGCTTATTTCTTTTCCCTTTTTATAGTATCCGAAAAATCGGAATTTTAAGCATATCTTTCATACGTGCGAATGACTACGGAAAAATCTTTGTAGTGTATCAGTTCCAAATAACGGTATTCGGAAGTTTGGTTCTAATAACTTTCATTATTGCAATTAATTTTGCTTTCCGAATAATTCTAAGGCCTTTTTCTTATTTGTGATAATAACTTGACCTTCTTGTTTTATGGCTTCTTTATATTTACCAGACCTTTTCATTCTATATGCTTGATTTTTTGATACACCAAAAATTTTAGCCAGGCCATCAAGACCATATACTATTTCATCGTTTTCTTCTTCTTTAGGTTTAGGAATCAAACTATTACATAAATCCTTAAATTCACCAACTGTTAAGTCAATTAGGCGAGTGTCGTCTGAAAATCTTCTTTCTATTCCTATCATAGTATTATTTATTAAGTTATAAATCAATCTCCAATAATTGCTTTTTCAGCTCTTTTCTGATTATTTCCTATTTAAAATGGCATCAATATCAGATTGTCTATAAAGCCTTTTTCCTCCAACTTCTATTACACGTAAATATCCATTTTTATTCCACTGATATAATGTGCTACGGTTGACATGCAATAGTTTTGCGGTTTCATTGGGAGTAAGGTATTCTTTGGGTTGCTTTGTTTCTAAAATCAAACGTTCTATATCATCTTTTGACTGTTGGAGAAGATAATCTGCAAATTCTTTTAGCTCCTTGATCGTATCGTTATGGAAATATTTAAATCGCTTTCCAATAAATCTTGTAATTTCATAATTTGTTGATTTTATATTAAATTGCTTTTGGTTATTTTATCTACATCTGTATTTTTTGAAGACACTTTAGAATGTTTCCACCCTCAACAGCTTTCATAATTTCATGCAGTTTGTAGTATATATGTCCTCTAGGTTCGGAAATTTTGTCACCTTCTTCGTTTACCATTGTTTCAATACCAAATTGATAAGGAAATACTAGTTTCCGTTTCTCTAAATTTCTGATAACTCCACGACCAAAACGTCTTTCTGCATCAGACCTGCAGATAAGAATCTTTTTGTTTTTGAGGTTTGCATTCCTTTCATTCCTGTATGCTTCAATACCTAATTTAATACCAATCTCAATGGCTTGCTTAATAATCGGATCTATTTCCATGTTTTTTTCTTTTTGTTAAGTGACAAATGAACGAAATAACAGGGAATATTTATGCTTAGGAATAATTGGAATGTAGTCAATTCAGGAAAGAAGTAAAACCTAAACTAATTGTAATTAGAGACTTGATAATATAAATTCAGAAGCATAAATAATACTAGCTGTCTATTATTATAATCTTGGTAGCATAGGTTCATCAATAGGTCTTTTATCTAAAATGCATACCGGGCAAATTCTAAGAGAATTGAATTTTTTATCAAGTGCCTCCATAATATTACTTTCTGTGAGTTTCCTTGTATGAGTACCGTGTGATGTATATGTACAGAATAGGTTACCGAATAGTCTAATCTCAATAGGGGCTGCTAAATGGGGGTATTGATAGTCACCGTTATTGCCGAAATACGCAATAATAATTTTGCCATCAATTAACGCTTGGCAAGCATCTTTCTTGTTTATCATGAGATAAAGTTTTTTGAATTTGTTTTTAGTGGATGGAAAAAATTATAAGCCAAATCTTTTTAATTGTTTAGGAGTAACCAATGGGGATGATTTCAAAGCTCCAATAATGAGTTCTAAATCTTCATTTGTTAATTTCCCGCATCTTCTTTCTCCTTCATATCTGTCTATAAAGTTATCGGCTGTAATTTCTTTGAGTTCAGCACAGCAGACAAAACTATTCTTCTTTAGGAATGGATAGTCGCTGACATTTATTGGATAGTGCAGATCCTGTAGCTCTTTCGAAATATTGGTATTGATATTGCTATTAATAACAACAAAACCGATAAGAGCATTATTTGCTGTTTTTCCTACGATAATGAAATATTTGTCACGGTCGTTGTCGCCTTTATTTTTAGGAATTATTCCTTCTTTTGGGGTTAATCTCATTTTAAAGACATCTCCCTTATTTATATTAGGTAAAACAAGTTGCGATTTTTCTTTATTGGATAAAATATCAGCAATAGATGCTCCCATGTCTTAAAAAGCAAGTTTGTTAATCTCTTCGTTTTCTTTAATATATTCTATCATGCTTTCATTTGCTCCACCTGCTTTTGCCATTAGAATTGCATCCATAGGATGTGCTTTTTGTTTTTCCCATGCATTTTCCCATGCTTCATCGTGAGATTTTGTAGACAGAGTATCTATATCAATATTTTTATTTTCTTTTATAGAAGCATCAAGGCAGTCAATATCTGATTGCGATAATTCTTCCATATCTGGTAATTCTTTTGCACTCAGTATAAAATAATATGCGGAATCTGGAGATTCAATGGAATTTGAAATAATTGATAACGGTGAATTATTAACGGCAGTAGCTTGTTTGGTCGCTACCTTTATCGCATCAAATAAAACAGAGGGGACAGGTCCTTTAGGTAGTGCACAGAAAGTATCTTGAATGATTCTTCTGCCATATTTAGCATAATGAGCTCTGTCCGCAAAATATAGTATTTTGAATAAATGAAAATAGTCTATTTCGTCACATTTGTTTATGACGTATAGTACCACAGCTTTTAATTTAAGCATTTCATCTATCGTTAATTCCTTTATTTTCATTCCTTTGCTCTTTTTTTCTGATGCAAATATAGCATGTTTTTATTGTTTTCTTTATCTCATTTTATCTTATTTCGCTTTTTTATAGTCGTTTTTACTCGAAACATGTCGTAAAACATAAAAGAATACTACTATAATGTGAGATTTTCTCATGTTATCCTATACTCCTTTGCTCGTTTTTTTGCTCGTTTTCTCATCCTGTTTGCATCTAAGCGATTTTCTAGCACCGGACAAAGAAACTATCATCAGCAAAGAGAAGGCCCTAAAATCGCAACCCCTGAAAGGAATACGGGTAAAATAAGAAATGCCGCCTCATCTCACGACGAAACAGCATAAATATACAAACACAAAACAAGCATAAAATATCGATAAATGAATAGATTTAGTTTGCACCAACTCAAAAGATAGTTCAGATTTCGATTACAAAGATATAAGAAAGTATTGACTGTACAAAGTAGGATGACTATCATACAACAATACGAAAACCTTTTGTGTAACGTTCTCGCTGTATTGCGTTGACAGCCGTCCCTATTTCCATAGATCGCAGAGATACAAATTTCTACCAATACGGGTCTGGCTCTTCTATTAATTCTACAAGCTTTGGGAAAGTATCGCTATACCAAACAGGCTGTAACGTATCCGGGTAATCGGTGCGTATACTATTCACTCCGTACTTCAACCCTTTTAAGGCTATTGCTTTATATGGTTCCCCGTTTTTGTAGCGAATTTCCATGAAGCCTTTTTCTATAAGCAACTGGTTAAATTGTGCCGGCGTGTACCTTTTCCCGTAGCTCTTTAATAGGTCCGTCAAAGTGTATGCTTTGCGTACTAGCTTGCATTTCTCCTCCTCTTTCGCAGGGGATGGTGTAATCTTCTCAATGATTGGCCATTTTATGGACTGGCTGGTGTTCTCTGTAGGAACGGGTATATCAATCATTGGCAAACCTCGTTCTTTCGCTATCTTCTTCATTAGTCCCAGCGTTGCGGCTTTATCCGCTCCGCCTAGCCTTTGCAAAGCGCCTACCCACTCGATAAGCTCATGTACCGTATGACCTGCTCCGGAATCTGCCGGGCCAAGTTGGGCGTTACGCTTCTTTTCTCTATCTTCTCTCTCCAGTTCATCCCAACGGAGGATTAACTTTGCATGGGCTTCGTCATTGAACTTAGTAGCGATGTACATACATTCCCGGTAGTCGAGTAGATACATGGGGCGTTCCCGGTTGTTTTCGTCTTTGTAGTAGCAGCAACCAAATTTGGTTGCTGCTACTTTCTCCCATGCCGGTTCCATTGCTCGGATAGACCGCAATATATGATGGTGTAGTTTTCCGGTCATTTCTGCAATTTCCACGGAGGACATAGTTCTTTTGTGTGCACTCGGCTCATTTTTGAGTTCAGTGCTTGTATTAATGATTCTTGTTTTCATAATCGATTATATTTAAAAGTTATTGTTTTGTATTCAACCAAGGAATATTTTCCCCGGTTAACTTTCTCTTATTCCTTTCGCATTGAGCACCGGACATACACAGCCGGCACCATGACGTTTTTAAATGATAGCTTTTGCCGTTCCGGAATACCGTTCGATCATAGAAGCGGTGAAGGGGAAGAACCTTGCCGCAATGTGTGCATCTCTTCCGCTCTACTCCGTCCACTATAACCCGGTTCTTTGGCTTCCGTTTAACCAGCCGGCACGAAATACATTCACGTGCACCATATCTCCGGCAATAGGCTATGGAGCGTTCACCGCATTTGGCAAAGTGGGTGCAATCTGGTCGGGGTGATGTTTGATGTATGTTCATAATCGTATTCATTTAAATGTAATCCCGGTAACCGTATTGTTACCGGGATAGCTTTGTTGATGGCGTCAACTTCAGTGTTGGACCGAAGTCCCCTGACTTATCTATTATAATGCTTCTATTTTGGTTGCGTCTTTTAATCCCAAGTATTCATTATCATCTTTTAGCCCTGTAAGCCCAAATGGGGTTTTGCGTTCATGCCAACATTTTTCAGTCAAATCATTAACTAGGCTGATAATATATATAAGTGTCTCAATTGTACACTTATTATCATCAAGCACATAATTATCTGCGTTGATAATATCCTTAATCAAGTTCAGCAACCCTGATGATAAGCCGAACATACCGGCATGGTCTAAAATCTCTTTACCGAACTTTGCCAGTTCGCAAACTTGGTCTGCCGTCAGACCTTCAAACTTTTCTCTAATTTCTGAAAATTCCATAATGTTTTTATTTTTTAATGTGAGTTATGAATCATTTCATTTAGTACGGTGCAACCGTCTTTGCCTAGATTTACATTATAACTGGTGCCGGAGTCTATGCTAGCTAAGTTATCAATAACGCAAGTTTGGCAGTACATAATGTTAACCGTTACTTTATCGTTGTTCTGTAGAATCTTCAGCAGTCTTTCAATGAACTGCTCTCCTTCTTCCGTCCGCTCTTTGCTGGCGGGTTCAATCTTCATTTTCATAGTTATTTTTATATTGACGGATTCCCGTTGTTATTGTTAAACATTTCATCCCAAATGCAAAAAGCAAGAAGGATGATACAAATAATCAGTGTAGCGTTCATGATTGATTAAATATCAAAGAAGTGTTCGCCGGGCTTCTTGAAAAGCCGGTAGCCTAGATACAGGCACCCAAGTATTATTATTATCTCCATGTTATTGTATTTATTATATCTTATATGTTCTTTTCTTGGTGCAAATATAGCCTGTAAGATATAACGATGCAAATGTATTATTATAAAAATGTGTCATTAATGATATATTTAACATTGCTTTATATCTTATATGCTATTACTTGTAAAATAAATCCTTATCTTTGCATTATAACTTAAAAGCTATATGTGTATGGAATCAAGAATCAAAGAACTATTAAAAGAAAAGGGTATTACTATTAGTGATTTAGCCGATAAAATCGGTACAACCCAAACAAGCCTTAGCCGTGCTTTAGGTGAGAACGGAAACCCAACTTATGAAACATTGAACAAAATATCAAAGGCTTTAAACGTTGATATGTCAGAGCTGTTTAAAAGTAAGGGTATAATTATCACCTGCCCCAACTGTGGAAAGAACATCAATATCAAGGTAGAATAAAAGCCTACTACCGGATTGATTCTAGTAGGGAGTGATGCTTTTCGTATTACTCCTTTTTTCATTGTCTCCATATCATTATAGTTTAATGGTTGTAACCTGTTGATATATTGATGAGGCTCTTGTTATCTCTAATGGCGTGCCGGTCACTTCTATTGCTGTGTACTCTTCGTATTCGAATACATTATGCTTTATCCCTTCTATCCCTAAAGACGTTGTAAAAGCCTCAACATGAATACTGTCATGGAGCTTGTAAACCTTTGTTTCTGTCATAGTGTATATTTTATGATGGGGTAGCGATTTACGACCCCATCCGGTTAATAATTCAGTGAAAGAGAAGCACCTATCCTCACGGACCAGTACTTCCATGAAAACAAATCAACTTATGGATAAATCAGTCACCACAATAGGAACCACACCCGTAGCCCATTGCACGACTAATACGGTTTTGATACTCATTGTAAGAGATACCCTCTTTGCGTGCTGCTATCTCACCTTTCATGCGTTCCGCTTTAGCTTCCGCTTCTCTTCTGATCCGGTCAGCTTCGATTTGTGCACGAAGAAGAACCGAACTAATGGCGGCTTGCTCGTTCTCTTCACGTGCTTTTGTCTCCGCTTCGATTGCCTGGCGTGCTTCCGCTACTTTAACCTCAAATTTTGCCATGCTCCAAGACTTACGGAGTGCATCGGCAAATGTCGGGTACTTTGCATGAGCGTTTTTATAAAGATTGTGAGCTCTCTTCATTATTTTGCTTAAATCGTAACGTGCCATATCTTTTTTATTTATTGATTTAATTTTGATGACGCAAATGTATAGTTAAATCTAACGAAAAACAAGCGTTCCGTTAGATTTAACTAATCTTTAACGCATAATGAATATTTAGTTAAACCATGTCAAAATGTCACTAATGAGTAGTTATTTCTAATTATATATTGTTTTTATATTTATCTTTGCCGTTAGTAATAACTAAACATAAACTGTTATGGATATCAAATCAGTAATCAAAGCGCACGGATATACTATTGAACGTATAGCGAACGAATGGGAAAGTAAAAACGGTAAGTCAATAACTCGTGGGGCCTTGTCTCAATCTATCAACAATAACCCTACTATTGACACCCTTCAAAAGATTGCAAATGTTATAGGGTGTAAGGTTGGAGACTTTTTTGCTGATGAACTGGATAATGCAATACGTTGTCCTAACTGCGGTGCTAAGCTGGAGCTAAAGCAGAAAGAGGATTAATATCAAAGTGAAATGATATGGAAACGAAATTAACACAGGAAGAAGAAAGAGTACGAGAAATATTAATTTCTGTAGCTTCTACACGTGGGATAATCTATTATACGGAATTATGCCGAAAGGCTGCATTAAAGTTGGATATGAATATCCCTGCTGATAGAGGAAAGATAGGTCATATATTAGGTAGCATTTCATCTTTTGAGCACGATTTAGGACACCCACTATTATCTTCAGTCGTAGTGAGTAGGAACATGGAACAAGGTGATGGGTTCTTTAAACTTGCTGAAGAATTGGGTTATGGAGAATGGCAAAAGCTGAAGAAAGGTAAGCAGTTTGAATTTGACATGATGAATAAAACTCATGACTTTTGGGCAAAAAAGAAGTAAAGCACTAACTATAATATCAGTAACGTATTGGGTTTGCCCCGGTTATTGGATAGAATAGAAAGTGGAGAAATTGTTTTATAGCATTAAAGCAGAATGACATGGAAGATACAGTCAATAAATTATTCATTTGCTCCTGTAATAATGTGGAGCATCAACTTGTAATGACTTACTTCACGGACGATAAGGAGGTTTATTGCAGTGTGCATCTCAAACCCGAACCCAATATATTCAAACGGACATGGAAAGCCGTAAAATACATATTCGGACATCGCAGTATCTATGGAGATTTTGACGAATTTATTTTCAAGCCAGAGGATGCTGATAGTTTGCAGCAAGTAGTTGATTATCTGAAGAACAATATCAAAGTAGAATGAATATGAGCAAAACATTTAATATCTATTGCGACGAAAGTACACATTTGAAAAACGATGGACATCCATACATGCTTCTAGGGTATGTAAGTATTGCATATCCACAAATAAAGATGGCAAGAGAGCAAATTAAAGCCATTAAGGCAAAACATAATTATGAAGGTGAGTTGAAATGGACTAACGTACATGATGCAACATACCCGATGTATAATGAACTTGTTGACTATTTTTTCATGACAGATATGAAGTTTAGAGTTGTCATTGTGGATAAGTCTCAAATAGATGAAACTCGCCCTGAATATACTTTCAATGATTTTTATTTTAGGATGTATTATCAGCTTCTACATCATTTAACTGATATGGAGAATGAGTATAATGTTTTTTTTGATATAAAAGATACATGCAGCCATAACAAGCTTCATAAGCTACGAGAGATTTTAAAATGGAACTCATCTATTAGACATTTTCAATTCATACGTTCTCATGAAAGCTGCTTTGTGCAATTGGCGGATATATTAATGGGAGCCATAAATTATAATCTACGAATTGAAAAAGGCGATGTGGAAGGCAAGGTTATTGCCAAAAAGAAGATTGTAGATAAGATACGAGAACATGCAAATATTTCATTGAATCGAACAACACCTTTATCTAAGAAGAAGTTTAATCTATTCTTTATCTCATTAAAATAACAATTATGCCCTTCAATTTATTAAAGAAATATCCTGAATTGCTTGAAATTCTACATTTGAATGAGCATCAACGTAAAAAATCTCTTATGGGAGTCTATAAAAGAGATATAGAAGACAATCCTAATTTCAAGTTTAGAGAGAAGCAAATTTATCCTATAAAATCGGATGGAGAAGCCGATATGGGGCGACAATTTACTCACCTTACTTGTGAAGAAATACAAGAAATAGATGAGAATGGAAATCTATTACCATCTAAACGAGTTTTTGAAAAAGACCGTTCTCAACGACTACATTGGATTAATCATCATATTAAAGAAATGTCTCCTGATAACGTAGAAGTTTTTAGTGTAACAGAACGTGATCAGAAGAAGCGTTGCGATGTTACAAAAACATATATTTATGATAAAAAAGAGAAATATGTGATAGTTCTTGAATGCCAAAGAAAAAGTTCTTACTACTTGTTAACAGCCTATTATCTAAATAAAGAATATGCGGAAAAGAGTATAAAGAAGAAAATGAAGAAACGATTACCGAACATTGAGTAAAAACGCAGGGCTCAGATTTATATCAAGATAAACCGAGCCCCGAAACTCCTTCTATTTATAGATGAGCGTTGCAAATATACGCTGTTATATTTAAATATACAACAATTTTTATATCATCATTGTTTATTTAACATCATGATATAAAATTATACTCCTCCTTTACAGCTTCAAAATAGGATGAGAAAGATGCGCTTCCGAATGGGCTATCTTGAAATCACAACCTGTGATGTCAAGTTGAGGCTGTATCCGAAAGCTTCCTTTTGCATTTACTGAACAGGTTTTAGCTATGTTTTCTGGTATCTGTCCACAATTTTGTGGAGACATCAACAATATCATCCGCAATTTGAAGGGGTATGCCGAAAGTCCAACTGCCTTTTTATGTCGGCGAAAAAATCCGCTCTCATTGGAACTACTCAACGGTAAATTGCGTTTAACCTGATAATCAGACGGTACGGAAAATTCCTACCAGTTAACGAGATGAAATGTAAGCTGGTTACTTTTTGGCAATGCAAATACGGGAATAACCGTATTTAAAACGTAACTCACAATTACCCTTAAAAGTTCGATTTCAGCACCTTTATTGAGGCTTCCAATGTTACGACGATAATATGTCCGTTGTACCTTCATATTTGCCCAAATTTCAACGATCTTTCATTGAATGAGCATTTGATTATTCGACGTGCAAAAGCCTATCAGAGCGAAACTGTTTGTTTCAGCCGAAATTTATGCTCAACAGATAGGCGGGTAGTTAAGCACGTCAATCCAAATTTGGATTCAGGTACCCTCCGCCAGATGTAGGGCATCGGCAATTTACTGATCCCTATGTCTAATTATCAAACGCAAAACATTTCTTGCTCCACAAAATTATGGAGCATGATATTCACAAGTTGCAAGTAAATACCCGGAATTCCGGGTATTTAAAATGTGTGCTCAAACCATATTAAAGGATAGGTTATTTCACTTTAACCAGTCCGCACACGGATCGGTTTTGAGGATTTTGCCTTGAAACTTGCTGCGCAGCTTTGCGAAATTGCAAAGGTTCTGATTTTTATAGCCCTATGAATAATCAAGTTATTACCCAGGATGGCAAAAAGTATGATTATCGAGTTTTCAACAATTTTGGCGAAAACCCTAAAAACGACAGGCCAGCAAATGAATATAAACTTACTGTAACTCGCTTGCCCGAAATGGCAAAGGAGACACGTCAAAATTGGCGACCCTAACAGGACCAGGACGAATGCGCTTCTGGTTTGGTCGTTCCTCGAAATGAGGAGCGAGAAGGTATATTTAACCAGTACAGATCGGCACCTGTTAATCATTACGGTCTGTTATTGCCATCATTGAACCTACTACAAACAATATTCGTATCAGCTTTCCGGAATTTACATATGTAGAATCTTGCGTATGTAGATTATCCTTTGGATAACCTTTGAGTCTTTATCAAACGGCCCTTGCCGTAATCTTGCCGTTATTGCTTAATTACCCTTATCCTAATCTTATCCTTGTTTTTGAGCTTATTCTTGATGTGATTTTAACAGAAAAAGCTAATAGAAGGCATAAAAAAGGGGTTCCCAAAATAGAAACCCCGAACGACTGGCAACGGTTGCGTATAGCTTCATACGCTCTTTATTTAGATTTATTCAAAATTAAATATTATACCCGACAATAGCAAATGATTTATTTTAAAACATCTGTATTACAATTTTTATTGCCTTATTAATAGTTTTCGCTTCATCATATAAGGTGATTGAGAATCACTTTTATAATCGGGAAATATCTTCAAGGCTTATAACTTGTTTTCTGCTTTTTGTACGTTTTCGCATAATATAAACACACTATTATTAATTGTCAATAGTAGGCAATACTATAACAAAAATCCCCTGCTCTCAAGAGAGACAACAGGGAATTTTACTACGGCAAATTTCTTTTCGTCAAAACGAAGTATAGTGTCGCACTACGCTACATTACAAATTGTACAAACTTTATACGAATGTTCCTCCATCTTGATTACTTTTTATATCCTTTACGATCAGTGTATAAGAGGATGATTTAGCTTTACCAATATAGGATTTTATTTGCTTGATATACCCTGTAATGATTCTCCCTTTATTATTTAAAGACACCAACCCTAGCAAATCATCTGGAGCACTAATATCGCCAGTCTCTACTTCAACCTCTGATACCGTAAATAATCGTTCAGGGATTGAAAAATCATCCGTCTCCTTTACTCCATCTATAGAAACATCGCTATTCCCGTCAGAAGAAGTAAATTTAAGCATGTTAGTACATGCGCCTATATACGCCTTATTAGCTTCCAGCATAAAGCGTGGAGAATAATTGAGATTAAATATAGTGTCCGGACTTAACAAGCCGGAAAGCTGACTTTCAGAATATGGCCTGTTTAATTCCAATGTTCCGGTAGAAGTATCTTCTACACAATCTACAAAGAATACATCATTATCGCTATCGCTGTCAGTAGTGTCTTCTCCTCGCTTTTGAACCAAAAACTCTATTCCGTAGGCATCGGCACGATACGGACTTATCAAGGAAAGTGTATTGTCTGCAATCTTTAAGCCTGTGCTAAATTCGTTAGTAAAATGGAACTCATCACGTCCATTGATACTGTCATAATCCTGCTTATCATATCCGACCTTCACAGAGGAATAGATTAGAGAATCATTTACGGAAAACTCATAGTCGTTTATTCCCGTTCCCAAATCCTTGACTACCGTTGAACTAAACAGTTTATCACGGTGCCTGAGAGTTACAGTATTTTCATTTATAACGGGGACATAGCCGAAATCAGCCTCCATCCATTCACAAAACTTTTTGTAAGAGGTGTATATTTTAGCTTTAGGCAGTCCTCGGCAACTTTCAGCAGCCATGATATACGTTCTCTCTAATAATCGGTTAAACTTAATTGAATCGATCCCACCAGATGATGGGAGTGTAACATCGATAACCCCTTCGTGCTCTATTGTGTTTTCTGTCATGCTGTCCAATAGCTTGGACAGGATTGTTTGGGGAGAAATTACGTCAATACCAACAGGTAATGCTTTTTCACTCCAAGAACATTTAATTTTACATTCTTTAAAAGTGACATTGTAAATATCTTTATTAGAATATATACCAAGTGAAAGATTATCACCAATATTAGATGAACCAATAAGAGATAATTTAACTTTTATATTTTCATCTATATTTGTTAAATCAGAACCATTGTTATACCATTTCATATCATTGAAAATCACCCCATTTTTAAACAATACAATTCTTGTGTTGTCAGATTCCTGGGTGTCAGTTATGAAAGACATATTTATATTTAGAGTTACTTCAACAGGCTCTATTGCTTGAATAAATCCAGACCTTACCTGAACATCTCCACCTGGAATATCACTATATTTCACCTTTGTATTTCGAAAAATTTCTTCCTCTGAATAATATAAGGGTATAGCATTATAAGTTGCACCTGCGAATTGATTTTTCACATCTGCACTTCCTTCTACATTTTCTCCTGTAACATACCAATTTACAGAATTTATCATATCTATTCTATCATACTTTAGATTGCGAGTTTCAAGGTCGGCTACCAGATACTCATATTGAATGCTCTTCTTTGCATTAATAATAGCGGCTAATGTATTATCAATAGCATTGATTGAAATTACATAACCATCATCTGAATAAGTAGAGAAATCCAAAGCACACTGAAATACCTTATCCCAGTTCCAACTATTATTTCGTAGATAGAATGCTATTGCAGCCTTTGCAGATAGATAATGTTGTTCAAATTCTTCCTTCAGCAAACTATAAGACCGGTTTACAAGCTCAAATTTAGTGCTAAAAGAACGAAGTACTCCGTCATAATTACTTCTTTTATAAGCAAGTTCAAAATCATCCCAGTTCTTGAGATCATCCGTTGCTTCGTAGGATATTCCATTTATTAAAATCTGACATCTAAAGTACATAGCTACATAAGTTTTATTTTATTCATAAATTCTATAGGTTTATTCCGGGCAGAGAATCAATAAAGCATCCCTGCCCGGTATTGGGTTATACAATCTTTGCCAACGCTTTAATTAACTCTTTTGCTGATTCGTTAGTCAGACATACGGAGATGGTTCCATCTTCCGCAATATCGTCTGCCTCCAGATTCCCGATTTCGAAAATCGGTTCATCAATATGTACGCCATCTTCTTTTGCGTGAAGAATGGAAAAATCATGTCTCGAAAAGTTGTGAAACGCCAACCCATTTTCCGGTACTCTCTCCGTACTAAGTTTTAGTAAGCGAATTGCCAAATTAACGGCTTCTTCCTTACTGATACTACATACCAAATTGTTATCTTCTGTCAAATCTGATTCAGGATCAATTTCTCCAAAAAGAAAAGTAATCTGTTCGGGTAACCTTTCCTTGCCCTTGTACGTAATGGCGCACGGTAATGTTTTTTGTACACTGAAATTTAAACCGTCTTGGTTCTCGATCGAATAAACTTTATTTTTCATAATTCTAAAATTAAAATATTAAACATCTTTTTTTGTTTCCGAATCAGGAGATGCTGTCTAATGTTTTCAGCATTTTTATAGCATCTTCCCGGAGAATCTCAATCAATCCCGCATCCGGGTGTTCATACATAATTGTCTTAGTCTTTAGCGGGATGGTACGACGTAGGTGTTTAGCTAACTCTTCCCCTTCAGCGTATGAAACAGGAATAAAATCTTTGCCGGTACAAAGCCCTAATCCTATACCAACATCTTCTACTCTGTAATTTTTAATGTTCATTGCTTGGCCTTGAATTTGTTAGTAATCATACAATCTTTGCCAATGCGGAAATAAGTTTTTCCAGTTCTTCCCCTTTAATGGAAAAGCCGGGTTCTTCTCCGCTATCTTCCCTTACTTGTCTGGCCTCATCGCTTTCATCAATGGTGATAACTGCGAGATTGGCCGGTGTCTCGTCCGGATTTATCCCTTGATATATCGTGATTTTATCTACGAAGGATTCTGCCTTAAGATCAACTCCCGACTTAGGGAGCTCCTTATTCGCTAATTTAAGTAATTGAATGCCAAGTTTTCGAGCTTCTTCATAGTCAAGATGTACAGTATCTTCCTCTTCTATGATTTGACCGTTTACTGCTTTTGTGATAAGAACCTCGTTGTTATCACCTCTTCTCACATAAAGAAGCTTCTCACTGTTTTCTTTGACTCCGAAAAATTCTTTCTGTCCCATAATTTAAAATTCTGATTGTTAATGATTTATTTAGTTGAGTAATGCTCTATTAATCCCTACAAATGTGAAATCTCCGTTTGAGTTTAATCTGATCCAGTCAGGTATACCGCCGAACATTTCTTCAAATTTGGCTTTGCCTATTGTCTTTTCTGCCATATCTTCGACAGATTGATAACCGTTGGCCTTGGCAAAGTTTTCATCAACTCTAGCCTCTATAATTCTGCTACCGTCTTTCCAGTATCGGAAAGTGATAGGTAGATCACGAAAATTCATTTGAATTATATCGTATCTTTCATTCTGTTCTATAATCTTCTTCATAATTGCCTTTATTGGGTATAATGTTTGCGTCTAAGCGGCTTTCTCGTTCCAGATGATAGATTATTCACCCAAGAGGAGGAAATGCCTAATTTTACAAACCAATTTTTATTTGTATTCCTGTTGCATATATTTTTGTATTTTCTTCTGGGCGTTCTCGCCATCCCTGATACACCATGCTGTGTCACCAAATTGCGATGAACGGGGATAGGATTCATAAACATTCCCGTTGTCGTCCTTCTCCAGATTTGATCGGAACACCTCAAAATATACAATTTCTTCCGGGGTGGTTCTTCGGTAGCAGTACATTCGGTTACTTTCGTTTTTAGATACCAATTCGAAAGAATCACCGTACTTTTTAAATTTATCCTTTAATGGAGGATGTTTTATGCGCTTTAATCTTTCCATTTTAAAATCTTGTTTTTATATTAGCGACTTTCTCCGCAAAGATGAATATCTTATCATCCCACAAAAGAAAATGGCTTAAATCGCTTTATTGGGGCTGAATATATTTTGCTTGTCAAATTTCGATAGTTCATTCTCTTCTTACTTCACATTCAAACCCTAGGTTTCTCAATTCATTCATCCGGTATTCTTGTAAAGGTCTGGGCTTTTCTTCCGGTCTTTTCACCTCGATAAACAACGCCTTCCCGTTTTTTAGACATAACAGGTCAGGAATACCCGGTTTATTCGTGAGAATCAATTTAATCACATAATAACCTTCTGCCTCTAACCGTTTGATGATCCGGCTTTGTATCTTGCTTTCTAGTTCTGCCATATCATCTACTTTTGTTTTGACGTTTGAAGTAATACGAGGCAGTGAATGATTCTTTTTCATGTACCGCTTCCAGTATCTTGCTTTCAATCCCGCAGTCAGAGCAAAGAAAGTAAACGTCTGCCGGGCTGGTACGTTCTTTTGAAACTAGACGGTTCTTGCCTTGCTCGTATGATAGATAACTAAATTCGAGATTAAAGAAAATCAAAGCATCTGCTGTATCAAGTCTCACACCTTCACGTGCCCGGCGAACTTGCGATATGAAGACTTTGTTTGATGAGACTTGAAACTCCTCCGGGCTGTCCGTCCAGTTCGGGAAGACAGACTGCAATAACTCCGCTTCGGATTGGTACACGTAAAACAATGCAATTTTCCGGTCTTTAAAATAGCTCTTCACAAAATCCGCCTTACTGCTGTCAAATATCAAATGCTCGCCATTTTCGGAAATTACACTTCCGGAAGATAGTTGATGTAATTTAGTCAAAAGCTTTGCCGGTGAATCTCCTAGAACAGTATAGCAGCTGATGTCTACAACCAAATCGTTTTGTAATCTCCTGATATATTCTCTGGTCCTGTCTTCCATCTGTACCTGCAATATGTGCTCGTTGATATTCACCTCAAATCCCGCCTGTTCCTGGGAGTAAGAGATAAACAGGTTTCTAGTATCATTGTCTATCTTTGGTTTGTTGGCGCATGAGTAGTCGTTTATGAGATACCCGTTTACTCTCTTCTGCCGTGTGTATACGTACTCTTTCGCCCATTTATAGAAACTTTTATAGCTTTTCCACGGTGATTTGCTGCATACCCAGAATTGGTGATACAGTTGTGAATAGCTTTCGGGTGAAGGTGTGCCGGACAAATAAAGCACGGGCAAACCTTCGCAAATGGTCCTTATCTCCTGTGTACGCTTGCTTGGCTTGGGATATGCTCCCAGTGAATGGGCCTCATCAATTATCACAAGGTCGTACTTTCCTGTCATCTTGTGGCTGCTTTCAAAATTGACAACTTCCAGCTTAAAAGATGGTTGTAATGCGATATAGTCGTTTTTTACGCTGGGGATGGCTTTTAGCTTGGTGATGAATAAAACTCTTTTTGCGCTGAATTTATCAGCGGCATATAAAGCCGTGAGCGTTTTCCCTGTCCGGCATTCCATCGATAGGTAGCAGCATCCGAAAGCTGTTAGTTTATTGGCCGCCTGGATAGCGATGTTATTTTGATATTCTCTTAGTTTCATAGATTTTTCTTTGTTTTATTGAACATGAATGAAGGAATATACTTCCATATGTTTTCATTGATGATTTGCTGTCTTTTCCTGTACTTCTGTATTTTTTTACCGTAGAGTGTTATTTTCCCACGGTATAATGGTTTCCCGTACTTCTTGCGAGGATCATCCAACTTGCCTAACTTGCGGAAGAATATATTTTGCTTATTTTCCATTTGGACACTATAGACATGATTAAATGCGTACCGGCTTGCTATGATATTTTCGTCTAAAAATAGTTTGCGACATTTGCGCCTTGTGTATGGACAAACAAAATACCACACATAGCCCTGTCCTAAATTACTGGGCTCTTTTCTTAACTCTATCTTCTCCTGCTTTTTCTTCCCATTATACTCCCATAGAAAGACACATATTTGTTTCTCTAGCGAAAAAACGATAGTGTATTGCACTCCATTGGCAGTAAAACTTGCCGATCCTTCAGAAAGCCTGAACAGCTCTTTTAGGTCTGATAGTGCAATGTGCGGATTATGATCTATTATTACTTTCATCTTTCTCAATCTACTAAATACTTAGACAATAAAATCAATGTTCATTAGAAAGGATTGTTTTCTGTATAACCTTTCGTATCGTAGTCGAATATCTTTGTAAGGGAACCGTTGTGTTTGAATTTGACAGTTCCGACAGAACCGTTTCGATGCTTGGCTATAATCAATTCACCATAGTTGTAAATCTCATGTCCGGATGAATCTTTTATACTAATCCCGTAATATTCCGGGCGATGAACAAAAATAACCATGTCCGCATCCTGCTCAATGGCTCCTGACTCCCGAAGATCAGCAAGAATAGGTTTCTTATCTGTCCGCTTGTCTACTTCCCGGTTGAGCTGTGACAGAAGGATAACAGGCACATTCAATTCTTTAGCGATAATCTTTGCTTCCCGGGACATCCGGGCTATTTCCTGTTCTCTGTTTCTTGTCCCATTTGAGCTTTCGGTTATCAGCTGTAGATAGTCTATTATCACCATCCCACAGTTATTTTGCTGATGATATGAACGACACATCGCACGGATGTAACTCATACCTATAGCTGCATTATCGTTTATTGTTATCGGTAAGCTGTATAAAGTTCCTCCTATTGCCTTATCTATTTGCAGTAGCTCATCTTGGCTTATATTTCCGGACCTTAATTTGCTGGGGTGTACATTGGATTCTGAAGCAATGAAACGTTCATACAGGCTGACAGAATCCATTTCTAAAGAGAAAATGACTACCGGAATACCTTGTCTAGCTGCTGACATTCCAAAATGTAGAGAAACAGCAGTTTTTCCCATGGCCGGACGTGCAGCCAATACTATCAACTCGCCACCATGCCAACCGGAATTCATATCGTTAAGGTCCTGTAATCCGGTTGTTATCCCTGTCTGCTGCCCGCTGCTATACATCCCCATCTTCCTCTCTATGTTTTTTAATGCGGATTGTGCAATGTCTTTAAATGACTGGGATTCACTTTGCCCGATTAAATCCTGCTGCATTTGCTCTAAGGCTTTCCCTGCATTGAAAAGGATATCGCCGATATCTTCCGTGTCGTCATAGGCTTGTTGTTGGAGTATATGGGATAATTCAATGACCTTCCGTTGCAGGTATTTCTGCTTTACCATCAGGGCATGCTCTACAACATGAAATGAATCATATCCATAATTGGAAGTTTCTGCGATGAAATGGAGTGGCACTTCGTCAATCTTACCCATTGAACGGATTTCATTTGATACCGATACTATGTCACACGGTTTATTGTTTGCATAAAGCGACTGGATAACATCATACAATATGGCATACCGGTTATCATAAAACATATCTTTGTTTAATTCGGGAGATATGGCATCGAATACCTTGTCACCGCCAAAGCTAAGAAGTGAACCGATAACAGCCTGTTCTGCTTCGGGTGTATGTGGCATTCCTTTAATTGGGGACAATATAGACTTGTTTGTTTTCATCCTGTACCTCCTTTCTTCCGTGATTCTGCCACCAATAAGTAAATCTTCTCTTTGCATCCGATATATTCGATATACTCCGTTCCTCTCCGATTGAAACGATATAAGCTATGAACTTATCTAACTGGTCGGGAAGCATAGAAATGAAAGACACGCCTAAAGTAGATTGCATACAAACGGATTCTTTCCATGTTTCGTCAGATAGTAGTTGCTCTTTGATAGATTGAGAATTGAAACTTTTATTTGCTTCCTCTCTCACACTCTCTTCTTTAGAGAGAGTATTATTTGCATCTACATCATCATCTACATTATCATCTACATCTACATTACGGGTTTGACTGGGGTTATCTTGGGGTTTTGTTGGGGTTTGACTGGGGTTATCTTTTTTAGGTCTACCACCTTTCTTACCAAAGCTAGCCCCTTTCTTACCGTTTTCATATTTACGTTTATTTGAGTCAATATTGGGACGTATAAGTTTGAAAATAGCAAGTTGCATACCCGTAAGTTTTGGTTCTATATCATTCAACGAGTAGGCGCAAATCGCATCATAAATACAGGCTCGCTCTTCTATGGGTACATCTTGCAACGCCTCAAAAAAGCTGCGATAGAAAACAAAACTATCTCTCATTTTGCACCTCCTTCCCGGTCAAACGACATTTGCCGTTTATCCTTTTCTAGCCAATACAGTTTAGTACGATCCGGCAGACGGCAATCTGCTATCTTCCACCCTTCATCATTGCGAAGGGTGGAGATGATACGCCGGGCATCATTCGAATGTGTCTCAGCATTGATTTCTTTTGCCGTTACTTTACGACCAGATAAGAAAATAGATCGTACCTGTTGGATTATTCGGGATGATTTGCTATCTTTGCTCCTGTTGTTGAGGAGATTGGCGGTCGTTGAGACTGCCTTTTTCTTTTCTTTCATAATCACGCCCTCCGATATTTGAATACGACCTGTTTTTTTACTGCCTCATCAATAGCTTCCGCTTCATACAGGATTCTACTACCTACACGCTTAGAGATAAGAAGTCCGTCTTTTGTAATTCTCGCCAATGTTGGTAAGGTGACATGAAGGATTTCAGCGGCTTCTTTTCGAGTGTAGAATTTTGGTTCTTTCTTTGATGCGGCTAATACTCTCTCTGATACTCTGTCTACTATTTCGTCAATAATAGGGGAGATGAAGCCCATAACGATCTGTTGCGTCTGGGTAATGTTGATGTCTGACTTTCCCATAGTATTACCCTCTAAAAGCGTTCTTTAGTGCTTCATTAATATCACCATCAGTATAATAAACACGGGAGCCTATTTTTCGACTATTAATTATCCCTTGTCTAGTCCATTTCCCTAAAGTAACAAGGGAAATTCCCAGTTTTCCTGCTGTTTCTTTAGGTCTGTGTAATCCTTCTCCTCCGAGATTTTTATTTACTTCAATAGTGGGGCTTGCAACATTAGCTAGTTTTTCATCAAGTAGGCGGCTAATCATATTTTCAAGATCCTTCATTGTCGCACCCTGAATAAGTGTTGCATTTAAAGAAAAAAGATTTGCATCCATAAGTTACTTGTTTTTAGTTCTTATGGATGCAAAAATATAGTGTTTTTTTTCGTGTAATATAGGTTGTAATATTACAAATTTTGAGGTGATTATTATTTTTTTATCTCACCATCATTGTAGCTCATACCTATTAACTTGAATTTTTCTTCAATCAACTTTGAATCAGCGTTCTTTTTATCTTTATCTCTACTTTCTCCGGATAGTATGTATTGACGAATGTAAGTTGGGGAGCCATTGACTAACCAAGCTACAAATTCCGCTATTTTTGTATTATCGGCTCCTTCCCATCCGGCCGCATTTAATAATGCTTTTATGGTATCATATTGTTGATTGGCTGTAATTGGATTCCGTTGTTTTCGTATTTTGTTTATTTCTATACTACTCCGTTTTCCATATTTAATGGCATCATTGTAAATATCTTTAAGAATAGATGATTCATCGCAAATGCTGTTTATTATTGAAGAAATGTCTATTCCAAAATCTAGGAATAAACTAAATACTGTTTGAATGAAAAAATCTATGTCAGAATAAATGCATCCGACATCACATTTAATTCTCTCTGGACCGCATTCTCTAATATAAACAGTCTGGAATGTTTTTTCATACCCATCTATAGGCTTTATAGATGTATCCCATGTGTTTTCTCCTATTTGTTTGTGATAATATTCAACATCTTCTTCATAATCGTATAATCCTATTACGGAGCATTCGGTTTCTAAGAGTTCTATAATGAGTTTTGCATAAATGGACCTATCATCTTTATTCATAGAAAAAAGCTTGCTAGCTATTTTGTAAGTAATGTCGCAAGTATCATAGTAATCTAAATTACCATAAGTCGGGTATTTGGTAAAATCAGACTTGTATTCTATAATTTCTTTATAATGAGTAAGATATTCTTCTACCATATTAAAAAACGCTCTAATATTTTCCATGATTAATCTAATTTTATTATTTTGCTATTCGTAATTTCGTGAAATAATTCTCTTTAGCCGCTAGCATACTCTTTTCTGATTCATCCAGTTTAAGGTACGTCTTTAGTTGCTGCTCGCTGCTGTGTCCGGTGATAGCCATTATAGAACTCAATGAAGCGCCGGCTTTATACATATTGGTTGCTAAGCTTCTCCGGCAAGTATGAGTTTTAAGAAGGTCACAGAAACGTTTCTTTGCTATGTACTCCATTGCTCCCCGTTGTTCGTCCAACTCTACTATTTCAGTCCATCCTAAAGCCTCGCCAATCTCTTTGATATGGTCGTTTATCTTTTGGTCATAAACTTTGGGTAGTGTACCGTTATATTTGTCAAGGATAGCCGCAACACGATAATCAAGAGGTATATAAACTATATTTCCGGTCTTTTCTTGTTTTAGTTTGACGTACTTATTTCCATCGGTAAGGGTAACTATCATTTTCGCATTGATACGCTTATAATCACTGACACGTTGCCCGGTCAGGCAGCCAACAACAAATACATCTTTTACTTTTTCCCATGCTGGGCGGTTGGATAGATCGTACTCATAAAGTTCCTGTATTCGTTCTTCAGTCAAGTAGACATTATCAACATCTTTATAGATCACATCAAAACCAAACCGGACGTTTGCCGCATCCATTAGTTTAAGCTGTTCGGCTGCATAACATATCGTTTTGCATATCTTTACCATGCGGGCGATAGTATTAGGAGAGTACTCCTTATCTGTGAGGAATGACCGAAAGTCATTATAAAACTCTATTGTCAAGTCCTCAAAGTCAATAACCTTTAGCCTTGTTTCCTGATACGCTTTAAACTGTGATTGAAAGCCTTTGTAGCTTTTGATTGTTCCAGGAGATATATTTGTAGTTCCTCCCTTCTTTTTTCGCTTTCCGGTTTCGCATTCGTGAATGAATTGTGCTATGAAGTCGTTGAAGTTGGTAGCCTGTTCTTCTTCTAGGGCTTTAGCCTCATTTTCGGCACGTTCCTTCTCTGTTGCTATCTGTTCGGCATATACTATTTCATAGATACGTTTATTAACTAACTCATTAGTAACGTTTGTATCGGAATCAAGGATGTTATTTAGAGTTTTCTCTATCAAGTCCAGTTTATCAAAAAACTCTTTGTTGTTCTTGTCATTTCTGTAGTTCTTTCTTTTTATTGCTGATTCCTGAGACTTTTCCCACGCTGCCACATCAACCTCTAATAAGGTTGATGCCTTGATGTCTATATCCTTAGCTTTGCTTCTGATACGGGCAAATAGAGTGGCTATCTTTGCCTTCTTGTTTCGGATAAAAAAAGATACTGCCATACTTTATATTTTAGTTCGAATTCTTACTGTGATAAGGTGGGAACAAATATACAATAAATGTTTTATATGTTCCCACTTTGTTCCCACCTTTTCTTTATCTTATTTTATTCTATTTTCTTTGTATGATAAATAATTTGTTGTTTTTCAATGTTTTATGAAAATAATGTTTTGTTGAATAAATAAGGGAAATTAAGAAAAAGAGGTTCGCCAGGAACCTCATACCCCCCCTTTAGATTAAATTCTAGAGGGGTTTTTCTTTGCTCCTAACTGAAATGGTACTACATTGGTACTACAAAAAAATGATATCAGGATGGTGTTTTAAGGAAAGACTGTTTTTATTCTTCTATTTCTTTTATTCTTTCAATTTGTCTATTCAGGAAGTAGTCAGCATACAGAGAATATGCTCCAGTTTTGCAAAAAGATATTAGTCTTTTTTTGTAGTTCAATACATCAGCATCTCTTAAAGAATAAACAGGAATGATATCAGCATGCATCAGTACAAAACTTTCTATTATTCGGGGAGCGTGTTTGTTCTCACTAGTGAAAGGCTGTAACTGGGCGATATTGCAATGAAGATAAACGGCTCGTTCCAATGGATTGGTATACTGTTCCTGTTGATAGAGTATTTCGTCTAGTTTTTCTCGGATCTTGTGTAATTCCTTTGTCGGTGTGTACTCTATGCCACTAACACAAACAGTTCTATTTCTTAAATACCCTGATTTTTCATCAGGAACTAAATCAGAAGATATGGATTGATATACTCTGAATAAAGTGCTTTTATCTATTCTTCTACTATTTTCCCCTTTGATATGTTTCAATTCTTCGGTGAATGTATTGTGTAGATTGATTAGCATTTCGGCATCTTCATACTTCTTTGATGGAGTGATTCCGTTTTTTAAGAGTGTCTCTGTTTCAACATAAGTGTAACCATTGCCTTCTATCTTTCCAGAATAGTAGCACCATAAAATAGCAAGATTCTCAACCTCACTATGATAAAGTTCCGAAAGCTTTGATAAAGGGCTTTCGATGATGAATACAGCTTTATTTATTTGTTCTTCATTGAATATCTGTTTCATGTACTCCGGTTGTCTCACTATTGTTTTTTTGTAATATTCACGAAGCTACAAAATTTTTTGATATATGAATATCTTTCATTCAAGAAGTTTATAATGAATAGTAGAATATGGGTTATTTATGGTTATAACCTCATTGTTTTGTACACGTGTATAATGACCGAAAAAATCCTTGTAGTGCGCTAGTTCCAAATAACGGTTGTTTGGAGTTATAGATCATGAGGATTATCAAAAAATACATTTTACCCTTGACCGAATCTTGACATCATTAGGGGAATTTGTCAGAAGTGGCGGTATTTCATCTAATTTGAAATTCTAAAAGGGACTTTAGAGATATTTACTGGTTTATTTTTTTCTTCTCTCCAATAATCGTAATACTGCATGGGATTCCACCTTTCAGCATTTCTGCGTGAAGAATGATCGGATTGGCATACATACTGTTCTGACATTCTATGCTAATTTTACCATTCTTGTCGGTTTGTATAGTAGGATTCCAATAAAGTGTACGGCGACGATGGTTGACATTTGCAGTCGGTATTTTGTCTTTGTAGACAGGAGAATAGAAAGCTAATGGGCGAGAATATCCTTGGATTATTGTACGACGTGTTCCATGGGCAGCCTTCATTGACTTTTGCGTTAATCTGCTATAATTGGAGTTAAAATGCGGAGTTATGTAGAATAAAGCATATTGTCCGAATCTTGAAAAATCGATATTGACGTTTACATTATTGTTGATTCCTGATGATTTCTTTCTAAAAAGGGGTTCTGATTTGGCCTTTTCAGTATCGTCTAACGATATTTTTTTCTTTGCAGCATCTCCATAAAGATAGAAACTGTCATCAAAGGTACGTGGGGGATTCATTGCTGTCATCATGTCTTTTACATTTTGTCCTTTTGTCATATTTGAACCGTGTATTGAATTAAGCACTTCATCAGTATACGAATTGCTTCCTTCGCATATCATAATCTGTTTTATACCATCTATCTCATTCCACAATGTCCAAGCAGTTAAAGTATCAAGTACTTGTTTACCAACAATGAGACAGATTGTTTTCTCTTTATATCGTGAGCTTCCGTCTTGCACATCGTATGAAAAGTTAGGATTCACTTTACTAAGCAAGTCGGGTATAGTATTAATTACTATTCCCTGATCGCGTAATTCATCAACCAATCGCGCTACATCGTAATATGCGTCTACGCTTTTCTCGAATACTTGAGTAGTGATGTTCTTATTTTTTCTTTTTTTTGCTATTTCCACTTCGCTCAATAAATAGGTATTGTCAGTTTTGCTGATAGAATCCGCATATAGCGAGTCTACATGGTCGGAAAGGGTGATCCATGAGTTTTTGTCCATCCACTGTGGATGTTCTTCTTCATAGCTGAAGGCACGTGGGGCAGGGGCGAAGTTACGGTCGAGCATAACAGAAGCATCTTTTTTATGTTTAGATCCCCGACGTCGTATCTGGAATACCGCTTCTACTTCTCCTTCAAAACTAGTAACTGGAAGTTGAAAGTTTCCGTTTTCATCTGTAAACGTATGTCCTGCTACAAATGTATTGTCTACTTTAGCTATGACGCTTACCTCCATATCTTTCATTTCTTTTTTTAATAGAGAAGAACGAATCTGCCCTTGTAGTAATAACTCTTTTTCAGCTGACTGTTGAATCAGCTCTTCATTTTTGCCGGAAATAAGTTGTGATAAGTCATATTGACGCCAACCGTGAACCATGAGCAAGACATCAAGTTCTTGTAATTTGCGAAGCGTAATATCTGCAAAATAATACCCCGGTTGATCAATATACCCTTTTAACCCGGATGTTAATAACATATCAGTAAATATACTATTATCATATTCTGTATAATCCGAACGTATAGCATCGCGTATTGATATGGATAAAGAACCTTGTAAAGGATTTCCTTTTTGATCTGTTACTTGTATTTCGCAGCGAATTGGTTCGAAAGGTTGGTAAATGTCTTTAATTCCATCTACTTGTATTGAATTCAATTTATTGGGTTGCACAAATGTAAACCGTTCACATAGCGTATTCCCGGATTTGTCTAATAGACTGACTTGATATATGCCTCCGGGAAGATCGCGTGTTTTAAGTAAGAAAGTTTGATTTCCACCTGATCTCATTCGTAGTACCCAATACGAATAGGGGCGACCTTCGTGACTTATGAATGCTACAATGTCTGCATCCGGAGTATCCCTATTGCTTAATACGTTGCCTACAATAGCGCCGCTTGAATTATTCACGTTCAATACATATCCTGCGGGAAGAGCATCCGGTAGATCGAATTGATATTCTTTCTCTTTATAAACAACTTTTGCTACTGCCGGTTTTTCTTCGGGTGTATAAGCGAATATTCCCATTCCATCATGTAGGGTTTTAATTTCCGTCAGCTTTTCCCCGTCTTTCGTATAAATGGCACCTTCAAGAATAACATTACCTTCTTCTCTACTTTCAGCTTTAAATGCCACACGAGAAGAGATGCCTTTCACGAGTGTTCCTCCTTCAGGAAAGAACTGGATAGCAAGTTTATCTGTCACATTTTTCGGTCGCTGTTTCATGGAAGGATTCAGATTATAGGTAGAAATCTTCCGTTCAGGTCTTTCTCCTTGTGCAGACTGATAGATGGGGAATGTACGTGAGAAGTAAGAAGGCTCGCTGAATGCAAGCATCCAGCGAGTGTAAGCTCTGATTTCATAATAGCCGGACATGGTACTTTCATTCAGGATTATCTGTCCATGTCCTTCACCGCTATTCAATTCAATGATTTGGCGTTGGGTGATATGCCCTGTCTGGTCGAGCATCTCTACATAAAGAGGTTTGCTGATGGTGCTTGGCATATTGTTCTCAGCATATACCGTGTAGGCTTTAAACCATATAGTATCTCCTACATAATAACTACTATTATCAAAATGCAAGTATACCTTCTCACGTGGGTATGCGTCAGCAAAAGCAACGGCATTATCGAAGAACTGTTTGAAGATGATGTCGCTGCTAGCGTTCTGTGAACGGAGAAACAAAATGCTATGTAGACTGCAAAATAGAATTAAAAGTATTCGTTTCATTATTGTGATATGTAAGGTTGTTAATCATAGCTAAACTCACTGCAACTAAACATAATATGAATTTCTTTGCTTGTATATTCTTGGTAGATGCCATGTCGCACTGCAGTTTTAAATCCTTCCGAAACATTACCTGCGTATTCAGCTGTTATGAGATATTCTCCAATCTTCCTAAATTTTGGAACAGTAACTTCATATCTTCCGCCTACTAATTGGGGGAAAACTAAATATCCGTCAACAAGCACTCTTACAGAAAAAAATGAGCCACACTTAGGATCATTGATTATGAATTTTAGTGATTCCATATTGTTGAAATCCTGTGAATTATAACCATAAGGGTTATTATAAGTTGGCTGATTGTAATCTTTATAATACCATCCAGTTGCAAGGTTTTTATCGTACCATTTTTCTTTATCATCAATACTCTTATCTGCTTTCCCTGGGAAATCTTTATGCAACAATCTATATCTAAGTTGAACGCTAGTAGGCAAATGTGTAGCATTTAAATCCATAGGATCTTGAAATCCATTGACTTTTACTATTCCAAAATTATAATTTCCCGGACCACTTTCACCTAAATAATGCCAAGGAAATGCAGTAGTACCACTTATTAGCCTATGTTGTACTTGCATATATTGATAATCCATCCAATTAGCTTCTGTAATAGGAGGATAGCAAGTCCAAATAATGGTCATATAATATACGCAAGTATCAGGACCATGTCCAGAAGGAAAATCACGACAGGATACCTGATATTCGTATAGAGCAGGTAGCGCACCTTCTCTATCTTTCCACCAATCCATTCCCTCTTCATATTCTTGTTTAGTGAAGAATGCATTAGTAGCAGACGTTGAGTTGGATATTGTGTTGCCTTTACCAAGCATAGTACTATCTGTTACTACATCTGAACTCATTAAAGCATTACTTTCGTTTAAGGAAGTTTGTTCTATTCCTTTTATTTCAGTGACAGAAATAGTTTGCAGATCATTATTACATGCAACAAATAATGCATAAAATAATAATACTGACAATGAGCCGGAAAAATAATTAATTGTTTTCATAACTACTGGATTTTAAGTAATGTCACTATTTTTAGACTTTAAGGCGTTGTGTAAAATATGTTTTTGTTATTTGCTTGGCTCTCTTTAAAGTATTTAAAATTGTTAGCTTATTCTCTGACCTTTAATATAGATAAAAAAAAGTGACGTAAAAAAACAATCCTGTATTATTTATATATGTTTAATATATTCTTGAAGTTTTATACTGATAACTTACTGTTGGATTATATTCTTTTCAATTTTTACATAAGGATGGATAAACATGCAGAATGGAGCTAACCAACGTGTCGGAAAACTCTATTCAATATACTGTAATGTACCATTCTCATATCCCCGTATGCTTGAATCCCTGCACATGAAATTTCATTTCTCCTTCAATCGCTCTTACTGTATCCATATCTATTCCTCATGACATTACTATAATGGGGTGTATCTTTAAAATTGACCATATATATCCTGCCAGTTTCAGATCATAATCTTTGTTTTCCATATTGGATTGCATTTAAGTTATAATATTCAGTTCTCCGGTAATCATTCTGAAATATATTTTGTATTTTTGCTACATATGAATTATTAGAAATATGAAGATTAAAGATAAAATAGTTCAGACTCTTGCAAGTATGACTGCTGAATTGTTAGAAATAGGTCCTGATTTCTATATCATAGGTGCATCTGCTATGATTTTGTCAGATATAGAGATTGGGGAAACTTCAGATATTGATATTTTGACAACTGAAATGAATTCGCTCAAACTACAGTGTTCATTAAAAGCATATATGGAAATTGCTCCGGAAACAAAAGAGGATGGTTTATTTTCTTCTAATTTTGCCAGATTCAATCTTCCTTTAATGGACGTAGAGGTCATGGGGAATCTTCAAATCAAGAAAAACAATGTTTGGCAGTTTGTTTATGTGCAAGAATATAGAGAGATTTTCATCGGGGATTTGATTATCAGAATACCGACAATGGAAGAACAGAAAAGAATTTTATCTCTTTTTGGCAGAGAGAAAGATTTAAAGAGAATTCTAGTGCTAAATCAGTATCTTTCATGAAACAGTTCTTTCATAAATAACAAGAAATATGATTATACCATATAAGAATTATCAAATATTTGCCTATCACAATGGGAGTACAGCGATATTATTAAAGTCAATGGATTGATAATATCTAATTTAATGCGAGGATACATATATGAATGCAGATTTTGTGAACTTAACAACCGAGAACCTTAATGATGAGCATTTATGCTGCATTATTCGTAGTAAAAAGCCTCATGCGGGTATTGACGCTAAGCGGCGATGGCTTTCCGACAGACTCAATGAAGGCCATGTTTTTAGAAAGCTCAATGCAAAGGCTACGGTTTTTATAGAGTATGCTCCTCTTGAGACAGCCTGGGTTCCTGTCATGGGTGATAACTATTATTATCTTTATTGTTTATGGGTTTTAGGGGGATCCAAAGGGAACGGATATGGAAGAGCTCTGATGGAGTATTGCTTGGCAGATGCCAAAGAAAAAGGTAAATCAGGTGTTTGTATGCTCGGATCAAAAAAACAAAAGAACTGGCTTTCCGACCAATCGTTTGCAAAGAAATTTGGTTTTGAAGTTGTTGATACAACCGATAATGGATATGATCTGCTTGCGCTTTCTTTTGATGGAACAATACCAAAGTTTGCGCAAAATGCTAAGAAGATGAAAGTTGAAAGCGAAGAACTGACCATTTATTATGATATGCAATGTCCTTATATCTATCAAAGGATTGAAATGGTAAAACAATATTGTGAAATAAATAACGTTCCTGTATCTTTAATTCAAGTGGATACACTAGAAAAAGCGAAAAACTTACCTTGTGTTTTCAATAACTGGGGTGTTTTTTATAAAGGGAATTTTGAGACAGTGAATTTACTTTTAGATGTCGAACATTTAAAGAGAATACTCAAAAAATAAAAAAGACAGGTGATACGGGAGTAATGCGATAGGATTATTCTCTGCTTTTCATCTCTTTATTTCTTTTGTTTATGAAATAAGAAGCGGGCCAATAACCAGATAATTAAGAGGAAAATTGCGGTAGCTGTGAAGACCGTCATAATATTGTTCTCTTTTGTTATCTTTTTGTTTGTGTTTATTCCGGTTGTGTCTTTGACTGTGAACTTAACTTCTTTTATTTGGTAGGGAGTTCCTCCGAAAGACAGAGATAGCCCGTAACTTTAAGAAGAAAGGGGTATCGGATGATGTGATAGCTGAATGTACAGGGTTGCCGGTTGCTGTGATCACTGAGTTGTGAAATAATGTTTGATACTTTGATAACTTTTAGTCGGATTTTAGTTGGATATATTCATGAGTCGTATAAAAGGTATACTTTATGCAGCGGTTTCCTCTTCCACTTTTGGACTGGCTCCGTTTTTCTCTATCACTTTGTTGCTGATTGGTTTTTCAGCTTTTGAGGTACTTTCTTACCGTTGGGGGATAGCTTCGGTCGTATTAATTATATTCGGATTATTTTCCGGTTGTGACTTTCGATTGAAAAGAAAGGATTTTGCGGTAGTTTTTGCCTTGAGTCTATTGAGGGCGATCACCTCTTTCAGTTTAATCATTGCATATCAGAACATTGCCAGTGGGGTAGCGTCTACGATTCATTTCATGTATCCGCTGGCTGTTGCATTGGTTATGATGTTTGTTTTCCGGGAGAAAAGGTCGGTGTGGGTGATTGTTGCCGTGTTGATGTCCTTGTCCGGAGCATCTGTACTTTCATTGGGAGGAGCAGACGTGAAGGATGGAAATGTGTCGATTGGATTGGTGTCAGCTTGTGTTTCTGTTTTTTCATATGCTGCCTATATTATAGGAGTGCGTAATACAAGAGTTGTGAAGATTAACTCTACGGTGCTTACTTGTTATGTCATGAGTTTGGGAGCACTTTCTTATATAGCAGGAGCTTGTTGCACATCTGGGCTTCGTATGGTGACAGATAGTTATGTCTGGCTGATTATTTTAGGGTTAGCCTTACCGGCTACCGCTATTTCTAATATAACTCTGGTACAGGCAATAAAGAATGCAGGGCCTACTCTCACTTCTATTTTGGGGGCGATGGAGCCGCTGACAGCAGTTGTGATCGGTGTCTTTGTTTTTAATGAACTTTTTACGCTGAATACATTTATCGGAATATTATTGATTCTGGTAGCCGTGAGTATCGTTGTGTATCGTGAAAACCGAAAAGAAAGGGTATAAAAAAATGCCGCATATAGCGGCATTTTATTTGAGTGAGCCTCTTGTCGGATTCGAACCAACGACCCCGAGATTACAAATCACGTGCTCTGGCCAACTGAGCTAAAGAGGCGTTTTCTGTTTTGCGGGTGCAAAGGTATGAATTTATTTTAAAAATGCAAATACGTCGTGTACTTTTTTTATATTTGCAGTCTCACTAATGGTTATAAAGAAGATGAAAAAGAAAATTATGAATGTATGTGGTGTGGTTTTTTTAGCCATAAGCTTATTGGCTTGTTCGGGTCAGAAAAAAGGAGCGGAAGTTACTGAGGGTACTTCTGATACGGTGAAGGTTACGGATGATGTGATGGCAGTGCAGGCCGATAGTACAGGATATATCGTCAGAGTAGGAGAGATGGCTCCTGATTTTACGATAACATTGACAGATGGCAAGCAAGTAACTTTGTCGTCGCTTCGTGGAAAAGTTGTCATGTTACAGTTTACGGCGAGTTGGTGTGGAGTATGCCGCAAGGAGATGCCTTTTATAGAAAAAGACATTTGGCTGAAGCATAAGGATAATGCAGATTTTGCGTTGATAGGTATCGACCGTGATGAACCACTTGATAAAGTACTTGCCTTTGCTAAGTCCACCGGAGTGACTTATCCGCTGGGGCTGGACCCGGGAGCAGATATTTTCGCAAAATATGCGTTGCGCGATGCCGGAATCACACGGAATGTGCTGATAGACCGCGATGGGAAAATTGTCAAACTGACTCGTCTGTATAACGAAGAGGAATTTTCTTCTCTTGTTCAGCAGATCAATGAAATGCTGAAATAAGTGCACGTAGCAGGTCTCTGAACCGTATTTGGAGGCAATTCATATAGTGTCACTATCACGTTGGGATAGTGACGCTATATGGTTCATATGGTTACACTATCCCGATAGGATACCGTCACTATCCTAAATAGAGTTTTTTTTCGACTTGAAATAATACTTTGTTATGCAAGACTCAGTTTTGCCAGATAGTCATAATGCTTTCCTTCCTTAATTAATTCCGCTTTGAATCCATATTCGGAAGCATATAGGCTAAGTGTCTGGAAATCTATGTATAGCCAATCAAATGTATCTCCTTTTATATCCTTGTATTGCATTTGGAAATCAACTTCTCCATAGTAATCTCCTGCCAGATCGATCAGCATGCTGCCGTCCTCTTCTTCGAAAAGATAGCGTAGGTCGCTGGAATCCATCAAAATATACCCTTCGGGGCGGAGTATGCGTTTCATTCGCTGGAAGAAGACGGGCATATTATCCAAGGTTCCTATGATTCCGGAACCATTCATTAGCATCAGAATCGTATCGAATGTTTCAGTGAATGTTTCATCAAACAGATTGATGAGGCGGGAGTCTTTCACTCCACGTTGTTTCATAACCTCGTTGGAGAGTGGAGAGATATCAATGGCGCAAACTTCTTTTCCCATTTCTTGTAGTGCCAGTGCGTGGCAACCACTTCCGGCGCCTACATCCAATATTTTTCCTGTAGCTATTTGCAGTGCGGTACGTTCCAGTACAGGCATCGTTTGAAAGCTCCGGAATAATTCCTTGACGGGAATTTCATCTTCTTCAAACTGAGAAGAGAATACTCGTAAGCGGTCAGCTCTGTGATGATTGAAATAATCGGAGATTGCAGCTCCCATCGGGTCTTTTTCTGCAGGAAGAATTGTTGTTGCCATTTTGAGGGTTTCGTATTGTTTTTAGTTGACAAAGATAAGCAATTCCATAGAAAAGCCTTATCTTTGTAGTCAGAAATGTGAATACTAACAAAATGATATATGAGTATAGAAGATGCAATAATGGGTGGAATCGTCTTTAAAGGTAAGAAAGATAAGCCCCGGGAAGAGGAAAAAGTAAAAACAAAAGCAAAAAAGGCGACGTATATTCGTGGACAGCATGGTTCCGGAGCTGCGAAGATGAAAGCGGATATTAGAAAAAAAAGAGCTAATAGACATAAAAAATAAATGGGAGTAATCGTTTTCATATTATCACTGCTGCTCTTTTTTCGTGGAGGTGGTATGGTGATGTATTCGTTTGTGATTTCTCTCATGATTTGGAGAATAGAGAAAGAATATCCTAAGAAAATATATGGAAAAGTGGTTGATATCAAGGAGGATGTTGATAGAAAAGGAAGGACTCTGATGCGTCCGACTGTAGAATACCTATGGAAAGGGAAAGATAAAACGTGTTGTAAATATATTAATCCTAATATAGATGTGAAAGGTCCTGTTCCGGAAGCGGATATCGTATTTTCTCCGGACAATATACATGTAGGCGATAAAGTGACAATCTGGTATAACCCGGATAATGAAACATCTATGTTTGTTCAGCGCAGAATGAAAGTAACACGATTGCTTATGTCTTCATTGGTTCCCGGATCTTTTTTTATATTATCAGGTATTTTAGGAATGTGTTATTTGTTTAGTAACTGATAACCCTTTATATAAAAATAGCCGGTAGGATCATCATCCTGCCGGCTATTTTTATGAAGTTACTTCTTTTGTGGGAGTATCTCGATCCAATAATCATCCGGGTCATTGATAAAATAAAGCCCCATGGCTGTATTTTCAAAACATACACAATTCATTTCTTTGTGATATTGCCGGACGGCATCATAATCACCGGCTACGCGAAAGCACAGATGGCTTTCGTTTTCACCCAGTTCGTAGGGTGCGGTATGGTCTTTCAGCCAGGTCAGTTCCAGCAGAAAACCTGTTTCGTTGTCCGTCAGGTAGACCAGGATGAAAGAACCGTCGGAAGCTTCCTTCCGACTATGTTCTTTTAAGCCAAGCGCCTTTTCATAAAAAGCAATGCTTCGCTCCAGATTCGTTACATTGATATTAAAGTGATCAAATCTACTTTTAATTTCCATGATTGCTATCTTGTTATTTTTTCATCAGTAGCTTCACGATTTCTCCGACGTATGTACGGGGTTGTCCCGCTTGCGGAGCCGTTTGTGAAGGCAGTTTCTTACATTCGATAACAGCTGAAGGAGCCGTTTGGTTCGGAGCATATAGTTTCAGCGTATAAGTATCAGCTTTTTCTATAGCTTCGTAAGGCTGATCGGCAGACAGTGTGCAGTAAGCCACAGCTTTACCGTTCTGATAGCCCAGTGCGCCACCTGCATTGGCCGTCATATTGGTCATGTTGAATTCATCCTTGCCGATAGAAATTACCAGTTTGCCATTGCCCATCAGTGCATATACATCACCCGGAATCTGTTTCAGGTCGATTTCTGTATATCCCGGCATATCAGCCGAAGCCTTGCCGACAGGAGTTGCAGGAGTGAGAGTTGCAGCAGGAACAGTGGCTTGAGCCGGTTCTGTTGTGGTCACTTTACCACCTTGCCCGATCACCACCGGACCGGCAGCAGCAACGATTGATGGTTTCTGTGCTTCTTCTTCTTTTTTCTTCTTCTCAGATTTCGGACGAGTGTCGGGAGCACCGAAGGCTACAGCTACATCCATAAAGATATCGTCGGCAAAGTCTACCGTTTTTCTACGCCATTTAGCCAGGCCGCGTACCAGTTTGGTTTTTGACTTGTTCAACGCGTATTCGTCTGTGATCCATTCTTCTGCTTTATATTTTTCTGTTTCGCGATAGGTAAAACGGATTTTCTCCAGTTCTACCAGACAGCTGCCCGGTTTGCAGGTAACGGTAATTTGATAATTAACCCAAGTGCGGTCTAATGATAATGCACTGGAGTAAAATGTGATCCATTCTTCACCTACACCGGCGATTGTTCCTTGTGCTTCATCGCTGAAAACGACGCGGCTGTCCGGATTGTTATTCTCTTTCAGACGTTTGTTCATCCACTTCATTACAGTGTCGTAGATTTGCTTCTGACTCATTCCCGGAATTTGGAATTCCTTGGAAAATACTACTTTACCATCCACTACCGGAACAGCTCCCGCAAGGTATCTGGTATCATCTCTTTTTTCTTTGTGCGAATCAGCTCTCATAGCCATTGGCAGGCATGTGAGAAGCATGGTAAGAAACAGGATTGTTAACTTATTCATAATTATTATTGTGTTTATTTGGTTATTTCAAAACTTTCGCCCCGATGGGTGATGCTGATAAACCGGCATCCTGCATTTTCGGCAAAATCACGGAGGGCATTTCCGCCTTCGTAGTCTTCACTGAAGTGCATGGGTACAAATATAGTAGTTTTTATTTGTTCGATGAACTGTTTTGCACCTTTCATATAATCTTTTCCCATCCTGCGGTCCACTGGGAATAGCGCTAAATCAATCTCAGGCGCTTTTTCTTTTAGATATTTAACTTCTGCCAGGAAGTCTCCGTTGGCTTTTCGTATCTCTGCTTCGGTTGATTCTTCACTCCAGTGCCAGTTGTTCAAGTCTCCTGCATGGAAGATACTCCAATCTTGCAGATGAATAAGGAATGAGCTGCCGACATCAGTCGAACCGAATGCTTCGATGCGGATGGCGTCGTCTTCGTAGATTTCTCCCTTTTTTATATAAATGGCATCTTCGGGCTTTGCCCGGTGACTTTTCAGAATATCTTTGGAGAAAATATACCGGATGTCAGGACGTTCCTCTTTCCAAGTCAATATTTCACGGTTGAAGTGATCGGGATGGAAGTGGGTAGCTAATACATAGAGTTTACCCGGTCTTTGCAGGAGGTAGTCATGTACGATTCCCCGGTTATGTTCAGTTTCCGAAGAGTCTTTGTAATAATCGATGATGACGGTCACGCCTTCTGTTTCAATGGCGAAACCGCTGTGATAAATATAATCCAGTGTCATAGTAGGCTGATTATTTTTACAGTTGCAATATTACGTATTCTAGTTGGAGTTGGCAAGAAAAATCAGTGAAATCAAGGAGAAAGTCGATTGATTTCCCATTTTCCGTCCGTCTTTAGTGTATACAGGAAGCGATCATGTAACCGATTGGGGCGTCCTTGCCAAAATTCCATTCGGGTGGGGGTGACGGCATATCCTCCCCAATTATCAGGCCTTTCCACTTCCTTTCCAATCCATCGGGCAGCTTCTCTGACGAAGGCGCGTATCAGTTGCATCCGGCTCGCTATCGGTTGGCTTTGCGGTGAAATGCGTGCACCGATTCTGCTTTTATAAGGACGTTTTCGGAAGTATTCGTCCGATTCTTCGGAAGGAACTTTCGTGGCGACTCCTTCTATATGTACTTGTCTTTCGAGTTCATGCCAGACAAAGGAAAGGGATATGTATGGATTCTGTGCCAGGTGTTTTCCTTTGCGGCTTTCGTAGTTGGTGTAGAAAATAAACTTTCCGTCATGCAGCCCTTTCAGCAATACGGTGCGGGTAGAGGGTCTGCCTTCGGGAGATACGGTGCCTACGATGACGGCGGTCGGCTCTTCTACATTTGCGTCAATGGCTTCCTGCAGCCAGCGACTGAAAAGCGAAAGCGGGTCGCCGGGAAGTTCGCTTTCCCTCAACCCGCTTTTACTGTATTCTTGCCGGATATCAGCAATATTTGTTTTTACCATATACGTATCAAGCAATATCTAATTCTTATTTTTAAATTTTAAAGAGTTTACATCGGTACTTCTATCAGTAAGATATGTGAGTCCTTCAATGTCTCCAGTTCGAAACTTTTCGTATCATAGACACCCATTCCGTCACGACGTTTCAGTACTTCTCCGTCTACTGCGATTTCTCCTTCAATCAAAAAGATGTATACACCTCCGTAACTCTGATGCATGTGATAGCCGAGTTTCTTTCCGGCTTCTACCTTTCCGATAGAGAACCAGGTATCTTGTAAAAGTGAAGCGGGCGTACTGCCGTCGGGTGATACGATTACTGCCAGTTCGTTGGGACGTTCCAGCTCTTTGATGCTGAAGTCTTTGTAGACGGGGTGCGTGTTCCGTTCTTTCGGCATAATCCAAATTTGCAGGATTTCTACCGGTTCTACAGGACTGGCATTCATTTCGCTATGAAAGATTCCGGTTCCGGCACTCATTGTCTGAATCTCTCCGACAGTGATAATCCGGCTATTCTTTTTGCTGTCACCGTGTTGCAGATGTCCTTTCAATGTGATGGTAATAATTTCCATATTTTTATGCGGATGCGTCTGGAAACCTTCTCCGGGAGCAATCTTATCGTCGTTCAATACGCGAAGGGCACCGAAGTTGATACGGTCAGAATCAAAGTACTCGTCAAAGCTGAAAGTATGATAACTATCCAGCCAGTCATGTTGGGAATGTCCTCTTGTATCTGCTTTATGTATTACTTTCTTCATAATTTTCTCCTTTTCTAATTGTTTATATACTTCTGTAACAAGGGAAGTTACGTAAAAGTTCTATCTCTTCACTTCATTTAGCAGAGGCTTGTGGTTGATGAAGTCTTTGATGTTTTGCAGGGTTGTTACTGCAATATTTCCCATTGCTTCCCGCGTGAAAAAGGCCTGGTGCGAAGTGACAATCACATTATTGAATGAGAGCAGACGTGCAAGTACATCATCATCAATGATGCGGTCGGACTGGTCTTCATAGAAGTATTCGCTTTCTTCTTCGTATACATCCAATCCGGCAGAGCCGATTTTCTTGTTTTTTAAACCTTCGATCAGGGCATTGGTATGGATCAACTGTCCGCGACCGGTATTGATAATCATGACTCCGTCTTTCATTTTACTGATAGAATAGTCATTGATCAGATATTTAGTGGCTTCGGTAAGCGGGCAATGCAAGGAAATGATATCGGAGCTATGGTACAGTTCATCCAGAGAAGTATAGACTATCTGTTCTTCGCGTGCGAAGTTGTAGTCAGGATACAGGTCATAAGCCAGTACGTTCATTCCGAATCCCTTTAATATATGAATCAGTATTTTGGCGATTTTTCCTGTGCCGATGATACCAACTGTCTTACCGTGCATATCAAATCCCATCAGACCATGAAGAGAAAAGTTGCCGTCTTTCGTACGCCACGAAGCACGTGGAATTTTCCGGTTGAGAGAGAGCATGAGGGCTACGGTATATTCGGCCACGGCATAAGGCGAATAGGCAGGAACGCGCACAACGGTGATTCCGGCATTGGCAGCTGCATTCAGGTCTACGTTGTTGAATCCGGCACATCGGAGTGCCAGAAGTTTTACTCCGTTGGCTGCCATAGCGTTGATTACTTCAGCATCGGCTGTATCATTGACAAAAATGCAGACAGCGTCTACACCTTGTGTTAATAACACATTATTCTTATTCAGATGTCCTTTATAATAACGGAATTCAAATCCGAACTCTTTGTTCTTATCATTGAAGGACGCTTCGTCATAGGGCTTTGTCCCGAAAAATGCAATTGTATAGGCCATAATCTTTTTCAGTTTTTATTCTTATTAATAAACGTAAAAGTGAAGTGATTTGTTTATCCTTTGTCTTGTCTTAAATATAGATTGTTTCATTAGAAACAGTTTTAATTTTCAATTAAAATGGAGGGGTAAGCGAAAATAAATGCACAAATATATATTGCGTGTGCAGGAATATTGTATCTTTGCGCCCGAAATAATTTAAAAAAGATTTAGATGAGAAAAATTTCCTTGATTGGATTTGTAATGTTAATCGTTTCAATTCCAACTTTTGCCGGAGGTCTTCTGACAAATACTAATCAACACGTATCTTTCCTTAGAATGTTGGCACGTGGCGCTTCCATTGATATTGACGGTGTTTACTCTAATCCAGCCGGTTTGGCTTTCTTGCCGGGTGACGGTCTTTATCTTTCTTTGAATGGACAAAGCGCCTATCAAACGCGTAATATAAGCACTACATTTCCACTTTTCCCAGAAGAAGGAAACAGACGTTATTATAAGGGTACAGCTTCTGCTCCTTTTATACCTAGTTTCCAAGGTGCATATAAAAAAGGTGACTGGACTATTTCCGGTAGTTTCGCTGTTGTAGGTGGCGGTGGAAAAGCGTCTTTTGATGATGGCTTAGGTATGTTCGATTCAATGATTATGGGAAATATTAGCCAAGCTTCAGGTGGACAAATAACTCCCAGTATGTATTCGATTAATAGCGCAATGGATGGCAGCCAGTTTATTTATGGTGTACAATTGGGTTTGTCATATAAAATAAACGATTGGTTGAGCGTTTTTGCAGGTGGGCGTATGAACTATTTCAGCGGTGGTTATGAAGGATTTCTGACTGCAACTGTAAACAGTAATATACCGAACTTAGGTGGTACTGAATTGGCTGCCATCGAACTAGACTGTGATCAGACAGGTTGGGGAATCACTCCTATTCTAGGTGCTGACGTGAAACTTGGTAAATGGAATATTGGTTTGAAGTATGAGTTTCTGACAAATTTGAATCTCGAAAATAAGACTAGGAAGGCGGAAGTACGTGCTAGTGGAGTTGCAATGCCGGATGACGAACTTAATCCATTAGCTAGTTTTAAAGACGGTGTAAACACTCCAAGTGATATTCCTGCATTGCTGACTGCTGCTGTTGGTTATGAAATCCTTCCTACTCTTCGTGCATCTGTTGAATATCACCATTTCTTTGATAAAGCTGCTGGTATGGCAGGTGGTAAAGAGAAAGCTTTGAAGCATGGTACACATGAATTTTTGCTAGGTGCAGAATGGGATGTAACAAAACAACTGACTCTTAGTGGCGGTTTCCAACGTACTGATTATGGCTTGGCTGATGATTTCCAAAGTGATATTAGCTTCTCGTGTGATTCTTATTCACTTGGTTTCGGTGCCGCAATCAAGATGACAAAGCATTTGACGATGAATGTTGCTTATTTTTGGACAAACTATAGTGACTATGATAAAATAACCGCAACTGGATCAACTACATATAGTCGTACAAATAAAGTGTTCGGCTTGGGCGTTGACTACAAATTCTGATCTTAAAATCCGTTACGATTTTATATAAAAAGAAGCCGTCTCAAACATTGTTTTGAGGCGGCTTCTCATATTATATATTATATTAGGTTAGAAAGAATATTGTACCAGCATATTCAATCGGTTTGCATGACGGGTGGAAGAACTGAAGTCTGTGCGCCAGCCTCTCAAATATTCAACGCCCACTTGCATATTACTAGTTACATTCCAAAAGGCATTTGCAACAAAGTACTGACCTTTCCGATAAGCTTCTGGGTTAGTACTCGGATAGTTGTTTTCAGAGTAAAGTCTGGACAGGCTATATGTTCCGGATACAAAGACATTCGGGCAAATATTATACTGTAAGCCCGCATACCATCCCAGCATCGGGAGGACCTGCATCTTTCCTTCATTGTCTGGGTCGGGAACAATGTCTACATTCAGATTACTTAAATCATTCAGGTAAGAACCGATTCCCTTTCCATAATTAAGCTGTCCGAACACTTGCCACTTCTTGGTGACATTAAATGTAGTAGAGGCTTGCAGACCAAATCCTGTAGTAGAAAATGCCTTATCGTGTACATTGCTTGAATAAGTCATGCTGCGTACGATTGCTCCCAGTTTAATATGACTGTTACTATTCCAGTTATATTGTGCAGAAGCTGCAAAATCCGGCATTCGCTGAGTGCTGATAGATACATCACTATTTGTGGTACCATCTACTGAAGGCATTTCCATAGCAACGCCGAATTTCCAGTTCTTCAGTTTATCGCACATGTAACTCAGCTGGGTAGTACGATAGAAGGCGGAACCATTGGGGCCGGCGAAGTCGATAGTAGCCGGCAGAGCCGAAAGGTCCATGAATGAACCATAGCTGTATCCGATGGTGAAACCTAAAAATTGTGCATACGCATTCTGTAGTTCAAAAGTCTTCCCGTCGCCACGGAAGTTACCGGCGGTATAAACTACAAAGTCTCCCAGATGTTTAGTTCGGCCTACCAATTTAAGGAATAGGGTAGAAGTGGTGATGTCCATCTGAAATTGATTCTTGGCAAAATTGCCACTACCACGTTGTGGAATCAATGCCGGATAGAAATCTACATCATCTACAATACCACCGAAGTCATATTCTGCCGTAGCACGTACATAGCCTCCGATACCCAGGGCGAATTTCCCTTTCTGGTCAGTCAGCAAGAAGCGGGGAGCATTCGGATCATGGAAACGCATTTGCGAACGGTCGTTCATAATCCGGATGATTTCATCACCGGCTTTGTCCCGTGAGACAAACATGATGGAATTGGGTTCCTCATCTTCGATGACTACTTTCTTTTGTGCATGGGCACAAACGGGGAAAATTCCAATCCCCAGTAGCATAGCTACCATTTTAAAGCTTGTTTTCATTATCAGTTAAGTTTTAGGTGAATGCCCAATGAACAACTAAAAAAAGAAATGGTTGAGAGGGGCTAAGGAAAAATTGCCAAACTTATCGGAAGAATTGCTATTTATAATCGTTCTAAAAAAGCAGATCTTTGTACCGTACTAATTAGATAAATAAAATACGAGAATGGAAAAAGTAGATTTTACTCAAGGAATATTGGCGATGGAGCCAGACCTGCATCGTTTCGCATATAAGTTGACTTCAGACCGTGAATCAGCCAACGATTTAGTCCAGGATTGTGTATTGCAGGCATTAGACAATCATGAGAAGTTTACGCATGCCAAGAATCTGAAAGGATGGATGTTTACCATCATGCGCAATATCTTTGTCAACAACTACCGTCGCACTGTTCGTGAGATGAATCTTATTGATGATACCTACTCTATCAATCAGCAGAGTATGATAGAAGATGAAGATGGCGACCGTTTTGAGTTTGCTTATGATATGAAGCAGTTGTATCGAGTGATACATTCCATCCCCGAAGATATGAAAGTTCCTTTCCAGATGTTTGTCGCTGGATTTAAATACAGGGAAATTGCCGAAAAATTAGGATTGCCGATGGGGACGGTAAAGAGCCGTTTGTTCTTTATCCGTAAGCGTCTGAAAGAAGAACTGAAAGACTTCTCCTGATGCACTTTCTAATTGAGTGATGTGTTTTAAGGTCAAAGTAGAGCCTTCCTGTCAAACTACGACGAATGACAGGAAGGCTTGTTTTTTTGAAATATTCTTCCGAAATATTTGGTTTATAAAATAAACCTATTTATATTTGCATCGAGTAAGAGAGATGCGCAGCTCCTTACTTTTTTTAATCCATATATAGTTTATAAAATAAACTAATTAAATCGTATCAACTAATTGATCGGGAGGAAGAAAAAGATGAAACGCTTGTTACTCATTGCTTTAGGGATTGTTTGTTACCACGTTGTTACTTTTGCACAAGAAGTAAAAGTAGAAGTTCGGGGTATTCGTAGCGCAAAAGGTGCCATTATGGTCATGGCTCAACAGGATTCGGAATCAAAGCCGGTATATGCGATGGCAACTGCTGTTAAAGATACAGTGACTGTTGTTTTGAAAGATGTGCCGTGGGAAAAGTTTTTGATCTCTCTTTTCCATGATGAGAACGGAAACTGGGAACTCGATAAGAATGAGCAGGGGATACCGGTAGAAGGATATGCCAGAGAAAAATGCAAGAAAGAGCCGGAAGCTTCGGCCACCGTTAAGGTGAAAATGTATTATCCGGTAAATGACTGACAGCATGAGACGCCTGATATTTTCGATACTGACCGGCTTTGCCGGAATTGCTGCTTGGGGACAGACTCCAGTGGCTGCTCATCCGACCGCTGCCCAAGATACTATCAGCATTTTCCCACGCCGGCCCCCAGTGGCTCCTCATCCGACGGCTGCCAATGATACTTTGACAGAAGATTCCACTTATGCGTTGCAGGAAGTAGTAGTACGTACAAGTCCCGTGAAGCGGAAGGCGGACCGCTTTATCCTGTCCGTTCCTCCTGCACAGAACAAAGACGGAGTGGAACTCCTTCAGCAAGCACCCGGAGTATGGTTGTCCGACGAGCGGATTTCCATTAATGGTTCTTCCGGCACGAAGGTGTATGTAGATAATCGGGAGATAAAACTTACCGGAGAAATGCTGATAGGCTATCTCCGTTCTTTGAAGTCGGACGATATTGCCCGTGTTGAAGTGCTTCCGATGGCGGGAGCCGATAAGGATGCCGATGCTCAGGGAGGTGCTATACATATTATAATGAGACGTCATACAGATAAAGGATTTCAGGGAAATCTTTCAATGAATGCTTCTTTTGCTTCTTCCTTGCAATCTTATCAGCCTAGTGGAAGCTTGAATTATCACAGTGGGAAGTGGGATACGTATGGATTTGCTTCCGGCACGTTGATTCCGCAGAATAAAGGAGATTTATACGTTACTCGTGATTATGCAGCGGGAGACAAAGGTTTTTCCAGTCTGACCCGTATGAAGCAGCCTTCCCGTTACGGGACGATTCGGATGGGAACAGTCTATACGATGGATTCTTCCAATAGTTTGGGAGTAGAACTGGAGTATGTTCGTCGCGGATATATCTGGCCGTCTCAGAGTTACTCTACTCTGTCTGTCGGACCGCTGGGGATGGAAAGTCAGGGTGTGTATCGTCAGAAAGAGACTTATAATATGTATACGGCTACTGCCAACTACATACATAAACTGGATAAGGACGGTTCTGTGCTGAAACTTGTCACCGATTATATTTCTAAGGATCTGCATGGCAGAAATCAATATCAGATTTTTCAGGAGATAGGTACTTTAAATAAAGATACCGTTTATCGCTCCCGCTCTAATGCCACTTATCAGATTGCGACTGCCGATCTGTCGTGGAAACAACAACTGCATAAGAAATCGTTTTTTCAGGTAGGAATGAAATATACCTATACGGGAATGAAGGATGATGCCTGTTACGAAGGGCTGGAACCTGACGAAAGTTGGAAACCCAATGCTGCTTATGGATATGAGCTCGATTACCATGAGAATATCGGTGCTTTGTACGGCACTTATTCTTTGGATATGAAAAGAGGAGCTGTCCATATTGGGCTTCGGGGAGAATATACGCAGACCTCCAATGAAACGGAACGTCAGACGAGAAGATACTGGGACTGGTTTCCGCATATCGACGGAAGTTTCTATTTTGATGAAATCCATAAGTGGATGCTTATTGGGCAATATGGGCGATATATAGAGCGTCCGACTTTCTCGGCTCTCAATCCGAACCGGATTCAGACTTCCGAATACAGTTATCTGGTCGGTAACCCGATGTTGCGCCCTACCTATATTAATAAGTTTAGTATCACACTGGTCTATAACTTCCGGTATACGTTGACTATTGGCGGTAATTTACATCATGACCTGATTCGTCAGTTTGGTAAAGAAGATGCGGAAAATTCGGATATATCGTACGTTATCAACGAGAATCACAATCGTGAGAACCATTGGTTCGTAGCTGTTACTGCTCCCTGGCAGCCGCTCAACTGGCTGAATCTGAATGCCAGCTTTATTGGAGTAAGACAAGATATCCGCATGTATCGGGAGGGCGATTACTTTGGGCACTTCCTTTATTTTGCCAATGCCAATGCTACAGTCCTTTTACCGTCGGACTATTCGTTGGAAGCACAATATAACGGAGTTAGCCGGTTGTATTCCGGCAATAGCGGGATCGATCCTCGTCATACATTCAACCTGCATCTGCGCAAGAAATGGAAAGACGGGCGTTGCGTAGCCACTTTGGGAGTAGACAATATCTTCAACCGGTATAATTCTTATTTCAGCAATGTATCGAGTTATTCATCGCAGAACCGTTTTGAGCTGGCTTCGAGCGGAAGGCTGATGAAACTCACATTCACCTGGAATTTCAATCATGGAAAGAAATCGGGTGCAGTGACTGTAGAAAAGAAATCGGCAAGCGAAAGAAGCCGTATCGAAGGAAAATAAACAGGCATTTTTGGTTTATTACGTAAACAATATTATTTTTGAAACAAAATTGATAGAACATGGAAGACAAGAGAATTTCCGAGAAAGAGAGTTTGGAACTGATTGCCCGTATGATTCGGGAGACACAGGACAATGCAGCCCGTTATGCAGCCTATCCGTTGTTGATATGGGGGTATACTACTGTTATCGTATCGCTTGTGGTGTGGTATTTTTATTTGCAGACGGGAATGTGGCAGATCAATTATCTCTGGTTTGCTTTGCCTGCCATTGCCGGACCGCTGACAATCTTCTTTAATAGGAAGGACAAGAATAAAGGAGCGAAGAATTACATAGACCGGGTGACCGCCCAGATATGGACTGTGTTTGGAGTAGTGGGGTTCTGCCTGTCCTGCATGGCATTTGTTGTCCGTATTGATATCCTGTTTGTCGTTTCCTTACTGATGGGGATGGGGGCTACTCTCACAGGTTTGGTATGTAAGTACAAGCCACTTAGCATAGCAGGAATCATTGGTATCGCCCTTTCTTTTTCCATGCTTTTTATTCATGGAAGCGGAGTATATCTGGTGTTTGCCGCTATCTTTATAGTGATGATGATAATCCCGGGGCATATAATGAATAAACAGATGAAGAAACAATGTTTAAAGAACTGAATCCAATATTGCACTCACAGCTTCGTCTAGCTATTATGTCTATTCTTCTCACGGTTGAGGAGGCGGAATTTGTCTATCTGAAAGAGAAAACTCAGTCGACAGCCGGTAACCTGAGTGTACAGTTGGATAAGCTAAGCGAAGCGGGGTATATCGAAGTCGAGAAAAGTTTTGTGGGCAAAAGGCCGCGAACCGCTTGCCGGATCACTAAGGACGGGCGGAAAGCGATGGAGGAGTATGTGGAGACGCTGAAAGAGTATCTTTCGGGGCTATAAAAGATAGTAAGCCTATACTTTAGCTACGTTTCTTTTTGCCTTTTCACTTTTTTCCTCTACCTTTGCACCCCGAAAGAATAAAAAAAGACGTATGATACCGTGAATAGCGGTCGTGTATTCTAGAACACCACGTAAAAAACAGGAGTTATGAAAGAAAAAGTATCAGTACCTTTTATGTTGCTGGGTATTCTTTTTAATGTATGCCTCATTGCAGCCAATCTTCTCGAGACGAAAGTCATCCAGATCGGTAGTTTGACCGTGACAGCCGGATTATTGGTTTTTCCTATTTCCTATATTATCAACGATTGTATCGCCGAAGTCTGGGGATTCAAGAAAGCGCGCCTTATCATATGGAGCGGTTTTGCCATGAACTTCTTTGTGGTAGGGCTTGGCTTGATAGCCGTTGCGATACCTGCCGCCCCTTTTTGGGAAGGTGAAGAGCATTTCGATTTTGTATTCGGCATGGCTCCCCGCATCGTGGCAGCCAGTTTGATGGCTTTCCTTGTCGGTTCATTCCTTAATGCATATGTGATGAGCAAGATGAAGATAGCCAGTCAGGGCCGGAACTTTTCTGCCCGCGCTATTTTGTCGACGCTTGTCGGCGAGACTGCTGACTCACTGATCTTCTTCCCGGTAGCTTTCGGAGGCATCATTGCCTGGAAAGAACTACTAATCATGATGGGACTTCAGATAGTTCTGAAATCTATGTACGAAGTTATCATTCTTCCGGTGACGATCCGTGTGGTAAAAGTCATCAAGAAGATAGACGGCAGCGACGTATATGATACCAACATTTCTTATAACGTGCTGAAAGTAAAAGATATCTAATATAACAACTTCTTCAAGCCTGTTTCGAAGGCTGAGAGTATAAAGAGTATTTTATGATGAACAGAGAGGCTGCATTGGTTGTGTTCAGTGGCGGACAAGATTCCACTACTTGCCTGTTTTGGGCGAAACGCAACTTTAAGAAAGTATATGCTTTGAGTTTCCTTTATGGTCAGAAGCATCAGAAGGAAGTGGAACTTGCCAGAGAAATAGCCCGAAAGGCGGAAGTAGAATTTGAGGTCATGGATGTGTCTTTCATTGGGACATTGGGGCATAATTCATTGACTGATACTGCCATGGTAATGGATCAGGAAAAACCGGCAGGTAGCGTACCCAACACATTTGTCCCGGGACGTAACCTGTTTTTTCTGAGTATTGCAGCAGTGTATGCCCGCGAACGTGGTATCAGCCATTTGGTCACGGGAGTTTCGCAGACCGACTTTAGCGGATATCCCGATTGCCGGGACGCATTTATCAAGTCTTTGAATGTGACGTTGAATCTGGCAATGGATGAACAATTTGTGATCCATACCCCTCTGATGTGGATTGATAAAGCGGAAACATGGGCATTGGCAGATGAACTGGGAGTGCTGGATTTGATTCGTAACGAGACTTTGACATGCTATAATGGCATTCAGGGGGATGGCTGCGGGCATTGTCCTGCCTGTACGTTACGCCGTGAGGGGCTGGAAAAGTATTTGAAAAATAAGAATCAATAATATCTCTACATAGAGACTAAAAACGTGTTTTTTTATTGTCACTTGTCACTTTTGAGGGTTAACTGATTGATTACGAATGAATAATCGGTGATAATAGATGGTGATAATAGGGTGATAATAACTAATGAATGCTTTTTTATTGTCACCTTCATTGTGACTGACAGATGCTTGCCATTGTATTATTGGCGTTCATTTCATTTCAAGATGTACAAGGGTAAAGAGTCATTGCCGGTTGTTTCAAGAAGTTTCAAGCGGTTGAAACTTTGGTTCCATACGCTTGAAACTCTAGTTTCTATTACTTGAAACCATAGTTTCATACGCTAGAAACTTTTAGTTTCAAGGCTTTGAAACTAGAGTTTCATCCTAGTGAAACACTTCATTCCTTTATAGGAAATGACTAAAAGCAACGGTCGTTTTGATAATATGAGTACCGGATGGTGAAAGATGAAAGATCGGTGATAGATTGCAATAATCAATCTTTCATCACTGAACTATCGATGGATAAGCCGTTTCAGTGAACATGGTGACAGGTGAAAGATGTTTTGCGTTTTTTTCTGTGTGTAGAGAGTTTAAAACTACATTAAACAATGGCTGAATTAAAAGACCAACTTTCCTTATTAGGAAGAAAAACGGAGTATAAACAAGACTATGCTCCTGAAGTATTGGAGGCTTTCGATAATAAGCATCCGGAAAATGATTACTGGGTACGTTTCAACTGTCCCGAATTTACGAGCCTGTGTCCCATAACCGGGCAGCCGGACTTTGCAGAAATACGTATCAGCTATATCCCCGACATCAAAATGGTGGAAAGCAAGAGTTTGAAACTCTATCTGTTCAGCTTCCGTAGTCATGGTGCATTTCATGAAGACTGTGTGAACATCATCATGAAGGATCTGATAAAATTGATGAATCCCAAATATATCGAGGTTACGGGTATCTTTACTCCACGTGGCGGTATTTCGATTTATCCGTATGCCAATTATGGCCGTCCGGGAACGAAGTTCGAACAGATGGCGGAACATCGGCTGATGAATCGGGAGTGATACTTTACAGCCCTTATTTTTTTATCCAGTTTTCGATGTTAATATTGGGGATGCGGGCGAGGTGCTTTACATTTTCTGTAACCATTATTAAATTACAAGTCACTGCGGTTGCTCCGATAAGTAAATCAAAGTCATCAATCAGTTTGCCTTGTTTCTTTAGTACAGCTTTGCAATCCCCATAACATTCTAATGCTTTTTGTATAGGTATTACTGTAAAATATTTCTCTATGGCTTTTACTCCTTTTATCTTATGTTCTTTTTGTCCGCTATTTGAAGCACCAAAATATAATTCGGCTAGTGTGATGTCTGAGATAAAACAATTTTTGTTGCCTACAGCTTTTATGTGTTCAGCAACTCCGTATTGATTTTTGAGAAAATAAATACAGATATTAGTATCTAATAAATATTGTTTCATTTATAGATTAATTATATTACGGGTCGTATCTTGCCGGCGAGCCGTTTGTAATTCTTTGATTTCTTCTTCGGCAGTCAGACCGTCGTCTGCCCATGAACCACAAATTTCTTCAAATAGACGATCGTCATCCTGTTTGCTATCTGAAAAAGTCAGGGAAGCTGCTAATAGTTCGATTAAACGCCTTTTTGCTTCATTTCCTAAATTGGCTAATTTATCATTGAAGATTTCGTCAGCCGACCATGTTGTATCCATATAAATATCTCCTTTCTTTTAAAATGAAGAACATTGCAAATATAAGAAAAGTTTCTTGTGCTTCCAATAATTTGATATCTTTGCGTATAAAATAAGAAAGTGAAAAGCGATTTTAAAATGAATATTTCTATAAAGTTATGCGAGCATATCCGCGAAAGGATTATCCCACAATATGTCAACTTTGATAAGGCGCACCGGATAGATCATGTCGAAAAAGTAATCGAAGAAAGTATGAAGCTGGCTCTTCATTATGAAGTCAATTCAGCAATGGTTTATACGATTGCCGCTTACCATGATTTGGGTTTATGTGAGGGACGTGAGTTTCATCATATCGTTTCGGGGAAAATTCTGTTTGCGGATGAAACTTTGTGGCAGTGGTTTACCGATGATCAAATGTTGCAGATGAAGGAAGCGATAGAAGATCATCGTGCCTCCAATAAACAAGCTCCGCGAAGTATCTACGGGAAAATTGTTGCTGAGGCAGACCGGATTATTGATCCGGAAATAACACTGCGCCGTACCGTACAATATGGTTTGTCTCATTATCCGGAGATGGATAAAGAGCATCAGTATGAACGTTTCCGGAAACATCTTGCCGATAAATATGCAGAAGGAGGGTATCTGAAGTTGTGGATACCCCAATCTGATAATGCCGGACGGTTGGCGGAGCTGCGTCAGTTGATTACCAATGAGGAAAGAATAAGAAGGGTGTTTGATCAATTATATGAGGAAGAAAGTATATTGCCTAAAATCCGCAATCTTTAGTATGTTTTCTTTTTATTGATTCTAGTTTGGCTGCTTCTCCTGATTTTTGTCTTTTTGAGCCCCTTTTCGATATAACTATCTTACATGCTGGCAAAATTTCCCCTTTCCCCATTGTTTAAAGGTTACTCTGCGCATCTTTTCGTTTTTGCCTTTGTATGATTAAGTGGTAGTGCTCTTCTTCCAGAAAGGAAGTAAAGGGAATGGAAGTGACTTGATAAGATTTGCAAAATTCTTCATTTTCACTCCATTGCGAATTATAGGCATAAAAGTGATATTCCCATTCAGGAGAAAGAATAGCATCTAAAACTGAAATCGCTTTGTAGCACCTTGCAAAACGATAAAATTCGTGTGTGTGGCTAATGGAAAAATGTAAACAACAATGCTGATTATCAGGAAAACAGAAGTGGGTGGGGTGCAATGTGGGTTACGACTACATAATCTGCTGCATAACATATAGCAGATTTTCCGTTTATATTTTTTAAATACTATCTTTGTAAAAAGCACATAAAACAACAATCAAAAATTATCAAAATGAAAAAAATAAAATTTGTTACACTTGCTGTCCTAGTTTTGGCAGCGGCTTATTATGCCACATATACAACGTATAATACTAAACATCAATTAACGGATTTGGTGCTTCTCAATATAGAAGCCTTGGCAGTAGATGAATCAGATTATGCTGACCCTATAAGATTCAAACAGTGTTACACATTTACTAGTACAACTTTATTACCTGATTACCCCGCAGAGTATGTTACAACATGTTATGGATGTTATACAGTGAAGTCTACCACACATATTAATTCTCTGTATTGTGCAGGGTCACAAATAATCTATTAAATAAACTGATTGTAAAAATAATCTTATAATGGGAAAAAGCATTTATTTATTACTGGCTTATGCCTTGTTTAGTGCATGTACAGTACAAGTTACTGCACAAAAGCAAGTATCAGAGGAAAAAATAGAGCCATTTCCTGTAGAAAAATCCCTTCAAGCAGAGAAAATAAAAGTAAATGAAGTATTTTTCCTTGATGGTATAAAGGTAAAAAAGGGAAGTATCTTTGCTCTAGATTCAAAAAGTACTGACACTTTGTTGTATCAATATTCACTCCCAAAATTTCAATGTATTTACAAAGGAGGGAGAAAAGGAGGGGCAGAAGATGAATTCCAAATTTCTCCTACATTATGCAAGACTGTTTCTGATAAAGTCTATATTTTTGGATACACTCCATTCCTCATTAAAAGTTTTACATTGGACAGCAACAACCATCTGTCACTTGAGAAAAAATTGGAATTACCTGTTTATGACGAAATACCCAACCACATGAATGTGGTCAATGATTCTTTATTGATATACAGTACAGTTCCCAATAAGCTTGATATAGAAAAAGTCAATTTAAACACCCGGCAGATAACAGGGCGAATTTTAATTGAACAAGAAAACCACAAAGAAAATTTCTTCGATAAGAACAGAGGACATCTTGCAGCTAACGATTCTCTGATAATCTATGCTTATACCTATAAAAAACAAATAGATTTTTATAGAATAAATGACATGATACTCTGCAAAAGGCTTGTTGACGATACCGTAATCCCTCATATAGTAATGGGAAATTTCAAAGAAACAATATTTCATCAGCGTGAGTTGGTTGCGGGTAAACACTATTTCTATATAAGGTGCTTCAAAAAGGGAGGAGGGTGTTTTATAGAAGTATATGACTATTCGGGACATTCTATTGCCAGATACGAATTAGACATCCTATTATATACCTTTGACGTGGATGAAGCAAACAGAACTATATATGGTTATAATGGAGCCGTATTTGAGGATGTTTTTTTGATGTATAATTATTAGGGATATTCACTAATGATTTTCTTTCGATTTATTACAGTTCCTGCAAAATGGATAAAGTCAGGAAGACAATGGGTACTCAATATTTATTCCGACAAACCATACAAGTTACTTCGGAGTTCATAAAAATAACTGTTTGTGGGATTACTTACGCTTTTACCTGGCAGGGGAAAGGGGGGAGGTGCGACCAACTGTGTAGAAAATAAGGAAAAAGAGAGAAGATAAGTAGCTAAAAGAGACCTTAAGTGGCTAAAAAACTATTTGAATTGTTTCTAAATTAGTTGCGGATTTAAGGTATTGATATTTTGATTATTATTCAGTGTTCCATATTGTAGGATTCCGCAAACTTTCATGATAGCATCGATATTCTTCTTTAGAGGTGTTTGAGATACAGCAGATGTAAGCTAAGGCTTTTGGATCAAGGGTGCGTAATGACTTGCATATTGATACGATTTTGTCCAATCCATAATAGGAACGAATTAATTGCCAATCTTCCCATTGTCCATATTCTAATACACGTTGTATGATTTGTGCCGGACAGGTATCCATATCTGCTTTTGTTATGTCTATATCCCAAAATAAATAGAGAGATAGTTTTGATATATATTCTTCCTGTTGCGACATTATTTTATTAAAATTCTGCTTTATTCCTCTACAAAGGAAGGGTTTTATTTTAGATTTGCCAAATAGCTAAACTCTTTTAACAGGATAACAATATTCTTTATTCGTGATGATACGGCCCTCCATTCAATATTGTCATCGCCCGATAAATCTGTTCTACAAAGATCAGCCGTATCATTTGATGAGAGAAAGTCATCTTCGACATTGAGATCTTTTCGTTAGCCACCTGATACACTTTTTCCGAAAATCCGTAAGGTCCGCCGATGATAAACACCAGCCGTTTATTCACCGTATTCATTTTCCGCTTCATATATTCGGCAAATTCGAGCGAACGCATCTCTTTTCCATGTTCATCGAGCAGTACGATCACATCTCCCGGCTGCAACGCTTTCAGTATCAGTTCCCCCTCTTTTTCCTTTTGCAGGTCCATCGAAAGACTCTTTGTATTCTTCAGTTCGGGAATCACTTCCATATCAAAAGTGATAAAGCGTTTTGTACGCTGAATATAGTCATTAATCGCTGTAATATAGTGCTGTTCTACGGTTCGTCCAACGACGAGCAAAGTTGTTTTCATGCGTCTACCATTCTGATTCGTGCACAAAAATAGGCATTTTTTATGTTATTCTGCAATTAATGCTTACCTTTGCCTATCATTAGTTGAAAGTTTAATCCTTTAAACTTCAACCCAAAAGCTTGGATTTATGAAGAAACGAGTGCTTTTAGGAATGGCCGCTTTGCTTCTTTCTGTCTCATTGCTGATGGCGCAGGAGATACCGGCAGGAGTGATTACGGCCTTTAAAAGAGGAAGCTCGCAAGAGCTGAGTAAGTACATGGGAGACAAGGTAAACCTCGTTCTCCAAGGCAACTCGACGAACGTTGACAAGAAGAAAGCTACAGCTATGATGCAGGAGTTTTTCACAGAAAACAAGGTCAATGGTTTTGACGTGAATCACCAGGGAAAACGGGATGAATCCAGTTTTGTCATAGGTACGCTGACAACTACCAAAGGAAAATTCCGTGTGAACTGCTTCCTGAAGAAAGTGCAGACTCAATGTTTAATACATCAAATAAGAATTGACAAGATCAATGAATAAGGAAAAAGAACTGATCGACAAACTAATCGATCTTGCTTTTGCAGAAGATATAGGTGATGGTGACCATACCACCCTTTCTTGCATCCCAGCCACTGCGATGGGAAAATCAAAACTACTGATTAAGGAAGCCGGGGTACTGGCCGGTATCGAAGTAGCCAAAGAAATCTTCAACCGTTTCGACCCCACCATGAAAGTGGAAGTATTCATCAACGACGGAACCGAGGTGAAACCGGGAGACGTAGCAATGGTGGTAGAAGGAAAAGTGCAGTCACTGCTCCAGACCGAACGCCTGATGCTGAACGTGATGCAGCGTATGAGCGGTATCGCGACCATGACCCGCAAATATGCCAAACAGCTGGAAGGCACTCACACCCGTGTGCTGGATACCCGCAAGACAACACCGGGGATGCGTATCCTCGAAAAGATGGCTGTCAAAATCGGTGGCGGAGTCAACCATCGTATCGGCTTGTTCGATATGATCCTGCTGAAAGATAATCATGTAGACTTTGCCGGAGGTATCGATAAGGCAATCAACCGCGCCAAGGAATACTGCAAAGAAAAAGGCAAAGACCTGAAGATAGAAATTGAAGTCCGCAACTTTGATGAACTGCAGCAAGTACTCGACCTGGGTGGTGTAGACCGTATCATGTTTGATAACTTCACACCCGAAATGACGAAGAAAGCCGTTGACATGGTAGCCGGTAAATATGAAACCGAGTCTTCCGGAGGCATTACCTTCGATACACTGCGCGATTATGCCGAATGTGGTGTAGACTTTATTTCTGTAGGAGCTTTGACTCATTCGGTGAAAGGACTGGATATGAGTTTCAAGGCATGCTGATCGCACAAACGATGAATGATTAAAAATAAGCGGTGAACAGTACTGTTGCTATCGTGCTGCAGGTGTTCACCGTTTCTTTTTTGTGAATCATCGTTTCTTTAACTTCTTTTAGCAATATTCATTGCAGCATTCCTCACATTCTTGCGTCTAAAGGACAAACGGCGCAGACATACGTTCGATTAAAAAGACAATTGACATTGGAAAACGAGATAGAACTGATAAAGGGCTGTCGGGCAGGAAAGGATTCGGCCCGAAAGGAACTTTATACCCTCTATTCCAAACAAATGTTGGCGGTTTGCTTCCGCTATACGGGCGATATGGATGCGGCGCACGATGTACTGCATGACGGTTTCATCAAGATTTTTACCAACTTTTCGTTCCGGGGAGAATCCTCGCTTTGTACGTGGATTACGCGGGTGATGGTGACACAGTCACTCGACTATCTGAGACGGGAGAAACGAGTCAGTCAGTTGGTAGTGCATGAAGAGCAGCTTCCCGACATACCGGATATTTCCTCGTCGGGAGGAGGAGTAGGGATCTCCGAAGAACAATTAATGGCGTTTGTCGCCGAATTGCCGGATGGGTGCCGAACCGTTTTCAACCTTTATGTGTTTGAAGAGAAACCGCACAAGGAGATAGCCAAGATGCTTCATATTAAAGAGCACTCGTCTACTTCGCAGTTGCACCGGGCCAAGTATTTATTAGCAAAAAGAATTAAAGAGTATAGAAATCATGAAGAAAGAAAATGATGAAATAACCGATCTGTTTCGCACACGTCTCGCTGATGCCGGGATGGCTGTTCGGGACGGCTTTTGGGAAGAGCTTTCGCAGGACATCCCTGTGGCTTGCCAACATCGCCGTCGGTTGATATTCTTCCGTGTGGCAGCGGCAGCATCTGTGTTGCTGGTATTGGCTGCATCCTCGGCTACTTTCTGGTATTTCTCTCCAAAGGAGGAGATGGAGGAGGCATTTACCAAAATCGTGGTGGCAAACAGCGGAAGAATGGATGGAGATGGGGTACGTGCCAATCAATTGCCGACGGCAATGGAACCTGTATTGCCGAAACCGGCACCTAAATCATTCGGATTGTTAGCACAGTATCCGGAAGAAGGGGATTCAGTTTCCATTTCATTCTCCATGTCATTCTCCTTCTCGGCAACGACTACTACCGGGAATGGTAACCGATACGGTAACCAGGGCCACAACGGTTACTGGCAGGCGAATAATGGTAACACAGAACCAGCTGACGCGCAAGGAGAAAAATATACGGCCGATATGTCTGCTCCGGTGAAAAACGTAAAGAAACATCGCTGGGCTCTGAAAGCACAGATGGGGACCGCACTTCCGGCTGAGGACGGTACTTACAAGATGCCTGTTTCCGCGGGAGTGACTGTAGAGCGGAAACTGAACGACTATCTGGGAATAGAAACCGGATTGCTCTATTCAAACCTGCGTTCAGCCGGACAACATCTGCACTATCTGGGCATTCCGCTAAAAGCCAACGTCACTTTGATGGACACGAAGAAAGTCGATCTCTACGCTACAGTAGGCGGTGTGGCAGATAAATGCATAGCCGGTGCGCCGGACAACAGTTTTAAAGAGGAGCCTATCCAGCTGGCAGTGACTGCCGGCATCGGAATCACTTATAAGATTAATGACCGACTGGCAGTTTTTGCCGAGCCAGGTGTTTCCCATCATTTCAAGACAGATTCGAAACTGGCTACGGTACGCACGAAACGGCCAACTAACTTTAATTTACTTTGCGGACTTCGTATGACGTATTAATCCTTATGAAAATGAAAAAAACACTTATAATGCTATGGATGGCTGTTAGCCTGATGGTAGTATCCTTTGCAGGATGCACCAGCGAAGAAATGGATTATGAAAATCCCAATGTGAGCCTCTTTGTGAAACAGTTGAAGGCAGGCACATATAATATGAAGAATGAAAAAGGAGTGGTGGAAGTTCCTCACTTTACAGAAGAGGACATTCCCGAACTATTGAAATATGCGGAAGATCTGACTATTATTCCTTCTTTCCCCTCAGTCTATAATACCAATAACGGTAAAATCCGTTTAGGCGAATGTATGCTTTGGGTAATAGAGTCTATCCGTCAGGGGACAGCCCCGTCATTGGGTTGCAGAATGGTACTGGCAAATGCCGACAATTACGAAGCAATCTTTTTTCTGACCGATGACGAAGTGCTGGACGCAGCAGCCTGCTATCGCCGATGGTGGGAAGGCCGGAAATATCCGAAGACATCCTGGACAATCGATCCGTGCTATGACGAACCGCTCTGTGGCACTGGATACCGATGGTGGTAAAAAAAGAAAAAAACTTCGGGGCATAGAAACTAAAAAACATGAGGCAACGTTTATTGGTATCAGTAGTCTTCGGACTACTGACAGGGGGCGTGCCATGTCCAAAAAGAAGCGAATGCGTGCACGCACAGCAAGTGTACGTGAGGAATATAGAAAACAGAGGTGAAAAGATGAGTGAATTGATAAAACGTTTTATTACAGCTACCGTACTGTGTCTGACAGCTTTGCTGGCATATGCGCAGGAATGGACAAAGGAAGATTCCTTGCGTCTGAGGAAGTTGCTGGACAGTGACCGGGAGCTGCATTTGAATCAGGATGTGGTCAAGCAGATTGATTTTGGCAGTGCCGTAGGTACGCCCCGCATGTCGGTGGAGAAAAAATGGATGCTGCCCGACGAATCTCTTCCCGAAGCATTGCCCAAACCGAAAGTCGTGCTGAGCCTGATGCCTTATAAAGCGAACACTCCTTATAATTGGGACCCTGTTTTTCAGAAGAAAATAAGAATGGATAAGAATACATGGCGTGGAGATCCTCACTACGAAATGCGTCACCAGAGATCATACAGTAACTGGGCGCGTAACCCGATGGCAGGTGGTGTCCGTAAGTCATTGGAAGAGATACGGGCGAGTGGGGTGCGTTTCCGCCAGTTGACCGAACGGGCAAACGGAATGATGGTTAATTCGGTGGTGATGGATAGTCCGATTCCTTTGTTTGGAGGCAGCGGCGTATATATAAATGGAGGAACAATAGGCGGACTTGACCTGATGGCGGTTTTCACCAAAAACTTCTGGGATAAAAAAGGAAAAGAGCGTCGGGAACGTACGCTGGAAGTGTTGAGAGCTTATGGAGATTCGACAACTGTATTGATAAACCGTCCCATTGAACAGATTGCCCGTTGAAATTGTTTTATTAAATGTGGACATGTGTCATGTTCCATATTAGCGAATTAACACATTGAAAAACGATTCATTTATGAACAGAATTACTTCTCTTTTCGGTATTCAGTATCCTATTATTCAAGGTGGTATGGTGTGGTGCAGCGGTTGGCGTCTGGCTTCCGCGGTAAGTAATGCGGGAGGATTGGGACTGCTTGGCGCAGGATCTATGCATCCGGAAACTCTTCGCGAACATATTCGTAAGTGTCGTGCGGCTACAGACCGTCCTTTTGGCGTAAACATTCCTTTGATGTATCCCCAGATAGAAGAGATTATGGCGATTGTGGCGGAAGAAGGCGTCAAGATCGTTTTTACTTCTGCCGGAAACCCTAAGGCATGGACCGGATGGTTGCACGAACGTGGAATTATCGTGGCTCATGTCGTTTCCTCTTCCCGTTTTGCGGTGAAGTGTGAAGAGGCAGGAGTGGATGCGGTAGTTGCTGAAGGTTTCGAAGCCGGCGGACATAACGGACGTGAAGAAACGACCACTTTCTGTCTGATTCCTGCGGTACGCAATGCGACCACTTTGCCTTTGATCGCTGCGGGAGGCGTCGGTACGGGAGAAGGTATATTAGCTGCAATGGTGCTGGGAGCGGAAGGAGTACAAATCGGTACTCGTTTTGCACTGACAGACGAGAGTTCTGCAAGTCCGGTCTTTAAAGAATACTGTCTGAGCCTGGGAGAAGGAGATACTAAATTATTACTGAAGAAACTGGCTCCGACACGTCTCGTAAGGAATAATTTCCGGGATGCTGTGGAGAAAGCTGAAGATAGTGGGGCTTCTGCCGAAGAGTTGCGGACTTTGCTTGGGAGAGGCCGTGCGAAGAAAGGAATATTTGAAGGGGATCTGGAAGAAGGTGAACTGGAGATAGGGCAGGTGTCGGCTATTGTTTCCCGTCAGCAATCAGTAGCGGAAGTCATGAATGAATTGGTGGAGGCTATGCAGCGGGCAGCGGAAAAGAAATATGTATAGAAAAAGAAGTTCTGAAGCAGTCGGGTTTGGAAAAACTTAACTACTTCAGAACTAAACTACTTCAGAAAGTTGGCTGCTTAATCAGTTTATAGGTTCATATTTTAGATCGAATACATCCGCTACTGCTTTATATACCACTTTTCCTTCCACTACATTCAGTCCGAGTGCTAGTGCCGGGTCGTCTTTACAAGCTTTTTTCCATCCTTTATTTGCTAAAGCAATGACATAAGGGAGAGTAGCATTGGTCAAAGCCAGTGTAGAAGTATAAGGTACCGCTCCCGGAATATTGGCTACGGCGTAATGAACGATACCGTCTATCACATAAGTAGGCGCACTGTGAGTCGTAGGATGAGACGTTTCGAAACATCCTCCCTGATCTATTGCTACATCCACGAGTACCGTACCGGGCTGCATCATCGCAAGCATCTTTCTGGTTATCAGATGAGGTGCTTTATCCCCCGGAATCAGCACGGAACCGATGACCAGATCAACATCCGGCAATTCCTTCTTTATCCTTAATTCGGATGCGTACAGTGTCTTGACATTTTTCGGTAATGTCTCGCTGAGATAGCGGAGGCGTGACAGATTAATATCTGCAACTGTAACATCCGCACCCATCCCCGCAGCCATCTGCGCTGCATTACTTCCGACAATACCACCTCCGAGAATCAATACTTTGGCAGGCTTCACACCGGGGACTCCTCCCAGAAGGATACCTTTTCCTCCTTGCGGCTTTTCCAAAAAGCGTGCTCCTTCCTGAATGGACATGCGTCCGGCTACCTCACTCATAGGGATAAGCAGAGGTAATGAATGGTCCGCTTTTTCTACAGTCTCATATGCAAGGCAGATGGACTTGTTGGCAATCATGGCCAGCGTCAGTTCCTTATCGGATGCAAAGTGGAAATAAGTGAACAATAACTGCCCCTTTCTGATCAGATTGTATTCGGGGGCGATAGGTTCTTTTACCTTTACAATCATATCTGCCGTGGCATAGACATCTTCTATTGTCGGAAGCACTTGTGCACCGGCAGATAGATACGCTTCATCCGGAAAACCACTATTGATACCCGCGGTATGCTGGATATAAACTTGGTGACCTTGCTTCACCACCTCGGCAACTCCGGAAGGCGTCATACCTACCCGATTCTCGTTGTTCTTGATTTCTTTGGGTACTCCGATGATCATATTGCTATATATTAAGAGTTTAACATGGTCCAATGTACGAATAATCCCTTTAGGTTGTTATTCATCAACAGATGTTTTAGAGCAGAATGTCGTTTGAAAACATTTCTTAGCTTATCATTTCTCCCGGATATTTCGTAATCTAGTTGGAATAATGTACATTTGCGGAAGTAAAAAAGTGAAGAAGATAATGAAAAGATATATTGCTGCTTTCTTGTTGGCTTGTTGCGTGGAGGGGTATGCACAGGAAACAAAGCAGACTGCTTTTGTGCCACCTTTTGACTTTCCCCTTACATTGAGTGGAAACTTCGGAGAAATTCGTTCCAATCACTTTCATGGCGGATTAGATTTTAAGACGGGAGGAACGATCGGTAAACCGGTTCGGGCGCTTGCTGACGGGTATATTTCTCGTATACGTGTCACCAACGGTTCGGGCTATGTGCTTGATGTCTGCTACGACAACGGCTATTCTACTATCAATCGCCATCTGAGCGCTTTTCTTTCTCCCATTGCCGAAAGGGTAGAGAAACTTCAATATGAAAATGAGAACTGGGAGGTGGAGATTATTCCCGAACCCGGTGAATATCCGGTGAAGGCGGGACAGAAGATTGCCTTAAGTGGAAATACCGGATATTCATTCGGTCCGCATCTCCATCTGGATGTGTTCGAAACAGAGACGGGAGATTATATCGATCCGATGCCTTTCTTTAAAAAGAATCTCAAAGATACCCGTGCACCGAAAGCGGATGGCATCATGCTTTTTCCTCAACCGGGGAAAGGAGTGGTCGGCGGAAGTCAGGAGAATAAAACAATTCTTCCAAATACTGAACGGCCCGTGGAAGCGTGGGGAATCATCGGTGCGGGCATCAAGGCGTATGACTATATGGACGGGGTAAGCAATCATTATGGAGTATATTCTGTAGTGCTTGCGGTGGATGGAATCGAAGTGTTCCGAAGTACGGTAGACCGTTTTTCGCAGGAAGAAAACCGAATGATAAACTCTTGGACGCATGGCCAGTACATGAAATCGTTTATCGACCCGGGAAATACGTTGCGGCTGTTGAAGGCGTCGAACAATAATCGGGGCCTGATTACGATTGATGAAGAACGGGATTATCAGTTTCAGTATACTTTGAAGGATGCCTTTGGCAATACTTCCCGCTATCACTTTACGGTACGTGGCAAGAAACAGCCGGTTGAACCGTTAAATCATCGGGAGAAGTATTACTTTGCCTGGGATAAGACAAATTATCTGCAGGAACCGGGATTGAGTCTCGTTGTTCCGAAAGGAATGCTATATGACAATGTGCCTCTTCAATATCAGGTGAAAGCAGATAGTGGGGCTGTCGCATTTACTTATCAGCTGAATGATAAGCCGGTTTCACTGCACGCAGGCTGTGAATTGCGAATCGGACTGCGGCGTAAGCCAGTGGCGGATACTACGAAATATTATGTGGCACGCGTGACTCCGAAAGGGACTAAATACAGTGTAGGAGGAACATACGAAGATGGATTTATGAAAGCATCTATTCGTGAACTGGGAACTTATACGGTGGCTGTAGATACGGTTCCTCCGGAAATCATACCTGTTAATAAGAATCTGTGGGGGCGAAACGGGAAGATCGTCTATCGACTGAAAGATGAAGGAACGGGGATTGCTTCCTATCATGGAACGATTGACGGTGAATATGCACTTTTCGGACGTCCTAATATTGTTAAGTCCTATTGGGAATGTGTACTCGACCCGAAGCATGTGAAGAAAGGCGGTAAGCATATCGTAGAAATGACCGTTACGGATGCTTGTGGAAATCAGACCGTTTCGAAAGAGACTTTTGTTTGGTAAACTAATAAAATGTATCATATATGAAGAAAATCATTCTATCTGCTGTCCTCTCCTTGGCGGCTCTTGCGAATTCTTTCGCTTGTACGAACCTGATTGTCGGCAAAAATGCCTCTACCGACGGTTCGACTATTGTTTCTTATTCAGCCGACTCGTATGGGCTGTTCGGTGAGCTTTATCATTATCCGGCTGCTACTTATCCCAAAGGGACCATGCTGAAAGTCTATGAATGGGATACAGGTAAGTATCTGGGAGAAATCGAGCAGGCACGCCAGACTTATAATGTGACGGGCAATATGAATGAATTTCAGGTAACCATTGGCGAAACAACCTTCGGCGGACGTCCGGAACTGGCGGATTCTACCGGAATCATCGATTATGGAAGTCTGATCTATATAGGATTGCAGCGCTCACGCTCTGCACGCGAGGCAATCCGCATCATGACCGACTTGGTGCAGCAATATGGCTATTATAGCGAAGGTGAATCCTTTACGATTGCCGACCCGAATGAAATCTGGATTATGGAAATGATCGGTAAAGGACCGGGCATCCGCGGGGCTGTCTGGGTGGCTGTACGTGTGCCGGATGACTGTATCTCGGCTCATGCCAATCAGTCGCGTATCCACCAGTTTGACATGAACGACAAGGAAAACTGTATCACTTCTCCGGATGTGATTTCCTTTGCCCGTGAGAAAGGATACTTCAATGGCGTGAATAAGGATTTCAGCTTTGCGGAGGCTTATGCACCGCTTGATTTCGGTGCACGCCGTTTCTGCGAAGCACGTGTGTGGAGTTATTTCAATAAATTTACTGATCATGGCAATGACTATCTTCCTTATATTGAAGGAAAGACGGACACTCCGATGCCTCTTTTCGTGAAGCCGAACCGCAAACTTTCCGTACAGGATGTGAAAGATATGATGCGTGACCATTATGAAGGAACACCGCTTGATATTTCCAATGACTTCGGTGCTGGTCCTTATAAAACTCCGTATCGCCTTTCTCCGCTGAATTTTAAAGTAGGAGACAAGGAATATTTCAACGAGCGCCCGATTTCGACTCAACAAAGTGGCTTTGTGTTTGTTGCACAAATGCGTGCCAACAAACCGGACCCTATAGGCGGTGTTCTTTGGTTTGGAGTGGATGATGCGAATATGGCGGTATTTACTCCTGTATATTGCTGTGCCACGAAAGCTCCGGTGTGCTATACGCGAGTGGACGGAGCAGACTATATCACTTTCTCCTGGAATTCTGCTTTCTGGATTTTCAACTGGGTGTCTAATATGGTCTATCCGCGTTATGATCTGATGATTGGTGACGTGCGTGCAGCTCAGAAAGAGATGGAGACAACCTTTAACAATGCGCAGGAAGGCATTGAAGAAATGGCTGCCAAGTTGCTGGCAAAAGATAAGAATGCTGCAATCGCTTTCCTGACTAACTATACCAATATGACTGCTCAAAGTACCTTCGATACCTGGAAGCAGCTGGGTACTTTCCTGATTGTGAAATACAATGATGGAGTAGTGAAACGTATGAAGGACGGACAGTTTGAACGGAATTCTATCGGACAGCCTGCCGGAGTCATTCGTCCCGGATACCCGAAAGAATTTCTGGAGGAATATGTGAAGCAGACCGGAGACAGGTACTTGGTGAAATGATGAATGATGAATGAAGAATTGGCTGGCGCAGTATATCTCAAAAACATTAATTCTTCATTCTTCATTCTTAATTCTTCATTAAATAACTAGGATTTATAAACTTATTATTTTACATTTGTGTGCTCAAGACTTGGCATATAATCAAGGATTGACAGAGAACAAGGAAATAATCATTAACCAATAAACAATAATCGAAATGGAAAATCAGGAACTCATTAAGCAGGTCACTGAGAAAGCCGAAAAATGGCTGACCCCGGCGTATGATGCCGAAACTCAGGCTGAAGTGAAACGGATGTTGGAGAACGAAGATAAAACTGAACTGATCGAAGCATTCTATAAGGATCTTGAATTTGGAACCGGTGGTCTGCGTGGTATTATGGGAGTAGGTAGCAACCGTATGAACATCTACACAGTAGGTGCGGCTACACAAGGTCTTTCCAACTATCTGAAGAAGAACTTCAAAGATCTGCCGCAGATTTCTGTGGTGGTAGGGCATGACTGCCGTAACAACAGTCGTCTGTTTGCAGAAACTTCTGCCAACATCTTCTCTGCTAATGGCATTAAGGTATATCTGTTTGATGATATGCGTCCGACTCCGGAAATGTCTTTCGCTATCCGCCACCTTGGCTGCCAGAGCGGTATTATCCTGACTGCTTCTCACAATCCGAAAGAATACAATGGTTACAAAGCATACTGGGATGATGGTGCACAAGTATTGGCACCGCATGATGCAGGTATCATTGATGAAGTGAATAATATTGCTTCTGCTGCTGATATCAAGTTCCAGGGCAACCCGGATCTGATTCAGATCATCGGTGAAGATATCGATAAGATTTACCTCGATATGGTGAAGACTGTCTCTATCGATCCCGAAGCTATCGCCCGTCATAAAGATATGAAGATCGTTTATACTCCGATTCACGGCACAGGTATGATGCTGATTCCGCGTGCATTGAAGATGTGGGGATTTGAAAACGTATTTACTGTTCCCGAACAGATGATCAAGGATGGTAACTTCCCGACTGTAGTATCTCCAAACCCTGAAAATGCGGAAGCACTTTCTATGGCCGTGAATCTGGCTAAGGAAATTGATGCTGAACTTGTCATGGCTTCCGATCCGGATGCTGACCGTGTAGGTATCGCTTGTAAGGATGACAAGGGCGAATGGGTACTGATTAACGGTAACCAGACTTGTATGATGTACCTTTACTATATTCTGACTCAATACAAGCAACTGGGTAAGATTCAGGGTAATGAGTTCTGTGTGAAGACTATCGTTACTACCGAACTTATCAAGAAGATTGCTGATAAGAACAACATTGAGATGCTTGACTGCTATACCGGATTCAAGTGGATCGCACGTGAAATCCGTCTGCGTGAAGGCAAAAAGAAATATATCGGTGGCGGTGAAGAGAGCTACGGATTCCTGGCTGAAGATTTCGTACGTGATAAAGATGCCGTATCGGCTTGCTGTCTGATTGCAGAAGTAGCTGCATGGGCAAAAGATAACGGTAAGTCGTTGTATCAGTTGCTGCTGGATATCTATGTAGAATATGGATTCTCAAAAGAATTCACAGTGAACGTAGTGAAACCGGGTAAGAGCGGTGCTGAGGAGATCAAGGCTATGATGGAAAACTTCCGTGCTAATCCTCCGAAAGAACTGGGTGGTTCCAAAGTGATTCTGAGCAAAGACTACAAGACACTGAAGCAGACAGATGCTGAAGGTAAGGTGACTGCTCTTGATATGCCGGAAACATCTAATGTACTCCAGTATTTCACAGAAGACGGAAGCAAAGTTTCCGTTCGTCCGTCAGGAACAGAACCGAAGATCAAGTTCTATATGGAAGTACAGGGAGAAATGGGCTGCCGCAACTGTTTCGCATCTGCTGATGCTGCCGCAATGGAAAAGATTGAAGCAGTGAAGAAATCATTGGGTATCTGATCCTCTGTCGCATTACTGATATTTCAGAATAAAACAGATCATCAATAAATAACGCCTCCATAGTCTTATGTGAAGATTATGGAGGCGTTTCTTTTTATGGATATTCTGTAGATTGTTTCTTTCTTTTTCGATTGTCTGTATCCGGCTTCTCATCGGTCTTTCATTTCCTTTGCATTCTTTAAGTTCCCTTTCTAATCCTTCTTACAGAAATCTTGTTCTATGTAAATCATCTCAATTTAAACATGCAGGCTGCGGAGATACACGATTTTGTTGATGCTTTAGAGTGATACGTAACGTTTCATTTTCATAAGTTGTTCGTTTGTAGTTTGTGTGTACTTCGTGGCCTGCTTTCTTTACAGATAACATCGCCTATAGTAGGACTTTTAGTCTTAAATCCGTGCATCTGAATTTATATGTATCTCAAAAGTTAGGAAGTTTCGTTATTTTGCGCTTCTTTTGCTGCGAAAAGAATTCGTTATAGAAGTTCTATTTGTTTTGGTTGACAAAAAAGGAGCAACAGCCCTAAAAAGAGTGCAAACACACATTGTAAGTCTGAAAAACTTGCTATATTTGCAACGCTATCGTTTATATAGCAGACATTTTAAACACATGGAAAGTGTTTAGCTTTGTTCTCAGAGATAAAATCTGGTAAATTTTTCGCAGGAGAATAAGCTGTACTCTTCACGTCATTGTTATATGCAATAAGTATATAGTCAAAGGCGTGGGCTGTTGCTTATTTTACTGCATGGGTTTACCAGAGCCTATCTCTTAAAATCAGCTGATAGTCCCACGCTTTCTTTTTTATACACATACATGACAATAGTGATGGATAACTTTATTATTACCTATAGAAATGTCTTCTTCCTGCTACTTATACTCATAGGTAGTTTTTGGATGCTTGCCTGTCATCAGGTAACTTCGGAAAGAAGATCCGTTATACAACGGGAGACTATCGATAGTCTTATAAAAACTTCTCCATCCATGGACTCCTTGATTATATGGCTTGAGCATTATCAATATATAAAAAACAAATCGGGAATGATTCTCACATGTAAAGAACTGGGGAAGCGTTACAGGGAGACTGCCCATTTTGATAAGGCGATTGATTATCATCGCAAAGGATTGATGTATGCTATGCAGCTGCAAGATACAGTTGAAATAATTCAGGCTTTGAATAATTTAGGCACTAATTTCCGCCGGCTGGGTATCATGGACGAGGCGTCTTCTTACCATTATCAGGCATTGATGCTTTGTGAACGATCTTCTAATAAGACTACTTTCATAGCCAAGAAGAATCGTGTGATGTCTTTGAGCGGCATTGGTAATGTTTACCTGACATTGGATAATTTGGATGCTGCCGACAGTATTTTTCGTGTGACACTTGCCGGGGAACAGGAATTGCACAGCGATTTAGGTCAAGCTATGAATTATGCAAATTTAGGATCGGTATTCGAGACACGGGGAATGATTGATTCGGCATTGGTGTATTATCAACTTTCTATGGAACATAATCGTAAAGCCCATTCCGATTTGGGTATTTCGTTATGTCATAATCACTTTGGAAGATTGTTTGCGCTAAAAGGGAAATGGAACGATGCTCTTCGGGAGTATCGGAATGCTTATGATCTGATGGAAAAAACAGGAGATGACTGGCACTGGCTCGAAGCGTGTCTTTCATTGGTTCGTGTTAATATCTCGAAAGGGAATATTCGCGTTGCAAAAGTTTACTTGGATAAGGCTCAACGAACCGCTGATGCCATTCATGCTTGGGAACATCTCAGCGAGGTGTATCGCTTGAGGTATCTTTGTTATGAAAAGGCAGGTGATTGTAGGCAAGCACTCGACTCTTATATACGAAGTCGCGCTTATGCCGATAGCGTAAAGAATGTGGATAATGTGAATCATATTCAGAACCTGAGGGTCAATTATGAAAGGGAAAGGAGTCTGCGCGAGATGACTTTATTGCGTGGCACCTATGAGATGCAACAACGCACTAAAAATATATATCTGTTAGTCAGCCTGTTTGCGCTGTTACTTGTAGGAGCGGCGGCAGGACTTTTGTGGTATGTATCGCGAATGAAGTCTCGTCATAACCGTGCCATGAAACAGATGGAGAAGGTGAGAAGTAACTTTTTTACGAATGTAACACATGAGTTTCGTACACCGCTGACGGTGATATTGGGACTGTTGGAACAATTACAGAAGGGTGGTATGAACAGGGAAGAACTGCAAAAGAGTATTGAAACGATCAGCCGGCAAGGACAGAGTCTGTTGGATCTGGTCAATCAGTTGCTGGAAGTCTCAAAAGTCAGATCGGAGGTCGGAGAGCCGGAGTGGCGCACAGGGGATGTAGTTGCCTATATTCGAATGCTCATAGAGAACTACCAGGTATATGCGCAGCAAAAACGGGTAGACCTTCGTTTTATTCCGGAAGAGATGAGCATCATGATGGACTTTGTACCCGAATACCTTTGCAAGATTATTCGTAATTTATTGTCAAATGCTCTTAAATTTACTCCTAAGGAAGGACGAGTATCACTGTTGATGTCACGAAATAAAGATAAACTGATGATTTACGTCGTAGATACGGGAGTAGGTATAGATGCGGGAGATCTGCCTCACATATTTGATACCTTTTATCAGGGAGAGAATAATGGTGGTTCCGATACCGGGTCAGGCATCGGATTATCATTGGTAAAGCAAATGACGGAGTGTATGTATGGTCATATAAAAGTGGAGAGTCGATTGGGAGAAGGAACCAAATTTATGATCACTTTGCCATTGCAGCATGGAAATTCTTTGTGGGAGAAATACTTGCCTGACGAAAAGTCTGACTTTTTCCAGCCCTTATCGGTCAACGGTGGAGGAGTGATGCTTGCTGAGGATTATGATGTAGAGAGAGCCGGTGAAAACAGAGAAATAAATGACTCCATGCACTCTTCTATATTAATAGTAGAAGACAATGAAGACGTGTCTTATTATATTGATCAATTATTGAAGAAAGACTATCATTTACTGTATGCCCGCAATGGTAATGAAGGATTGGAGAAAGCAAAAGAGTATATGCCCGATTTGATTCTTACGGATTTGATGATGCCTGAGATGGACGGTTATGAGCTTTGCCGTGAGATTCGCCATTCGGATATATTGAACCATATACCTATTATCATCATAACGGCGAAGAGTGAGGAAGAAGATCGGGTGCGTGGATTGGATACGGGTGCTGATGCTTTCCTGCAAAAACCTTTCAATGCCGACGAATTGAAAGTTCGCATAGTCAAACTGTTGGAGCAACGGCGTCTGCTGCGCGAGAAATATTCTCATGCTTTGCATGAAGGTACCGATCAGGCTGTCGAGCTGTCGGTAGCTGACCAAGAGTTTTTAACTCGTCTGAATGACTTGATTTACTCTTTGATGGGACATCATAATCTGAATTCGGACCTCTTGGCGAACAAAATGTGTATGAGCCTGTCGCAATTGAATCGCAAGGTGAAAGCGATTACCGGTTTCAGCAGTTCCGGTTATATCCTCCAGATGCGGATGGATAAAGCGAAGCGCCTGCTTGCTTCTACCAATACTCCGGTGGGTGATATTGCAATGAAATGTGGCTTTCCTGAAATCTCCTATTTCTCACGGATGTTTAAGCAGACTTTTCAGATGACACCTTCGCAATATCGTAAGAAAATTCTGTAATCTTTCCGTTCATTTTAGATCCTATGCCCCGGTTTTATACCTTCCGACCGGTTTTACTTGATATAATATTGTAAATAGTTTTTGTTTGTCCGATTTGTGGCTGAAATCTGTTTATAATCAGTGCTTTACATTCGGATGATGCGCATATAAGTCAAACTCTGATAGTTAAAAGTGGGTGAATTATATAAAATAAATGCGCAAATAGTACAAACGGGTAATGTGCGATAAGCTTAATTTTGTGAGCATAGAAATCAATGATTCATTAAATTGTATAGAACATGGATGAAGATAAAGACACGAGACCATTGCTTTCGTATGAAGAGGTAATAGAAATCATTGACGAATGTATTTCACGCGATGAACCGATTGCTCGCGACGAGCGCATAGCGCGTATGGAGAAAGCGGCTGCGCGAATGGAAGCTGATCGCAGAAAGGAAAAAGGTATGAGAGGCATGTTCCGGTCTTTTAAGAGATTCTGGGCAGAGTTGTATTGGCGTATTCGGACGCGTTAAGGTAAATAGGGATGAAATGAACGGAAATAAAGATGGAAGAATAATGGCAAATAAGGATATACAGAAAGAGATCCGGTCTTTGGATAATACGGCGCAATTTACGCTTTCTACAAGGCAAATGGCGGAATACTGTCAACGGATTGTCGCTTATTTGGAAACAGAAAAGCGCTATCGGGAACCGGGATATTCGCTGTGGGAGTTATCGAGAGATACAGGTATTTCGACCAAGATTATATCTAAATCAATCAATGGGTATATGGGGCGCAATTTCTATGATTTGATCAACCGGATGCGGATAGAAGAGGCAAAAAAGATGTTGCGGGAGATGGCTGCAACAAACAGTCGGTTGATGATTGAAGAAGTAGGAGTACAGTGTGGCTTTCGTTCACGTTCCGTCTTTTTTACTCGTTTCAATGGATACGAAAAGATGACTCCCCGCAAGTATATGAGCATGTTTGAAAAGAAGCGGGAGGGAGATGCGGAAAGAATAAAGAGACGGAATGGATAAAAAATGTATTGTTAATCTAAAAAATAAAGGAAAGATGAAAAGACTACTATTTGTTTTTACCGTATTGCTACTTACAGGAACAACGGAAGTTTATTCGCAGGGTTGGCTGGAAAAGGTAGCCAAAAAGACTGCGAAGCGGGTGGAAGAGAGGTCTAAGAAGAAAGTCGAGGACAAAGTGAACGAAGCTGCGGACAAGACCGTGGATAAGGCATTCGGTAAGGCGGAAGATGCCGTGACGGGAAAAGGGAATAACGGAGGTAATGATACCGGAGGCAATGATGGGGAAGCGGCAACAGAGAGCACAGTGGGAGGAAATGAAAAGATGATTCCTAAGTCTTTAGAAATGACTTATGCTAAATCTGATTTCGTACCGGGAGATGAGATTATTTTCGAAGATGATCTGGTTAACGAACAAATGGGTGAATTCCCCAGCCAATGGGATTTATTACAAGGTAATGCCGAGGTAGCCAGCATAAACGGAGTAAAATGTATTAATTTGGAAGCTGGAGCTACGACTACTCTTGTCCCTTTAATGAAAGATATGAAGAATTATTTGCCTGACGTGTTTACCATCGAGTTCGATTATTGGGTAAACAATTATACAGAAACACACAAGATTCCAAGCCAAAATTATACACTTGGTCTTTACGATAAAAACGGACGAAAAGTTATGGGATTGCAATTTGCAGAAGGAAATGTATATTGGTCTTACACTTCTGCTTCGGGCGATGGAAGATATGGAAATGTTGCCCAAAAAGAGAAAATCGATTCATGGAGTCATATGGCTATTTCTTTCAATAAACGTGCTTTCAAGGCTTATATTAATGGTGTTCGGGTTGCGAATGTTCCTAGCATGGCTGTTCCTGCAAGTATGAAAATTTATAATACAAGTTGGCGTGATCACAGAACTCTTATCACCAATATCCGCATCGCTAAAGGCGCTGTCCCCCTCTATGACCGCATGATGTCCGACGGCAAATTCATCACCTATGGCATCACCTTCGATGTAGGTAAATCAGTAATCAAACCTGAATCAATGGGGGAAATTAACCGTATCGTCAAGTTAATGACCGAAAATCCTGATCTGAAATTCTCCGTAGAAGGACATACTGATAGTACAGGCAACGCAGCCAACAATCAGACGTTGAGCGAAGCCCGAAGTAAAGCGATTGTAGATAAACTGGTAGAAATGGGCATCGCTGCCGATCGCCTCGCTTCAGCAGGCAAGGGTCAGGCAAATCCCATCGCAGATAATGCGACAGACGAAGGACGGGCAAAGAACCGTCGGGTAGAGTTCGTGAAAATATAATTTTGTACGACTATATATATTGTATAGAAAAAGAGCTCTTTGACGTATTGGTTTACACGCTTTAAAATGAAGGAAAGCCCCTTAAAACGTGTTCACTTATTTGTGAATATCGGCAAAAGAGATTATCTTTGCAACATAATACGAGAATAATATGTTCATTACATTTGAAGAGACATACTTGCAGGACCTTTACGAGAAAGGGAAGACGGGTGACAAGAAGCACCGTTATCAGCCCGACATCGTAAGACGCTATCAAAAATGTATTCAGTTAATGAAAAAAGTGCCGGACATCGAATCGCTGGCAAAATATAATTCGTTGAACTACGAAGTGCTGAAAGGCGATAAAAATGGTATTTCATCCATCAGGGTGAATGATAAATACCGGGTTGAGTTCACCGTGAGGGAAACGATGGAAGAACCGATTATTATCGTATGCAACATAATAGATTTGTCGAACCATTATAAACAATAGCGTTATGATTAAAATAGAAGGTGTTGACCCGAAGATGATTGCCAACAATCTGACTCCATCCGAACTGATACATCCGGGTGAGATTTTGAAAGATGAAATCGAATACCGCGGCATATCGCAAAGAAAACTCGCTGCGCAGATGGGAATTTCTCCCACGTTACTCAATGAGATACTGAACGGCAAACGTGCTGTTTCTGCAGAATACGCTCTGCTGTTTGAGGCCGCACTCGGTATTGATGCCGAGCCGTTGATTAAATTGCAAGTCGATTATAACATTCAAGTAGCCAAGTCAGATAAATCCTTTCTCGAAAGGCTTGCCAATATCCGAAAGATTGCGGCAGTATTATAGAGTAAGCCGAGCGGACATCAATAGAATTTTAAAGCGTGTAGACCAATCATTAAAGGTTTGCACGCTTTTTTTGTGCACCCATATGAGAGGAAGCAGTAACCATAAAATAAAAAAACAATATGATTGTGTTCTTCTATGACAATAACCAGATTGTATGCATATTGCTCCTGTGGATGCTCCTTGGCGGAATTGGGGTACCGATGGCGACAGTATCGGCGCAGGACGTGAGTACGGACAGCACTGGACGGGCAGTGAAACTTAACCAAGTGGTGATATCCAAACGGGATATGCGAATGATCGTTCTTCGTCCGACAGGCGATACGCTTGCTGTTTTTCGTATCGCATGCGGGCGAAACTATGGTCACAAACAGCGCGAATGGGACTGCCGAACCCCAGAAGGACGGTTTGTCATAGCATCTGTGGAAGACCCCTCGGTCTGGCAGAAAGATATGGCAAAGACAGAGAGTCCGGGCGAGGTATATGGTCCCCGGTTCTTCCGGCTGAAAACACCCGGCTTCACGGGCATCGGGATACACGGAACATCCAAGCCTGAATTGATACCCGGACGAATTACAATGGGGTGCATACGTCTTTCGAACAAAGACCTGTATGTTTTCTCCAAGTTGGTGGGCGTAGATACTGAGGTAAGTATCTTGCCCGACAAAAACGATACGATCAATGATTTATTGACAAATTATTAACTATCAAAGGTGCATGAAACGACGGTCGTTCCACAAGCGCTCCAGAGCAGGAAAAGTTTACCCCTGGGCTCAACCCGGTACACCCTTGGCTTCAACTAGGTTCACCCCTAGGTTGAACTTTGTTCAGTTTCGGACTCATCAGGGAGCAACATAGTCAAGAAATGCATTAATGACAAAAAACAAAATGATATGGCATTCTTTAAGAAACAACAAAAGAAGATTAACGGCAAGTGGTATCCGCAAGTTGTTACCGTGGGCAAACCTGTCACCACGGACGAAGTGGCGGACCGCCTTTCTAAGATTTCTACTGTCAGCCGTGCCGACACGTACGCTGTGCTGAAAGATCTGGCGGATGTATTGAGCGATTACATGGCGCAGGGGCGTACCGTCAAACTCGAAGGACTGGGAACGTTTTACTATACCGCCGCAGCCAACGGACAGGGGGTAGACTCTCCCGAAAAGGTGACAGCGGCGCAAATTACGGGTGTCCGTATCCGTTTTATCCCCGAGTCTACCCGTACAAACGGAAACCGTACTGTCACCCGCTCTCTTGTTAGTGATAAAATCTTTTGGGAAGAATGGGGAGGAAAGGGTTCCGATGGCTCTTCTTCCGGAGGAGGTAGCGAAGGCGGGGGCGAAAGTGGAGGTGAAGAAGAAGCACCCGATCCGACAGTATAGGATATCAAAGGTTTGTTAGAAGGAAAAACACAAGCGAAACCCGAAAAGCTTATAGAGTAGGGAAAAAAATTAAATAGTGATAATTATGAAAACATTTGGTCTTTGGTTGAAAATGGCAGGACTCTGCCTGATGTTTGCTTTGGCATTCCCCGCATGCAGTGACGATGATGAAGAGAAAGAGGAACCGGGTGGGGTAGAAAACGTAAAAACAGGATGGAGTGAAGATGGGAACACGGCTACGTTTAAATACAGCTACACGGTTCCGGGAACGAAGTACACGGTCGCTTATGTGTATACGTTCAAGTTCAACGGCAATTCATGTACCGGTGCTTCTTGTTCCGTGACGTGCCCGACTGAGCAAATAGCACAGATGGTATACGAAAATTTGGACGCTGAAGATAAAGTCTTGTTTAAACTTTCAGGAAAAACGCTGACTTGCAACAAACTGGACTATTATATCGATCTGAACAAAGACGACATCAAAAGGGCGATGCAGGCCATGGGAGGTATGGGTTGATGGAACGGGAGACTTTGCACATCGACCTTTAAAGGAGGAACACATAGCGAAACCGAAAAGCTTATAGAGTAGGAAACATTTTTAAATTTAAGTAATTATGAGAAGAATTTTATTATTGATGGTAGCCGTGCTCTGCATTACAGTAGCAAGTGCTCAGGAGAAAGGTGAAACGGCAGTGGGTGCTCAAGTGGTATACGGATCGGGTGACGGGTTGTCCAACATCGGTATCGGGGCGAAATTCCAGTGGAACGTGATTAACCGATTGCGTCTTGAACCATCGTTCACTTACTTCCTGAAAAAAGATAATATCAATATGTGGAATGCGGGTGTAAACGTACACTACCTATTCCCGGTTGCCGATGCCATCACATTGTATCCTGTGGCAGGAGCAGGTATTTGGGGAATCAAAGTAAGCGTTCCTGAGATGGATCTGGGTGAATACGGAAACTATGGTGGAGGCAGCGCATCCAATTCGGAGTTCGGATTTAACATCGGTGCCGGTGCGGACTTCAATCTTTCCGAAAAGTTTGTTATCAATGCCGAGCTGAAGTACAAGGTTGGTGGTGATTGGAGTCGCCTGCTTATTTCGGCAGGAGTGGCCTACAAGTTCTGATGCGATAAACACGCTGTTTCTCTCGTCCCCTCTTTCCCTTTTTTCTCTCAGAAGATGTTCTTTCTTCCGATGTCTTCGCCACAGGGAGAGAGGCGGACGACGAGATAGCACCGTGTGTGGAGACAAAATAAGAAAAAACAGGCGCAAGTGAAACTTGTCCGCTTGCCCGAGGTGGAGAAAGGTGATACTCTGCTTTGTGGTATACCGACGTGAAGTGCTTCGGTGCGATGGGAGAAGGACGAATCTTCTTCGATGCGTATGGGGAGATAATGGAACGTCAACGAATATAAACAAACGGCTATGAATAAGGGATTCTATGATATATTAATACTTTAAAAACTGATGGATATGAGAAATTTTTTTGTAGTTCTGGCATGTATGACAAGCATTCTGTTAATTGTGGCTTGCGCGAAGTCTCCGGTAGACAAAGCAATGGAAAAAATTGATAAATCTATCGAAAAGGTCGAGAAGAACAAAGACAAGATGACAAAAAAGGACTTTGAAGCTCTAGACAAAGAGATGGAAGAACCTCTGAAAGTACTGAACGACGCATTGGAAAACGATGAAGTGGGTGCGCTTGATAAACTTAAAATCGTAGGTAAAGTGACGAAATGGGCTGCCGTATTGGTAAGTGCCGGGTTTAAGGTGGTTGGCGATGAATTGGGAAAAGAACTGAAAGAAAGCGGAGTAACCGGCGAGGATGTGAAGAAAGCGCTTGAAGGAGTGGAAACGACGACCGGTGACGATGTGAAGAAGGTCCTTGAAGAAGTTAAATCGACCGGCGACGAGGTGAAGAAAACCCTTGAAGAACTCCAATCGGCGAGTGATGAAGAAAAATAAAATCGAAACGAACAGTAAATGACGATAGGGGAAGCGATAGAATATAAGACAACAACAATATTTATTTAATTGTTAAGGAGAAATAAATTATGGCTATTTGTACCAATTGTGGAAATAAGGTGCCCGACGATATTAAGTTTTGTGTTTCATGCGGAGCAGCATTGGCGGCGGAAGGAACTGAGCAACTTGCACCGCAACTGCAACCAGTGTCGCAACCGCAGTCTGTCCAACAGCCACCGATATATATGGTTCAGGCCCAACAGCCTCCTGTTCAACAACCTGCGGCTGTCTACACGGAAGAGCCTATCACGACAGGCGGTTATATTGGCATTTTTTTGTTGCTGATGCTCCCGCTCATCAATATGATATGTCTTATTATCTGGGCATGCGGAGGTTGTCATAAAGTAAGTAAACGGAATATGGCGCGTGCCATGCTTGTCTGGATGATAATCGGGACGGTACTTTCGGGAATAATCGTCTTGGTCGTTATCCTGTTTTTCGGTAGTGAACTGGATTCACTGAAAAATCTGGCAACCGGTCTTGGCGAATAGCCGGAACAAAAGACATATCGATCTCACAATGATGGTATACACTTTCTAATCTAAAAAATAACTAATTAATAGGAGGAAACAAATTATGGCATTCTGTGGAAAATGTGGTCAAAAAATTGAAGAAGGAATCAAATTCTGTCCGGCTTGCGGAGCACCTGTAGAAGTAAATGCGACTCAATCTGCTCAATCACAGCAACCTGCCGGCGGGTACAATCAGGCGGACATCGAGCAAAACAAAGTGATGGCGGTGCTGGCTTATTTCGGTATACTGGTACTGATACCGATTTTTGCAGCTAAGGAGTCTAAGTTCGCTCGCTTCCATTCCAACCAAGGATTGGTGCTGTGTATTGCCGCTGTCTTATACGGAGTTGCGTATAGTATCTTGAGTGCTGTCGTTTTAGCTATTTCGTGGAGGCTTTATTTTGTTGTCAGCCTTCTCGGTCTTGTCAGCATTCTCTTTGCTGTGCTTGCCGTTATCGGCATCATTAATGCGGCAAATGGGAAAGCGAAAGAACTTCCTGTTATCGGCAAATTCAAAATATTGAAATAACGGGAGAAACGAGGGAGGCGAATTGCAGGCACAAGCGCAATCTGTCACGCACCGTTTTTTTATATGCAGACTACTGAGTTGCACAATTGTGTGGTACTTTCAATGAACGTGTATAGTTGATATAGTCGTATGCGTGTACTTCGTAGTCTGCATTCTTTCATTTCTGTATTTTACTTTTTAGTTCCCAGCCAAGTCCATTTGTGCCAGATTGTTTCCAGCGGACCTTGTTTGTGTCTGGCCAGCCACCATTTGCAGAATTGTACCTGTAACAGAAGAAGGACAATACCGATGATCAGACTGAGGGTATATCCACAATAAGGAGCCAGATAGAAGCCGAACGGGAAATAGATGATAGCTCCCAGTATAGATTGGCTGATATAGTTTGTTAGACTCATCTTACCGTAGAATCGGAGGTTGGACACGGCTTTCTTGAATCTTTCTTTTTGATAAAGCAGAATAAAGGAAGAAACCAGTACGATGGTGAATGCAAACTTCTGCCACATATCCAAAGCCGTACCTACTGTCTGTTTGATCAGGCTGCTGTCACTTTGCATGATTTGTTCTTTCAGAGAATAAAGTGGGGCAAAACAGATGGCTGCTATGATAAGTGCCTTTATCCAGAATTTCAGATGAGATTCGGTAGTGACGAATAGCTGTTTTCGTCCGATATACAGACCAAAAAGGAAAAGTCCTGCTGTCTGTAAAAAACGTCCGGCGCCAATAGCCCAGAACAAACTGGCTTTTTGTCCCAGTGTGACGTTGCCTGTCAGGAATTCCCAGAAATTCCCGCCTTTAGTATAGGCTGCTACTTCATCGTACATTGCTCCGACATTCAGGTCAGGTAGGGTATAGCCCGGATTGAAAAGGCTCATCACATAGTGATACCATTCAATAGGCTGTAGCAGGAATATGATAGAAGTAATCAGAATTGCTTTATCGCTCCATTTGCGTACAATAAATAATATAAGGCTCACTACTGCAAACAAGAGCAGTACATCCCCTGCCGGAAAGAAAGCGGCGTTGAGAGTGGCAAAACCTACAAGTAATATCATTCTCCATAGGAAACGATAACCGAAATCTTTTCCTTTTAGCAGCTGATTATGTGATTGGATATAAAAGGTAAATCCGAAAAGCAGAGCGAATATCGCATAAGATTTTCCGGCAAACAAAGAGAATATTACATTGAGTACGCCATTGTCCAGAATAGTCAGCCATTCGGGGGAACTTTCCGGATAAACAGGAAAAATAAAATGTTCCAGGTTATGTACCAGGAGGATAGCCATGACGGCAAAGCCTCTGAGGGCGTCTACTACCTCAATTCGTGATGTTTTTGTTGATAATTCCATGGGGTTGATTTATGATTGTTTTTTTAGTGAATATTCGTTTTACCCATTTGTTAGCGGGCTTCTCAAAATAGTAATAAGAGAATAAACTAAGTGCAATGGTAATGCAAAAGATAATAGGGATACTTATCATCCATTTTGGCTATTTATTGGAACAGTCCAGCCACCAGTCGATCATTTTCCGTGCCAGACTCAGTTTACGGGGTAGTTCCGGTAAATGATCCCGGGTATAGAAATCACCGGAACTGAGTTCCTCATCCTGTAATGTGATTTCACCTCCGGCATAATCTGCAATAAAACCGACCATTAATCCGCTGGGATAAGGCCAGGGCTGATTGCCGAAATAAGTGATGTTCTTCACATCCAGTCCCGTTTCTTCTTTTACTTCGCGGGCTACACATTCTTCCAGTGTTTCTCCTGTTTCCAGAAACCCGGCAACGAGGCTGTTGAATCTGCCTTTAAAATTGCGGGCATGAACCAGTAGGATAGAATCACCTTTTCTCACTAATACAAGAATAGCGGTAGAGATAGCCGGATAAACCTCCCGACCGCAGTTAGGGCACTTTTTCATGATGGATTCCTTTTGCTCCATCGGTGTGCCACAGGCAGAACAGAACCGGCTGTTTCTATCCCAATGTAATATTTCGTGTGCTTTCCCTGCTGCCTGGTAATGGGCTACGGGCAGGCATTCATAAGAAGCCCTAAGCCCGACTAATACATACTTGGCCGATTCTTCAATAGGACGGGCCAGGGAGAAGGCTTTGCAATTACTTCCTTCTAAAGTCGTTACATCATGTACGGTAGTCTTTTCTATCATAAAGACGGGAGGTATCTCTCCATAAGGGAGGGCAAATGTGCCGTTCTCTTTCTTTTCAAGCAGTAGTTCGTCTTTGTAGAAGACGAACCACCAGGATTGTGCTGTTTGACTCATTTTTTTCTTTCTGTATTCTTCGAACTGCGAAGTTATGAAAACTGTTTTATTAATGCAATAAAATAGGCTGGTCAATGTCAATCTCTTTGATAAAGTAGTCGTCATGTGAGATGGCTATGACAGTGCCCGTGTAGTTTTTGATGGTAGCAGTAATAATTTCAATGCTTTGTATATCCAGATTGTTGGTCGGTTCGTCCAGTATAAACATATCGGGTGTATTATTGCTGATCATCAGGCAGCAGAAAGCCAGTCGCATTTTTTCTCCCCCACTGAGTTTCCGGCAGGATTTGTCCCATTCGGCAGCGGGAAATAAAAAACGGTTTAGGATGATCTTTATTTCATGTTCCGGCAGGTTACGACTATTGAAAGCGTAAGCTTGCTCTAAAACACTGCTCCGGTCATCAATGATAGAATACTCCTGATTTAGGTAGACGTAAGTGAAATCTGCTCTTGTCAGTGTCCCTGTCTGAGTCTGGAGTTGTCCTGTGATTAATTTCAGCAGAGTTGTTTTTCCACTGCCGTTCAGCCCTTTTACACAGAGACGGTCTCCGCTTTTTATCAGGAAGCTGAGAGGGGTCTTCCAGAGAAATTGTTCCGGGTTGTCGGTGCCTGAAGTATTTTGACTCTCTTTATTATCCATCTGATGATAGCTGAAATTAATCTTTTCTGCCGTAACAAGTATTTTTCCCGAATGGAGAGAGGAACTGTTGAAATCGGTTTTTAATACTGCTGTTGAAGGAAGCGAACTTTTGAGTTGATTTCGTTCATCTGTCAGTTTCCCGGCTTTTTCCTGATGGGCGTTGTTGAGTTTTGCAGTACTCTTTTCCGATTTGCTCTGCAATGAATTTAATACGATGCGTGGAACACCTTTTTTCATGTTCGCTTTCTCGCCACGTACATTCTGTTTCTCTCTGCGTTCAGCTGTTTCGCGGGCTACTTTGCGGGCGAGTCGGAGCGCTTTGTCCTTTTCTTCGATTCGTTCTAACAAGGCTTGCTGCATGATGTTTTTCTGTTCCTTGTAGAACTCATAATTGCCACCATAATACGTAAGCTGATGTTTCTCTAACTCACAGATTTCCGGAAGGAGGTTGAGGATTGTACGGTCGTGGCTTACTATCAGCAGTGTAGAACGCCATTTTTGTACCCAATCATATAAACGTTGCCGGCCCGATGAGTCGAGATGATTGGTTGGTTCGTCCATAAGGATAACGGATGGATTATGAATGTCCATACCTGCCAGAAATACACGTGTCTTTTCTCCTCCGCTAAGCAGATTCATTGGATAGGATAACGTGAACTGTCCTAATCCCCAGGAATCAAGAGCGGCCATGGAACGTTCTTCTATGTTCCAGTCATCGTTCAGAATTGTGAAATTTTCGGTTGAGGCATCCCCTGCGAGGATAGCGTGCAAAGCTTCTTGTTTATGGTCTGTCTGCAAAGCTTGTGCAATGGTCAGCGAATCATATTGTCCGAAATGCTGTGGAATATAATACAGGTCGTCCGGACGGACAATGACACCGGAAGATGGTGATCGTTGTCCGGCAATGATTTGTAGCAACGTGGATTTGCCACAGCCGTTATTACCGACTAATCCTAATTTTTGTCCTTTGCTGATGGCAAAGTTAAGGTCACTGAATAATACTTCTTTATCCGGATGGATATAGCTGATTTGTTGAATACTAATAGGCATGATGGTCTATTGGGTTTGAGGTTGAAAACTGGGTGAAGATAATCATGGGGTAAGGGAACGACAAACACAATACTGGCTAAACAACACGAATTTCGTGATGCTTAACGGTTATGAAAAAGCATAGATGAAAAGTGATGTTTACTAGAAGTGTTGTCTTACTTAGAAATTCTCATTGTGGTAAGTATATAGTTTAACTTGGTCGCAAAGATAATACTTTCTTATAAATATCGCTCTATTTCAGTTAAAAAGATATTTTAGAGCCTCCGTTTATGTGGTTTAGAGGCTCTATTCAATTTTATACGTCGAATAATTGGTTCAATCCTTCACTCATGCTGGGATGCGTAAAGATGAAGTCGCGCAGGAATGTATAGTGTTGCCCGGTCTTCATAGCCATCGTGACGATATTAATCAGTTCCGGAGCATCCGTACAGAATAGGGTACAACCTATTATTTTCCCGCTATGGCTGTTGATGATAGCTTTCAACATGCCATCAGTTTGTTGCAAAGTACGTGAACGGACAACGGAAGTTGCCGGTAATCGGGAAACTTTAAAAGAATACCCCCTTTTTAGTGCTTCTTCTTCCGTAATTCCGATATGTGCCAGCGGCGGGTCGATGAATACGGCATAGGGCAACGGATTCCGGTCGTTGATATCCCGCTTTTTATCTCCGAAAAGTTGATCCCGGATAATACGATAATCATCCAGTGAGACATACGTGAATTGTGCGCCTCCTTTTACATCCCCCATTGCCCATATATGGGGCGTATTGGTACGTAGCTGGTCATTGACAACAATAGCGCCATGGGCATCAACTTCTACTCCGGCTGCTTGCAGGTTCAGTCCTTCAATCATCGGCTTACGACCTGTTGCTACCAGAATGGCATCTCCATCTACAAAGTAAGGGGTACCGTCGGAAGCATCCGAATAAGTCAGAGTCACCCCGTCATGCGTATCATGAATAGACTGTGTACGCACATTCAAGCGGATCTCAATACCTTTCTTTTCCATTACCTCCCGGATACTTTTGGCAATATCCGAGTCATTGCGGGGCATAAATCTGTTTCCTGCTTCGAGGATAGTGACTTTGCTTCCGAATCCGGCATACATGGACGCAAATTCCAGGCCAATATAACCGCCACCTATGATAATCAGGTGTTTAGGCAGGATATCCAGATCCAGGAGAGTAGTACTGGTGTACACATTTCTACTTTGCTGAATACCTTCTATATTCGGAATGATGGGCGTGGAGCCGGTATTGATAAAAATCTCCTTTCCCTGCAATTCGATTTCTTCTTCAGAGAGAACCACTTTCACAGTATTGGGCGAAACAAAAGATCCCATTCCCGTGTAAATAGTTACATTAGGACGTTTACTTAATCTTTCGTAGTTATTTTCTCTTAAAAAAGAGGTCAGTTTGTTCTTTCTGGCAATAGCCTGTGTATACATGTTGCTCTGCTTGTCAAAATTGTCATGATAAAGCAGAGTTGATATCTCTGATTCGTGAATCAAACTCTTGGTAGGTATACAAGCCACATTAGGGCAAGCCCCTCCGTACATTTCATTGGACCGCTCGACGATGGCAACCTGCCATCCTCTGTTGGAAAGTTCGGCAGCAAGCGTTTTGCCTGCCTTGCCGAACCCTATAATTATTGCATCATATTGTTTCATAACTTCCTTTCATTAACGATATATTCAGTAGTATAACAGATAAAAAAGTATATTGTTTGCGTTAGTTCCGGGAAGTCAGGGCATTCTGCATCAGTGGAATCAGTCTTTTTTTAGTGTTTTGAGTACGCGTTGTGACGAGTCTGAAAGAAGCACTACGGCTCCTGCAAGAATAACAATATCTTTGATAACCAATCTTCCGGCACCGGACAGTAACGGGAAGCCAAACTCTTCACCGCCCAGGTTGGGGACCCAGACTTCGGGCGTGGTAACAAGAAAGGATAGGGTACCTAATGTCATAATGATAGCAAGCGTATCACCTATCAACGCTACTTTCGGGAAGAAAATCCCCAGGAATACCAATATGCCGATACTCATAATGAGTGCTCCCAATCCATAAGAGAAAGTATACGTGTTATTGGCTTCATGCCATGCACGGTTTTCCGGTACGAAAGCTCCTTCCGGATTTTTGTGTTCTTTATATTCAGGAGTATCTTTCGCATAGAAAAAACTCATGAATGGACTGTTGGCGACAAACGGAACAATTCCGTCGGCTTCATAATGGAAGTATTTCAATCCGCCGATCCATACGAATATGACCAGGATAGCTACACGAATAAACTTAATTCCGAAATTCTTCAGGCTGGAGGTGAAGGTGAGTAAAGCAATCAATTTCTCTTTCATTTTGCGGTCTTTTTAATGGTTTAACTTAATACCGCAAAGATCGTGCTTTCTGCATCCCCCCGAAATGGCAATACTTCCGCTTCGCTTATCAATTCTTCCCTTCTTCCGTATTTCTGAATTGTACGGCACTCTGACCTGTCATGTTTTTGAAAAAACGGCTGAAGGAAGCCTGATCTTCAAAGCCCAGAATGTCGGCAATCTCTTTAGCGCTTTTGCTGCTGTAAAGCAGCAGGCGTTTGGCTTCTGCTTCTACGCGTTCGTGAATGACCCTTAGCGGAGAAGGTAACTTACAGGTTGAGAAAATGTTCGAAAGTGTTTTGGGAGACTTGTGAAGCATGTCGGCATAGTCTTGTACCTGCTTCTTGGTCCGGTAATGCTCGTCTACCAGATTGTAGTACTGGCGGACAATCTCAAAGCCGGATTCCTTTTCCCGCGTGATATCCAGTCGCTGACGGGCGATTCGTGTGCATTGGATAATGAAGCGCTTCAGCAGGATACGTAGCATTTCTTCCTGCAGGCTGTCGGAAACGGTAAACTCGTTTTCCATGGCTTCGGTAATCTGATCCAGTTGCCGGCGTTCTTTTTCATTCAGAGTGAACCTGACAAGATGGGACGAACCGTTGAACAGGAAGCCACTGCATGATACTTCGTGGTCATTTCCATAGATACAATAGAAGTTACTGTTGAATAGCAAAGTCATATATTCACCTTCTATTGATTTAAATTCAAGATGTTGCAGATGAGTCAGTGAGATTACATCGTCTTTTGAAAGCACCATTTCCTGATGGTCAATTTCTACAGTGATGCTTCCTTGCCGGACCCATATAAACTTATAGAGTCCTTTTTCTTTTTGCAAAGCCTTCTCTGTCAGATATGAATCTGTGAGTGCGAGTGTTCCTTTTAGTTTGGTGTGATACTGTTGTAACATATTTATTCCTCCATAGCTGATGCGTCAAATGATAGTGGCAGTAAGTCGCCGATGCTTTTTACTTCGTAGATACATTCTTTGCCATATAGCAGAATGCGGATCGGTTGTCCGTAGCGTTTCTCCGTCTCCAGAATAACCTGGCGGCAGGCGCCGCAAGGAGGAATAGGTTTTTCTATAAAATCCTTTTCGGTTCTTGCTGCAATAGCGAGGGTCTTGATCGGTTGGTCGGGATACTGCGAGTTGGCATAAAACAGGGTAGTACGTTCCGCGCAAAGCCCTGACGGATAAGCTGCATTCTCCTGATTGGTTCCTGTCACAATGGTCCCGTCGTTCAGCAGTGCGGCGGCGCCTACTGAGAAATGTGAATAGGGAGCGTAGCTGCGGGCAGTTGCTTCCATGGCTGTTTTCATTAATGACTGGTCAGCCTCATTCAGTTCATCGTATTGATATACTTTAATTATAGCGGTAATTGTGAGGTCCTTCATATAGGTAAATAGGTTAGTTCTACATTATTAATGTTACAAAGTTAGAAAAGAGATTGATAATCCCAATTATTTTTCAGATTTTTGTGACCAATAATCCACATATCAATCAAAATGGAGAACAAATTGTATAGACTGGTCTTTTTAACTGTCCTTATTTTCTTTGCCGTAGGGGTACAGGCGCAAAGACGGAATGCACGTTATGTAGAATATATAAATAAGTATAGTGACTTGGCTGTGGAGCAGATGAAACTCCATAAAATTCCCGCAAGTATCACGCTGGCACAAGGATTGCTGGAGAGTGGGGCTGGAAACAGTCAGTTGGCACGTAAGAGCAATAACCACTTTGGTATAAAGTGTGGTGGCAGTTGGCGCGGGCGCACCGTTCGTCATGATGATGACGCGCGTAATGAATGTTTTCGGGCATATAGCCATCCCCGTGATTCGTACGAAGACCATTCTGATTTCTTGCGGAGAGGCGCTCGTTATGCCTTTCTTTTTAAACTGGACATCACTGATTACAAGGGATGGGCACGCGGACTGAAAAAAGCGGGATATGCCACCGATCCTTCCTATGCCAATCGTCTGATTACGATTATCGAAGATTACGATTTATATAAATATGACAGCAAAGGCGTTTACTCGGAGCGCAAACTGCGAAAGAACCCTTGGCTGCTGAGTCCGCATCCGGTATATATTGCCAATGATATCGCTTATATCGTAGCCCGTAGCGGAGATACCTTCAAAGATTTGGGTAAAGAATTTGATATCAGCTGGAAGAAATTGGTGAAATATAATGATTTGCAGCGTGATTATACACTCGTGGACGGAGATATTATTTACCTGAAGAGTAAAAAGAAGAAGGCGTCCAAGCCTCACACCGTATATATTGTAAGAGATGGAGACTCCATGCATGGCATTTCGCAGAAATATGGTATCCGTCTCAAAAATCTGTATAAGATGAACCGTAAGGACGGAGAATATATTCCGGAGGTAGGAGATCGTCTGCGTCTTCGCTAGAAGGCTGTTATATCCGTTTTTCTCCGGCACCGATGAAGCTATGCTCCGGCACCGGGGAACACCCCCTTCGGCACCGATGAGGAGGTGCTTCGCCACCGGGGAAGAAATTGCTGCCTTTTTCTTTGCAAAAGTACTGCCGTGTGAAAACTAAATGTTCTGCCCGTATGTTATTATGTATGATAAAACATGATTAATATATGAGTCTTAATATTGCAAAGGACAGTAAGAAACGTGTCGTCATAGTAGGCGGTGGTTTCGGTGGCTTGAAACTGGCTAATAAGCTGAAAAAATCAGGCTTTCAAGTGGTGTTGATAGATAAGAATAACTATCATCAGTTTCCTCCGTTAATTTATCAGGTGGCTTCGGCAGGTATGGAACCGACTTCCATTTCCTTCCCTTTCCGTAAGATATTCCAGCATCGGAAAGATTTTTATTTCCGGATGGCGGAAGTACGTGCCATTTTTCCCGAAAAGAATCTGATACAGACTTCCATAGGTAAGGCAGAATACGATTATCTTGTGCTGGCGGCAGGTACTACGACCAATTTCTTCGGTAATAAGCATATTGAAGAAGAAGCCATGCCTATGAAAAATGTATCCGAGGCTATGGGATTGAGAAATGCTCTTTTGGCCAATCTGGAACGTGCGGTAACCTGCTCCAACAAACAGGAGCAACAGGAATTACTGAACGTTGTGGTCGTTGGTGGCGGAGCTACGGGGGTGGAAGTTGCAGGAGTGCTTTCGGAAATGAAGAAATTTGTATTGCCGAATGATTATCCCGATATGCCCAGTAGTCTGATGCATATTTATCTGATAGAGGCCGGTCCACGATTACTCGCCGGAATGTCGGAGGACTCATCGAGCCATGCGGAACAGTTCCTGCGCGAAATGGGAGTCAATATTCTTTTGAATAAGCGTGTTACGGATTATCGTAACCATAAAGTGACACTTGAAGATGGCAGTGAGATTGCTACCCGTACTTTCATTTGGGTAAGCGGAGTTACCGGAGTTTCTTTTGGAAATATGAATGCAGCTGCTATCGGTCGTGGAGGCCGTATCAAAGTAGATGCTTTTAACAGGGTAGAAGGTACGAATAATATATTTGCGATTGGTGACTTGTGTATCCTTTCCGGTGACGAAGATTATCCGAACGGACATCCCCAATTGGCACAGGTTGCCATTCAGCAGGGAGAATTACTGGCAAAGAATCTGATCCGTCTGGAAAAAGGAAAAGAGATGAAGCCTTTTCATTATCGCAATTTAGGCTCGATGGCAACCGTTGGCCGTAATCGTGCCGTAGCTGAATTCAGTAAAGTGAAAATGCAAGGATGGTTTGCTTGGGTGATGTGGCTGGTAGTCCATCTGCGTTCTATTCTTGGAGTACGAAATAAAGTCGTGGTATTGCTGAACTGGGTCTGGAATTATTTTACATACGATCAGTCTATGCGTATGATAGTCTATGCCCGTAAAGCGAAAGAAATCCGTGACAGGGAAACAATAGAAGCTACGACTCATTGGGGCAAAGAACTCATACAAGAGCCGCAGCCGGCAAAACAGGAGCCGCAGTCAGCCGAACCGAAAAAGGAATAATGCCGTTTTGCGATGGTGACGCTATCCAGTCGTGATAGTGACGCCATCATAAGAGGATAGTGACGCTATGATAACAGGATGGCGTCACTATATTTTTGAGCGGTGAATTCGTACAGGGTGTCCGATATCGGACACCCTGTTTTTGTTACTATCCGTTGTTAATCAGATGATTATGATTTTGGCATAGATTTGGTATAATAAAAGGCAAAACAACTGAATGTGAAATTGTAAATACTTAGATATGGACAGAGAAATTCCGAAAGAGGTGCGCAATAAAGAACGCAATAAAAAAATCATCCGTTATTCATCAATAGGAGCAGCAGGTATTATTGTTGTCGGCGTACTTATATCAATCATGCGGACAGGAGTAGAAAAGAAGGATCTGGTACTTTCTACGGTTGACAAAGGGATGATTGAAGTTAGTGTCAGTGCATCCGGCAAAGTAGTGCCCGCATTTGAAGAAATTATCAATTCACCTATCAACAGCCGCATCGTCGAGGTGTACAAAAAAGGTGGGGACAGTGTGGAAGTAGGTACTCCGATTTTGAAACTTGATCTTCAGAGCACGGAAACAGAATATAAGAAACTGCTTGACGAAGAGCAGATGCGCCGCTATAAGCTGGATCAGCTCCGTGTTAATAATCAGACGAAACTTTCTGATATGGCGATGCAGATTAAGGTTTCCGCCATGAAGTTGAGTCGTATGAAAGTAGAACTTCGAAATGAACACTATCTGGATAGTCTGGGAGCAGGAACCACAGATAAAGTGCGTCAGGCAGAATTGAGTTATAACGTAGCACAGCTGGAATACGAGCAGCTTCAACAGCAATATAAGAACGAAAAAGAAGTAGCGGCAGCCGAATTGAAAGTACAGGAACTGGATTTCAATATCTTTCGTAAAAGTCTTGCCGAAATGAAGCGTACATTGGACGATGCCCAGATTCGTTCTCCACGTAAAGCTATTCTTACCTATATTAATAATCAGATTGGTGCCCAGATATCCCAAGGCGGGCAGGTGGCTGTCATTTCAGATTTAAGCCATTTTAAAGTAGAAGGTGAGATAGCTGATACGTATGGCGACCGGGTTGCTGCCGGAGGAAAAGCGGTTGTGAAGATAGGTAATGACAAACTGGAAGGAACGGTCAGCAGTGTGACACCTTTGTCTAAAAACGGAGTTATTTCCTTTACAGTGCAGTTGAAAGATGATAATAACCATCGTTTACGTTCGGGGCTGAAAACGGACGTTTATGTGATGAACGCCGTGAAAGAAGATGTAATGCGGATGGCGAACGCTTCTTTCTATGTAGGACGTGGTGAGTATGAGCTTTTTGTTCAGACGGCAGACGATGAGTTGGTGAAACGTAAAGTTCAACTAGGAGATTCAAACTTTGAATATGTGGAAGTGGTGAGTGGTTTGCAGCCGGGAGATGTAGTGGTTGTCAGTGATATGAGTTCTTACAAGAACAAGAATAAGCTGAAAATGAGATAAAACGGATAATAGGTTTCGTATGGGTTGGGTATAATGAAATATGATATAGAATAAATTAAATACTTATAATTATGATAACATTGACTTCTCTTTCCAAGATTTACCGTACGGACGAGATCGAAACGGTCGCATTGGAAAATGTGAACCTGACAGTAGAACGCGGGGAATTTCTGAGTATTATGGGACCGTCCGGATGTGGTAAATCCACGTTGCTGAATATCATGGGGCTGCTTGATGCACCTACAACGGGGACGATTGAAATTAATGGTACGCACACCGAGGGAATGAAAGATAAGCAACTGGCGGCTTTCCGTAACAAAACGCTGGGTTTTGTATTCCAGTCCTTCCATCTGATTAACTCGCTCAATGTGATGGATAATGTTGAATTACCGTTGCTCTATCGTCGTATCAGCAATAGTGAACGTAAACGTCTGGCAAAAGAAGTACTGGAAAAAGTCGGATTAAGTCATCGTATGAATCACTTCCCTACGCAACTTTCCGGTGGTCAGTGCCAGCGTGTGGCAATAGCACGTGCAATCGTTGGCAATCCGGAGATCATTCTTGCCGATGAGCCTACCGGTAATCTGGATTCTAAGATGGGAGCGGAAGTCATGGAACTTCTCCATCGGCTGAATAAGGAAGACGGGCGTACGATTGTGATGGTGACGCATAATGAAGAACAGGCTAAACAGACCTCCAGGACTATTCGTTTCTTTGACGGTCGCCAGGTGCAGTAATCTCTAGTTGAAAATTCTAAAACAGATAATCATGACGAAGAATATTTTTATAACAGCAGTGGCCGTATTGTTAAGTGTGGCACTTTGTCCGCTTTGGGCACAAAATGTGAGTGAAGACTGTAAAGTGGGCGAATTTTCCGCAATCAATCTTCAGTCTGTAGGTAACATTGTTTTTACTCAGTCGGACACATATTCCTGTAGGATGGAAGGACCTTTTGAGTATGTTGATAAGACCAAAGTAACCGTAAAGGGAGAAACATTAGTTATTGAATATAAGCAGAAGAATGTAAAAAACGTCAAGAACCTGACATTTTATATAACAGCTCCGGATTTGAACAACGTCAAGATAGATGGTGTCGGTAACTTCAATGCCAGAGAATCTTTGAAACTGAAAAACATTACTTTTAAACTTGATGGAGTAGGAAATTGTGAGGTGAAAAATCTTCGTTGTGATGAGGTGCAATTAATAGTAGACGGAGTAGGGAATATGGAAATGAATGTAAACTGTAATACTGTAAAAGCCAAGGTGGATGGGGTGGGGAATATCACTTTGTCCGGCAAGGCAGACAGGGCTTCTCTGAAACGTGACGGAGTGGGGAGAATCAATCATAAAAAGTTGAAATGTCCGGATGTGAGCACTAAAGGCTGGCGATTCTGATAAGTATGAAAATGAATGAGAAGATAATGCAACAACAATGATAAAACTCTATTTCAAACAAGCATTTCACCTGTTGAAGGAGAATAAGTTACTTTCTTCTATCTCCATCATAGGTACGGCATTGGCTATCGCTATGATTATGGTGATCGTAATCACATTGCGTGCTACCATTGCACCTTTTGCTCCGGAAAGTTACCGTGACCGCATGTTGATTTTCAGGTATGCAGGTTTTCAGTATAAAACTAATGAGAACTGGCAGAGTAACGGCCCTGTTTCTTATAAGACAGCGAAAGCTTGTTTTAAAGATATGACTACGCCCGAGGCCGTTTCTATCACTAGCAGTTTTGCGGAAACGATGTTGGCCGCCAAGCCTGCGGGTGAAAAGGTTAGTTGCAGCGTATTGCAGGTCGATGATGATTTCTGGAAAGTATTCCAGTTCGATTTCCTTTCGGGGTATCCGTTTGATAAGGCAACTTTTGATGCCGGTGCAACAAAGGCAGTGATAACTGAGGATATAGCCCGCCAATTGTTCGGAACGACGGATGTAGTCGGAAAAACATTCCTTTTAAATCATTCTGCTTATATGATTTGTGGGGTAGTGCGCCCTGTTTCCAAACTGGCACGATATGCTTATGCCCAGATATGGATTCCTTTGAGTTCTACGGATGCGTTTACTGCCAGTTGGGAAAACTATGGAATTATGGGAATGGTGAGTGTTTACATTCTGGCTAAATCGCAGGATGATTTTCCGGCGATCCGTATGGAAGCCGAACGTCTTAGGGACAAATATATGGAAGGTTATCCGGATTATAAATTACTTTATCGTGACCAGCCGGACACTTATTTCGTAGCGGCACAACGATATTCGGCCAATAATCCTCCGGCTGTGAAGCAGGCTGTCCGTCAGTATGTAATAACTTTAATCATTTTGTTGATTGTTCCTGCTGTCAACCTTTCCGGACTGACATTGTCGCGTATGCGCAAACGCCTTTCTGAAATTGGTGTTCGAAAAGCTTTTGGTGCACCTAGACGCGAACTGATGATGCAGGTGCTTTCTGAAAATATGCTTTATTCACTGTTGGGTGGAGTGCTCGGATTAGTTTTGAGCTATGCCGCTACCTTCTTTTTGGGAAGTATGCTGTTTTCTATAGACTTTATGGATAATGGTGTGACGGATTTGCGTGCAATGTGTATGGATCTGTTGTTCGATCCTGCTGTATTCTTGCTGGCGTTCTTTGCCTGCTTCACACTTAATTTATTGAGTGCGGCAATTCCGGCATGGAGAGTGACACGGACCAATATTGTGGATGCCATCAATGAGAGATAACCGGAACATTCAACAAACTAATTTTAAAAAAGATGCAACTGTTAAAACAAATATGGAATGAACGCCGTTCGAATGGGTGGCTGTGGGCAGAATTGCTGATTGTTTTCGTTGTACTGTGGTACATTGTCGATTGGACTTATGCAACAGCGCGTACTTATTACGAACCGTTGGGATATGACATTACCAATACTTACTATCTGGAACTCAGTCTGAAAAATAATAAGAGTGATTCTTATATCCCGAAAGGACAGAAAGAAACGACGACAGGGCAAGACATTATTGAGCTGACTAACCGCCTGCGTCGTTTGCCGGAAGTGGAGGCAGTCTCCATATCAGTGAATGCACGTCCGTATATAGGAAGTAATTCCGGTATCAGATTTCGCCTTGATACGTTGGTACGTAGTCCGTTGAAACGTCCGGTGACGCCGGAATTCTTTCAGGTATTCCGTTATCAGAGCGCGGATGGTCAGGGCTATCGGCCTTTGGTGCAGGCTATAAAGAATGGAAATTCGGTTATTGGTGAGAATATATGGCCCGACGATTATAAAGGTGACCGCACACTACTCGGAAAAGAAGTAATAAATGTGGATGATTCTACCAATGTCTATAAAATAGCCGCCGTATCTACCAAAGTACGTTACAATGACTTTTGGTCTAATTATGGTGACCGATATATGGCTGTACCTTTTACAGAGACAGAGTTAGCCGAGAATAATGACGACCTGTATCCAGTCAATGTTGAAGTTTGCCTGCGTGTAAAGCCGAATACCGCTGCCGGTTTTTCGGAACGTCTGATGGAACTCTCGGATACTCAGTTAAGTGTAGGAAACCTCTTCATACTGAAAGTACACGATTACGAAGCGATACGCGAAATCTACAATCGTAGCAATGTCAATCAGATGCAGACGCGGTTCTGGATGATGGGCTTCCTGCTAGTTAATATACTCTTGGGCATTGTCGGTACGTTTTGGTTCCGCACCCAGCACCGTCGTGGAGAGCTCGGACTTCGTATTGCAGTCGGTTCCACCCGTATGGGGATTTGGCACCGTCTTAATAAAGAAGGATTGTTGCTGTTGACTCTGGCTGCTGTTCCTGCTGCTGTTCTTTGTTATAATATAGGATATCTGGAACTGACAGAAGGTGGTATAGAATGGAGTATCCTTCGTTTTCTTATAGCGTTCTGTGCGACCTGTTTTTTGATGGCTTTGATGATACTCATAGGCATTTGGTTCCCTGCCCGGCAGGCCATTCGCGTGCAGCCGGCAGAAGCCTTGCGGGAGGAATAAAAAACTGGAGCTATTTGCATTGTTTTCAATATAATAACTTATCTTTGTAGGCAAAATGTTGAAAACAATGCAGCTTCTTAGCTTATGAACCGACAATATTACTGTTTGTTTGTAGTTTTGCTCTTTGCTGTTTTTGCCCGGGTGGCGGCAGCGGAACACACATACAACGTACTTTTTATTCAATCATATACCTCTCAAACTCCCTGGCACAATGACCTGAATGAGGGGTTGGCAAAGGGGTTCAGAGAGAATGGACTGACTGTGAATATTACTACTGAATATCTGGATGCGGATTTTTGGTCATTCAACTCAGAGAAGGTGATTATGCGCCGTTTTTGTCAGCGCGCCCGTGACAAGAAAACGGATCTGATTATCACAGCAAGCGATGAGGCTTTCTACACACTTTTTTCTTCCGGCGATTCGTTGCCTTATCAGGTTCCGGTTGTGTTTTTTGGAATCAAGTATCCCGATAATGAACTTATAGCGAGCCTCCCTAATGTATGTGGATTTACCGCCAATCCTGATTTTCATGTAATTTTAAAGCAGGCACGAAAGGTATTTCCCCAGCGGAAAGAAGTGATATGCGTGATTGACAACAGCTTTCTGAGTAACAAGGGGCGTGAGGACTTCAAACAAGAGTGGTTGCTTTTTCAGGAGGAAAATCCGGATTACAACATGAAACTCTACAATACCCAGCACGAGTCAACCAATCATATTATTGCAGCTATCTGCTATCCCCGCAATAGTTATGCGCGTATTGTTGTTGCCCCGAAATGGTCACCATTCCTTTCATTTGTTGGGAAGAACTCCAAAGCTCCCGTCTTTTCCAGTCAGAATGTGGGATTGATGAACGGTGTATTTGCTGCGTATGATGCGGATGCATATACTTCTGCGGTATCTGCTGCAACGAAGGCATCGAGAGTCTTGAAGGGTGAATCTCCATTGGAGTTGGGAGTGACGGAGACAAAGCAAGGATTTATTTTCGACTACAAGCAGCTGGACTTTTTTCACATAGATCCGGATAAGGTGTCTTCCAGCGGTGTCATTGTCAATCGCCCGTATTGGGAAAGATACAAATTATTATTTATTTTCCTCTATCCATCTATTCTGGCATTGCTGATAGCCTCTATTGTGTGGCTGATTCGCGTTAACCGACGTGAAGCCAAACGGCGGATACATGCCCAGACTCGCTTGTTGGTACAGAATAAACTGGTGGAGCAGCGTAATGAATTTGATAATATCTTCCATTCCATACGTGACGGTGTGATTACGTATGATACCGATCTTCATATCCACTTCACGAACCGTTCTCTGCTGAAGATGCTTCATTTGCCATCGGAATCGGGAGGACGGAATTATGAAGGAATGATGGCGGGCAGTATTTTCAAGATATACTATAATGGTCAGGATATCCTTCACAATATGTTGAGGAAGGTGGAAGAAACCGGGCAAAGTATTATTATTCCTGATGGTTCCTTTATGAAAGAAGTCCACAGTGAGCATTATTTCCCGGTTTCCGGAGAGATTGTTCCGATCCATTCCGGAGGACAGATTACAGGCATGGCTCTTTCAGCACGTAACGTATCAGATGAAGAAATGCAGAAACGTTTCTTTAACATGGCTGTGGAGGAGAGTGCCATCTACCCCTGGCAGTTTGATGTGGAGAGTAACAGCTTCATTTTTCCGCAAGGATTTCTTGTGCGCTTTGGGTATGACGGATCGATCACTTCCATTACCCGTGATGAAATGGATCGTATGGTTTATCCGGAGGATTTGAAGGAAATGCGTATTCTCTTTGATAAAACATTGGCGGGAAAAGAAACCAATACCCGTTTGAATTTCCGTCAGCGTAATGCCAATGGAGAATATGAATGGTGGGAATACCGTTCCTCTGTCATTTCCGGTCTGACAAGAGACTCGTTGTATAATATATTAGGTGTATGTCAAAGTATCCAGCGTTATAAAACAGCGGAACAGGAGATGCGGGAGGCACGTGATAAAGCGCTCCAGGCAGATAAACTGAAATCGGCTTTCCTTGCCAATATGAGCCATGAGATCCGTACGCCGTTGAATGCTATTGTCGGTTTCTCCGACTTACTGAGTGATACAAGTGGCTTTACCGAAGAAGAAATAGCACAATTTATAGCAACGATCAATAAGAATTGCGGGCTGTTGCTTGCATTGATTAACGATATTCTTGATTTATCACGTATCGAGTCGGGAACAATGGAATTTATGTTTGCCAATCATAATTTGCCTCTGCTGCTGAAGACTGTGCATGATTCGCAACGGCTGAATATGCCACCGAGAGTAGAGTTGGTTCTTCGTATGCCCGACAATGAGAAAAAATATCTGGTGACAGATAATGTCCGTTTGCAACAAGTCGTAAATAATCTGATAAATAATGCTGCTAAGTTTACGAGTTACGGCTCCATCACTTTCGGATATGAGGAAGATGAAGACCCCGGATACACCAGAATCTTTGTAGAAGATACAGGAGTCGGTATTTCCGAAGAGGGTATCCGGCATATCTTCGAACGATTCTATAAAGTGGATAACTTTACTCAGGGGGCAGGGCTGGGATTAAGTATCTGCCAGACGATCGTTGAACGTCTGAAAGGTACTATCTTTGTGACCTCCGAAGTAGGCAAGGGAACTCGTTTCACAGTACGTATCCCGAATTTCTGCGAATAAAACAGAACGTTCATTTTTGTGCATAGTGTCCGAAAATGAACACTGGCGTCTTTTTATAAACGATTGATAGTAAATGTATTATTCTTTTGGCACATGGTTTGATTCTATCTGAATGGAAAATACCGTGTACAATGAAAAAGAAAAGTATATTGTTTGTTTTGGCTGCAGTTTGCCTGCCTTTGGCAGTGTCGGCACAGAAGGAGAGGGAAATCACCTTGAATGAAGCTATCGCTATGGCGCGTGTGCAGTCTGTTGACGCTGCTGTTGCCTTGAATGAGTTAAAAACATCTTATTGGGAATATCGGACCTTCCGTGCCGATCTTCTTCCGGAAATTAATCTGAAAGGAACATTGCCTAATTACAATAAGTCTTACGGTTCCTATCAGAATCCTGACGGCTCTTATAGTTTTGTCCGCAACAGTGCTTTAGGGCTTTCCGGTGAACTCTCCATCGACCAGAATATCTGGCTTACCGGTGGGCAACTTTCATTGACCTCCTCTCTCGACTACCTGAAGCAGTTAGGTAATAATGGTGACCGTCACCTGATGTCTGTTCCCGTCACTTTGAAACTGACGCAACCGATTCTTGGCGTGAATAACGTGAAGTGGAACCGGCGTATAGAACCTGTACGCTATGCCGAAGCGAAAGCAGAGTTTATCACGGCTACCGAAGAAGTAACGATGCGGACTATTACCTATTATTTTGATCTGCTGTTGGCGAAAGAGACTCTTGGAACTGCACGGCAGAATCTGACGAATGCCAATCAACTTTACGAGGTTGCTATAGCTAAACGCAAGATGGGGCAGATTTCAGAAAATGAGCTTCTTCAATTAAAACTTTCGGCTCTGAATGCGAAAGCCGCATTGACTGAAGCGGAAAGTGATCTGAATGCCAAAATGTTTCAGCTCCGTGCTTTTCTGGGAATAGGAGAGGATGAAGTCCTTTGTCCTGTGGTTCCCGAGACCGTAGACGGTGGCAAGATGGAATATAATATGGTATTGAATAAGGCACTGGAACGTAATTCCTTTGCTCAGAATATTCGTCGCCGCCAGCTGGAGGCCGATTATGCGGTAGCTACGGCGCGTGGCAATCTGCGCAGCATTAATTTGTTTGCCAGTGTGGGGTATACGGGGGAGAGTCGTGAACTTTCCAGTGTTTATAAAAACTTGCAGGACAATCAGATTGTGCAGGTAGGTGTTCAGATTCCGATTCTGGACTGGGGAAAGAGACGTGGAAAGGTACGGGTAGCGAAAAGCAACCGGGATGTAGTGCTTTCGAAAATCCGGCAGGAACAGATCAATTTCAACCAGGATATTTTCTTGCTGGTAGAGCATTTCAATAACCAGGCACAACAGTTGGCAATAGCCAAAGAAGCGGACGGAATAGCACAGCAACGTTACAAGACCAGTATTGAAACCTTCCTGATTGGTAAAATCAACACGCTGGACTTGAATGATGCACAGAACTCCAAAGATGAAGCGCGCCGGAAACATATCTCCGAACTTTATTATTACTGGTATTACTTTTATCAGATTCGTAGTCTGACTCTTTGGGATTTTCAGGCTAACACAGAATTAGAGGCTGACTTTGAAGAAATAGTACGGCAATAGCTATTAATCAGAGAATCTGTTGCCGGTGTTGAGTATTTGCGATATCTTTGTCATAAGAAATATAAGCTATGATTTTAATAATAGACGACGACAGTGCAGTGCGTTCTTCACTCAGTTTTATGCTGAAGCGGGCCGGTTATGAAGCACAGGCAGTTCCCGGTCCCCGGGAAGCTATGGAGGTGGTACGTTCCGTAGCGCCGGATTTAATCTTGATGGATATGAACTTCACCCTTTCTACTACGGGCGAAGAAGGTCTGACACTGCTAAAGCAAGTGAAAATATTCCGTCCGGAGACTCCGGTGATACTGATGACTGCATGGGGAAGCATACAGCTGGCAGTGCAAGGTATGCAGGCAGGAGCTTTCGATTTTATCACCAAACCTTGGAATAACGCGGCATTATTGCAGCGTATTGGGACAGCTTTGGAACTGGCGGGCTCTTTCAAAGAGACAACGCAGGAGCAGAATGAAACTTTTGACCGTCGGCATATCATCGGTCGCAGTCAGGGGCTGATGGAAGTACTGAATACCATTGCCCGTATAGCGAAGACGAATGCTTCCGTATTGATAACCGGAGAAAGTGGGACAGGTAAGGAACTGATAGCTGAAGCGATACATATCAACAGTCAGCGTGCCAGACAACCTTTTGTTAAAGTGAACCTGGGAGGAATATCCCAAAGCCTGTTCGAAAGTGAAATGTTCGGTCATAAGAAAGGAGCTTTTACAGATGCTTCCTCCGACCGTATCGGACGTTTTGAAATGGCGAATAAAGGGACGATTTTCCTGGACGAAATCGGAGATCTCGATCCTTCCTGTCAGGTAAAGCTCTTGCGGGTGTTACAGGATCAGACGTTTGAAGTATTGGGAGACAGCCGTCCGCGTAAGACCGATATTCGTGTTGTCTCTGCTACCAATGCTGATTTGCGCAAGATGGTGAGTGAACGTACTTTCCGGGAAGATTTGTTTTACCGTATCAATCTGATAACAGTCAAACTGCCGGCTTTGCGTGAACGTCGGGAGGATATTCCTTTGCTGGCACGTCACTTTGCCGATCGTCAGGCAGAAGCCAATGGGCTTCCCCGCACTGAATTTTCTGCGGATGCTATGCAGTTCCTGAGCCGTTTACCCTATCCGGGAAATATCAGGGAGTTGAAGAATCTGGTAGAGCGTACGATTCTGGTCAATGGGAAACCGATACTTGATGCTGCCGATTTTGATGCTCAATATATCCGTCATGAAGATCAGAAAGTTGCCGAAGGCGCTTCTTTGGCAGGTATGACGCTGGATGAAATAGAACGGCAGACAATTCTGCAGGCTTTGGAACGTCATAAAGGAAATCTGAGTCAGGTAGCCACGGCACTTGGTATCAGTCGCGCTGCACTCTATCGGCGTCTGGAGAAGTTTGGAATCAGTGTTTAGCAGATAACTATCATTATGCGTATAAAAGGATTCTTTGGTATACTCGTTTTCCTGCTTCTGTTGTTGGGGGGTGGATTACTTTTCCTTTCAAGCCGGTTGAACCTGATCTATTTCTATGTAGGGGAGGGGCTGATCCTTTTTATCCTGTGCTATCTCCAGTTTTTCTATCGTAAGATTGTAAAGCCGCTGAACTCTATCGGAAGCGGTATGGAATTGTTGCGTGAACAGAATTTCAGCAGTCGGCTAAGTCCTGTGGGACAATATGAAGCCGACCGTATCGTGAACGTCTTTAACCGGATGATGGAACAACTTAAGAACGAACGTCTTCGTCTCCGCGAACAAAACAACTTCCTTGACTTGCTGATTAAAGCTTCTCCGATGGGAGTTATCATCACCTCTCTGGATGATGATCTTTCAGAACTTAACCCGATGGCACAGAAGATGCTGGGTGTCCGTCAGGAAGATGTTCAAGGTAGGAAAATGAGCGAGATAGACTCTCCGCTTGCTGTCGAACTGGCAAATGTTCCAAAAGGAGAGACAGTGACCGTCCGCCTGAATGACTCGAATATTTATAGATGTACGCATTCTTCTTTTATTGACCGTGGATTTCAGCATCCTTTCTTCCTGATAGAAAGTCTGACGGACGAAGTAATGAAGGCCGAGAAAAAAGCCTATGAGAAAGTGATCCGCATGATTGCCCATGAGGTGAACAATACCACAGCCGGAATCACCTCTACACTGGATACAGTAGAGCAGGCGCTTTCTACCGAAGAAGAGATGGATGATATATGCGATGTCATGCGTGTATGCATCGAACGCTGTTTCTCGATGAGCCGTTTTATCACTCGTTTTGCCGATGTAGTGAAGATCCCCGAGCCAACGCTTACTTCGGTCGACCTGAATGACCTCGCATTTACGTGTAAGCGTTTTATGGAGGGCATGTGTACCGACCGGAATATAACCCTTCGTCTGGAGATAGACGAAACGTTGAAAGAAGTAAAAATGGATGCCTCTCTTTTCGAACAAGTACTGGTGAACATCATCAAGAATGCTGCGGAAAGTATCGAAAAGGATGGAGAAATTATTGTCCGTACCCTTTCTCCCGCCACTATCGAAGTGGTAGATAATGGCAAGGGAATCAGCAAGGAAACAGAGGCAAAGCTGTTTAGCCCGTTCTTTTCCACTAAACCCAATGGGCAGGGAATCGGACTGATCTTTATCCGTGAGGTTCTGATGCGTCATGGCTGTACCTTCTCTTTGCGGACGTATACCGACGGATTGACCAGATTCCGTATTCTTTTTCCCTGATCAAACGTCAAAGGAGAACAGTTCTTCCGCTATATAGACCTTTTTTTGTTCTAAAATCCCTCATACCTTTGCCCCGCTCAATTCAATAGGATATCAAGGTATGAGATTAATAATCAAAGGTGCATTATCGCTCTTTCTTTTATTGGCTGTCAGTGTTCCGCTAAATGCCCAGTACATAGTGCAAGGCGTGGTGACTGATTCTCTGACAAGAGAACCTTTATCTTATGTATCCGTACGCCTGAAAAATACGACCGAAGGAACAACTACCGGAAGTGATGGCCGCTTTTACTTCAAGACACACCGTTCCGAAGGAACCCTTGTTATTTCGACCGTAGGCTATAATGAATACAGCCGTTTGATTCATCCGGCCCGTAACCTTTCGTATAAGGTAGCTCTTTCTCCTGCTACGTATGCTCTCAATGAAGTACTGGTAAAACCCAAGCGGGAACATTACAAGAAGAAAGACAATCCTGCCGTGGAGTTTGTCCGCCGGATGATAGAACACCGTGACGACCATTCACCCAATGAAAAGGATTTCTGGCAACGGGAGCGTTATGAGAAGACAACCTTTGCCCTGAATAATTTCGACGAGGAGAAACAGAAGAAATGGTTATACCGTAAATTCGACTTCCTGACAGAGTATGTGGATACTTCCGCCGTAACCGGAAAACCTATCCTGACTGTATCTGCACGGGAACTGCTTGCTACCGACTATTACCGTAAATCCCCTCATTCCGAAAAGCAATGGGTAAAGGGGCGCAAACAGGCGGGGGTAGATGAATTTCTTTCCAAACAAGGAATGCAGGCTGCTATCAATGAAGTTTTTAAAGACGTAGATATTTACGAGAACAACATTTCTCTGTTCACTAATAAGTTTGTCAGTCCTTTGTCCCGTATCGGTACAGGATTCTACAAATATTACCTGATGGATACTTTGCAGATAGGTGGTGAAACATGTGCAGACCTTGCCTTCACTCCTTTTAATTCCGAGTCTTTCGGCTTTAACGGACACCTCTACGTGACACTCGACTCCACTTATTTCGTCAAACGTGCCGTGCTGAACTTCCCAAAGAAGATCAATCTGAACTTCGTAGACTATATGTTGCTCGAACAAGAGTTCAAGCGTGCGGAAGACGGTACCCGTTTGCTCGACCACGAAAGCATCACCGTAGAATTTAAACTGACTGAAGGACAAGACGGTATCTTTGCCCGTCGGGTAGCAGATTACAGTAACTATTCTTTTGCTCCGACCGCAGAAGCTGATAAAGTTTTCGGCAAGCCGGAACGCATCATCGAAGAAACCGAAGCCTTGTCACGTCCCGAAACCTTCTGGGCGGAGAATCGTCCGCAAGCAGCCATCTCCCAACAGGAGAATTCGGTAGATTGCCTGATGACACAGCTACGTGGCTATCCGGTTTACTATTGGACGGAGAAGATATTATCCATTCTTTTCACCGGATATATTCCTACTTCTAAGGAAGCGCCTCTTTTCTATATCGGGCCGATGAACGCGACAATCAGTGGTAATACCCTCGAAGGACCGCGTATTCGTGGTGGTGGGATGACGACCGCATGGCTTAATCCCCATCTGTTTGGCAAAGGATATATTGCTTACGGATTTAAAGATGAAAGAGTAAAAGGGTTGGCGGAAATTGAATACTCATTCAAGAAGAAGAAAGAATATGCCAACGAGTTCCCCATTCATTCGTTGAAAGTACGCTATGAGTCGGACGTTAATCAATACGGTCAGAACTACCTTTATACAAGTAAGGACAACGTATTCCTTGCCTTGAAACGTGAGAAGGATGACCGTATCGGTTATTATCAGCAAGCAGAAATGACTTATACCAATGAGTTCTATTCCGGCTTTTCTTTCCAGCTCACGGCACGCCGGCGGACAGACGAATCTACCTATCTTATCCCTTTCTTGAAGAAAGAGGGGGAGGTCTATTCTCCGGTCAAAGACTTCTCTACCAGTGCGGCAGAATTAAAACTGCGTTATGCGCCGAATGAAAAATTTTTCCAGACGCAGTGGAACCGCTTTCCCGTATCGCTGGATGCTCCGGTGTTTACGCTGTCGCATACCATTGCCGGAAAAGGAGTGCTAGGAAGCGACTATACTTATAATCATACTGAAGCAGGCATACAGAAACGTTTCTGGTTTTCCGCTTTCGGTTATACAGATATTATATTGAAAGCCGGGAAGGTGTGGGACAAAGTACCGTTTCCGCTGCTCATCATGCCCAATGCGAACCTTTCTTATACCATTCAGCCGGAATCTTATTCATTAATGAACGCAATGGAATTCATGAATGACGAATATTTCTCATGGGATGTGACGTATTTCCTCAACGGATGGTTGTTCAATCGCATACCTTTGTTGAAAAAACTGAAGTGGAGGGAAATAGTTTCCTGTCGTGGACTTTATGGGCATTTGAGTGATAAAAATAATCCGGATATGACCGATGGTTTGTTCGCTTTTCCGATAGCAAACACCCGTACAATGGGAAAAACACCTTACGTAGAAGCGGGTGTGGGCATTGAAAACATTTTCAAGGTATTACGTCTGGACTATGTCTGGCGGCTTACATACCGGGATTCTCCCGATGTTGATAAGTCCGGCTTGAGAATAAGTCTCCACATGACCTTTTAAAAGTTAAATCCTGCTAATTGCAATGTTTATATAGCAAACAAAGGTCGTATTAGTAATTAATTAATCTTATTTTTGCATCAATTTTAGTTTAATTTTAATAGAATAGAAATGAAACAAGAAATTAAACCCGCTACCGGACGTCTGGGCGTGTTAGTAGTTGGAGTAGGTGGTGCGGTAGCTACCACAATGATTGTAGGTACACTAGCCTCTCGCAAGGGACTGGCAAAACCGATAGGATCTATTACACAGTTAGCCACAATGCGCATGGAAAACAACGAAGAAAAACTCATCAAAGACGTTGTGCCTTTGACTGATTTGAACGACATTGTTTTCGGTGGTTGGGATATTTTCCCGGATAACGCATACGAAGCTGCCATGTATGCTGAGGTTTTGAAAGAAAAAGACCTGAATGGTGTGAAAGATGAACTGGAAGCTATCAAGCCTATGCCGGCAGCTTTCGATCACAACTGGGCGAAACGTCTGAACGGTACTCATATCAAGAAGGCTGCTACCCGTTGGGAAATGGTAGAACAACTCCGTCAGGACATCCGCGACTTCAAGGCTGCCAACAACTGCGAACGTGTGGTTGTATTGTGGGCTGCAAGTACCGAAATCTACATTCCGCTGTCTGACGAACACATGTCACTCGCTGCTTTGGAGAAAGCAATGAAAGATAACAATACAGAAGTTATCTCTCCGAGTATGTGTTATGCATATGCTGCTATTGCAGAAGATGCTCCGTTTGTAATGGGTGCTCCTAACTTGTGTGTAGATACTCCTGCAATGTGGGAATTCTCTAAACAAAAGAATGTACCTATTTCAGGAAAAGACTTCAAGAGCGGTCAGACACTGATGAAAACAGTATTGGCACCGATGTTCAAGACCCGTATGCTGGGTGTGAACGGCTGGTTCTCTACTAACATCCTGGGTAATCGTGACGGTGAAGTACTGGACGATCCGGACAACTTCAAGACAAAGGAAGTTAGTAAGCTGTCAGTAATCGACACTATCTTCGAACCGGAGAAATATCCGGACCTCTATGGAGACGTTTATCATAAAGTACGTATCAACTACTATCCTCCACGTAAGGACAACAAAGAAGCATGGGATAACATCGACATCTTCGGATGGATGGGCTATCCGATGGAAATCAAGGTAAACTTCCTTTGCCGTGACTCTATCCTTGCTGCTCCTATTGCACTCGATTTGGTGTTGTTCAGTGATTTGGCTATGCGTGCCGGCATGTGTGGCATCCAGACATGGTTGTCATTCTTCTGCAAGAGCCCGATGCACGATTTCGAACATCAGCCGGAACACGACCTGTTCACTCAATGGAGAATGGTAAAACAGACATTGCGTAACATGATTGGTGAAAAAGAACCTGATTATTTGGCTTAATTCGGGAAAATGTTCCTGATAAATATATAAACTTTCCCCTTTTCAGTAAGGGGAAAGTTTTATTATTCTACACGCTATTGGAAATAATGAAGAGACCCTCCTTTCTACCTGTTTTTATAGGCACGGGCTTTGGCTCCGGTTTTTCTCCTTTTGCTCCCGGTACGGCTGGGGCGTTGCTGGCTTCTATCATTTGGATTGCACTCTATTTTCTGCTTCCTTTCACTGTTGTATTGTGGGCGACTGCCGCTTTGGTGATTGTATTTACCTTTGCAGGCATTTGGGCTGCCAATAAGCTTGAGTCTTGTTGGGGGGAAGACCCGTCACGCGTGGTGGTGGACGAGATGGTAGGAGTGTGGATTCCGTTGCTGGCTGTTCCCGATAATGGACACTGGTATTGGTACGTGACAGCTGCTTTTGCTCTGTTCCGCTTTTTCGATATTGTCAAACCATTGGGAGTACGCAAGATGGAGAGCCTCAAAGGAGGAGTAGGAGTGATGATGGATGATGTATTGGCGGGCGTGTATAGTTTTATCTTGTTAGCGGTGGCACGATGGGTGATTGGCTGAAAAGAGTTGCACGGATGATCTCGCAGAAGGGTGGAGTCTTCATGTTTTTGAGGGCGCAGCTTTCGGCTCAGATGGCGACTATTGCAGACTTTTTGGTGACTATCCTTCTGGTAAGGCTGTTTGATGTCTACTACGTATATGCTACTCTGGCAGGAGCTATTTACGGGGGGATTGTCAACTGCGTTATCAATTATAAATGGACTTTTAAATCTAAAGGAAAGAAAACACATATTGCTGTGAAGTTCATTATTGTATGGATTTGCAGTATTTGGCTGAATACTTGGGGAACGTATACTTTGACGGAATCGTTAGCGAGAATTCCATGGGTACGCGATACACTCAGCCAGTATTTCGGAGACTTTTTTATTATCCCTAAAGTGATAGTAGCAGTCATTGTAGCGTTGTTCTGGAATTATAATATGCAGCGCCTCTTTGTTTACCGGAATATAGATATAAGGAATTTATTCAAAAGGAATTGAAATAAAAACAGAAGATTTAGATAAAAACAGATTAAGGTATATGAATTATAGAGATTACTTACAGCAGGTGATTTATAAGATAATCAATCCTCTGATACATGGAATGATTAAAATAGGAATTACTCCCAACTTTATCACTACTACCGGGTTCATTCTGAATGTAGTGGCGGCAGGAATGTTTGTCTATGCTGGTATCTATGGCGGACAAGACGATTTGGCTATTATCGGATGGGCGGGAGGCGTTATCCTGTTTGCCGGATTGTTCGATATGATGGATGGCCGTGTGGCACGTCTGGGAAACATGAGTTCCAAGTTCGGTGCACTCTATGATTCGGTGCTCGACCGTTACAGTGAGCTGATGACTTTCTTCGGTATCTGCTATTATCTGTCGATGAAAGATTATTTCTTTTATGCGATTATCGCTTTTGTAGCCCTGATCGGCTCGTTGATGGTGAGCTATGTGCGTGCCCGTGCCGAAGGTCTGGGAATTGAATGTAAAGTAGGATTTATGCAACGTCCGGAACGTGTGGTGCTGACGAGTCTTGGTGCTTTGTTCTGTGGCGTATTTAAGGATATAACGGCTTTCGACCCGATGCTGATATTGATCGTGCCTTTGTCCTTTGTAGCCCTTTTCGCTAACATTACCGCTTTTGCGCGTGTAAGACATTGCTATAAAGTAATGATGGCGGACGAACGGAAGAATGCATAACTGAAAATATAAGTCGTGATGATACAAACAACTAAAATGCCATCGAAGAAAGAAACCTTGACGGTTCTTGTGATCATGGCTCTTTTTTTGCTGCTGACAACAGTCTTTATCGGACTTCGTTCCGAACACCTGCTGATAGCGGCACTCTATTTGATTTTATTCTTTGCCGGGCTGCCTACCCGGAAGCTGGCAGTAGCTCTTCTTCCCTTTGCCCTATTCGGTATTTCATATGACTGGATGCGCATTTGTCCTAACTACGAAGTGAATCCGATTGATGTAGAAGGACTTTATAATCTGGAGAAATCTCTGTTCGGAGTGATGGACAATGGGGTACTGGTGACTCCGTGTGAATTTTTTGCCGCGCATCATTGGGCGATGGCAGACGTCTTTGCAGGTATCTTCTATCTTTGCTGGGTTCCTGTTCCCATCCTATTCGGGCTTTGCCTCTATTTCAAAAAAGAACGGAAGACGTATCTTCGCTTTGCGCTGGTCTTTTTATTTGTAAATCTGATCGGTTTTGCCGGTTATTATATTCATCCGGCTGCTCCGCCCTGGTATGCCATCAACTACGGTTTTGAACCGGTACTGAATACTCCGGGCAATGTGGCAGGACTGGGCCGTTTCGACGAGATTTTCGGAGTGTCTGTCTTTGATTCCATTTATGGACGTAATGCGAATGTCTTTGCGGCGGTCCCCTCTCTCCATGCAGCTTATATGGTAGTTGCATTGGTGTATGCCATCATCGGCAAGTGCAGATGGTATGTGATTACTCTTTTTTCTATCATCATGGCGGGTATTTGGGGAACAGCTGTCTATTCATGCCATCACTACATCATTGACGTGTTGCTTGGAATCTCTTGCGCATTGACAGGCTGGTTGGTGTTCGAATACGGATTAATGAAAATCCGGGGATTCAGAAACTTCTTTGAACGATATTACCAGTATATTAAATAGTGAAGAATAAGTACCGCAATATATTCCTCGCATTCGGCATTGTTGCCGTCCTGATTATGATGTTCACTTTCGATATGGATTATCAGGAACTTTGGACGAATCTGAAACGTGCGGGAATATATTTGCCTTTGGTGCTGATCTTGTGGCTATCGATCTATCTGATTAATACAGTATCGTGGTATATCATCATCCGTAGCGGCGGCAAACCGGGATTCTCGTTTGCCCGTCTCTACAAATTCACCGTTACCGGCTTTGCTCTTAATTATGTGACTCCCGTCGGACTGATGGGAGGGGAGCCTTACCGCATCATGGAGCTGAAACCCTATATCGGTGTAGAAAGGGCGACCTCTTCTGTGATCCTTTACGTGATGATGCATATCTTTTCTCATTTTTGTTTCTGGCTGACTTCCGTACTGCTTTATATCTGCCTGTATCCGGTAGGATGGGGAATGGGGATTATATTGGGTGCTATTACAATCTTCTGCCTGCTGATAGCATTGTTGTTTATCAAAGGTTATCAGCACGGGATGGCAGTTGCTTTTGTCCGTTTGGGCAGCCGTCTTCCTTTTCTGAAAAAGAAGGTGATTCACTTTGCCGAAGTGCATCGGGAGCAGTTGGAGAATATAGATCAACAGATTGCCCTTCTTCACCGGCAAAAGAAACAAACGTTTTATGCAGCCCTTTCCTTAGAGTACATGGCGCGTGTGGTCAGCTGTCTCGAAATATGGCTGATTCTTAATGTGCTGACAACCCATGTCAGCTTTGCCGACTGTTGCCTGATTGCCGCTTTTTCTTCATTATTGGCTAATCTTTTATTTTTCTTGCCGATGCAGCTGGGAGGTCGTGAAGGTGGTTTTGCCCTTGCTGTCGGTGGTCTTTCCCTTTCCGGAGCTTACGGAGTGTATGCCGCGTTGATTACCCGTGTACGCGAAATGGTTTGGATCGTTATCGGGCTTGCTCTTATGAAGGTAGGGAATAAGGTAAAAGAGTAGTGGTATCCGGAAAATATTACCCTAATTTTAATTGCGGATAGAACGGATTATTACATAAATTTATAACTTTGTGAGGCTTATATAAAGACTTACTAAAAGTACGACAATGAACAATTTTATCTTTTATAGTCCTACCGAATTTGTATTCGGGCGGGATACGGAAACTCAAACGGGAGCACTGGTACAGAAGTACGGTGCACGAAAAGTAATGATTGTCTATGGAGGCGGTTCGGTGGTGCGCAGCGGTCTGCTTGCCCGTGTGGAAGACTCCTTGCGGAAAGCAGGCATTCCTTATTGTATGCTGGGTGGAGTACAGCCTAATCCCATAGATACGAAAGTATATGAAGGTATTGACCTGTGCCGGAAAGAAAACGTTGACATGATGCTTGCGGTAGGAGGCGGTTCGGTGATTGATACAGCGAAAGCCATTGCTGCCGGAGTACCTTATGACGGTGACTTCTGGGATTTCTACATAGGAAAATCCATCGTGGCCAAAGCACTGAAGGTTGCTGTCGTGCTGACGATTCCCGCTGCCGGAAGTGAAGGTTCCGGCAATACCGTGATCACTAAAGTCGACGGATTGCAGAAATTAAGCCTGCGTGCGCCCGGCGTGCTGCGTCCTGTATTTGCGGTGATGAATCCTGAACTGACTTATACACTTCCTCCCTTCCAGACTGCCTGTGGCATTGCCGATATGATGGCGCACATTATGGAGCGTTACTTTACCAATACAAAAGAAGTAGAGATAGGCGACCGCCTGTGCGAAGGCACATTGCTTGCCATTATCAAAGAAGCGGCAACGGTGATGAAAGAACCCGAAAACTACGGTGCCCGTGCCAATCTGATGTGGTGTGGAACCATCGCCCATAACGGAACATGCGGGGTCGGTTGCGAAGAAGACTGGGCTTCCCATTTCCTCGAACATGAAATCAGTGCTATCTACAATGTTACTCATGGAGCCGGTCTGTCTGTGATCTTCCCTGCCTGGATGACATGGATGACAGAACACAATGTAGATAAAATAGCCCAATATGCTGTTCGTGTGTGGGGAGTGGAAGAGTCGGACGATAAAAAGAAAGTGGCCCTTGAAGGGATTGCCCGCTTGAAAGCTTTCTTCAAATCGATTGGCTTACCTGTAACCTTCAAAGAACTGGGTATAGAAAATCCGGATATTGACCGCCTTGCAGATAGTCTGCATCGCAATAAAGGTGAATTTGTGGGTAACTATGTGAAGCTGACAAAGAAAGACAGTAAGGAGATCTACCGCCTGGCATTATAAAAAACGGTCATACGCCGGAATGATTATAGTTTTGGATAGTTCGTTCAAATAATTATCTTTGTATTTCAAATAAATACATATAATATTGGACACATGAAGAAATTAGTCTCAACTCTAATGATTCTGGCGATGCTCATTCCATCAGTCGGGGCGCAATCTACAGACATTTTTAAAAAGAAGAAGAAAAAGAAAGGAAAGACAGAGGAAGTAGCCAAAGTCAAAACCGATTCTGTTGCCAACAGGAAGAAAGATGCCTTGCAACCTTATGCAAGAGTAATTACCGGCAAGGCTAAAACGATGAATGGCTTCTTCAAAGTGCACAATGTAGAAGGCAGATATTATTTTGAAATTCCCGACTCGCTCTTCGGACGTGATGTACTGATAGTGAATCGGATCGTGAAGGCTCCCGTAGATATGCAAAAGCGCAAAGTCGGTTATCCGGGAGATCAGATCGGAGATGAAGTGATTCGTTTCGAAAAGGGAAATGGCGATAAACTGTTTGTTCGTGAAATCTCTTATATTGAACATTCTTCGGATACATTAGGATTGTATCAGGCAGTACTGAATTCTAATGTACAGCCCATTATAGCCACTTTTCCTCTGAAAACGGTCCGTAAAGAAGGCGAGACGAACAATTACGTCATAGATATGACTGACTATATCCGCAGGGATAACAAACTGTTTTCATTTGAAAGCCGTGCGAAAAACAATGCCGGAATAGGAGGTATGGTAGATGATGCCAGCTATATTGATACTCTGAAGGCATTTCCGCGTAATATCGAAGTCCGTACGGTACGTACTTTTCAGCGGAGAGCATCATCACCTGCAGGAGCCGGAACATCAGTGTCTTCCGCTCCAAGTTCTCCGTTGACATACGAGCTGAACAGTTCTATGATGTTACTCCCCAAAGAACCGATGAAATCAAGACTGTATGATAGCAGAGTAGGTTACTTTGCTGTCAGCTACAAGGATTTTGACGAAAATCCTCAGGGGGTGGAGTATAAAGCGAAGATTACCCGCTGGCGTCTTGAACCGAAAGACGAGGATATAGAAAAATACCTGAAGGGAGAACTGGTGGAACCAAAGAATCCGATTGTGATCTATATCGATCCGGCCACTCCCAAGAAGTGGGTACCTTACTTGATTCAAGGTGTCAATGACTGGCAGAAAGCTTTTGAAAAGGCCGGATTTAAGAATGCCATTATAGGCAAAGAAGCTCCGACAGACGATCCTGAATGGAGTTTGGAGGATGCGCGTCATTCCGCTATCGTATATAAACCTTCCGATATTCCAAATGCGAGCGGTCCTCATGTACACGACCCTCGCAGCGGTGAGATTCTGGAAACGCATATCAACTGGTATCACAATGTGATGAGCCTGTTGTACAACTGGTATATCGTGCAGGCTGGAGCTGTCGATCCGGCTGCACGCAAACCTCTGTTTGACGATGAATTGATGGGGCAGCTGATTCGTTTTGTATCTTCTCATGAAGTAGGCCATACGTTGGGACTGCGTCACAACTTCGGCTCTTCCAGCACGGTTCCTGTAGAAAAGCTACGAGACAAAGCATGGGTGGAAGCCAACGGTCATACTCCTTCTATCATGGATTATGCACGGTTTAATTATGTAGCGCAGCCCGAAGATAACATATCCCGTGCCGGAATCTTCCCCCGCATCGGTATGTACGATGAGTGGGCTATCGAATGGGGATATCGCTGGATGCCCGAATATAAGACGCCCGAAGCCGAAATCCCTCACATGAACAAGTGGATTATCAGTAAACTGAAAGAGGATAAACGTTACACTTTTGGTACGGAAAGTGACCGGAACGATCCTCGTAATCAGAACGAGGACTTGGGTGACGATGCTGTATTGGCGAGCACTTATGGTATCAAAAATCTGAAACGCATCATGCCTGAAATTATGAACTGGACTTACGAACCGAACGAAGGCTACGCTAAAGCATCCAGTCTGTATCAGAATATAGTGGGGCAGTTTAATCTGTATATGCGTCATGTAGCGACGAATGTGGGTGGTATTTATAGTACCCCGGTTTCCGTAGAGCAGACTGACGTCAAAGCAATGGAATATGTACCCAAAGATATTCAGAGAAAAGCAGTTATCTTTTTGAATAAGGAACTGTTTAATACTCCCAACTGGTTGCTGGATAAGAAGCTTGCCGAAAGAGCCAGAATCAACACTTACAATGCTGTATTCCGTGTACAGAGCAGCATTCTGAAGCAACTCTTAAGCAAGAACACGTTGGATAAAATGACAAACGATGAATTCTTGAACGGTACAAAGGCATATACAGCCAATAACCTGTTTACTGACTTGAAGAAAGGTATCTGGAGCGATCTGCAAGGCGGTAAGAGACCGGATTATGCCCAGCGTAATTTGCAGAAAGTTTATGTCAACGCTTTGATCTCGATGATTGATAAGCCGAAAGGTAACTCTTCATCGCTTCTGGGTATGATGACGAGTGTTTTATCCTCGTCTGATTCTCCTTCCGAAGCACCGACAATTGCCCGTGGACAGTTGCTCGAATTAAGGAGGTCATTGGCAAGTGCGGCAAGTGCTTCTACGGGGATTGTCCGGAGTCACTATCTGAACTTGCAGGCACTGATTGATGCAGCTTTTGATGCACGATAAGGTATAGTTTAAATGAAAGGTTGACATTGAGGTCAACCTTTCATTTAAACTATAATTTCCCAGTATCCGTTTTTGTTTGATCCAACTCGCTGAATCATTCCTTTTTGCTTTAATGATGTGATCAAACGTTCGCTATGCCTCAGACTGATACCTAGAAGTCCGGCGATTTCTTTGGCGGTGATTTGATTGTTTTTTCTCAAAAGTTCCAGAACTTTTTGTTCGTTTATACCGACATTTATACCGACATTTATACCGACATCCTTTGTCGCTTTCATTGTTACTATAGAATCGCCTTGCCGTTTCTTTAGTGTTTCGTATATTTCTTGTAGCATGAAGTCAATGAATATACCACTATTTACAGCATCAGTACTTCGGTTTATAGCATTATAATAGGCTTGTTGATTGGCGAATACCATATTCTCTACCGGTAAGTGTTCGAATACAGGATGGAGTTTGCCTAATATCAGCGATTGCCATAAACGTCCTATTCTCCCGTTTCCATCACTGAATGGATGAATAAATTCAAACTCATAATGAAAAACACAGCTTTTTATTAATAAATGATCATCCGACTTTCGTAACCATTCAAACAAATCTTTGATAAGATAAGGAACGCGGTCGGCAGGAGGCGCCATGTGGATCAACTGTGTGCCTGCGAATACTCCGACACCTCCTTGACGAAAGTGTCCTGCATTGTCTACCAGTGCTTCCATCATTATTTTATGTGCTATCAGTAAGTCGTCTACCGAGTAGGGATCGAAAGTGTGATATGAATTGTAGGTTTTGATGGCGTTTCGTACCTCCTGTATTTCACGGATGGGAGCTACTATATGCTTCCCGTCAAGGATATCTGTAATTTGACTTTCAGATAGGGTATTTCCTTCAATAGCCAGTGAACCTTGAATGGTCTTAATTCGGTTGATTTTTCGCAATAGCAAGGCATCTTCCTGCTCCATACGGATGGCATATCGTTCTACCAATGCGGAGATATCCGCTATTAAGTGAATGGTGCGGGGAGATATGGTGAAAGGCGGAGTATACATGCTAAAATATAAAAGTTTCTAGGTTTATTACTTTCTACAAAGATAGCATTAATTTCCTTCAGAGGAGATATCCCGACAATCTATTTTATAAATGTAGAAACTCCAACTGCTCCGACTTCGTTTGGTCGGGCAATTGGAGTTTTCTTGTTTATAAGCTATTCAATTGAAGCTTTACTTGATTTCTGCCTCATGCTTTCCAGTTATTTTCCGCATCGAAGCAAGGGCACGCTTTCACCCATTCTTCCGGTTCTATCTCTCCGTTCTCATTCCGGTCGGGACTAAGGTCACGGTGACCGCATACGCGGCATTCCGGATAATCTTTCAGTAAAGTAAGAACCAGTACCCGCAGTGAATGTTTCTGCCATTCGGTCCGGGTATCTTTGGGGCGACCTTTGCTGTCGAGCCCGCCTTCATAGCAGATACCGATACTTTCTCTGTTGAAACCTTTGGCGTGGGCACCGACCTTTTCTATCGGTCGGGTAGACTTTATATCCCCGTTTTTGCGGATATAAAAATGATAACCCGCTCCGTTGAATCCGCGTCGGCGATGGCAGACGTCCAGGTCATATTCCGTGAAATCCTTGTCTTCGCGTGTGGCGGAGCAGTGAATTACGATTAAGTTGATCGTTCTCATAATCTGTCCGGCATTAAGCTTCAGAGATGGATGCCTCGCTTTGTGTACGCTGTAGGCACTCTTTGTTTACGCACTGTAATGTGGCAGCTTGTGCCAGTTGTTCTCTCAACGAAAAGATTTCGGTGTGCATTTCTTTCACTCTCGCGCTCAGGTCGAAATAATCTTTCAGTACCTTTTCCAGCTGCTCCATCAGGAAGGTATACTGGTCTTTCACCAGCTCGCTGAATTCTTTGACGTTTTGCGCCATCGCTTTACGCTTTTTACGATTACCCAGAAAAGGGAGGATAGTCATAATAATCTCGATAATTTTATCTAGCATTTTTTAAATGGATAATTGATAATGGGGGTGAGTTATATGTTAAGGTTGGTTCGATATGGTATCTCTTGTTAAACTGTCGGGTCCGGAGCTTCCTCTTCGCCTCCGGTATTTCCTCCTCCTCCGGCATTTTCGCCTTCCGTGTCACCTTTGCTTGCCAGTACGAATTCCACGTTGTTTTCGCTTCGTGTACTGGTGTGGCTTGCGTTCACCAGATGCAATGCTTTATCCGCTACAAACCGGACATTCACCCTGCGGATGCTTCGGACCGTGCAATCTTTTTCCTTCTCTGTCCCCTCGCTGCATAGTGTGATGTGAAATGTTCCCAAACCGTCGATCTTCACTTTGTCGCCTTGTGTGAGTGACAGGCGGAGCTGCTCTACAAAAGCTTCGATGGCATGTTTTACATCTCCTGCTGTGAGTGAAGAGTTGGCTTCGATGGCATCTGCCAGTTTTTCGACGTCCATCACTCTGACTGTTCCCGATTTCTGGCGTACGTAATACAGCATCGGAGAATTCTCTTGACTCATGTACTTTCTACGCTGATAGCGTTCTACTGAAACATTCATAATTTTAAAAAGTTAAGGTTTAAGTAATAATAATTTTGTTTCTCTATGACATTGCAAATATACGAAATATAAGAGGCAAAGTCAAGCATTATGCTCTTTATTTTACTGCAAATATGGAATAAAATCGGAAAATATTTGATCTTACATTATGTAATATAATATTGTAGTTATGGTTCCGATAATTTTTTTATTTTGCTTGTTTCAGCAATACTTCCAGTGGTGGTGTATAGTCCGTAATTTTCGTTAGAGAAGGGTTGTGGCTGAAGTATGCGTTCCCTGTCTCTCCATTGCGTTGTTTGGCTACGATGACTACTCCCAGCCCTTCGGTCGGATAACCGCTTTCGCGGTCGGTAGTGATTCGTGCCAGTGCAGGGCGGTAGAGTAGCATCACTACATCAGCATCTTGCTCGATGGCGCCGCTTTCACGCAGATGGAATAGTTCCGGTCGACCACCGGGACGGCCTTCCGATTCGCGGTTTAGCTGGCAAAGTAATACGACGGGAACGTTCAGTTCCTTGGCGATCAATTTAGCCTTGCGGGTGGCTTGTGCCACTTCCTGTTCACGGTTGCGGTTCTTCTGTCCGGTGCTCATGTCGCAAAGTTGCAGGTAGTCGATGATGATCAGATCGCATGTACCCTTGCTTTTAAGGAGCCGTGCGCTGGAGCGTACATGGTCCATGCTGGTCGAAGTGCTGTCGTCTACGTGTATCGGTAGTCGTGCCAGTTCTGCGGCGGTGGTGTGTGCTTCCGCCACTTCGTGCGGGTTAGGGATGCCTGTGCGCCAGCGGTAAGGGTTGATGTCGCCGGCGGACAACAGCCAGCGGTCGGCAAGGCGTTCTCCTTGCATCTCAAGGCTGTAGACAGTGACGGCATGTCCCTGCATGGCAGCCTGCCGCGCCAGATGGAGGGCGAAGGCGGTTTTCCCGACCGAGGGACGTGCGGCGATGACGGTGAGTTCTCCGTTTTGCAGTCCGGATGTCATGTGGTTCAGGTCTGTCAGGCCGGTAGGGATGCCGGTGATTCCGTTCACGCTTTTGGCGATACGCTGTTCGGCTTCTTTCATCGTGTCGGTCATCAGTGCGTCCATGTCGCGCATGTGGTCGTTGTGTCCGAATTCACCTTCCAGGCGGTCGAGCAGGTTGTGTGCGTCTATCAGTGTGTCGGCTATGTCCATTGTTTCGTCCAGAGAGCAGGCGAGGAGTTTGTTGAGTCCCAGTATCATTTCTCGCCGCAGATATTTCTCGTGTACGATCTGCATGTGATATTCGATATGCGCCGAGGTGGCTACTTTGCTGCTCAGTTGCGTGATGCCGAATGCTCCTCCGGCTTCTTCCAGCTTGCCCCGGTGGGCAAGTTCTTCTTTGACGGTGAGGATGTCGATCTTCATTCCTGCCCGGTACATGGCAAGCAGGGCGGCGTAGATCACTTGGTGGCTCGTGGTGTAGAACATTTCCGGGCGCAGTGTGTCGGCTGCGAGCGGCATGGCTTCCTGTTCTATCAGGCAGGCCCCCAGGATGGCTTCTTCTATCTCCGGGGCCTGTGGGGAAACTCTGTTGTCAGTATTCATTCAGAAAGGCTTTATTGGATAAATAACTGCAGGCATGTAGGATGAATTTCACGTTTGTCTGATGATAATAATACTCTTCGATGTTGTCGATGGCGAGTTGCTGTTCTTTTTCGCTCAGCTTTTTCCAGATACGCTGCGCTTTGGCGATGTTCTCTTTGGGAAGCTGCAGGATGTTGTGGAAGTCGTCCCAGAAGAGGCGGAACTTTTCGTCGCTGGTTTTTCGGGCGTTTTCTTTTTTCTCGCCGACGAGTGCCGAAATGTTTGTCCAGTTCTCGTAGTTGACCACTCGGATATGCAGGGCGGTGGTGTCGTTGTGAGGAATGATTTCGATGATTCCGTTTGTTTTCAGTTGTTGTATGAAGCGGTAAGTTCTGCTCGTTGGCCAGTGGAAAATGGCGCTCCAGCTGCGGTAGCTGTGCAGGCTTTCACCTCTTTTGCACACGATGGTGTGTTTTTGGCGGTCGGTGAGTTTTGTTTCCGAGTAGTTGACTTTTATAAGAAGTTTCAGGAAAGCTTCTATTTCTCCTTCGTGTGGGCTGCAGCCTGTAAGTTGCTCTTTCAGCAGAGCTTTTGGGATGATGATGTAGCCATATCCGATGGCCTGGCAATTCATTTTTTGCATATGATATTCTGTTTTTTAAATTTTGTCCAAAAGTAGGTTGATTGCTGTTCGAATCCTAAACGGATGTACGTGCTTGGACGTGTTGGGATGTAATATTCCTCGTGGTGACGTAAATAGCTGCTTTTGGCGCATGTTGTTTTTTTGTGCGGTATACGTTGGAGGAAGATCGTGAAACAGAGGCTTCGTCTGATGCAAACAGAGCCTCTGTTTATAGTAAACGAAGCCTCTGTCCGGTCATTTTGGAGCCTCTGTTTGAGGGTGAAAAAAGGGCATTTTTGTGGAACGCACAGCGGAACACTCTAAGGAGTGAGGTAATCTTCTGACATTTAATGGAATATGTCTGTTGAGAAAAATCTTTTGAAACGCAGGGCGGAACCATAATAAGGGATAACTAATAAATTATATATTTAAAAATATATAGTTCGATTTTCGCTTTTTGGGCGTTCAAACTCGTTTGTTGTCCGACTCGTTTGCGTGGTTTTCCGACAGTGAAATGATGGGTGGTCCCCAGTGCGCCCAGATGATTTGCTGCATTTTCGGACTTAGCAAAGTCGTATGTTCGGTGTAGCTTGCTGCGGTGAGCTCTGCTTTGAGCTGCAAGTTGGCGTCTATCGTGTCGCGCATCCTTTTTCTGGCTGCATTGCAGTCCGGATGTCCTTGAAAGTATTCCGTAGCTAATTGGGTAAAATGTTTAAATCCCTTGATGATGTAATCTTTGGATACTTCTTTTTCTACTTTTATCATATTCTTATATTTAGTTTTTATAAACCGCTATTTGTGGCTTATTTTCTGCAAAGTTATGAAAAATAAATTAATTGAATAGTATAAAATTATTTAGTTTTATTTTCGTTTTTCATATCTGTAAATTTATATGTATATGCTTGCTTTATAAAATTTGTAATTAGAACTATTTGTTAATTATAATAACTGTTTATTCGCAGCGAAAACTTTGTGCGAAAAAACATACCGGTTTCTTTTTTTGTTGTTTTACTTTCGGAGGTATGGTCAAATCCGCTGATTGGATAACCTGCCGATGAATGAATATATGTCTGTAGGGTATTTGGGAGAGATGCTAAAATATTCCTATATTTATCGTGTAATTTAATTAATAGTAAGTAAAATGTTGAAAGTAGTAGCATTTATGAAGCAAGTAGCGGTGGGGCTACAGATGGAGGGAAACTTTGGTACTGCACACGTTTATCGCAGCAGTCTCAATGCCATTATTGCTTATCATGGGAAAAGGGATTTTGCATTTGATGAAGTAACCCCTGAATGGTTGAAGGGCTTCGAGATTTACCTTCGTAGCCGTGGATGTAGCTGGAACACTGTTTCCACTTATTTACGCACGTTTCGTGCGGTCTATAATCGTGCGGTGGATGGTCGCATGGCTTCTTACGTACCCAATCTGTTTCGTTCTGTCTATACGGGTACCCGTGCGGATCACAAGCGTGCCTTGTGTGATGAAGATATGAAAAAGGTGTTCGCTGGGGTGTCTTCGTCTTCTGTCGTGCCTGCCGGCATGCGGCGCTCACAGGAATTGTTCATCCTGATGTTTTTGCTTCGCGGTCTTCCTTTTGTCGATCTTGCCTATTTGCGTAAAAGTGATTTGCGTGATCATGTGATAACTTACCGCAGGCGTAAGACGGGTCGTTCTCTGTCGGTTACTGTGACTCCGGAAGCGATGGCAATCCTGAAGAAGTATATAAGTCGTGACGACACATCTCCTTATTTATTTCCTCTGTTGAAAAGTGGTGAGGGGACGAAGGAAGCATATCGCGAATATCAATCGGCATTACGCAGCTTCAATCAGCACCTCATGCTTCTGGGCGAATGGCTGGCGCTGAACGACAGACTCAGCTCGTACACTGCCCGTCACACTTGGGCGACGACCGCCTATCATTGCGAAATTCATCCGGGTATTATCTCCGAGGCGATGGGGCATTCCTCCATCACTGTGACGGAGACGTATCTGAAACCTTTCCGTAGTAGGAAAATTGATGAAGCCAACACACAAATAATCAGTTATGTAAAGCATTCGGTGATAGGGATATCTGCCTGATAGCTAGTCCGTTACTTTGTAGGTAACGGAGCTAAATAGCGTTGCAAAGATGGAGATATTTTGGAAAACATGCAAACAAAAAAGATATTTTTTCTGATAAACTACTAAAAAAAGAGAAATAACACGATAAAACAGCGATTTTCTTAGTATTAGAGTGTTTCACCCTTCTAATTTAGATAAAAGAATTTCCTCCCCTCTGCCTCTTCTCAGAAGCAGGGGTAAAGATGTTTCATTACCAATTCAGACATTTTCCGGTATTGACTACCCTTTTGGGGCAGGTACAAAGGTTTTCCCGTTACCTACAAAGTAACGGGTAAAGTGTGCATAGACTATATACTTCAGAGTATATTGTATAAGGCAAATGTAGGTGAAATAATTTAAGAAAAGGAGGTTATGCAAGGAATGAAAGGAGTAAAACATGGGATTTATGGGAATTGATAATCCAAAACAAGAACTATATTTTTATTATTTTTTTAATTTATAAATTAAAAGTTTTTTTATTATGAACAAAAAGTATTTAAGTG
>OBVD01000025.1_pt1 | contig 177962 bp, 148 predicted proteins | sample 1495031 | NCBI WGS metagenome assembly OBVD01 (sample SAMEA2579967, study PRJEB22360) | human gut metagenome
GTCTCAGCGACAAGTGGTATCTTATCACGGGAAAAGTGAATTGTCAATGTTTTTTGTGTTTTTTATTTTTTTCGCACAATTCAGATAATTCACTTTTCTTTTTACTTACAGTATCATGCTGCTCATATGTTGTCCTTTATTTCGCCCAATACAAAACAGCAGCCTTCAAAAACTCTGCACATCCTGACACTTCTTCATCATAAATAACGCAGTGTACGTGTACTCACTCCTGTCATTTCTGCCACTTCCCGAATACTGTATTCCATCTTTCTACCTCCTGCCGGATTTTAGTATACAAGTTGACGCCGTGTCAAAGTCAAGACATTTTCCCGCCTATTTGAGAAAGAATTTCACCAGATTCATCTTCCCTTTTGTAAATGGAGGATAACAGACCGGAAGATTCCAGTCAGCCGGTTTATAAAATACACTTTTTTCATGAGTAAATGTATCAAAACTATACTTTCCGTGATATTGTCCCATTCCGGATGCTCCGACTCCCCCAAACGGAAGATCTGGATTGATCAGATGACTGATCGTATCATTGACACACACACCGCCCGAAGACACCCGTTCCAAAACGAACTTTTCTGCAGATCTTTTTTTCGTAAACAGATACAGCGCAAGTGGTTTTGCTCTTTTATTCACAAAACGTACTGCATCTTCCAGCTTGTGGTATGACAGAACCGGCAATATCGGACCGAACAGTTCTTCCTGCATAGACGCCGCATTCTGATCCTTTCCGAGATCCAGAATGGCCGGCTCGATATAACGTTGCAGTGTATCTGCCCTTCCTCCGCAGAACAAATATTTCGCATCCTGCTCCAGTATTTTCTGCAGACGTTCCATATGCCGTTCATTTACAATCCTGCCGAAATCTGGATTCTTTTTTATTTCTTTTCCATATAGATGAGAAAATGCTGTTTTCATCTCTGTTAAGAACTGCTGTTTTCTGCTCTCATCCACAAGCACATAATCCGGCGCCACACAGGTCTGTCCCGCATTCATGAGTTTTCCCCACGCAATTCTTCTTGCTGCCTCTTTTATATTTGCAGTTTTTTCGATAATAACCGGACTTTTTCCACCTAATTCCAATGTCACCGGCGTCAGATTTTCTGCTGCCGCTTTCATAACGATCCTTCCGACACGTTCACTCCCTGTAAAAAAGATATAATCAAATTTCTGAGAAAGTAATTCCTGATTGACCTCCACTCCACCTTCCACACAGGCAATATATTCTTCTTTAAATGTAGAGTGTACGATCTGATACATTGCTTCTGAAACATGTGGGGTAAGTTCTGATGGTTTGAGTACTGCACAGTTTCCTGCCGCAATCGCTCCAACCAGAGGCTCTGCCAACAACTGTACCGGATAATTATATGGTCCCAGAATAAGCACACTTCCATAAGGTTCTTTTTGAATCTTACTTTTGCCCGGAAATAAATACAGCGGTGTTCTCACACGTTTTGGAGCCGACCATTTCTGAAGATTTTGAATCGTATATCGAATATCAGCAAGTACAAATCCAATCTCTGTGGCGTAAGATTCAAATGCAGATTTTCCAAGATCTTTCTTTAATGCCTCCTCCAAAACCGTTTCATTTTTTCGCATTGCATCTGCCAACAGTTGTAACTGGCAGATACGAAATGCAAGATCCCGAGTCCGTCCGGTTTCAAAAAATTGTTTTTGTGCCTCTGTTAACTTTGAAAACATTCTATTTTTCTCCATATCTTTTTACACATTAGCTCCTTTCTTCGGATGTTCATATTTCTCAATTATAACACTGCCGTATCGCCTTCTCAATTCATCTTTGATTCCTTTTCGCACGATCGGCAATTTTATTTTTGACAATTTCTTTCATTTCAGTCGGGATATGATATAATCATTTTGCGAAATGTTGTTCAAAAAAATGATACAGAAAGAAGGACCATATATTTATGAAAACAAATTCAAAGAAATGGTTGAAACGCCTGGGAATCTTCCTCGGAACTCTGATACTGATCGTAGTCGGCTATGTTGTTTATGTATTTTCCAGTTACTATCGTCTGGAAGACAAGCAAAAACTGACGATCACCGGAAAATCTACAGAAAAGGCAAAAACCAAAAAAAGTTACCGCATCACATCTGGAAATATCGGTTTCGGCGCATACAGTGACGACTATTCTTTCTTTATGGACGGTGGAAAAGAAAGCCGTGCCCGTTCCAAAGATGCCGTCATTGAAAACGTCAGCAGCTATGCAGAAGCTGTAGCTCAATTAAACCCGGATTTTATGCTGTTCCAGGAAGTGGATATTGACGGAACAAGAAGTTATCATGTGGATGAACGCAAATTATTGCTTTCACAGACACTTTCAACCGATAACACCTCACGAAACTACACATTTGCTCAGAACTATGACAGCCCTTATCTGTTCTATCCGATTCTGGAACCACACGGAAAGAACAAATCCGGTATGCTTACAGTTTCTAACATGAAGATCACGGAATCCATCAGACGCTCTTTACCGATCGAAGATGGATTTATGAAACTGCTGGATCTGGATCGCTGTTATAGCGTCAACCGGATTCCGACAGAAAACGGAAAGGAACTTGTCCTGTACAATCTGCATCTTTCCGCTTATACATCTGATCCGAGCACCGCGGACAATCAGCTGCGGATGCTGTTTGAGGATATGAAAGAAGAATATGACGCTGGAAATTATATTGTTGCGGGCGGTGATTTCAACAAAGATCTGCTTGGAAATTCTGCTGAGATTTTTGGTCACAAGGAATTAGAAGACAACTGGGCAAAGCCGATATCCGAAGAACTGATTCCTGATTTCATGCAGTTGATCGCACCGTTTGATGAGAAAAATCCGGTACCATCCTGCCGAAATGCAGATCAGCCTTACAGCGAATCTGATTTTGTTGTAACAGTAGATGGTTTTCTGGTATCTGATAATGTGACTGTAGAAGATGCACTGGTTCTGGATACCGGTTTTAAATGGAGTGATCATAATCCGGTTTATATGGATTTTATTTTAGAGTAAAAAAAGTACAGGCTGATGTTTTGCAAAGAACACCAGCCTGTATTTCTATTCATAATGTGTTTTTACATACTCATCCATCGCATCTGCGATCATTTTCGAATACTTCACCGCCTCTACCACGGTCTTTGCACCGGTCACTACATCTCCGGATGCGAAAATCCCCGGCATGGTGGTCTCTCCATTTGCATCTGTCTTGAGCAATCCCCGATCATCTACCTGCAGCTCTTTATCCCGGTTCACGATCCGATCCTGCGGTCCCTGAGAAATCGAAATAATGATACTGTCAGCCGGAACAAGCCTGGCAGTCTCTTCTTTTTTCACCAGTTTTCCATCTTCGGTCCATTCCACATCACAGATAATGGCTCCTTCATCCCGGATTTCAATGGCCGTCTGCAGATATTCGAACTCTACTCCGTCCAGTTTTGCATACTCCACCTCTTTTGGGGATGCCGCCGGAATTTCTGTGATGGAATAGACGGTTACATGCCGGGAGCCTTTACGAATTGCCGTTCTTGCCACATCCATTGCCGCATTCCCCGCACCGATGACAAGTACCCGTTCTCCCAGATCATAGACATCCGGATTGTTCAGATAATTGATTCCGTAGTGCACATTTCCAAATGTTTCTCCCGGTATATGCAGCTGATACGGTCTCCAGGTTCCTGTTCCGATAAATACGGCATGATATCCGTCTCTTAAAAGATCTTCCACACCTGTGGAACCACCCAGCGCAAAATTGGGCCTAAATAAGATACCCAGCTCTTTCATTTTTACATAATAGCGGTCTAAAATGGACTTTGGCAGACGAAATTCAGGAATTCCATAACGCATGATTCCTCCGATCTTCTCTTTTACCTCAAAAATCGTCACTTTATATCCTCTGCACGCCATCAAAATAGCGATTGTGATTCCTGCCGGACCCGCGCCGACAACTGCGATCCGTTTGCCGTTTTTCGGAAGCTGCTCCAGCTTCATCCGGTCAAAGCAGGTATCTGAAATATAATTTTCAATCGAAGAAATATGCACCGGTTCTCCTTTTATGCCTTTCACACAATGCCCTTCACACTGTTTTTCGTGGTCACAGACCAGAGAACAGATGACAGACAGCGGATTGTTGGCAAACACCATTTCTGCCGCCTCCGGCATCTCTCCTTGCAGCAGCATCTGGATCATCACAGGAATCGGGGTATGGATCGGACACCCTTCCTGACATCTCGGTTTTTTACAGTTTAAACATCTTTTTGCTTCATCAATGACATGCAGTCCCATTGTTATTACAACTCCTTATTTTACGATCTGTTATCCGGATAGATGATTTGTATTTTTATGCACAATAACAATTTATCACACAAAAAAAGAAAGTCAACAATCGTTATTTTGTTGACTTTCCTGTTATTTTATTCACTTATTGAAGATCTTATAATCTGCATTTAAAATCTTCATATCCGAACGATTTCACGATCTCACATTCTCCACTTTCGCGTTCCCACACAATATCCGGAAGACGCATTCCATTGAATGTATTATTTTTTACAGTCGTATAGATCGCCATATCTCCAAATGTGAGTCTGTCTCCTACTTTCAGCGGCTGATCAAAAGAATAACTTCCGATCACATCTCCTGCCAGACAGGTCGGACCGCCAAGCAGATACGTATATTCTTTTTCCTTCGCCTCTCCAGAATCAAACAGAGGCGGGCGATACGGCATCTCGATCACATCCGGCATATGACACGCTGCAGAGACATCCAGTACCGCAATATCATTATGTACAATATCTTCCACTGTTGTGATCAAATGGCCCGCATTTAACGCCACCGCTTCTCCCGGTTCCAGATAGACCTGTACATTGTAGGTGTCCTGAATCCTGCGCACACAGGAGATCAGAAGCTCTCTGTCATAATCCGCTCTTGTAATATGATGACCGCCGCCAAAATTCACCCATTTTAACTGTTTCATCCACTTGCCGAACTTTTCTTCCACTGCTTTCAACGTGATTTCCAGAGCATCTGCATTCTGCTCACAGAGTGTGTGAAAATGCAGTCCCTCTACGTAAGATAGCAGTGTTTCCGGAAATTCGGATACCAGAATCCCAAGACGGGAGCCCGGTGCACAAGGATCATAAATCGCATGCTCTCCCTGCGTGGAACATTCCGGATTTACACGGATCCCCACACTTTTTCCGGCTTTTGCAGCACGTTCTCCGAAACACTCAAGCTGTGAAAACGAATTAAACACGAGATGTTCGCAGCTTTCCAGCACCTCTTCAAATTCATCTTCCCGATATGCCGGAGAAAAAATATGATTTTCTTTGCCCATACATTCTTTCCCGAGCTTTGCTTCATACAAGCCGCTGGCAGTCGTTCCATCCAGATACTCTCCGATGAGAGGATAACAGGAATACATAGAAAATGCTTTCTGTGCCAGCAGGATCTTACATCCGCTCTGCTGTCGGATTTCCTGTAAAATCTGCAGATTCTTTTTCATTTCTGACTCCATGATGACATAGCATGGAGTCCTTAATTCTTCTCTTTTCATTTCTGATGTCCGTTTCTTAATCTACCATCTGAGGGTTTTCTACCACTTTCCATGGAAGTCCAAACTCATTGAGGGCATCCATAAACGGATCCGGATCAAACTCTTCGATATTGTAAACACCGTCTTTGTCCCATGTCTTTGTCATGAGCATCATAGCACCGATCATTGCCGGAACGCCTGTAGTATAGGCAACGGCCTGTGATCCCACTTCTTTATAGCACTCTTCATGATCGCATACATTGTAAATATAGATCGTCTTCTCTTTTCCGTCTTTCTTTCCTGTAAAAATGCATCCAATATTTGTCTTTCCTTTTGTTCTCGGTCCAAGAGATGCCGGATCCGGAAGAACAGCTTTCAAAAACTGAAGCGGTACGATTTCTTTTCCTTCGTACATAATCGGCTCAATGGATGTCATTCCTACATTTTCCAGACATTTCAGATGTGTCAGATAGCTCTGTCCAAATGTCATAAAGAAACGGATTCTTTTGATTCCCGGAATATTCAGTGCCAGAGATTCGATTTCTTCATGGTGCAGAAGATACATATCTTTCATTCCCACTTCCGGAAAATCGTATTCTCTCTTGATCTCCATCGGCTCTGTCTCTACCCAGTGTCCGTCTTCCCAGTAAGAACCTTTTGCAGAAACCTCGCGGATGTTGATCTCCGGATTGAAGTTCGTTGCAAACGGATAGCCGTGATCTCCTCCATTGCAGTCCAGAATATCGATATAATTAATCTCGTCAAAATAATGTTTCAGCGCATATGCAGAAAATACTCCTGTTACTCCGGGATCAAATCCACTTCCCAACAACGCTGTAATTCCTGCTTTTTCAAATTTCTCACGGTATGCCCACTGCCATTTATATTCGAATTTTGCAGTATCTTCCGGCTCATAATTTGCAGTGTCTACATAATCCACTCCTGTCGCAAGGCAGGCATCCATAATTGTAAGATCCTGATATGGAAGTGCCAGATTCAGTACTACGTCCGGTTTTTCCCTTTCGATCAGTGCAATCAGTTCTTCTGGGTTATCTGCATCCACCTGTGCAGTTGTAATCGTTCCGTTGTAGGAAGCCTGCAGTTTTTCTTTCAATGCCTCACATTTTGAAACCGTACGGCTGGCAATACAGATCGCATCAAACACTTTACTGTTCTGACAACATTTGTGTACAGCTACACTTGCAACTCCGCCACATCCAACAATCAATACTTTTCCCATTTTTTTATCTCCTTCTTTCTTGTTTTTTCTTCTATTAAACTTGCAGTGCAAGTAAAAATTCTCTGATAATCTTTCCGGCTACTGCTGTGGAAACTCCACTTGGATCATAAACCGGGCTCAGTTCATTCACATCACATCCGACCACGTTGACTCCCTGTGCTGTCTGGATCACAGCATTCATCAGTTCCACAAATGTGACACCGCCCGCCTCCGGAGTTCCTGTTCCCGGAAATACAGACGGATCCAGCACATCCAGATCCAGTGTGATGTATACCGGTTTTCCCTGCAGTTTCTCAATTACTTCTGCCAGTCCGTCAAGATTGAACTTATGCATCTTCACATGCCCTTCTCTTGCCCAGCGAAACTCTTCTCTGTCACCGGATCGGATTCCAAACTGATAGATCCTGTCATCTCCCAAAAGCTCCCAACATCTTCTCAGTACACAGGCATGAGAATATTGAACGCCCAGATAATCTTCTCTTAAATCTGCATGTGCATCAAAGTGGATGATATGCAGATCCGGATATTTCTCTGCTGCTGCACGGACACTTCCCAGTGTCACCAGATGCTCTCCGCCGATCATAAACGGGATTTTCCCGCTGCTTAAAATAATCTCGGTACAATCCTGAATCTCAGCCAGCACTTTTTCCGTATCTCCGATCGGCAGCTCCAGATCTCCACTGTCAAAAATCTTATAATCTGTCAGATCTTTTCCCTGATACGGACTGTAAGTTTCCAGTCCATAAGACTCATTGCGAATTGCCTGACTTCCAAATCTTGCCCCCGGACGGTAGGAAGTCGTGGAATCAAAAGGTGCACCGAACAACACGATCTCTGATTCATTATACTCCGCATCACATCCGATGAACGTCATTACATTTTTATTCAACATCTTTTACAAGCTCCTCCACATACGCCGGTAATGCAAAGACTCCGTGGTGCACTCTCGGCAGATAATATTTTGTATGAATCCCCCGCAGATTCCAGGAAACTCCATCCAGGTCATTGAGCGGATGGTATTTCTTAGACGCAAATCCGAACAGCCAGTGCCCTGACGGATAGGACGGAATATGGGCCTGATAAATCTTACTGATCGGGAAGGATTCTATAATTCTCTTGTGCATTCTCTGACACTGAAATGCCTCTTCTGTATAAAACGGACTTTCATGCTGGTTGATCATGATCCCGTCTTCATGCAGGGCATTGTAACAATTGCCGTAAAATTCCTTTGTAAACAATCCCTCCGCAGGACCAAACGGATTTGGAGAATCAATCAGGATCAGATCATACACATTGGATCTGGAACGCACAAACCGCAGTCCATCTTCATTATAGATTGTCACGCGATCGTCATCCAGGCTGCTTGCAATCTGCGGAAAATATTTCCGACAGACTTCAACCAGAAGAGGATCTACTTCTACGACGTCTATCTTCTGAATGGTATTATATTTTGCAAGCTCCCGCACACATCCGCCGTCACCTCCGCCGATGACCAGCACATTCTCTACCTTCGGATGTACTGCCATAGGAACATGCGCCATCATCTCATGGTAGATAAATTCATCTTTTTCTGTCAGCATCAGATCTCCGTCCGCTACGAGAATCTTACCAAATTCTTTTGATTCGAGAACATCGATTCGCTGAAACTCGCTCTGCGCACTGAACAGCTGCTTGTCCACACGGATGGACAGTTTCACATTGTCCGTGTGTTCATCTGAAAACCACATTTCCATCACTTTTATCCCCCTTATATCAGAACATTTAAATATTCGATTGCCGCATCTTCAGGTCCCGTCATGGAACACCCCTTTTCTTTGGCATAGAGAATATACTCGATTACATCTTTTGTGATCTTCTCTCCCGGTGCCAGAATCGGAATTCCAGGCGGATAACACATCACGAACTCACTGCAGATTCTGCCTTCTGACTCCCGGATCGGCACTGCCTCTTTTTCCGCATAGAAAGAATCCTGCGGACTCATGATGACCTCTGGTTCAATATATTCCTGGCTGAGCATACCCGTCTTGTCTTTCTGATATCTGCGCTTTACTTCTGCCAGTGCACTTACCAGACGCTCAATCTCCTGGATCCGGTCTCCGATAGACAGATATGCCAGAATATTCCCGATATCTCCAAATTCGATCTGAATATCATACTCATCCCGCAGAATATCATAGACCTCGATTCCCGCAAGACCAATTTCCAGCGTATGGATGGACAGCTTCGTTGTATCAAAATCATAAATACTGTCTCCATTGATCAGCTCTTTTGAAAATGCATAATATCCTCCGATCCGATTGATCTCTTCTCTTGCATAATCCGCCAGCGCCGCCACTCTTGCAAAAGATTCCTTGCCGCGCAACACCAGATTTCTTCTGGAAATATCCAGACTGGACAGTAAAAGATAGGAACCGCTGGTGGTCTGCGTCAGGTTGATGATCTGTCTCACATAACCCGCATGCATAGACGGACCTACAAGCAAAAAGGAACTCTGTGTGAGACTTCCGCCTGATTTGTGCATACTCACAGATGCCATATCTGCCCCTGCCTCCATTGCTGAAACCGGCAGATTCTCTCCAAAATAAAAATGTGTTCCATGGGCTTCATCTACCAGAACCTTCATGCCGTGAGCGTGTGCTTTTTTTACGATAGAACGTAAATCAGAACAAATTCCGTAATACGTCGGATTGTTCACAAATACAGCTACCGCATCCGGATGCTTCTGAATCGCCAGTTCTACCTGAGACACTTTCATACCAAGTGAAATTCCCAGACTGTGCTCCACATCCGGATTGACATAGATCGGAATCGCTCCGCATAACACCAATGCGTTGATCACACTGCGGTGTACATTTCTCGGTAATATGATCTTATCCCCCTTCTTACAGCAGGAAAGTACCATCGCCTGCACCGAGGATGTCGTTCCCCCTACCATCAGAAATGCATGACTTGCATGAAATGCCTCTGCTGCCAGCTGTTCTGCATTTTTGATAACAGAAACCGGATGACACAGATTGTCCAGCGGTTTCATGGAATTGACATCAATACTGACACAGCGTTCTCCCAGTAATTCCACCAGTTCTTTATTTCCTCTTCCGTGCTTATGTCCCGGAACATCAAACGGTACGATCCGCATCCGCCGGAACCGCTCTAATGCTTCATAGATCGGAGCATTCTCCTGTGATAAATTCTTCATCTTTCTTTCACCTCGCCCTTTTTTGTCAATTCCCCTTTACTTCTGAATGTTTGTGATATAAAAAAAGCGCAGAAAAACGTACGTTACATCTACATTCTTTCTTGCGCTTGCTATGCTTCTTTATATAATGCCAATCTCCTGCTTAAGTACAGGAGCTTTGTCTTTTCTTCTAAGTATAAGCACTACAGATATAAAGGTTTTCGAGTCTATATAGCAAATATTTTACTTTTAATACTCTTATTGACCGTTTCACAAGTTGATGTGCTGTTTACGCACCGGTTATAAAGTAACCAACTTATAAAATTTAAGCTTTTAACTTAATCAATAATGCAGCTTCTGCTGCGTTAAATATTTGCATGGAACTCTCAATATCCGTTCGTTCTCCATACGAATCTATTATACGTGCATAGGTTTCGAATTGCAAGAACTTTTTCCTGAGATTTCTTTCAATCAGATGAGCGCCTGTTACTGTTCACACCAATCCCCGCCTATCCATGCGCAATCGTCGTGCTTGCGCACAAACTAAATGAAGGAGATGCATTTAACATCTCCTCTTCTCTGTGATAAAACAATCTCTCTTTTATAAGTTTCCCCGCATACGATAGGTTCTTTGACTCTGTATCGTATGATGTTCTCCGCGCTTCCCGCTTCGAATCTCGTGTTTTTCATGATGCTTTCCAAGCCCATTTTGAAGCAGTGTCTTATTCTCTGACTTCAGCACTTCCTGCGGATATTCTCTTGCATCATCAACTGCAAACCAAAAGCGCATCCTCTGTGCTGCAAACCAGATCGACAACCGCGGGGTATTTAATTTTTCCTCTGCTGAATGTTCATTGTTATAAATCTGATACTCTGAACATACCCAGACAAATATCACTGTCGTAATTGCCAAAATACATGTTCCAATCAATGCTTCCGTCATAACCGTACACTCCTTCCTCTTACTTTATAGTATAATTGTAGCTCTTTTTAATTTAAAATTCAATGTTTTCAGATATATTTATCTTTTAAATTTTATTTTTCTCACTTTACAAACAAAATAACTAATTGTAATTATAACCATCATTACTGTTATTACAATCAAAATATCGGGACGTACCCAAAATGTAATCTTTCCCGCAAGAAATACACTTGTCGGACCGTCCGATCCTCCTGTAATACTGACCGTCTCATTGGCGATCTCTGTATGGATTTCGGCAAATTCCGACTTTATACGATATTCCTGATACATCAGATATCCGGACAGAGTTCCCGATAAAAGGGTCAAAATAATTAAAACAGAACCTATCCAGCCAATTTTGAACTCTCTTTTAACTGCATTTTCCCGCAAAATTTCTTCTGCGATTTTTTTTGTCTCTCCCTGATGCGCAACCGCCTCTTCTTCCGAAACTCCGTTTTCGATCATATCCGAAATTATTTCTTCATAATATGCAAGATACTTCTCCCGTTCATCCTTTTTTAATTTTCTCAGACTGTATCGAAGATTCTTGATAAACTGTTCCTTCTTCATTTCTCATCCTCCTCTGCAATATAATCCAATATTTTTAACAACTGTGCTCTGTCTTTGTCAAAATTTTTCAGATACTGTCTTCCCTCTTCTGTTAGATGAAAATATTTCCGCAATCGATTATTGTACTGTGTGGTATAGGATTTTACTTTTCCACCCATCTCCAATCTTCGCAAAATAGGATACAAAGTGGATTCTGAAATTTCAATCAGATCAGAAACATCTTTTATAATCTGGTATCCGTAGGAATCTTCCTTTCTCAATACTGCTAAAACACATAATTCCAACAATCCTTTTCTTAACTGTGCATCCATAAAACACCTCCCTATACATGATACTATATATTGCATAGTACATAATGTCAATGCCCCGATTTTGATTAACCTCTACATTAACAAAGTACCTTCCTTTTTGATGCAAATCACCTTGACTTCATCGAAGCATTTGCTATAATTTGCTTATAGAATTCCTCTGCTGATGGGGGAAATAACTATGGGAAAACGAACATTATCTGTAAAGAATCTGATGAAACTTCTCTGGAAGATGGAAGATGCATTATTTATCTCAGTACCCGCGGGGAGAATGCAGAGGAAGTTCCAAAAGAACTGGTAATATTTTTGAAATTTGTAAAGGCAGACCTGAAAGAAAGTCAGGAAGATTTCCACGATATCTACGTTAAGCAGTTGCAGAATTCTATCCGACATATTAAGGAAAGCCGTGAAATGGAGGAACGTTTCATGATTTTAGAAGAGATGTTGAGAGATGAGCGTGCGGCCGGACGCAGAGAGGGTTTACAAGAAGGTGAACTTAACGGTCAAAGAGCTATGCTACGCAGTTTTTTAGAAGATCTTGGATCTATACCACCAGAACTTGAAAAGAAACTCTTTGAGGAATCAGATGCAACTGTTCTGAAAAACTGGTTAAAAATTGCAGCTACATCAAAAAGTATCGAAGAATTTATACAAAAAATCCAGTAATTCTTTACTGGACTGTCAAGTTATCTTATGCTTTTGGGTATTATAGCGGGACATCCCCCATATTCAAAAGCATGTCACAACGCAATCTATGCCTGATCAGGCAGTACTTATCAAAAAAGATGCAGAGGAATTCTATTGTTTTTTAACAACAAAGTGTACAAGCACTCTTTTTGGAATGCCCGTACACTTTTCTTTTTACAATCCTTTTGTAATCTCTCTCGCTACATACACACCACTCGCCGATGCATGGGACAGAGAATGTGTCACTCCACTTCCGTCACCGATCACGTACAGACCTTTGTACATGGTCTCCAGATGTTCATCCAGTTCTACTTCCATATTATAGAACTTGACTTCCACACCGTAAAGCAAAGTATCATCATTGGCTGTACCCGGAGCGATCTTATCCAGTGCGTAGATCATCTCGATAATTCCATCCAGGATTCGTTTCGGAAGCACAAGGCTTAAGTCTCCCGGCTCTGCCGCAAGTGTCGGTCTGACAAATCCATCCTCAATTCTGTCATGGGTGCTTCGTCTTCCACGGATCAGGTCACCGAATCTCTGCACGATCACACCGCCGCCCAGCATATTGGACAGTCTGGCAATACTCTCTCCGTATCCGTTGCTGTCTTTAAACGGCTCTGAGAAATGCTTTGCCACAAGCAGTGCAAAGTTTGTATTTTCTGTCTGCTTTTCTGTATCTTCGTAGCTGTGTCCGTTTACAGTTACGATTCCGTTTGTATTTTCATTTACTACGATTCCGTATGGATTCATGCAGAATGTACGGACTTTATCCTCAAATTTTTCTGTACGGTATACAATCTTGCTTTCATACAGTTCATCTGTCAAATGGGAGAACACTGCTGCCGGCAGTTCTACGCGGACACCAAGATCTACACGGTTGGATTTTGTCGGGATCTTCATGTCGCGACAGACTTCTTCCATCCATTTACTTCCGCTTCTTCCTACTGAAACAATACACTTCTCGCATTCATCACGGTCTTCTCCATGTGTCACGATATAGCCGTTTTCTGTCTTCTCCAGCTTGTCCACATAGTAATTGAAACGGAATTCTACTTTATCTTTTAATTCTGCGTACAGATTTTCCAGGACTACATAGTTGATATCTGTTCCCAGATGACGGACAGATGCTTCCAACAACTTTAATTTATTCTGCAGACACAGCTTTTTGAACTTGCTTCCTGCAGTGGAATACATCTTGGTTCCTTTTCCACCGTATTCCACATTGATCTCATCCACATAGCGCATCAGATCAATGGCAGTGTCTTTTCCGATATACTCGTACAATGTTCCGCCAAAATCGTTTGTAATATTATATTTTCCATCCGAAAAAGCTCCGGCGCCTCCAAATCCATTCATGATGGCACAGGTCTTGCAGTTGATACAGCTTTTTACCTTCACTCCGTCAATCGGACATTTTCTTTTCTCCAGAGGATTTCCCGCTTCCAGAACCGCAATTTTCAGCTGCGGTGCATCTTTCACCAGCTCATATGCCGCAAAGATTCCTCCCGGACCTGCTCCAATAATGATCACGTCATACTGACTCATATGTTTCTCCTTTCGTTACGGTCATTTTACTCTCACTGTTTCTATTATAGCCAACCATCACGAAAAAAGAAACTGTTTTCCGGATTCTTATGAAATCCTTCCGTTTTCCATCTGATATACCTTTTCCGCCACAGCCATGGTCGATTCTCTGTGGGATACTAAAATAACAGTCTTGTCTTTCCCCATTTTTTTCAGAGATCTTAAGATAATACTTTCATTCAGAGAATCCAGATTGCTGGTCGGCTCATCCAGAAGCAAAAGCGGTGCATCGTGCAGAAATGCTCTTGCCACGCCGATCCTCTGTTTTTCTCCTCCGGAAAGGGTATCTCCCAACTCTCCGACCAGCGTATCGTATCCATTTGGAAGGCTTTCTATAAATTCATGCAGAGATGCTTTTTTTGCTGCCTCTACGATTTCTTCTCTGGAAGCCCCCGGCTTTGCGATCGCAATGTTGTTGGCGATTGAATCGTGGAACAGACACGTCTCCTGTGTCACATAGCTTTCCATATCACGCAGCTCGTTTGTATTGATACCGGACAGTTTTCTGTCTCCCATTCGGATCACTCCGCTGTGTACATCATAAAAACGCATCAGCAGCTTTAACAGCGTTGATTTTCCGGAACCGCTTCTTCCATGGATTCCAATCCGGCTGCCTTTCGAAATCGAGATCGAATAGTCTTTTAAAATCTGTTCTTCTTCATAAGCAAAATCAATGTTTTCACAATTGATATCTGCAAATTCTGCGGTTGCCTGACCGGATACTTCTTCAATCTGCGGTTCTTCTTCCAAAAGGGATAACACACGCTCTCCACTTGCCAGTGTCTGCATCAGATTGTTTGACAGACTGGACAGAGCAACAACCGGTCCAAAAGAGCTCATCATCAGGATCGTACAGAGCAGTACTGCGTCAAATCCGATCTCCCCCTGCTGATGCAGCCATGTTGTAAGGAACAGCATTCCAAAAGAGAAAATCAGGATCAGGACATTTGTTCCTCCCCTTTGTGTTCCTTCCAGTTTCTTCATTTCTTTCTGTTTCGCATCCAGTTCCACACTTTTGCGTTCCATCTGCTCTTCCCGTTTTTCTCCGCATCCATACTGGATCGTCTCATCCAGACCGCGAAGACTGTTCAGAACGAAGCTGTTCAGATCCCCGAAACGGGTACGAAATTCCATTCCTTTTTCTGAACCTCGTCTGGAATTCCACATGGGCATCAGAACTCCAATTGCAAGATATCCCACAAGGGCGAACAGACCGATCAGCACATGATATCGGAGAAAGAAAATTTCCATGATCAGGGATGTCAGGAATGCGATTGCGATCGGCGAAATCGTATGCGCATAAAATACTTCCAGAAGCTCAATATCTGTTGTGATGATCGAGATCAGATTTCCTTTGTCTCTTCCGTCCAGTTTTGCAGGACAGAGCTTTCTCAAAACCGCAAATACTTTGTGACGGATCAGTGCCAGCAGCTTAAACGCAATATAATGGTTGCATGCCTGCTCTCCATAGTGCAGAATTCCGCGCAGTACCGCAATCACTGCAAGGCAGACAAACAATGTCGTCAGAGAAACTCCCTGCCATATTCCCATAATCTGCAGGATTCCAACTCCTGCCAGTACGGTGAGAAAGATCGCACAAAGATATCCTGTGACACCTAGCAGAATCGCTGCTGCCATAACGTGCATCAGGGGACGGATCAGTCCGATCAGTTTTCCCATAATCTGTATTCCACTTCTTCGCTTCATGCTCTTCCCTCCCTTACCTGACACAATTCCTGCTGTTTCTGATACATATTTGCATAGCTTCCTGCTTTTTTCATAAGTTCTCCATGTGTGCCGCTCTCTGTAATCTGACCGTTTTCCAACATATAAATCTGATCAGATGCCACCACATTTGCAAGCCGGTGAGAGATAAACAGAATCGTTTTCGTCTTTGCCAGCTCCCGGATCACTTCCATGATCTGATCCTCACTTTCCACATCAATATTGGACGCTGCCTCATCAAAAATATACATCGGCGTATCATGAAGAAGTGCTCTGGCGATGGCAAGACGCTGTCTCTGTCCTCCCGAAAAGTTACTTCCCTGCTCCTCCAGCATCGTATCCAATCCATTTTGTGCCTGCAAAAACTCATACAGATTTACCTGCCTGAGCGCTGCTTCCATCTGTTCTCTCGACACAGATGGATCCGCCATTTTCAGGTTTTCTTCTACCGTTCCCTTGAACAGATAACTGTTATGTCTCACCAAGGTGATCTTATCCATCAGACTGGACTCTTTAATCTCCTGAATCGGTACATTATTGATCTGGATCTGTCCCGAAAATGTACGATTCTTCCCTGTCAAAAGTGCCGCAATGGTACTTTTTCCACAACCGGACAGACCCACCAGAGAGACAAATTTTCCGGATGGTATGGTCAGCGAAATATCCCGTAATACCTTTCGCTCCGGCTCATAGGAAAATTCCACATGCTGCAGTGTGACGTCCATTTGTTCGCCCTCAATCTCGTGCTCTCCCCGTTTTGGCTCTTCCATATCCAGAATCTTAAAAATCTTGTCACTTGCCGACATTCCGTTCATGGCAATGTGGAAGAAAGAACCCAGCAAACGCAGTGGAATGAAAAATTCAGATGCAAGCAGAATAATCGTAAACGCCCCTGCGAGTGATACATTTCCTGCCAGATACTCTTTGACAGTCACAATCATTCCAATTGCTGCTCCGCCATATGCTACAATATCCATCACACTGACAGAATTAAGCTGCATAGTGAGCACTTTCATCGTGATCTTACGAAACCGCTCTGATTCGTCGTCCATTTCTTTGGCTTTTTGCTCATCTGCCTGATAAATCTTTAAGGTTGTGAGTCCTTGCAGGTTCTCTAAGAAACTGTCACCAAGTTCTGTATAGATTCCCCAGTATTTGCTCAGCAGTTTCTTTGCGAATTTCTGTACTGCCACGATCGACATCGGAATCAGCGGTACACATACAAGAAGCACAATACATGCCTTGATGCTGATCGGTGACAATACCGCAAACAATGTGATCGGTGCAAGCAGACTGTAGAACAGCTGCGGAAGATATCTCCCATAATAAATCTCCAGCTGCTCGACTCCTTCCGCAGACACCTGAACCACCTCGGAAGTAGATACCTTTTCTTTATAGGCCGCTCCCAAACGCAGCAGCTTCTCATAAATCTGCTTTCTTAAAACCGTCTTTACATCCGCACTTGCCCGATAAGAGGCATATGCAGCTCCTTTTTCGCACAGAAAACGCGCACAGATTGCCAGGATCACAATTCCTGCCGTTTGCAGCATCACCTGCTGATCCAATGTTTTTTCAAACAGCTGCTGGATCATATTTCCTGCCGCAAACACTGCTGCGATCTGAAACAGCAGTGCGATCCACTGCCAGAAAATATTAGCTCCGATATATTTTCCCGAGCCCTTCAACAGCTTGAGTAGTCTCGTCTTAATCATATGTTTCTTTCCTTCCCATTCTCTTTTTTTCTTTTGCAGAAGTGATCACGTGCCGGATTGCCATGATTGGATGATAAAATAACATTCTCGGTCCGGCAAACCGCATCACATTTCGAATTTCTTCTCTCATCTGCGGCTTGTAACAATGTACCCTGCAGTTACTGCAGAATGTCTTTGTCTCCATAAACGGACATTTATCCACACGCATTGCGGCATAGTCTCTGAGTTTTTCACACTCCTCGCACAGTCCATGATGTTTTTCCACAGTTTTATGTTTTTTCCGGCAATAAAGGTGGATCATCAGATCCACGATCTGCTTTTCTTTTTCCCGTTTGTTCTGCACTTGCTGACTCTTTTTTATATCTTTCATTTAAGCCGCCTCAATTCTGATCGTCTTGATTTTTGTAAAGAAATATACATATTTAAAAAGGATCAGCAGAAGAATAAAAATACGCCCCGGCAGATTGCTCATCATAAAAAATGCACACATCAGCATTGCGGATGCCGGAAGCAGAATACACAGCTTTGTCTTTAATGTCATGGCACGCTCCTTTACAAAGCTGTCCAGATGATTTTTGTAAAGCTTCGTCCCCATAAACCACTTGTGAAATCTTTCCGATCCTCTTGCAAAACAAAAAGATGCCACCAGCAAGAATGGAGTTGTCGGCAAAATCGGCAGGATCACTCCCACTGCTCCGATTCCAAGACATAAAAACGCTGCTGCCAGCCATAACATTTTCAATGGGTTTTTTCTCATACGCTCTCCTTTTTTCACTTCTACCAAAAGTTTTTATCATCTATTTTTCAATAGTCTCAACTAACAAAGTGATGCTACCATAATTGATAATTATTTTCAAGTAAATTTTTACAGGAAATCAGAAGAACTTTCTGTGAATTTGCTGTTCAAAAGAAAAATCCATGATATGATAAGGAACAAATGTAGAAAATAATTTGATTTGACAAGGTGATTTTATGGATAAATTTGAAAAACGATGGATTCGACGTGAATTTAATAAAACAAACGGTATGATTTTTCTTTACAAGATCTTATTTGGCCAACTCACTTTTTTGATCATGATGGCGATGTACCGGCTGTTTCCGGTTGACGAACATTTTAATGACGGAGCTGTCTGGTATCTGATCTCCGGCTTTCTCTGTCTCGGGATCTTTGTCATATGGCGCAGACCTTCCTTTTTCCGTACGCAGATTTTTCCGGTACATTCTCATATGAGCCCGGGAAAATTTCTCAGCTTTTTCGGGATTTTTATGATCGCACAGAACGCTTCTTCCGTTCTTTATGTACTTATGGAAATGGGAGCACAGCACTTCGGTTTTACATTTGCGCGTTCTCTGGAAGCTGCTACGGGAGGCTCTGTTACGATCTCTATGCTTCTCTACTCCGGATTTGCTGCTCCGCTGATCGAGGAATTCATTTTCCGCGGTGCTGTTTTAAAGACATTGGAGCCTTTCGGCAAGTGGTTCGCACTTTTGGCCTCCTCACTTGCCTTTGCTCTCATGCACGGAAATTTTGCACAGATTCCTTTTGCAATGGCTGCCGGACTGATCCTTGGATATATCGCTATGGAATACTCGATCTGGTACAGTCTCCTTTTGCATATTTCCAACAATCTGATCCTGGGAGATGTTCTGCCCCGTATTGCAGGCATAACGCCTGGCAACAGCGGAAATATCCTGTACAATGTGATCACCAATCTGCTCGTCATCCTTGGAATTGTGCTCCTGCTTCGAAAATACCGCTCCATTCCCCGCATCTGCAGCAGCGAGTCTCACAATACGGGGAAACTGTTATTTTTATATTTTACTTCCGTTTTTGGAATTTTATTTACACTGTCCTGTATCTGGAGCGGATTTGCCGGAATCAGTCCGCTGTAGTGTTTCTTTTTAATAACTCTACCACATACTGCTGAGCTTTTTCCCCGTATAAAAAGACATCGTACAGATTTCCGTTCTGACTTTCCCTCTCTTCTGCCCGGATGCCCAGCGCTTCTCCTTTTTCTGTCAGAAAGGTTCTGCTGTATCCGTTCCAGAACTTCTGCTCCAGATACCCTTCTGCCAGAAGTTCCTCAGTAATGGATTTGATCGTCAGACGCTTCATCGTCTTTTCATCCCGCAGTGCATTGATAGATGCCACGAATTCGCTGATTGTCGTCTCCGTGACAAAAGCGATCTGCTGTTCCATTTCCTCTGTCAGATGAAATGCCTCTTTTCTTCCTTTTTTTGCCCGCTCTGTCAGCGGAATCTCTGAAGCACCATAGTTCGTTTCCTCGGCTCCGTATGCCGCCTTATCTCCATTCGTAATATCACGAATGCAGTATAAAAACGCCTCCCCATACTGTTCCAGTTTTCTGGCGCCCATCCCGTTAGCTGTCAGCATTTCTTCTTTTGTGAGAGGGATTTTCACGCACATATCATGAAGCGTCTTATCAGATGCCACCATATACGGCGGAATGGATTTTTCTTTTGCCAGTTCGCTGCGCAGCTTTCGGAGTTCTTCAAACAGATGCTGCGCTTTTTCACTCAGGTCTCCCAGTCCTTTCACACCTCGCCTTGCAGATGTTTTCTGTACTTCCGCTTTTCTGTATGCGATCACAAACGGATCCGTCCCTTGAAGCAATTCTTCTGATGTATCTGTGAGCTTCAGTAATGCGTATTTATCTTTTGTCTGGCACAGATAGCCTCGCTCCAGCATCGCCTGAATGATCTCTTTGATGCGTTCCTGTCCGATTTTGCTTTGTTTTCCATAACAAAGATTGTCGTTCATCCGGTAATTTCGGATTTTTGCAGTATTTTCGCCGAGCAGCGTGCCTGCGATCATGTTCACCCCGAATCTCTGCCCGGACTCACGGACGCATTCAATCACATCTGCTGCCGCTTCTGTTGCATCCATCTCTTCCAGTTCCTCCAGACAGTTGGAGCAGTTTCCACAGAGCTCTTTTGCCTGTTCCCCAAAATAACCGAGAATATAATTTCGCAGGCATCCCGTAGTCGTACAGTAGGTTGTCATCTTCTGAAGCCGCTCCCGATCCTGCACCTGGATATTCTGCATCTCTTCCGCTGTGTATTCTCCATAGTTTTCCTTGCTTTCCAGCAGAAACTGATTGATAACGACGTCCTGAGGCGAATAGTAAATGATGCATTCTGACGGCTCCGAATCCCGTCCGGCTCTTCCCGCTTCCTGATAATAATTTTCCAGACTTTGGGGCATATTGTAATGCAGGACATACCGGACATTGGACTTATCAATCCCCATTCCAAACGCATTGGTTGCGATCATCACCTGGATCCGATCGTAAATAAAATCCTCCTGACTGCTCTTTCTTGCCTCATTGCCCATTCCCGCGTGATATCTGCCCACTGAAAATCCCGCACTTTCCAGAAACAGGTAAAGTTCATCCACATTCTTTCTTGTGGCACAGTAAATAATTCCGCTTTCATCCGAATGTTTTTCCAGATACTCCCGGATTCTTTCTTTTTTCTCTTTTGTTCTCTGCACCTCAAAATACAGATTTTCCCGGTCAAATCCTGTCACTGCCACATAAGGATTCTGCAGCTTCAGTACTTCCCGGATGTCTGTCTGTACACGCTTTGTTGCCGTGGCAGTAAAGGCTGTCACGATCGGACGGACAGGAAGCTGGCGGATAAATGAAACAATCCGCACATAACTCGGTCTGAAATCCTGTCCCCACTGAGAAATACAGTGTGCCTCGTCAATCGTCACCATAGAGATTTCGGCATGACAGGCAAAGTCGAGAAACCTTGGAGTCTCCAGACGCTCCGGCGCCACATAGACGATTTTGTATCGTCCCGCTTTTGCAAATTCCAAAGCCTTTGCAACCTGGTTTTCTGTCAGAGAGCTGTTGATATATGCGGCATGAATCCCGGCTTCATTCAACGCCTTCACCTGATCCATCATCAAAGAGATCAAAGGGGAGATCACGATCGTAATTCCCCGCATCATCAATGCCGGAACCTGATAGCATAATGATTTTCCGGCTCCGGTAGGCATAATGGCAAGCGCATCTCTTCCCGCCAAAATCTGATCGATGATCTCCTCCTGGCCCGGACGAAATGAATCGTATCCAAAATATGTTTTTAAAATCTGTAGTTTTTCCCCTTCCACTGTCAGACCTCCTCTCTTTCTAAATTCCAAGCGTCTTTCGCACTTGTTCTCTTCTCTGATAAAACTCCTGATAAAATGACCCGTCATCCTCTGCTTCGTATGGAGTCTGATAAAACAATCGCAGAATATACGTCGTAAGGATCTGGATATTCTCTTTTTCCAGCTCTCCTATTGACTCTTCGCAAGTCAGAAGAAATTGGTGCCAGTCTGAAATGTACTGCTCATAAGCTTTCAGGTTGGTAATTCCGAGCCATTTTTTCACTTTCACCTTTCCGCGGTTCTCTTTTTTGCATTCTTTTGTCAGAAGAAAATATCGAAATCCCTCTTCTTCATACAGCCTTCCCAGCGGAAACAGTCGGCAGATTCCCGACCGAAACGCATGAATCCCACATCTTTCGTTCTCATCCAGAAACGGACAGGCATCCGTCTTAGGATCCATTTTTAAATTTGGAAGGATCATACCATCTACTACATTTAACTCGATCTCCTGATTCAGAAGCCCGGCAAAATCCTTTCCGGTTGCCTGTTTCAAATGAAACAGATCGATGGGATCCAGAATAATAGATTTCCCCATTCCGCGACAACACGCCGAACACCCCTGACACTCATAACAATCTGCCTTTACCATATCATTTGAAGTATATAATTTTCCATCTGAAATCTCATTTAAATCTACATTACGCCTCATACAAGCTCCTTTATCATCTAAAATATTTCTAACCAGTTTATTTTAACACGCTTTTTATGGACTGGACAACAGCAACTATTTCTCCGTCATTTTTGCCAATTTTATATCCATTTCTCCACTTTTTTATTGCAATATGATACAATACAAAAACAAACAACCTAACAAAGGAGGGCACACTATATGAATCACCTGAATTCTATTTATCAGCGTCTGCAGTCTAATTATAGCGATTGTGATATCACATACGCTCCCGGGCTTTTGACTGTAAAGTGCAAAAACGGTGAAATCCGGGCAGACGGTTTTCGTACCTGCTTTCTCGAAGATGGAAAGACCGTACAGGAGCTTTTGGAAAAAAACGATGACAATCTCTATGAAGAAATGGAACGATTTATCCTTTATCTGCAGGAAGGCGGAGCAGATGCCGCACAATCGGATGAATTAAAAATGCTGAAAAACCCTGCTTATCACAATGCATTTACACGTTCCGGCAAAATTGCCGGTCGTATTTTATTGATCGCAGGCGGTGCAGAACTTCTGCTTTTGGCGTTTTGTTTCCGTCAGGATCAACTGCTTTTCTTTTTACTGCCATTGCTGATCTGGCCGATTTTTTCACTGGCTCTGATTGCCTTTGTGCGCAAAAAGATCCTCGCCCGGATCTGGATCTGTCCGAATTGTGGCTCCCGGCTTCCTTTGACCTGTTCTCCTTTTTCAGTTATCATTGAATACGTAGCTTCCTGCCCTGCTTGCGGAGCAAATCTGGAGACAGAGTCACTTCCATCGGAAATTCCGGAGACAGACGATGAGGATGGAAAAATATCCGATACAGCAGATCAGTCCATGACGTTCTCCCCGAATCCAGAAGGAGTGGTCAAACCACCTCGTAAATGGCCGGCACTCCTTTCCGGTATTGTGATCATTTTGTACAGTCTCCTGGGACTGTTTATGACACTGTTTTATATGGGGGATGCCCCTTCTGTCGGGATTGCACTGGGAATTGTGATGCATGTGAGCATTCTTCTGTCCGGTATCGCCTTGCTGGTTTGTCGTGCTCCAAAGCTGCCGGAACATTCCCGTCCTGTCATTTGTATCCAGGAGCGGCTTTTCGTTTCTGTTTTAGCGTTTATTGTCTGGCCACTGGCACTTTTTCTTTTGTTGATTGCTTTCGGATACTGCGTCCAGCCTCCTCTGGATGTTCCATTTGGTCTGATTATGTTTCTGATTGGACTGGGACTTCTCATCTGCGGGATCTGGATGCTGCTGGCCGGAAAAAACCGCAGATTGTACGTTTTTGAAAACGGAAGTCTGACTTATATGACAAGCTGGGGACGCAAACGTGAACTTCTTCCCGGACAGCGATTTTCCATCCGCTTCGGAGCCAATGACTCCATTCAGTTTTTAAATGCGGACAAAAAGAAAATTTTCGCGATCGAACGTAATATGCGCGGCGTAGACAAACTGGCGGACTGGGTCGAATCCAGAGAGATTCCGCTTGAGATAACAAAGTTAAAAGAACAACAGATTCAGCAGGAAGAAGGAATCGAACCTGTCATTCAATGGCGGGAAGAATATACAACCCGACTTCACAGCCACCTAAAAGAAATCCGACTTGGGAAACGGCTGGTACTGGCACTCTTCTGGGCCGGCAGTATCATTCCGCTTTTCTTTTTCATCGCAGGAGCCTTGAAGTTCAGCCAGACCATCTACCTGATGGCAGCTTCTCCCCTTCCATTTATTGTATATTATCTGGCGTTTGCGCCTGTCCTGACACTAAACGGAAAGCAAAAAGGCGCCACTGCAGAATGGCAGGCTCACCATATCCGCATTTCTCTCCCTCTGGTTTTGCTTCCTGCATTGTGGCTGATGTCAGTATTTCACTACGGTCTGGAGCAAGTACTGATTATGGAAGAAAAATGGTACACACTGGCATTCTGGTTTGGACTTGGCGCAATCTTTATCATCGCCTTTGTCCTTCGCACTCCAAAACGTCTGCGTGGAGAAGGGCTTTTCATGATCAGTCTGTCACTCCTGTTGGTGGCAGAACCGATGGTGTATGTCGGTAATTTTGCCCTGTGTGGAGAGGAAACCCACTATCCGGCAAAAGTACTGGAACGAAATATAGAACAAGACGATGACGATGATTCTCTGGAATATTTTTTGACTGTGCAGTTGGATGACGGAACAGCTTTTGAATTTCCTGTTACTGAAGAGTTGTATGAAATGGAAGAGTCCGGAACAGAATTTGTTGTATGTCAGAGAGAAAATCCATTGGGTGTGCGGATGCTGGATCTGCACTTGCCGCCTGAAAAATAGTCACAGATATTTTTATAAATGAACTGAGAAATCAAAATTACAATAAGTGAGGAGAAAAAATATGTTCAATATAATAGAATTGTTATTTCCTGTGATCTTCATACTAATCTTTATAATGATTATATTCACTTTGGCAAAGGGGATTTCTACTTGGCATAAAAACAATAATTCTCCCCGTTTAACTGTATCAGCAAGAATCGTTGCAAAACGCCAGAATACCACGTATCACAATCAGCCAAACGCTGGAGATACCTCAGGAGCTCATGGATATCATACAACATCCAGTACTACTTATTATGTCACTTTTCAAGTGGAAAGCGGTGACAGAATAGAGATGTCTGTATCCGGCTCAGAGTACGGAAAGCTTACAGAGGGCGATGAAGGAAAATTGACATTTCAAGGAACAAGATATTTACAATTCAATATGGAAAATTGAACAACAAATACATCATTGAACAGAGAATATTTCAATGATACAATTCTATCCATTAGAATAAATTATTAGGAGCAATACAGAAACTTATGGAAAAAAATACATTAGGTGAAATAATCCATCATTTACGCAAAAAAGCGGGACTAACACAAGAAGCATTGGCGGATGGTATTTGCTCCCCTGTTTCTATCTCAAGGATAGAAAACGGAAAACAAATGCCATCGGGAAAAGTTTTAGAACAACTCCTTGCACGCCTTGGCACAAGCACTTATCAGCTCTGCAATATTTATTATGAAAACGAGTGTCAGTCATCCTTACGCCAAACTTTAGATGAAATCAGTGAACAAGTATCCGCAGGTGAGTTTATTCAGGCAAAAAAGACATTACAGCAGCTTTCTACTGAAAAAATGGACATCGCTAATCTCCAGTACACCAAAATGATTCATGTGGCAATTCGTATGCATGATGGTGCTGCAGACGAGCAAATGGAAGATGAATTAACAAACGCACTCCATCTGACAAAACCCGATATCGACTTCAATGATTTTCGCAGGGAGTTGTTTTCCCCTACGGAGGCTAATATTCTTGTCATGCTAACGGCAGCAAAATATATGGCGGGTAAAAATTTAGAAGCTATTCGTATTGGTGAGGAAATCCTGTTTGCCTTGGAACGCAGCCATAGTCGTCTTTCTGACTATAAGGTCCTTCAGATCAATTTAGCGCATAATCTAAGCCAAATTCTGCAAGATGAGGGACGGTATCAAGAAGCGCTTCTCTATGCAAAAAAAGCAGAGAATCTCAGCATTTGTGGAACAGAACAGTTTCTCCTTCCGGAAATTGAATTTAGTATTGCACAAATTCTTAACAATATGAAAAAAAGGCAGGAAAGTCGTATGCGTATGGAAGCGCTGATTCCCTATATGCGCCTGATTGGAAAAAAAGAAATGGCAGATTTAGTTCAAGAATATTTAGAGAAAAACTTAACAAATGATGTAAATTAAAACTATACATGGCTCGATATGGAAATGCCGCATTCTTCCCTTTACAATTTACTTGTCGAAGGGAGATATCAAGATTATGAAAAAAATAAAATGGGAACACATCCTGCTGTTTTTCTTAGAATTACTAGTAAATATGGCAACTGTAGGTGTCGCAATTCTATTAAATGCCTTAATTGATGCTGCACAAATTTCCATTACCAGCCAAGACGCTCACCATTTACAAAAAGTGTTGTTTATTAGTATTCTCTATGCTGTATGTTTAGGTGTACTGGTCTTTTTGTCAAATCGATACAAAGCCTGCTATATCAGAAAACGTTTACTTGAGATGCGTACTGTATTAGCAGATGGTACTTTGCAATCAAGTATTGCTAACTATGAAGAAACGGGTAATGCGTCATATGTTACGGCATTCAACCAAAATTTTTCTATCATTGAGGAAAAAGTGTTGCAAAACCGTATTTCCATCTTAGACTCTGTCATTTGTATCGTGTTTGCTGTTCTCGTGCTTTTATACATGAATCCACTTATTGCTGTTATCTCCATTGCAGCCATGGCAATCCCAAGCTTATTGCCAAGTCTTTTTACCAAGGTACTTGGCACAGCACAGGAAACAGTCATGAAATCAACAACATCCTACAATGAAACAGTAGCTGATCTTCTAACTGGTTATGAAGTGATAAAAACTTACCATGCAGAGGATGAGATGTTTCATAAATTTTCTAAGACAGCAAAACGATTAGATAGCAACAAAGAACATTTTTCATCCTTGATGGCAAGTGTATATGGTTTAACTACACTTTCATCTGTCGCTGTCCAATTTTTTATCATGGGGTTGGCTGGATTTTTTGCAGTTAAGGGATATATCACCATTGGCAGTATTGTCGCAGTCACTCAGCTTACCGGACAAGTGATTTCTCCTGCCTTCGAGCTTTCTGCAAAGATTAGCGAACTAAAGTCTGCCAGACCTGTATTGGATACTTTGCATACTCTTTCTCATCCTGAAATCCATGAGAAAAAAACAGGACACAAACTCAAAAAACATATTTCACTACGAAATGTAAGTTTCAAGTACGATGACAGAACTATCTTAAAAAATGTATCTGCCACTTTTGAAAAAGGAAAGAAATACGCGATTCTCGGAAAAAGTGGAAGTGGGAAAAGCACACTGTTAAAACTCATTGCAGGATATTATCCAGAATTCGAAGGAAAGATTTGTACAGATGAAATCGCAGCTCTTCCAGACAGACTGGCTATGATTCATCAAAAAACTTTTTTATTCAATGATAGTGTTCGCAATAACCTTACTCTGTGGAAATCATACACAGAGCACGAAATCACAGAAGCTGTTAAGAAAGCAGGACTAAAGGTGTTTATTGAAAATTTGCCACAAGGACTCGATACAATAATCGAGGAAAACGGAAACAATTTCTCAGGAGGAGAATGTCAACGTCTTGCTATCGCCAGAGCTTTGTTAAGTGGAAAGGATATACTGCTAATGGACGAAGCAACATCGTCATTGGATGAACAAACCGCAAATGCTGTAGAAAACAGTATTTTATCATTGAAAAATATCACATGTATCAGCGTCACTCACAGACTCTCTCCGGAAACCATGCAAAAATATTCAGCAGTCCTGACAATGGACAAAGGAGAATTGCACGAATATGTTCTATGATATTATGCAAATAACTATTATTTCTATTGCTGCGCTTATTGCCATAATTTACTTAAGTATTTGCCAAAAACAACATGCGGAACTATATAATAAGGTATTTGAAGCAGGATTCACACATGACATTTCTGCAGAATCAGTAGAAAAGTATCGAAGAAATTACGTTTTAACAGAAATCATGTAAATTGTAACCTATTGCCTTACAGAATTGATGCAGATGTGCTATATTGAAGATGCAAAAAGAACAACCGCCCATAAGGGGTTGACCAATTAAAGAATGTACATAGAAAATGCCACCCAAACTCGCCAAAGTATCATATCATTCTGAGGGTGGTTTTTCTATGGCTTAAATCATCAGTGACATTAGTGCCAAATATGTATCCTGTAATGCTTTGTATTTACGAAGCAATTAGCATTCCTTATTATTTACATTGTTCTTCTAACTGTTTCTTAAGCTGCTCAAGTTCGCTTTCTTTTTGTTGCAAAAGAACTTCCTGAGATGCAAGCAACTCACTTTTTTGCTTAATAGTGTTTTGCTGTTCCTGAATAGTACTCTGTTGTTCATCGATCGTATCCTGCATTTGATCGATCATATACTGTACGGTATTCTTATCCAATATTTGTAATTCTTTTGAAAACAATCCCATAACTTTCTCCACATTCCTGCAAAGCTCATAAATCTCCCGGTACATAGGAATAAACTTCGGATATTGTTTGATTAGCTGGACGATCATTTCCGGATTATCCTCGCTGAGAAATGTGAGCCACGCATCTAAATCGTTTTTGATACCTTATCGGACAAAGTCCGCCCGCCGCAGGCATGTATTACGGGATGCCCGGATGGGTATACCTTTATTGTGACGGGTTTCCCGATAGATGTCAAGTGGGATGAAAACGAATTCCTGCAGAAGCTCCATATGAAGTCCTGTATCTGACTTTTGACAAAAATGGTGGACATAATCCTGCTTGTGCCGTTTCATCTCTCCGGAACTTTTTTCTATAAAAACAATGGTATACACGCTTTTTATATCCCGATAGCTGAATTTCTTTTTCCGTTCATTTTTGGCACGTTTGTATTGCCGTAGTAAAAGATCAGCCAAATAGCATGCGCTGCGTTGTCCGGGAAAGGAATATCCTATTTTTTGCACTTCAATGTTTGCAATGCTTCCATCTTCCAGTTGAACAACAATATCCATAATAAGCAAAGCATTTTCTTCTGCAATTCGGGAAGAATCGTTTGGAAGTACGTGTAAAATACGAATATGCCGTTGTAATATCAGTGACAGTAATTCTTCCAGACGTGAAGGTGCAGTATCCGGATTTAAAATTTCTTTGAAAAAAGAATCGTAAAGTATTTTGACACCCTGCATTCCTGTGCAAAATTGCAGAAATTCTTCTTGTTGGGATTCGTCCCACGAATCAAACAGAAATTTTAATTCAGGGGTAGTTTGAATTTTTTTACAAAGCTCCTCTCGGGTTTGAATCATTGGAAAATATTGTTTTAATCCATTGCTCATAAGCGGTTCCTCCTGATGGTTTGTGAATTAGATTGAAAATTTGATGATTTCATCTGGATTTGTTTTTTGAAAATAAAGAAGAGAACATGGAAATAAAAAGAAATATCCGTTCTCCTGAAATGTTATGAATAAAGTCTAACACGAGGAATATGAAGTGTCCAATAAAAATTTCATAAATAGAATAACACTTCCATTCCTCACTGCTATTTTGCAGATTTTTGTGCAAGATTCCCCATAAAAAATCGCCTTTTACTTTCCTCAAGCAAAAGACGATTTTTACGATTTTCTTTTATTTCACACTCTCTTTTGTAATCAGCTCCACTTCCACCGGGATGGTTTTTTCCACTGTTTCACCCTGCAAAATCTGAATCGCGGTCTCAACTGCTGTCTCTCCCATCAGATTCGGTTTCTGTGCCACAGTTGCTGCCATTTTTCCTGCTTTGACTGCTGCGACTGCATCGTCTGTCGCATCAAAACCAACCACCAGGATTTTCTTGTTTCCAACTGCTTCCACTGCTCCAAGTGCCATCTCATCGTTATGTGCAAATACACCCTGAATTGCGGAATTTGCCTGCAGCATATTTTCCATAACACTCATTCCCTCAGAACGATTGAAGTTCGCGGTCTGTTTGGAAACAACATTCAGCTTTTTATCTGCCACCAAATGGAATCCTTTTCCTCGCTCGATCGTTGCACTGGCTCCGGAAACGCCCTCCAGTTCTGCTACTTTTGCATTTTCTCCAAGAAGTGATACCATATATTCTGTTGCCATTTTCGCACCTTCCACATTGTCAGAAGCAATGGCACAGTCTACGTCTACTCCGTTTACACCGCGGTCTACTGAGATCACTTTAATTCCTCTTGAAACCGCATCCTTCACTGCCGGTGCAACTGCATCGGAATCCACCGGATTTACGATCAGGACACTGATATTTTTTGAAATCAGATCTTCGATATCGCTGGTCTGTTTTGCCGCGTCATCCCCGGCGTCTACCACGATCAGTTTTTCCCCTTCTGTTTTTGCCTTTTCTTTTGCACCTTCACTTAATGTGACAAAGAATGGGTTATTTAATGTAGAGACAGAAAATCCGATACTTCCATTTCCTGCCGCTTCTCCGGATACGTTTTCTGTTTCTCCGTCAATCGTAATCGCATTACAGCCGGTCACACCAAACACCATAACTGCCGCAGCCAGTACACTTACAAATCTCTTCATTCTCATACCGTATTCTCCTCTCTTATCGTCTTCTGTCAGACAATACCGCGATCAAAATTACAATTCCTTTTACCACATCCTGATAATAGGAAGATACACCCAGAATATTCAGTCCATTGTTCAGTACTGCAATGATCAGAACGCCGATAAACGTTCCCCAGATCTTTCCACGTCCGCCATTCATACTCGTTCCGCCAAGTGCTACGGCTGCGATCGCATCCAGCTCATAGCCCTCGCCCAGTGTCGGCTGTGCAGAACCAAGACGGGATAATAAAATCAACCCGGAAAGTGCAGCCATACATCCGGAAATCGCATAAGCTGCCAGTTTTGTGCAGTCAATATTGACTCCTGCCAGATTGGCTGCTTTTGCATTGCTTCCTGTCGCATAAATATGACGTCCGAAAGTTGTTTTCTGCAGTACGAATAAGAAGATCACAAAAATCAGTAAAAACAAGATGACCGGAATCGGAATGTGATAAAAGTTTCCTTTTCCTACCACTTTCAGTGTAAAGCTGTCTCCCAGGTTGGAGATCGGTTTTCCATCCATATAGATCATCGTCAGTCCACGGAACACGGTCATTGTAATCAACGTTGCAATAAAGGGCTGTAATCTGCCTTTTGTTACAAGAAATCCACTGATACATCCAAATCCGGTTCCGATCACCAGCGCCAGGATCATTGCCAGTCCCACCGGCATTCCGCCTGAAATAAATCCTGCACACAATGCCGTCGTCAGAGCAAGTACCGAACCTACAGACAGGTCAATCCCGCCTGTCAGAATGACACAAGTCATACCAAATGCGATGAGCCCGTTAATAGAAGACTGTCGAAGCAGTGATAAGAAGTTCCCCACTGTCCGGAATTCCGGACTGATCGCTCCGATCACAACAATTAACAATACAAGCGCGATCAGCGCTCCCAGATCTTGTATATAATTTGCCGCTTTTTTCTTATTCATTGAGATTTCCTCCTGTCGCCAGAATCATAATATTTTCCTGATTTGCCTCTTCTTTGCTTAAAAATCCTCTCACCAGACCTTCTCTTACTACCATTACCCGGTCAGACATTCCGAGCACTTCCGGCAGTTCGGAAGATACCATAATGATCGCCACTCCCTTTGCGGCAAGATCATTGATAATACTGTAGATTTCCTTTTTTGCCCCAATATCCACACCGCGGGTTGGTTCATCCAGAATCAGCACTTTCGGATTCGTGTACATCCATTTTGCAAATACAACCTTCTGCTGGTTTCCACCGCTTAAGTTATTACATTCATGCTGCGGTCCAAAACACCGGATATGTAACTCCTCGATCCCCTTTTTGACCAGCTCTTTTTCTTTCTCTCTCTGGATCACCCCGTGTCTGGAAATACGCTTCAGATTTGCGAGAGAAATATTTTTCATAATGCTCTCTTCCAGCATCAGCCCTTCTACTTTCCGGTCTTCTGTGATAAATCCGATTCCGTTTTTCATTGCCTGTTTCGGCGTTTTGTTCTCGATCTGTTTTCCATTCAGAAAAATCTCTCCCGTCACATGCGGCATATTTCCGAAGATTGCCTGCATAATCTCCGTTCTTCCGGCTCCCATCAGCCCGGATACTCCCAGCACTTCCCCTGCATGCACTTCAAAAGAAACCTTTTCAAATACGCCCGGACAGGTCAGATTTTTTACTTCCAGAACACGATTACCGATGCTTACGTTCCGCTGCGGATACCGCTCTCCAATCTCTCTTCCGATCATCATTTTGACTACATCATTCATGTCTGTCTCAGAAATCTTCTTTGTGTCGATATAAGTTCCATCCCTCAGGATCGTAATCCGGTCGCACAGTTCAAAAATCTCTTCCATCCGGTGCGAAATATAAACAATGGATACGCCTTTTTCCCGAAGCCCATTGGCCACTTCAAACAGTACCCTGGTCTCACTCTGCGTCAACGCTGCCGTCGGTTCATCCATAATGATGACTTTGGCATCTGCCATCAGCGCCTTTGCAATCTCAACCATCTGCTGCTGTCCTACGGAAAGCTCTTCCATCCGCTGTCCAGGATCGATCTCTACGCCAAGGCGTTTCAAGATTTTTTCTCCTTCCCGGCGCATTGCTTTTTTGTCACATACACCGCACTTCTTTTTGATTTCTTTGCCGAGAAACATATTTTCTTCTACTGTCAGATCAAATAACACGTTCAGTTCCTGATGGATAAATACAATCCCTGCTTTTTCTGCTTCTCTGGCATTTTTGTAGCAGACTTCCTGTCCGTCCACGATCACCTGCCCCGCATCTTTTGTATAAACACCGGTCAGAATCTTCATCAACGTCGATTTTCCCGCACCGTTTTCCCCCATCAGCGCATGAATTTCTCCCGTACTGAGCACAAATCCGGCATTCTTCAACACGGCATTGTCTCCAAAAGACTTGTTGATCCCTCTCATTTCAATTTCCATAAGCTGTTCTCCTCTCTTAGAAAATACAACCCGACTGTAAAATAATATTTGCATAAGGCGTTGTCTCTCCGGTTCGAATAACCGCCTTGCATGTTTTTGTCATTTTTTTCAGATCACTGTGCAAAACAAATTGTATCTCCGGTTTGAAACCCGTTTCATACTTTGCAAAAAATTGTTCGATCTGACGGAGTATCTCCGGATTCTGAAGTTTCATCTCCTCTGCCAGTATGATCTTCTCTACTTTCATATCTGCCCCGACTTCTTCCAACACATCCATAAAAGACGGCTGTCCGAATTTTACGGCCAGATCGATCCGTTCTGTCTCATCCGGGATCGGCAGTCCACAGTCTCCGATACAGATTGTGTCCGTATGTCCCATATAAGACAGCACTCTGGAAATATCACTGTTTAAAATCCCCTGTTGTTTCATGCTCTTCCTCCCAGCTTTTCCAATTCTTCTTCGACTTCCTGTGCCATCGGCATTCCGCTCTGTGCCCCGAATTTTTCTGTGGATAAGCTGGCTGCCACATTCGCATACCGAAGTGCTGTCTCCATATCCGCTCCTTTTGCTCTCTGCAGGGCAAATGCACCGTTTAACGTATCTCCTGCCCCGGTCGTATCTGCCACATTCGCTTTTCTTGCCGGTACACTCAAGATTTCTCCATTCTTCAAACAAGTAATCACACCTCTGGAGCCCTGTGTGATGATCAGTTTTTCCGGATACTCTCTTAACAAGTCCTCTGTAGAATACTCCTCTCCAAAAATCAGGACCGCTTCATGTTCATTTGGTGTTACATACGTCACTTTTTCGATCACTTCCAACGGAACGTTTGACGCCGGAGCCGGATTTAACACTACCGGAATCTGATTGTCATAACAGAAATCTACAACATAATACACCGTATCCAACGGAATCTCCTGCTGCAGCACAACCATATCAAAAGTCTTCAGCTCCTCTTTGATCCTGTCAATATAATCTCTGTCCACTTTCCCGTTTGCTCCCGGAACCACGATGATCGTATTGTCATTTTCTCCGACTGTGATCATAGCAATCCCGGTCGGAACTCCCTCTAAAACCTTGATATGTCCCGTCTCTACACCGACTTTCTTGAAATTCTCCAATAACCGGGTACCATTTGCGTCATCTCCAACACATCCGAACATCTCCACTTTTGCTCCGAGCTTTGCCATAGCAACCGCCTGATTCGCACCTTTCCCTCCCGGAATATAATGAAGGCTGTCTCCACGAAGTGTCTCCCCTTTTACCGGAATCCGCTCTGCGGTCACCGTCATATCCATGTTAATGCTTCCTACTACTGCCAGTTTCATTCTGCTTCTCCTTTCTTTTTCGTCGTCTGACGCCTGATCAGCTCAACATCAAATATATTTTCTTTCTGATACGAAATCTCTTCTCCATGATGGATGATCATCTGTACTGCCAGTTTTCCCATTTCTTCAATGGGCTGGGAAATGGTCGTCAGCTCCGGTGTCATTCTCCTGCTGAACTCAATATTGTCAAATCCGACCAGCTGTACATCTTCCGGGACTCTTCGCCCGTTCTGATGAAGCACCTTATAGACTGCCATTGCCGCCATGTCATTGCTCGCCAGGATTCCATCGGTATCCGGGTATCTGCGAATCAGTTCTTCTGCTGCCGCAAGTCCGGCATCGTAATCATAATCACAGTCGATCCAGACAGCTTTTCTTCCATACTTTCTGCACACATCCTCATATCCCTGATAACGCTGCTGCCCGCTGGAAAACTTCATCGGTCCCCGCAGGCACACAATATGCTGACAGCCGCATTCAATCAGATGCTCTGCCGCAAGTTTTCCGCCTTTGTAATGATCTGATTCGATAAATGCGATTTCCCGTCCCTCAGAAAGCTTTCTGTCCATCACGACAACCGGAAGTCCGCATTCTGCAATCTTCTTTCCGGTCCGATCGCTGTTGGTCATGATCACAATTCCATCTGCCTGCATCTGTACAAGCATCTGAATGTTCATCCGTTCTTTCTTCGGATTATTTGCTGAATTGCATAACAGCATCTTATATCCGTTTTGAAAGGCTTCCTCCTCCACTGCTTTGGCGATTTCACTGAAAAATGGATTTTCAATATTCGGAACGATCATTCCAATAATCTTTGATGATTTCTTAAACAATGCCCGCGCCAGTTCATTTGGCTTGAACCCCGTTTCTTGAATAGCATCAAGAACTCTTTGCTTCTTCTCCTCATCCACATTCGCTGTTCCATTCATCACTCTCGATACAGTAGCAGGTGAAACTCCTGCAATCTTTGCAACTTCTCTGATACTTGCCATCTTATGTCCTCTTTCTTTTGCTGCTGTGAAACTTTTTGAAACCCGTTTCATATCTTGATTTTATTATAGGCATAACTCCTGACATCTGTCAATCTCCTTTGTACACTTTGGTGGTATTGTATAGATATCTCTCTTTTCTTTTATTCCTATCGCCCAAAAACTCTGCCTTTTTTATGCATAATCCCTATTTTATTTTTCCGCTTCCATTATACTTGACTGTTTCAGTCCAATATTGTAAGATGAAACAAAACGTCAGGGAGGTCAGATATGTTATTTACCAAAGAATGTGATTATGCAATCCGCATCATGCGTGCATTATCTTCCGGAGAGTTAATCAGTGTCTCACGGATCTGCGAGATGGAGCATCTGCCCTCTGCCATGACTTACAAAATTACCAGAAAGCTGGAAAAGTCCGGATTTTTAAAAAGCTGTCGGGGTACCAACGGGGGATATGCGCTCAACTTAAAGCTTGCAGAGATTTCTCTCTATGATCTCTGCGCTGCCATAGATCCGGATATCCTTCTTTTAGAATGTATGAAAGAGGGTTATCATTGTTCTATGAACAGTCCGAAAAATCCATGTCTGGTACATCACGAATTCTGCCGGCTGCAGAATATGCTGGTACAGGAAATGAAACAAAAATCTCTTGCCGAATTATTTCGGTAAGTGTTTTTTTGCCTTAATCTTTACTATTTTAGTACAGTTTTATCAAAGGAGGATTTTACAAAATGAATCAATGTTATGGATGCAATACATGCAAAAGCGCAGACAAGCCTCTGGAAGGCTTTATCCGCTCGCTTCCGATGGAAACTTCCCATCACCGCGTGGAAGGACAGAGCACAAAATGTGGATTTGGACTGCAGGGGGTCTGTTGTCGTCTCTGCTCCAACGGTCCTTGCCGCATTACTCCAAATGCGCCGAGAGGAATCTGCGGTGCCGATGCCGATACGATCGTAACCCGCAATTTCTTAAGAGCAGTAGCTTCCGGAAGCGGATGCTATATCCATATCGTTGAGAATACTGCCCTCAATCTGAAGAAAACCGCCCAGATCAAAGGAGAATTAAAGGGTCTGAAATCGCTGGAGCATCTGGCGGAGATGTTTGGAATTACAGACGAAGATGTCTATGTAAAAGCAGAAAAAGTGGCAGATGCCGTACTTGCCGATCTGTACAAACCGGAATATGTTTCTGCAGAACTGATTGAGAAAATCGCATATGCACCACGTATTAAACGCTGGAAAGAACTGGGAATCATGCCGGGCGGTGCAAAAGCAGAGGTATTCAAAGGTGTTGTAAAATGTTCCACCAATCTGAACTCCGACCCTGTGGATATGCTTACCGACTGTCTGAAGCTTGGGATTTCCACCGGAGTGTACGGGCTGACCTTAACCAATCTGCTCAACGATGTTTTGCTCGGACAGCCGGAGCTTCGTCTGGCTCCGGTAGGACTGCGTGTTATCGATCCGGATTACATCAATATTATGATTACCGGACATCAGCACACGATTTTCGTAGATCTTCAGGAACGCCTGATTTCAGAAGAAGCAAAGAAAAAAGCGCAGGCTGTTGGTGCAAAGGGATTCAAGCTGGTAGGATGTACCTGCGTAGGACAGGACTTACAGCTCAGAGGCGCACACTATACCGAAATATTTGACGGTCATGCCGGAAACAACTATACAAGTGAAGCAATCCTGGCAACCGGAGCCATCGATGCAGTTCTTTCAGAATTTAACTGTACTCTTCCGGGAATCGAGCCAATCTGTGAAGAATTGAAGATCAAACAGGTCTGTCTGGATGATGTTGCAAAGAAAGCGAATGCGGAACTGATGCCGTTTGAATTTGAAAACCGCGAAGAACAAAGCAGCATTATTATTGATAAAATCATCGAAGCCTACAAGGAACGACGGGGAAGTGTTCCGTTACATCTCATGGAAGAACATGGAAATGACCATACATTAACGGGTGTCAGTGAAGGTTCTTTAAAATCCTTCCTGGGCGGAAAGTGGACACCGCTGATCGAACTGCTGGCATCCGGAGAGATCAAAGGTCTTGCCGGTGTGGTGGGATGCTCCAACCTGACTGCAGGCGGACATGATGTCTTAAGCGTGGAACTGACAAAAGAACTGATTTCTCGAGACATCCTCGTCCTCACTGCCGGATGTTCTTCAGGCGGAATCGAAAACTGCGGACTCATGACTCCGGAAGCTGCCAAATATGCCGGTCCAAAGCTGCGCGCTGTCTGTGAAAAACTGAACATTCCGCCGGTTTTGAATTTTGGTCCTTGTCTTGCGATCGGCCGTCTGGAAATCGTTGCAACAGAAATCGCCGCAGAGCTTGGCGTAGATCTTCCACAGCTTCCACTGGTACTTTCTGCCGCACAGTGGCTGGAAGAGCAGGCACTGGCTGACGGATGCTTCGGACTTGCACTGGGACTTCCGCTGCACCTTGGACTTCCTCCGTTCGTAACAGGAAGCAAAACTGCAGTCAAAGTACTCACAGAAGATATGAAAGAACTGACCGGAGGACAGGTCATCATCAACGGAGATGCGAAAGAATCTGCTGATATCCTGGAGCAGATTATTCTGGAAAAACGCCAGGGCTTACATATATAGGAGGTGCCGCTATGAGACGAATTATGATCGATGCCTCAAAGTGCGATGGATGCAAAAACTGCACCATCGCCTGTATGCAGGCGCACCGGGAAACACCGGGAACTGTTTATGATCTGGATCTGACGGACATCCGCAATGAATCCAGAAACCACATCGAAAAGCTGCCGGACGGAACCTATCGCCCTATTTTTTGCAGACACTGCGATCAGCCGGAATGCGTGATGTCCTGTATGAGCGGTGCTCTGACAAAGGATCCGAAAACGGGACTCGTATCTTATGATGAAACAAAATGTGGCTCCTGCTTTATGTGCGTTATGAATTGCCCGTTCGGCGTCCTCAAAGCAGATACTGCCACCCGTACCAAAGTCGTAAAGTGCGACTTCTGCCTGCAGGACGGTGCAGAACCCAACTGCGTAAAAGCCTGTCCAAAACAGGCAATCTATGTTGAGGAGGTGTCATTATGATGCATGTTATTATCGGAGTGGGGGCTGCCGGGATCACCGCAGCAAAAACCATTCGCAGCCAGCAGCCGGATGCCTCTATTACCATGATTTCCACAGATGAGCATGTACACTCCCGCTGCATGCTTCACCGTTATTTGAGCCATGAACGTCAGGAAGATACCTTGTCCTTTGTAGAACCTGACTTTTTTGAAACCAATAAAATCGAATGGATCAAGGGTGTTTCTGTCAAAACAGTGGATGTAGAAAATCAAGCTGTTCTTCTTGATAACGGGACTTCCTGCCACTATGACAAGCTTCTGATCACAACCGGCGCCAATAGCTTTATTCCTCCTGTGGGACAGTTCCGTGAAGCAAACAATGTATTCGGGCTGCGGCATCTTTCGGATGCTCAGGCGATCCGCCCGCTGGCCGATCAGGCAGAACAGATTCTGATCGTTGGTTCCGGTCTGGTTGGAATGGACGCTGCCTATGCATTTCTCGAGCAGGGTAAAGAGGTTACTGTTGTGGAAATGGCAGATCGTATTCTTCCGATCCAGTTAAATGAAACTGCCGGAACTGCCTATCGGAAATTATTTGAAGAACACGGATGCCGTTTTCTGCTTGGAAAAAAGGCTTCTGAAACGCATATGAACAGCAATGGTTCAATCGACTATGTCCTTCTGGATGATGGCACCCGGGTAGACTGTAATCTGGTCATTGTTGCTGCCGGTGTTCGTCCCGCAGTTGAATGCGTACTGGATACTCCGATCGAAGTAAATCGTTTTATTAAAGTATCTGACACCATGGAAACCAGCTGTAAAGATATTTACGCTGCCGGAGATGTAACCGGATTATCTGGAATCTGGCCAAATGCCATGAAACAGGGACAGGTCGCTGCCCTGAATATGTGCGGAATTAAAACACTTTACGAAGACCGATATGCTATGAAAAATACGATGAACTTCTATGGGCTGATTACACTTTCTCTTGGAAGAGGAACAGAAGAAGAGGGAGATGTTGTTCTCGAACAGGAAGATTCTCACAATTATAAACGTGCAATTTTACGGAACGGAAAATTAGACAGTATCTTATTACAGGGAAATATTGATTATTCCGGAATCTATCAGTATCTGATCAAAAATGAGATTGATCTTTCCGGTATGGAAAAAGATGTCTTCCACCTGTCGTTCGCTGATTTTTACGGAGTGAAAGAAAACGGCGGATATTGTTATCAGAATCAGACATAAAGTAAAAAGCATTCCTGCATGGATCATTGCTCCTTGGCATATGATTCCCGGCAGGAATGCTTTTTGTTTTATTATCTCGCAGATTCGCCAACTGCAACTGCTCCGCTCAATCCCTCTTCACTCTTTCCCTGGTCATAAACTTCCCTGTCTAAAAGCTGCTCGGATTTTGCCACAAGAACTGCTGCTGTTGCCGCACCTGTCACATTTGCTGCCGTACGCATCATATCAACAACACTTGAGATCGGAACCAGAAGTACAATGATCTCTACCGGAAGTCCTGCTGCAGTAAACAGTGCTGTGGTTGTTACTGTGGAGGTTCCCGGAACTCCTACTGTTCCGATGGAAACGATCAGTGTAAGTACAATCAAAAATGCATACTGACCAATGGAGTACGGAATATCAAATATATTGATGGCAAGTACAGCCAAAAGCGTCGGCCAGATTCCCGCACATGCCGGCATTCCCAGGTTTGCCCCGAGGGCTGCGACAAATGATGCAATATCTTCATTGACTCCCAGCCTGGATACCAGTTGTTTTACGCTGACCGGAATAGTTCCCACGCTGGACTGGGACGTAAATGCCACCACCTGTGCCGGCCAGAATCCGCGAAAAAACCGGATCGGACTTAATCCGCCTGCAAACCGGATCAGTGCTCCGTCTATCAGGAACATCTGGATCGCACAGAGTACGTATGACAGTACAAGAACTCCCAAAAGCGGTATCAGTTCTTTCGCACCATATGTACTTACCGCATTTGCGATCAGAGAAAGTACTGCAAACGGTGTCAGATCTACTACAAATTCCACTACTACGAACATCAGCTTATTCGCTGAATCAATGAAATTTTTGAATGGCACTGCCGCCTCTTTCTCCCGTTCCTGTAAGTAAACAAGCGCAACGCCTACCATGATCGTAAAGACGATAAACGGGACAATCTCACCGTTTGCTGCATGTGAAACAACGTTTTTCGGAAATAGTCCCACGATCGTATCAAGAAATGAAGGAATTTCTCTTGCCTCATAATCTGTAGGCAGTGTAAAATTGATTGACTGTCCTACTTTCAGACTTCCCGCAATGATCAATGTCAGTAACGATGCTGTGAATGTATTTGCGACCAGCCAGAAAATACTTTTAAGCCCGATCGTCTTTAATTTGCTGATATTGTCCAGTGACGAAATACTGGAGATAATACTTACAAACAGCAAAGGAATAACCAGCGCCGAAATCAGGTTTGTATAGATTCTTCCGAAAACCGCTGTCAGCTCCACATGGCCCTTAAATATGATTCCGATCACGATACCGAATACAAGGGCCAGTATTGTCAGTATTCCGAAATCCACATTCTTTTTTCTTCCCAGATAGGACAGCAGTACAAACAGAACTACTGTAATCGCCACTGCCGCTATCGCTAAAACATCAACATCCATTATTTTACTCCTTTAAATGCCGCATCAAGATCTTCGATCAAATCTTCTACTTTTTCAATTCCGATCGAAAGCCGGATCGTGTTTGGTTTGATTCCCTGATCTAACAATTCTTCCTCCGTACACTGGCTGTGAGTGGTGGTTGCCGGATGAATCACCAGAGATTTCACGTCTGCTACATTTGCCAGCAGGGAAAAGATAGACAGCTGATCGATAAATGCCTGGGCCGTCTGCGCATCTCCCTTAATCTCAAAAGTAAAGATAGAGCCGCCTCCGTTCGGGAGATATCTCTTATATAATTCATGGGTTGACTCCGTTTCCAGTGAAGGATGGTGTACAGCCTCTACCTGCGGATGATTCGCAAGATACTCCACGATCTTCAGCGCATTGCTCACATGCCGCTCAACACGCAGAGATAATGTCTCCAGCCCCTGCAGGAAGATAAAGGAATGGAACGGAGAAAGTGTTGCACCCGTATCACGCAGGATCACTGCACGGATATAGGTTACAAATGCCGCACTGCCTGCTGCATCTGAGAACGATACACCATGATAACTCGGGTTGGCTTCTGAAATCCACGGATATTTGCCGGATGCCTTCCAGTCAAACTTTCCACTGTCAACGATCACGCCTCCAATCGCTGTTCCATGACCGCCGATAAATTTCGTTGCGGAGTGAATCACCAAATCTGCACCATATTCGATCGGCCGGATCAGATACGGTGTTGCAAATGTAGAATCTACTACCAACGGAATATTGTGTCTGTGCGCGATCTCTGCCACCTTCTCCAGATCGATCAGATTTGAATTCGGATTTCCAAGTGTCTCTACAAATATCGCTTTTGTATTTTCCTGAATGGCTGCCTCAAAAGATCCTTCTTTCTCAGGGTCCACAAACGTTGTTGTCACATCGTTTGTGAGCGGAAGAGTATGCGCCAGAAGATTGTATGTGCCGCCGTAGATGGTCTTGGATGCCACAATATGCTCTCCCGCCTTTGCAAGTGCCTGAAATGCATAGGCAATTGCTGCCGCACCGGATGCTACAGCCAGCGCTGCCACACCGCCTTCTAATGCTGCAATACGCTGTTCGAAAATATCCTGTGTCGGATTTGTCAGTCTTCCATATATATTTCCTGCATCACGGAGTCCGAAGCGGTCTGCCGCATGCTGTGAGTCGTGAAATACATAAGAGGTTGTTGCATAGATCGGGACTGCTCTTGCATCTGTAACCGGATCTGCCTGTTCCTGTCCAATGTGTAATTGTTTTGTCTCAAATCCCCAGTTTTTAGAATCTCTGATATCTGCCATTTCTATTTCCTCCTTCTTTGGAATCTGTTTCTTTCTTAATTCCTTGTAGTCATATTAACATAGTAGGATTTATTTGTCCAATATAGATTGAGAATATCCTGTTATAGATTTATTTTATAGCAGACTCATTGTTTTGTATGGCTGCTTTAACCGTATCCAGAAACATTTCATGTATTCTGTTGTCCTGATCTAATTCCGGATGAAATGCCAGCCCAAACTGTGTCCCGTATTTTACCGCCACGATCCGATCATCTACTGCCGCAAGAACTTCTACTCCTTTTCCAACTTTTTCAATATATGGAGCTCTTATAAATGTCATCGGTATTTTCCCGATTCCCTTCATTTCCTGTACTGTACGGAAACTTCCAAGCTGTCTGCCATAACCGTTTCTTTTCACCGCTGCCGGCAATGTTGCAAAATAAATATTCCGGTCATTTGTCAAATTTTCCGCCAGAAGGATCAGGCCGGCACAAGTTGCCAGCACCGGCAGTCCTTCTTCGATTTTCTGCTTCAATATCTGATACATGTCCAGCTCTTTCAGAAGTTTTCCCTGCACAGTACTCTCACCTCCGGGAAGGATCAATCCATCAAACGGTTTCATCAGGTCCTCTTTTTTGCGGAGTTCCATACATTCTATTCCCAGGTCTTCTATTTTCTTCCGATGTTCCGCAAATGCTCCCTGTACTGCAAGTACTGCGATCTTCATTCTATCTGCCCCTTTCCGCCATCAAAAGTTCTATCTCCTGTTCATTAATTCCTACCATTGCCTCTCCCAGATCCTCAGAAAGCTCTGCCAGCATCCTGTAGTCTTCAAAGTTTGTTACCGCTTTTACAATTGCTTCTGCCCGCTTTCTCGGATCTCCTGACTTAAAAATACCAGATCCCACAAATACGCCTTCTGCACCAAGCTGCATCATCAGCGCCGCATCCGCCGGAGTTGCGATGCCTCCCGCCGCGAAGTTTACAACAGGAATACGTCCGTTATGATGTACATATTCAACCAATTCATACGGCACATTTAGGGCCTTTGCTTCCTCAAACAACTCATCCTCCCTCATGGAGACCAGTTTTGCAATTTCCCGCTTCATCATTCTCATATGTCTGACTGCCTGTATCACATCTCCTGTTCCCGGCTCTCCCTTTGTACGGATCATAGAAGCTCCTTCATTGATCCTTCTAAGCGCTTCTCCCAAATCTCTTGCACCACATACAAATGGTACCTGGAATTTGCGTTTATTAATATGATAAACATCATCTGCCGGAGAAAGTACTTCACTCTCATCGATATAATCAATTTCGATTGCCTCTAATATCTGTGCTTCAACAAAATGTCCGATCCTGCATTTTGCCATAACTGGAATGGATACTGCTTCCTGAATTTCCTTGATCATCTTCGGATCACTCATTCTGGATACTCCGCCCGCTGCACGGATATCAGCCGGAATCCTTTCCAGCGCCATCACTGCACATGCTCCCGCCTCCTCTGCAATCCTTGCCTGTTCCGGTGTTGTCACATCCATGATCACTCCGCCTTTTAACATCTGTGCTAACTGCTTGTTGAGCTCATATCTTTCTGCACTCATTTGCTGTACCTCCTCTTAATTGCTATCATTTTTATATGAATACTACATTAAGATTGGCTTTTCTTAAATATCCAGTTTTAACGCTTTTAACCATGCCAGTTTTAAAAACCCAAAAATCTCCCTCTATTATTTCCAGTATTTTTCCACTTCCCGCTCAGCCTCTTGAAAAGAAAGCTGAAACTTTTCCTGCATCTTTGCACATACGTTCTCTTTTTCCATTCCCATTTCCTGTAATAATTCTACAGTGGCCTGTCTTCTTCCTTCTTTCAATCCTTCTTTCAATCCTTCTTTCAGTCCGGTCTCTTTATAAATCGTAGAAAAATACTGATGATCCCGGATCATACGCTCTCTTTCTTCGTATTCCAGACGTTTTTCCTCATCTGCGCTGATTCGATTCAAATCCTCATAGGCTTTCTTAATATATTCGTTTTTTTCTGCTGCCATTTCAAACTCCTCCTTAGTCTCTGCATTGATGAACTGAAGCCATTTCAGCAGCTCTGTCTCGGGATAATCATGTTTTGCCAGCTTCGGAAGCTCCAGTGTATGAATCTCAACTTTATCACTGTACAGCTTTCTCCCCTCATCTGACCAGAAGTGAAAGCAGGAATAATATTCCTCATCATCAAACATGGTAAAATTTAAAATCCCGATATGAATGCATTTCTCTAATTTTTGATAATTCTCTCCCGGTTTCAGCTGATCTGTAAACATCTTCCCTAAATAGAACAAGGTGCGCTCTGCCCAGTATTCACTGAATGTCACTTGAATTTCGATGTCGATCTGTTCCCTGCTATTCAACAGAACCCGTACATCCAGAATCCCCAGCTTCTCATCTTTATCCTTCTGACGCAGATGAGATGGTAAAATCCTGCTCTCAATAACATCTTCCACATTGATTCCAAGTACCGCTGCCAAAAATGCGTTGCGTACCTCTTCATCTTCCATCAGCTCTTTAAAGCAGAAATCCACCTTTGGCTTCATTAAAAATTGTGTTGTTTTTTCTTTTTTCATACATGCTCCTCCTTGGTTCTGATGAAATCCAGAATATTTTGATGAGCATGTAACTGTATTTTGACTTTATTATAACTTTTGATACGATATTTCACAATTGCAAATACAGACAAACTCCCTTTATTCTCTTATCCATCTTTTCTACATTTTGATTTGGGAATTATATTGAATGGCACCTTCTGCCATATTGGAAATTTGAAAGGGATTCCTTTCAAGATTGATTTTATTATACTTGAAATTTTGTATGGATACAATGAAATTTCCGTAAATATATTATAAAAAAACAAGGAAGCTGTGCCTTTTGCGCAAACTTCCTTGTTTCTTTTCTCTATAAATTCCAGCGTTTTCCCTGAGATACTCTCAATCGGTTCATGGCTCTTGCCAGAGATGCCTGGGAATGGTAATACTCCTGAATGCTCTGTTTCTGGCGGATTCTCTCTTCTGCACGCTCTTTCTGCTCCTGTGCATGACGGATGTCGATTTCTTCCGGTTTCTCCGCGGTATCTACCAACAGTGTCACACGGTTGTTGACTACCTCTGCAAATCCCCGGCCAAACGCAACTTCCATCCAGTTTCCTTCCTCGATTTCCATACGTCCCATTCCGATCGTCACTGCGATCACCATATTTTCATGGTTTGGCAGGATTCCTTTTTCTCCATCCGGCGCCGGAATCACAAGCTTTCTGCAGCGTCCTTCGTAAAAAACCCTGTCACTTGCGATGATTTTCAAACCAAATGTATCCATATGCCACGCTCCTATTCTGCAGCTTCCTCAGCTTTTGCCTTTGCAATGACATCGTCAATCGTTCCTACATTGAAAAATGCAGATTCCGGATAGGCATCCATCTCTCCGTCAATGATCATCTTAAATCCACGGATTGTCTCTTTTAACGGAACATATTTTCCAGGGATTCCTGTAAATGTCTCTGCTACAAAGAATGGCTGAGACAAAAATCTCTGGATTTTTCTCGCACGCATAACAGTTGCCTTATCTTCATCTGACAACTCTTCCATACCAAGAATTGCAATAATATCCTGCAGTTCTTTGTATTTCTGAAGAATTGCGATGACTTTATTTGCCACTTCGTAATGCTCTTCTCCGACTACATCTGCTTCCAGGATACGGGAGCTGGATTCCAGTGGATCTACCGCCGGATAGATACCCTGCTCTACAATCTTTCTGGAAAGCACGGTCGTTGCATCCAGATGCGCAAATGTTGTCGCCGGAGCCGGGTCAGTCAAATCGTCCGCCGGCACATAAACTGCCTGTACGGAAGTGACAGATCCGTTCTTTGTAGAAGCGATACGTTCCTGTAATTCACCCATCTCCGTTGCCAGTGTCGGCTGATATCCTACTGCAGACGGCATACGCCCAAGCAGTGCGGAAACCTCAGATCCGGCCTGTGTAAAACGGAAAATATTATCGATGAAAAGAAGCACGTTCTGATGCTGTTCATCACGGAAATATTCTGCCATTGTCAAACCAGTCTCAGCCACACGCATACGCGCTCCAGGCGGCTCATTCATCTGACCGAATACCAAAGCGGTCTTCTCCAGTACTCCGGATTCTTTCATTTCAGACCAGAGGTCATTTCCTTCACGGGAACGCTCTCCAACTCCGGTAAAGATGGAGTATCCGCCATGCTCTGTCGCAATGTTTCGGATCAGCTCCTGGATCAGCACGGTCTTACCGACTCCGGCACCACCGAACAATCCGATCTTACCACCCTTTGCATATGGTGCAAGGAGGTCGATGACCTTGATTCCTGTCTCCAGGATCTCTACTACAGGACTCTGATCTTCAAATGTAGGCGGTTCTCTGTGGATTACCCATTTTTCTGCATCCTCGATCTGTTCTCCATTATCAATTGTTTCACCTAATACATTAAACAGTCTGCCCAGTGTCTTCTCACCGACAGGAACTTTGATTCCTGCTCCGGTGGCTGTTACTTCCATATCTTTATGCAGTCCTTCACTGGCAGCAAGCATCAGGCAGCGCACCTCATTGTTTCCAAGGTGCTGTGCAACCTCCATGATGCATTTCTTTCCGTTATTTTCAACTTCCAGAGCATCCTTGATATAAGGAAGATTGCCGTCTTCAAATACTACGTCAACGACAGGTCCCATAACCTGTACAATTCGTCCTTTATTCATATGCTATTCTCACTTCCTTTTCTGCTTCTGCGCCTTCGCACCGCTGCAAACTTCCGTAATTTCCTGGGTAATTGCAGCCTGTCTGGCTCTGTTATATACGATTGACAACTCCCGGATCAGGCTTTCAGCGCTGTCTGTAGCAGCCTTCATCGCCATCATACGGGCATTGTGTTCACTGGCATATGCCTCTACCAGACATCCGTAGACCATACCAATGACATAGTTCGGAACAATACTGTCCATCACACTGTCTGCGGAAGGATACAGTTCAATTGCTTCCCGATACATATTCAGAGGCATTTTCATACTTCCGAAGTCTTTGGCCTCCAACGGAAGCAGTTTCAATTTTTCCGCATCTGTCTGTACCGAATTCTCCATGCGGGTGTATACAACATACACTTCATCCAGCTCCCCTGCCAGAAACTGATCGATCACCGACCAGCCAATATCTCTGGCACGGTGCATCGTCGGTTTCTGAACGGTATACTGGAAATTTGTGTCAATCTCTACATTATGTTTTGCAAAATAATGCCGTCCCAGCTCACCTACAACAAAGAGCTTGTGAATCCCCGGCTGTGCAAGGATCTCTTCTTCCAGCTTGATAATATTATGATTATAAGCTCCGGCAAGTCCCTTGTCTGCCGTAATTACGATCGAACCGATCCTTTTCTGCTCTGCCGGGATATCCTGGCGGGCATCAAAATAAGAATGCCGGATCTCTGGCACATGGCGCAGGATACGGGAAATCTCACCCTGAAGTCCATAAAAATACGGCTCTGTATCCGCCAGTTTTTTTCTGGCCTGCGTCATTTTTGAAGAGGAAATCATATACATCGCATTTGTGATCTTCATCGTATCTTTTACGCTGTTGATGCGGCTCTGTATTTCTCTGATATTTGCCATATTAACACCTGCTCTTCTTGAATTCCTTTGCGGTCTCCACGATCTTTTCGATCAGTTCTTCTGTCAGTACCTTTTTCTCTTCGATTTCCTGTCCGATTTCCGGATAATCTGAATCGAAATGACGAAGCAGGTCTGCCTGGAACTGTTTGATTTTTGCTTTTTCTATTCCAAGCATCACTTTATGTGTCGCCGCACACAGTGTGATGACCTTTTCATGCAGACTGAGCGGATGATAAAGCGGCTGCTTCAACAATTCCATCAAACCACTTCCATACTCCAGCTGTTCTTTTGTCGCAGCATCCAGATCGGAACTAAACTGCGTGAACACTTCCATCTCGCGGTACTGTGCCAGATCAATACGAATACTTCCGGATGCTTTTTTCATCGCTTTTGTCTGTGCGGCACCACCAACACGAGATACGGAAAGACCTACGTTTACGGCCGGTCTCATACCTGCTGCAAACAGATCGCTCTCCAGGAAGATCTGTCCGTCTGTAATGGAAATTACATTAGTCGGAATATATGCGGATACATCTCCTGCCTGCGTCTCAATGATTGGCAGTGCTGTAATAGAACCGCCTCCCAATTCATCACTCAGACGGCTGGAACGCTCCAACAGTCTGGAATGCAGATAGAATACATCTCCCGGATATGCCTCACGTCCCGGTGAACGACCGAGCAGCAGAGACAATGCACGATAGGCAACCGCATGTTTTGACAGATCATCATAGACGATCAGGACATCTTTTCCCTGATACATAAAATGCTCTGCCATTGCTGTTCCGGCATATGGTGCGATATACTGAAGCGGCGCACAGTCACTTGCTGTAGAAGATACCACAATCGTATAATCCAGTGCATCATTATTCTTCAATGTATTTACAACTTTTGCAACAGTAGAAGCCTTCTGTCCGATCGCCACATAAATACAGATTACATCTTTTCCCTTCTGATTCAGGATTGTATCCATCGCAATGGATGTTTTTCCTGTCTGACGGTCTCCGATGATCAGCTCTCTTTGCCCACGTCCGATCGGGAACATGGCATCGATGGAAAGGATTCCTGTTTCCATCGGTACGCTAACTGATTTTCTGTCAATAATTCCCGGCGCCTCCTGCTCGATCGGACGGTAATCATCTGCTTCGATCTCGCCTTTTCCATCAATCGGAGCTCCCAGTGCATTGACAACTCTTCCTACATATTTATTTCCAACCGGTACACCGGCCTTTTTTCCTGTACGAGTTACTTTTGTCCCTTCTTTGATATCTGTGTCCCGTCCAAAAAGAATGACTCCGATTTCATTTTTCTGAATATCCTGTACCATTCCTTTCAAACCCGTATCGAAGGTAACAATCTCTCCATACATTGCGTGATCAATCCCATAAATAGTCGCAATTCCGTCACCTACAGCAACGACTGTTCCCACTTCGCTGTCTTTGCTCACACTGTCAAAATTTTCTATCTCTTCTTTTAAAATAGAAATAATTTCATCTGAATTGATTGAACTCACCTTGTTCACCTCCAGGTTAATTTTTGTCCTAGTCTGTCCAGACGTCCTTTCAGACTCCAGTCATATTCATCGCTTCCTGTGCGCAGAACAAATCCGCCAAGCAGCGTACTGTCTGTCTGAATCTCAATCCTGGCCTTGCTCGCTTCATATTTTTTACAAAGGAACGCTTCCATATTTTTGAGCTGCTCGTCACTGGGCAGCTCTACACATGTCAATACGGCACTTAAGATCCGATCCTGCTCGTCACAATATCTGTCATATGCAGCAAATATCTCCGGAATCAGATCCATTCTCTCATATTTACATGCCACTTTCAGGAAATTTCTCATTTCCTGCGGAAATACCTTGTCGATCACACGTTCTTTCTTCTGTGCCGGAATTGTCGGATTCACAAACACATCATGAAGCTGCGGTACCTCCTCAAATATCTCTCTTGCTTTCTGTATGGCTTCCTTCGGAACATTCAGCTCATACAACACCTGTGCATACCGCATTGCTGCAGATGAACAGTACATCTGACTAGTTGTTGTCTGTGTCTTCATGAGCTTCACCTACTTCTTCCAGAAACTTATCATATATTTCCTGATTATTGCCTGTCTGTTCTGCCACGATCTTCGCTGCAGCTGTCATTGCAAGTCCTGCGATTTCAGACTGGAGTGCACTCATTGTCTGCTCTCGTTCTACACGGATATCCGCCTTGGCAGACTCGATGATACTGCCTGCCCTGGCATCCGCCTCCTCTACAATACGTTCATACTCTGATTTGGCGTCCTTACGTGCTTTCTCTACGATCCGCACAGATTCTTCTTTTGCCCCGCCAAGTGCCTGCGCATATTCTTCCTTCATCTTCATCGCATCTTCCTGTGCATTCTGGGCATTTTTCAATCCGTCTTCGATCAGCTGACGGCGCTTTTCCATAATGTCGGTCACAGGCTTGATCAAAAACTTCTTTAATAAGAAAGCCAGGACGATCAGGTTAATCATGGTATATAGAAAGTTCATATCAAATCTCAGCACTTCCCACACCCGCCTTTCCTGTTAATTCTATTTGCTTATTTTAAGAAGAATACGATCAGAATACCAATGATAAATCCATAAATTGCAGTTGCCTCTGCAAGTGCACAACCAAGGATCAGGTTCTTGCTGATCTTGCTTTCAGCCTCTGGCTGTCTTGCGATTGCATCCACTGCTTTTCCTGTTGCGATACCAATTCCCACTCCTGCTCCAATACCTGTTAATACTGCGATTCCTGCTCCAATTGCAATAAGTGCTCCCATAATTCTAATCTCCTTTTTATTCTTTTATTTGTTCAAAAATTCCGTTTCTATTCCTGTTCTTCTGTCATAAACAGTGCGGTCAGAAATACAAATACATATGCCTGAATCAGACCATCAAAAATATCGAAATAGAAATTCATCGGAAGTGGTATAATCAGCGGAACAAATGCTTTTAAAAGTTCCATTACCACAAATCCTGCCAGCATGTTACCAAACAGTCGCATACAGAGCGACAATGGGCGGATAAAAATTTCCAGAATCATAATCGGTGCAACCACCGGCACCGGTTTGGCAAAATGCTTGACCCAATGTTTCATACCGTTTTTATGTATTCCTGAATATTCGATCAGGCACATACTCATCACGGCAAGTGCTGCTGTTACATTCAGATCTTTTGTCGGCGGCTTAAAGCCAAGCAGACCAATCATGTTGGCGCACGCCAGATAAAGAAGAACTGTGATCAGATACGGTATATATCTTTTGTTCCCTTTACCGAGGATCCCTTCAAAGAAATCCGTTGCCCAGTCAATTGCAGCTTCCAATGCCAACTGAACTTTTCCCGGGTTTTCTACCTTCAGATTTCTCACCAGAATCAATGATAATCCAACCAGAACCGCCATAATGATCCATGTAACAACCACGGACTCCGAAATTCCGCCGAGAACCGGAAGTTCAAATACTGTTTTACAGTTCAGCTCTTCCATCAATTCTGTTGCTAAATTTTCCGTATCGCTCCCTCCCTTTCCTGTCTCTTTTTTTAATTACTGCCCTTTGGGGGTCTTCCCTTTTCTCTTCCAGGTGGAGGCCTCTTACGAGCATAAAAAAGGAAATTTCATGCTTTGAAATCTCCGTACTATAATCCCTTTTCAGACAGCGTGCCTAAAAAGTTATCTAAATCCTACTCCCAGCAAGTGAGTTTGTCAACAAAAAAAATTTAGGGTTTTCTTTTTCCGATCGCACTCTTTTTTTGTCGAAATTCCCAGTGTTTTAAAATACGTTTTTTTCTTTTTTTAGGAATATTTCAACCTTATTTTACTGACTTTTCGTCATTTTTATTTTATACTATTCCTTTTTCACTAATATACAGTAATTCATTTGCACTTTTTTCATCAAACTTCCATAATATTGTGAAATACCTGTCGTTCTGTTTGTGGAAATACTCTCTGAAACCATAAAAAAAGAGGACTTTCTGCACATAGAAGCACAATTCTGTGTACAAAAAGTCCCATTTCCACCTTATTCTCTCTTTTGAGACTGTATTTTCTCCTTATTTTCAGACTCTTCCAGAGATTGTTCCCTTGCAATTTTAAGGAAATCTCTCTCCGCTCTTTTTCTTCTCGGAATAAATCTGCCTGCAACGCCCTTTCCACGGCTTCTCACATAGAAAAATCCAATCACTGAAAAAACTGCTGCACCGATAAAATTCACAAACAAGTCTTCCATTGTGTCGATCAGTCCGATGTCCAGATATCCGCCCACCCCCAATGGCTGTCCATTGATCATCACTTCCCTGATCTGATCGATCGTCACCGGAATATTTCTTCCGTCCGGATTCAGCATGACCGATGTGATTGCAGAAAGAACCGTATCCTTCTGCATGTCATATCCGAGAAACTGATCCATCCCAAACTCAAAAAACTCCCATACAACTCCAATCGTCATAGAAAAACAAAATGCCACGATCGCTGTAAACACCGGTGACAGATTAAAGACGGTACGCTCACTCCGGTTCAGCAGATCCACCAGAGAAAATCCGATTGCCGCTGCCAGAAATCCATTCAGCGTATGCAGCACCGTATCCCAGAACGGAAACAGCAGATAAAATTCATTGATCTCACCTAATATCTCCGCTGCAAATATAAAAAACAATACGATGATCTCCAGCGTTGTAGGCAGCTCTATTTTAAACGTTACCTGCACAAAACTTGGAACAATCAGAAGCAAAAGTGTCAGAATGCATAAAAATACGTTTTCATAATTCTGATTTAAAACCTGGAGCACCAGCATCACGATCACAAGAATCCGCAAAATAAGATACACCATAAATGAGCTTTTATGTTCCCTGAGTTCCATTTTTATCGCTTCCGCCATATGGCGGAAATAGCCGTTTTGTTTTTTCTCTTTCTTTTCTTTCATTCCCCGCTCCCTTTCTGCTCTTCTGTATCATTTCAAACGATACTTCCATTTCCTTTACACTTAAGAATATTATAGAAAGATAACATCGGGATTGCAAGATTGTTCTGTTGGGGTGCCTTCCTTGAGAGACCTTCTCTTTTTTCTATAGTTCTATAAACTTATACTTCCCTGCACCCAGTCCTGTGACTTTTTTTATGACTTTCGCTGCCTTCATTGCATTCATAACATTTGTTGCTTTGGATTTTGAACATCCTAACCATTCCATAATATTTGCCTGTCCAAATGGTTTGTCTACTCCACTTTCCAGAAATACTCTGCCACTATTCTCAATAAATTTCTCCGTAATCTCTGCTTCCTTGAATAATGGCAAATACTTTTCAAAAGTGTTGCTTACTTTTTCATTGTCATTGCTTACTTTTTCATTAGCGTTGCTTACTTTTTCATTGGCGTTGCTTACTTTTTCATTGGCGTTGCTTACTTTCCTAAACATTGTAACCTTAAATCCATTTCCAAACTCTTCAAATGTCGGTTCAGGTAAATCATACTCTCTACATCTGTTTATAATTCTCGGTATCCCTGTTCCCCATGCCTCTACTATATGCATATAATGAAACGCTTCTGCAATCGCTTCATTTCTGCAAGTAGATTTTCCTAACTTTGCAGTTTCAATATCCAATCCACCATAAAGCATCCCAGGTGATAACACCTCAACTCTGTCATCAAAAATGCTCACCTGAATACAAGACTTATCTACATAACTCCTGTGTACAACAGCATTGGCAATCATTTCTCTAATAGCAGATACTGGAAGTTCATAAGAATCATTTCTATATATCCCTTCGATTTCTGCCCCCATATTAATATGCCTTAAAACAAATTGATATGCTTTTTCCACCTGTTCGTAAATTGGCCCATCAAATTCTTTTTGATCAATAAAAACATCTCTGATTGTTCCCTTAAATAATGCACATTGAATTTTTGATGCTTTACTTTTGTTATCTGTCATCAGATCAAATGCATGTGTCGGATAGAGCGTTCTCCCTACCCTACAAAGAATTCCAAAATCTTCAAGCTTCTCTATAGTCATGTCCTTTGCTGCATTTTTTTCGTCTGTTTTACAGGATATAACTGCTATCTTTTTCATTGTTTCGCAAAGTTTCAATGCCTTTTCTTTGTCAAATTCTCTTCCTATTTCCTGTAGTGAATCATAGGAAATATTCTGGCCTTCCAACTCTAACTCTTTTAATTTTCTTGCGTCAGCAGGTCTGCTTGTTCCATTAATTCGAATAAAAGCTGTAGTCTCTTTTCCTTTTTTCGCAATATAATAAGGTCTGAACTTTCCAGGAACAATATCTATGACAAGTACCGTTTTTTCTTCTATTGTCTGGATTGAAATATCCGGTTCAATCTGTGGTGTACACGCATCTGAAACCATATTAGAAATGGAATCCGACAATTTAAATGGGCTTTGTTCGCCAATTCCATAAACAGTCCCTGTTTCATCCTCAATTCCTACTATCACTTTCCCACCTGTGCTGTTAGAAAATGCAATAATATCTTTTAAAAATTTCTCATGATTACCTGGAATTTCTCTTTTAAATTCAATATTCTTTCCTTCGCCAAAATAGTTCTTATCAATCATGTTCTCACCTGCTTTCTACTATGATAAATTTAACCCTTTCAACAGTCATTTTCTGTATTATTTCCATCAGCAAAGATCTTATTTCAAAACATTGGATAAATACCGGCTGATTGGCCTGAATATTGAACCTTAGATTCTTCTGAACTTTTAAAACTCAAAAGTGCTGCAAGAATACAGCTTACGAATAAATTTATTATACACTCTTTTCCCAGAATAAAGCAATTCATATTTTCTACAAAAACAACAAAACCTTTTTATAAATTATATCTTGCACTTTCTTTTTGTTTTCTCTAAACTGAAACTAAAATAATTGTTACAAAGGAGAATTTCATGCAGCATCCCTTTCCTTATGAAGTCATATACAGTGACAGAAAATCCCTCGCAATTCAGATTACTGCACAGGCGACGGTCCGTGTCCGGGCACCCAAAAACTGTCCTGCCCCGACCATTGATACATTTCTTTACGAAAAGCAAGCCTGGATCCTAAAGCATCTGGACTCGGCATCTCAGCGTCTTGAGCAATCTTCTGAAAAACCTCAGATTTCTGAAAATGACCGGAAACGATACATCCAGCTTGCACGGGATATTTTTACACGCAAGACAGAATATTATGCCCGTATCATGGGCGTTACCTACGGCCGTATCTCCATCCGGGAACAGAAAACCCGCTGGGGAAGCTGCTCCAGCGTCGGAAATTTAAACTATAACTGGCGTCTGATCTTCGCTCCGGAAGAAATCGTGGACTACATCGTTGTACATGAACTCGCCCACCGTCTGGAAATGAATCACTCAAAAGCCTTTTATAATATTGTAGAATCCGTACTGCCCGATTACCGAAAAGCACAGAAATGGCTGCGGGAAAATGGCGGAAGTTTGTGAATATATGTAGCTTTCATAAACAAATCATTGTAGCACAGCGGGGAAATACACTTGATTTTGGCTGTTAGGCTGTTATATGTGAGCCAATTGGCGAACATATCCAACAGGCGTTACAGCCACTTCAAGGGATTTCTTCGGCGGAGCCTGATTTGTGTTGAAAGCTACATATCTTTTGCGGACTTTTCGCATAAGCTCTCTCACATTTGCTTCCTCACCACCCGGTATTCATCCCCCACCTGATAATACGGGCACTCTCTGAAATCTCCCTGCACAAATCTCACCATCTCATCTTCATCCAGATCCTGCGTACAGACATAGCACTCATAATCGTCATCATATTCATAATTCATGCAGCTTTCGCAGTTTGCCGCTGTTTTTCTGCCTCGCATCTTATACCTCCCCCAGTTCTTTTAACACCTGATATACGTAAGAAACAGGAAGTCCTACGACATTGAAATAGTCCCCTTCGATCTTCTCAATGAATGCGGAAAATCTCCCCTGAATTCCGTAAGCCCCGGCCTTATCCATAGGTTCTTTGCTCTCTATATATTTCTGGATTTCTTCTGTGCTCATCGGATTGACAGAAACTTTTGTTTCCACTGCGTGGCTGATCACCGTTTTTTCTCCGTTTTCATCAAAATCCAGAACCGCAACACCCGTATATACCTGATGTGTATCTCCCTGCAGTGACCGGATCATCTCAAAAGCCTCCTGTTCATCCTTTGGTTTTCCCAGAATTTGTTCTTCATGCACAACGATCGTATCCGCACCGATCACGATCACATTCCTTGCCTGGATCTCGGATGCCACATTTTCCGCTTTCATCAGCGCCAGCTCTTTTACAATCTCCTTTGGAACCGTATTTGTATACACTTCTTCCTTATTGCTGACACGCACTTCAAACGGAACCCCGATCTGTGATAAAAGCTCTTTTCGCCTCGGTGAAGCTGACCCTAAAATTATTTTCTTCATACTAAAAACTCCTTGTTGTACTTTGTTGTTGATAATAACACTTTTCTGCCTGTTATGGTAGACTTTCCATCCGAAAATATCGTATGATAATTATTGTTTACATCAATTATAACCTTTTATTTTGAACTTTTCACAAGGAGGAGATTCTATGGAACATCTCAACGAATACCTGGATTTTATCCGCACCGTAGAGGGGATCAAATCTGTCACCCGCACTGCCTGGACCAAAACAGGACGACAGGAAAGTACGGCAGAACATTCTTTTCGTCTTGCGCTGCTTGCTCTGACTCTGATCGATGAATTTCCGGAGCTGGACGCTAAAAAAGTGCTTTCCATGTGTCTGATCCACGATCTCGGAGAACTCTATGCCGGAGATATTCCTGCAATTTCCAATACGGATCCCCTTGCAAAATCCAAACAGGAATACCTTGATATTTGTCGGATCTTCCAGTTTCTCCCCGAGCCAAAACGGTCAGAATTTCTTTCCCTGTGGAACGAATACAACAACTGCTCCATCCCGGAAGCACATCTGGTAAAGGCACTGGATAAAGCAGAAACGATCCTGCAACACAATCAGGGAAAAAATCCACCGGATTTTGATTATGCATTCAATCTCACTTACGGAGCCTCCTACTTCAAAGGCGATCCGCGGCTGGAGGAATTAAGAAGCATACTGGATGCAGAAACAAACGTTGTCATAGAGCATACACAAGAAAAGGAGAACCACCATTTATGATTCAAATCATCATTTCACCTGCGAAAAAAATGAATATATGCGAAGAATTTCCCGGCACTGCCACCACACCTGTTTTTGCAGAACAGACAGACCTTTTATATCAGACGCTAAAGCAGATGTCATTTGAAGAATTGCAGAAACTTTGGAAATGCAGTGAAAAACTGGCACTTCAAAATACAAAAAGACTGTGCGAATTTACACCGGCTGACGCTGTCACTCCCGCTGTTCTCGCCTATGAAGGGATCCAATACCAATACCTCGCACCGGGCATCTTTTCTGATACACAGTGGGACTACGTAAACCGGCATCTGAACATTCTTTCCGGATTTTATGGTGTCCTGTGCCCTTCAGATGCTGTCATTCCCTATCGTCTGGAGATGCAGACCAAACTGGAAACTGAGAATGCCACTGATTTGTATCATTTCTGGAACAATCAGCTATATCAGGCATTGTACTGTAAATTTGAGAAAGACTCTCCGAAAGAGCTCATCAATCTCGCTTCCGCAGAATACAGCAAAGCAGTACTTCCTTATCTGACAGAAGACGTACACTGCGTCACCTGCGTTTTCGGCGAGTTCGTTCAGGGAAAAGTAAAGGTGAAAGCCACGCTCGCGAAAATGGCGCGGGGAGAAATGGTCCGCTGGATGGCAGAACACCAGATTCAGACTGCAGAAGATCTGAAACAGTTCACCGGACTTGGATTTGCTTTCAAAGAGTCTCTATCTTCCGGGACAGAATATGTGTTCCTGAAAAAGGATATCTGCCCGGAAGATTAGGCTTTTCTTATTCTGCCTTCATTTCCCGGATCTCTCCGCACGCGATCATAGCGCCGGAGTTTCCGGAAGGCTGGGTTGTCATATCATCCGGATGTGCGTGTATGATAACCGCTCTTCCGATCACATCCTCGGGATGAAACCGGTCTGTGTAAAAGATCAAAAATGCATTTCCGTCATTTGCCAGAAGTGAAGGCATATCTCCTGCATGCTGCGGGTGCATGGCATTTGTCGGATTGTAGTGTCCGTCCGCCTGTGCAAAGGATTCCGCTTTTGTTCCCTGACAGGTTCCCTCATGAATATGAAATCCGTGAAACGCATTTCCGTCAGGCAGATTGCGGATATCGGCTGCCACGATCGTTCCATTGTGAACTCCGAAAAAATATACCATTCCCCGGATTTTTGGAAATTCCGGGCTTCCTTTGATCTCTGCAGCGGCATCCGGAATGGTCTGTATCTCTGAAAACATCTTACCACCTCCCGGATTACCATATGCAGTTTTTGAAAAATTGTTATTCCTGATGCGCTCTCCATGCTTCTTTCAGAATCTTTGGATCTTCAAGAAGACCAAGCGCCCCTTTCGCCATACATTCTGCCACATACAGCATTCCCTTCTGCCCGATGCTCATTCCGGACTGTGCGGCTGCACTCCAGTGATGCAGCGGTGTACCCTTACACATCGTAGCAGCACTGAGCATCACAGTCGGCACGGTATGACTGACTTCCGACACATCCGTTCCGATCGCCAGCAAAACAGGTTGATCTTCCAACGGTTCCAGACCTCCAAAATAATTTCCGTCATTGATCAATCCCGCTTCTTTTGTGATGGTTTCTGCAAACTGCAGTTCTTCTTTTGTATATTCCGGGAGTGAAGTTTCTGTCATCGCCTGATAAAAGGCTTCTGCCAGCGGACGGTTCACTTTCATTTCCTGATTGCTCGTCACAAGCTCGATCTCCACTCTCGTTCCGGTCATCAAAGCCGCACCCTTCGCACAGTCATCCACTCTGTTCGATGCATCCTCTGTCCTGGAACGTTTGGATGAACGGATAAAGTAATTCGTAGAAGCAAAATCCGGCACGATATTCGCCGGTCCGTCTGTGTTCGTATATGTATAATGAATCCGAACATCATCCGCCACATGTTCCCGTAAATAATTCACTCCCACATTCATCAGTTCTGCCGCATCCAGTGCACTTCTGCCAAGCTCCGGATGTTTGGACGCATGTGCTTTGACTCCGTAAAATTTGTAATTCTTCATGTCCTGCGCCTGCCAGATATCATAACTCACCCGATTCCGGTCAAAAGGATGCCAGGTGATCGCCGCATCCAGATCATCAAACACCCCCGCTTCATTCATCTGGATCTTTCCGATGATGATTTCTTCTGCCGGACAGCCATATACCCGGATTGTTCCGGAAAGCTGCGCTTTTTCCATCCGCTCTTTCAAGGCACAGGCTGCCCCTGCGCAGGCTGTGCCAAGCAGATTGTGTCCGCATCCGTGCCCCGGCGTTTTCAGCGGCTGATACGTGCAGACCGGCTCCTGGCCAAGACCCGGAAGAGCGTCATACTCTGCCAGAAATCCAAGTATCGGTTTTCCTGTTCCCCACTCTGCAACAAATGCGGTCTGAAGCCCTGCGATTCCTTTTGTGATACGAAATCCTTTTTCTTCCAGATAGTCAGAAAGACAGGCTGAAGATACGACTTCTTCTTTGGAAAGTTCCGGATGCCGAAAAATGTAATCTGCTGTGTTAACCAGTTCTTCTGTGTGTTCCTGTATCCATGTGTGAATATGATCTGCTGTATTTGCGTCTTTTTCCTCGCCTGTCCATACCCCAAGTCCGCTCCCAAGCTTCTCCCCGGATAGCAGATATTTTCTGGCTGCTCTCTGCAGGCTGGTGTCCTCTGCATAGTTTCGGGGATCCGTCTCCAATTCTCCGAAAATCCTCTCTTCTGCCTCTCTCCCCTCAAAATCAACCGCAACAATATGAAACAATGTCTGGAGCTGCAAAATATTAGATTCCGGCTTCATAATTTCTTTGAGCCCCGGATATAAAAGCCAGGAATGACAAAGATATACCTGCTTCTCCTTCCAGAATTGTTCTGCCTGACGAAATGAATCCAGACAGGCATCAAGCTCCAGCTTCTCTCCCTGCGGGATATGCACGCTGATCACGGGATCTCCTTTGTGAACCGATATCCCGTCTGTCTGTATCTCCCATAAAGACGGGATCCTCTCAAATTCCAGACGCCCAAGCCGAAACAGACTCATATCCAGATGTCTGCAAAACCAGTCGTACTGCGCAATCCCATATTCTCCATACGCTTTATAACAATTTTCACACCACAATGTCAGATCATAAAACGTATCCCGGTAAACCCGTCTGGAAATCCCCTGTTCACAATACCGATCATAAACCTCACAGGCCATTTTTGAAAAACAATATAAAAATACCAGCCGGAAATCTTCTCTTTTTTTCACTGCTTCATAAAACAAATTCACATCTCTGAGAAATAACTCCCGCAGCTTCTCATATTCCCCTTCTGTGATCTCCAGCTTTTCAAGCTGCCGCACAGCGTCCGGCATCAGGGATATTTCCTCCCAAAATTCCAATAATTTCATTGTGCACCTCCGTTTTTTGTTTTCCTCTGTTGATTCTATCTGTCAGCATACTTCATTCTTGTGGTATTTGCAATTCGTTTTACGTCTTCCCTTTCTCAATCAGATATATATACAACATTTTGCACATAATCATAGAAAAATCTACTAAAAAATTGTATAATATATAAAAGTTTATGAAAGAGAGGATTCACTATGAAGCAAAATAATATGTTAGCAATGATCCTGGCGGGCGGACGAGGCACCCGCCTGCATGACCTGACAAATAAAGTGGCAAAACCCGCGGTTTCATACGGCGGAAAATACCGTATCATCGATTTTCCACTCTCCAACTGCGCCAACAGTGGAATTGATATTGTCGGTGTGCTCACGCAGTATGAATCGATCTTGCTGAACAGCTACGTTGCAGCAGGCAGACGCTGGGGACTGGATGCCAAAGACAGTGGAGTCTATGTACTGCCTCCACGTGAGAAAGCAGATTCCAATCTGGATGTATATCGGGGGACTGCAGATGCGATTTCCCAGAACATCGATTTTATTGACACCTACGCTCCGGAATATATTCTGATCCTGTCCGGTGATCATATTTATAAGATGAATTATGATGCCATGCTAAATTATCACAAAACCTGCGGTGCAGATGCCACGATTGCTGTGATCGAAGTACCGATCAAAGAAGCAAGCCGGTTCGGGATTATGAATACCGATTCTACAGGACGTATCGTAGAGTTCGAAGAAAAACCGGAACACCCAAAAAGTAATCTGGCATCCATGGGGATTTACATTTTTAACTGGAAGCTGCTTCGCAAAATGCTGCTGACAGATATGAAAAATCCGGATTCCAACCACGATTTCGGAAAAGATATCATTCCTACGCTGTTAAATGATGGGAAAGATCTTTATGCCTATAAATTTGAGGGCTACTGGAAAGATGTTGGAACAATCGACTCTCTCTGGGAAGCAAATATGGATCTTCTGGACAAAAATAATGCTTTGGATCTCAACGATCCCGCATGGAAGATCTATACGGAAGATCCGACAACACCTCCTCATTATATCGGACCAAACGCCGATATTAAACGCTCTTTCATTACCCAGGGCTGCATGATCGACGGTGAAGTCAAAAACTCCGTGTTATTTACCAGTGCCAAGATCGATACCGGCGCCAGAGTCATTGACAGTGTACTCATGCCGGGAGTGATTGTCGAAGCAGGAGCTGTCGTACAGCGCGCCCTGGTCGCTGACGGAGTGCGGATCGGGAAAAATGCCGTAGTAGGCAGTCCGGACAGCGAACATATCGAACTTGTTGCAAAACGTGTGAAAGGAGCAGAATAATATGAGCAAGGCATTAGGAATCATCAACTTTTCCGGAAACCACATCTGGGTAAAAGGACTGCAGTCTTACCGTCCGATCGGTGCCATGTCCTTCCTCGGAAGATACCGTGTCATCGATTTTCCGCTTTCCAATATGAGCAGCAGCGGCATTGACCAGATTCAGGTGTATATTAATCAAAAGCCCCGTTCTCTTACCGAACATATCGGAACCGGAAGACATTACAATATCAACTCCAAACGTGGAAAAGTCCGAATCCTCTTTTCTGAAAACGGAATTGAAAACAGCATTTATGACAACGAAATTGCAGCTTACATAGAAAACATAGAGTGTATTGAAAATACACCTTGCCCGTACGTGATCATTGCCCCGAGTTACATGGTATACTCCATGAACTTTGATTCACTGTTACAGAGCCATATCGACTCCGAAGCGGATATTACGCTGCTGTATCATTCTGTTGACAATGCAAAGGATCACTTCTTAAACTGTGATCTTCTGAATCTGAACCGCCAGAAAGGTGTTCTCTCGATTGAAAAAAACAGAGGAAATGCAAAAAACAGAAATATCTTCATGGATACTTATGTAATGAAAAAAGAACTGTTTATCGACCTGATCAAAAAAGGGCATGATATGTCCTCTATGTACACACTGCCCCAAGTCATCAATATAGAATGCAGCGAACTGGATATCCGCGGAGTTTCCCACCGTGGCTTCTTTGCCGCCATTACAGATTTGAAAAGCTATTACGAAGCGAATCTTTCCCTGCTCGATTTTAAATCCGCCTTCAGTCTGTTTGATGATAACTGGCCGATCTATACAAAAACGACAGATTCCTGTCCGACTCAATATTTTGAGACTGCAAATGTAAAAACCTCTTTCGTATCCAACGGATGCCTGATCGAAGGCACTGTGGAAAACTCTGTGATCGGACGTGGATGCATGATTAAAAAAGGTGCTGTTGTAAGGAATACCGTTCTCCTTCCGGGCGCTTATGTAGGAGAAGACGTTCATGTGGAAAATCAGGTGGTAGACAAGCGTGCAAAGCTCTTACACGCCAAAGAAATTATTGCAAATGTAGACAATCCGGGATATATCAAGAGGAATGATACCGTATAAAGTAAAGCAGGATGCTTAAGGATTTATTCCTTGTCATCCTGCCTTATTTTTTCTTTTATCAAAAAATAATCTGAATTCCATTCGGTTGTAAAATTAAATCTGCAAGTTTTTCGCTGTCCAGAGAAATATGCAGAAAATTTCTGCCGGGAACTTTTATGTGATTATCTCACTCCAAACTGATATATTGTCGTGGTGTCGTATTTTTCTCCTTTTTTCAGTACCGGTGACGGGAAGCTTTCCTCATTCGCCGCATTCGGATAATACTGTGTCTCCAGACAGAAGCCGGAGTTATCGTGGTAGATCATGTTGCGTTTTCCTCTGACTCCCTCCAGGAAGTTTCCGGTATAGAACTGCACACCCGGAAGATCCGTATATACTTTCATGGTAATTCCGGACTGCTCTCCTTCCACCTCTGCAATCTTGCGCAGTGTCTGATCCCATCCATCGATGACAAAGTTGTGATCATATCCCTTGACCAGACGCATCTGATGATAGTCGGATGCCAGCTCTTCTCCGATCACTTTTCCTTTTGTGAAATCCATCGGTGTACCTTCCACCGGCCAAATCTCTCCTGTCGGAATCGAACCGGTCTCTTTTACCGGTGTAAACGAAGATGCCTGCAGTCTTATCCAGTGACGTCTTACGCTGCCGCAGTTATGTCCATTCAGGTTAAAGTAAGTGTGGTTCGTCATATTCACGATCGTTGTCTGATCAGATTCTCCTTCATAGTGGATCTTCAACTCATTTTGATCTGTCAGGGTATAGGTCACGGTAATCGAGAAGTTCCCCGGATATCCCTGGTCTCCATCCGGGCTGTCCAGATGAAAAGAAACACTGTCTTCCTCCTCTTTCACACAATCCCAGAGGCGGAACGCATAACTGTCCGGTCCACTGTGCAGGTTATTCTCTCCCTCATTTTTCGGAAGGTGATACTCTGTCCCATCCAGCACAAATCCGGCGCCTTCTGTCCGGTTTGCCCCCCGTCCGACTGCTGCCCCGAAGAAAGTTCCGTTCTCTTCATAATCCGATACTTTGTCATATCCAAGCACAATATCCTTGCGCTCTCCCGCAAAATCTTTCATCTCCACGGATACGATTGCCGCTCCGAGACTGCTGATCTTCACACGCATTCCCCGAATGTTGCGCAGCGTATAGGCAGTTACTTCTCTTCCATCTTTTGTGGTTCCAAATATTGTTTTTTCGATACTCATAAGCTCTCCTGTCCGGCATCTTTTCTCTTCCCCAATGCCTGTCCTGTTTACTTCATATTGTAGCTCTGTTTTGCCTGCTCCGCAAACACTTTTTCAGGAAAGTGGAATCAGGATCCGCAGTTCAAACCAGTTCTTTTTCAAATCTGTTGTCACAGAACCACCGTATTTCGCCGCCGTACTTTTGATACTCTTCATGCCAAACCCATGAAAGCGGCGATCTTTCTTTGTTGTGACAGGCATTCCGTTTTCAAACTTTAACTGCTCTTCACAATAATTCTCACACCGGATTCTGAGAAACTGTTTCTGCTTTGCAACGGACAGATGGATCAGCCGTTTTTCCTGTTCATTCAGCTTTTGCACACTTTCAATAGCATTATCCAGAATATTCCCAAACAATGCACTGATGTCCATATCTTCCATAAAATTCAACGCACTTCCGTCTGCCACACACGTCAGTCCGATCCCATTATTCTGACAATACAGACTTTTACTTGTCAGAACAGCATCCAACACTTTGTTCCCCGTCTTATTCTGGGCTTCATAAATCTTGATTTCTTTTTCCATCTTCTCCAGATACTCTACCGATTTTCGGCTGCCCGCTTCCGATTTCAAAAGTGCGATCTGATGCTTCAAATCATGATACTTCTGATTGACAATCTCGATGCTCTCCTGAGAAAGCTGATAATTTTTGTACTGCATCTGTAAAATATTCTGCAGCGTGTCCACCTCAAATTTCATCTGCAGCTCCCGCACCTGAATGTGGTACGCATAGAGAACCGCCATTCCACTCATATCTACCAGGGTCCGGATAATAAACATTTCCGCTGCAAACTGACTGCTGAACGGACTGTCCTTATCAATATAACTAAGGTTACTGACTGCAAACACCGCAGCTGTAATAATCAGAACCGTAAACAGCTCCCGACGATTGATATGCATTTCTTTGCCGCCTTTTTGCAAATACTTTTCCAGCAGATATAAAATTCCAAATATGACCGCATACACGATCACAAGGAGCACCCACTGGACACTTTTCACATGATTGATCTGAAATGTCTTCACTGCATAATAATAAATCTGCCAGCCGAAAGATGCGGCAAATTCTCCACTGATAAACGCTCGCGCGCAATAATAGCCAGCCTCGGCAAGTGAAAACTGACAGCATCGGTAAATATAGATCAAAAACAGAGAAACCGACACCAACATACACGGAAGAAACAAACTGGTCCTCACACCATCTGTAATCTCCATAAACCCCACGATTGCTGCCAGAAATATCAAATGTGTCACATATCGTTTTATACCCTGGATTCTCTTCTCATTCGTGCAGGTCACAATGAACGCTGCCAGCCAGTATGCCAGCGAATAATAATATCCCGGAGTATTGATCATTTCCTGCACACTCATCTATTTTCCCACCCCATTCATAAAATCATTGAGCGCATTTAAAAATGCCTTCTTTCTTGCGCGGCTTACCTGAATACAGTCTCCATTCACGGTGATGTCACTCCCCTGAAAATTTTCCACAAAATCCAGATTCACCAGATAACACCGGTTACACCGGAAAAACCGCTCCTCTTTCATACCATCCGCCAGACTTTCCTCTGCATCCCGCATCGTGCCTTTTGTTCTGTAATCCTGCCCGACTGTGTGATAGATCAGATCATGATCCTGCACTTCCACATAGCAAATCTCCGAAAGATCCAACTTCATCATACCGCCCTTCACTGCAATCGTCAGATATTTCTTCTCCCGCTTTTTCAGTCTCGTCAGTGCTCGGTCGATCCGCTGCGTAAACGCAAAATAAGAAACTGGTTTTAATACATAGTCCAGGGCATCCACCCGGTATCCCTGTATCGCATACTGCGGCATATTTGTAATAAAAATAATCACAACTTCGGTATCCATCTTCCGAATTTCTTCTGCAGCCGACATGCCGTCCATAAATTTCATTTCCACATCCATAAGGATAATATCGTAGTCTGCCCGATACTCTGTTACAATATCTTCCCCATCCGAAAATGTCTGTACGCTGATCCTCTCTTTACTCTCCTTCTCGTATTCTTTCAAGTAAGAAAGCAGCTGCTCTGCATACGCCGGATCATCTTCTACCAGTGCAATTCGAATCATTGTTTCGTCTCCTCTCAACTGTTTTTATCGGTTGTTTTTTCTTAGTATACCAAGCCTGTTTTCAAACGTCAAAATAAGGGTGCCTGTAATAAGACACCCTTCACTCTTCTCTATTTTTCCTCTCTTACTGTTCTGAAAAATGAAGAGATAATCGTCATGATAACTGCTGCCAGAGTACATCCCATTCCGATGATCGCACTGGACAAATCCGCCATAGTCTGCGCATTTCTTTCAAATGATAAAATAGTCGCAATGCTGTTCACTCTCAGGCGGACAAAAAATACAAATCCTGCCATCAAAAGCACTCCCGCCAGAATCGGAAGAATATCCAGTACCGGCATTTCCGGCGACTTTTCCTGTCCGGCCACAAAAAGAATTTCCAGAACCACTCCTGCCACAAGACATCCTACAACTCCCCAGCTGATTCCAAGATTGGAAAAATATGCCGTGTTGCAGTTGATCACATAAAATACGATTCCTGCTGTTCCGAGAATTAGTGCAAGCAGCATCAGATAAAAGCCTGCAGCCTGTTTTTTGATAAAATTCATAACATACCCTCCCCTAACTGTTTTTACGTCTCTTGGCATCTCTTATATACATCGCAGCTGCTGCCAGTGTAAGCAGAGCCAACACTGCCGATGTTGCTGTCAATGCATTATCATACCATGTACGCACATCCTTAATCTGTGAAGTCTCATTCAATCCATCCATTGCGTTGGAATTTGCAAGCGCATAATTCTGCCACATCATAACATTTTTCAGATCCTGCATCATAGACGCATCTTTGCTGACCGCCTCTGTGGTCCAGTAATTCCATTTTGCTGTTACAGCTTCCATATTACTGTCACCAGTATTGCAAGTCATCGTTACACCACAGTGTACCGCTTCTTTTAACACACTGTAGTTTGCATCCTGGATAAAGTCTTCTGACATCAGCCCCTGGAATCCCCATTCTTTGCGGAGAATATTCATCAGCAGACCATAATGTGCATTCCCTGCAGTACATCCGATTCTGTTAAATGTTGTCATCATACCAAGTGTCTGTGCATCTTCCACACTTGCCTGTGTTCCACGCAGTTCATTCTCACGTGCTTTCTGCTCTGTCATAAATGTTGCAATACCGGAACGGTTGATCTCTGTATCATTGAATGCAAAATGTTTCGGCGCTATGATACATCCGTATTCTTTTCCTGCTGCAATGTAAGCTGCTGCCTGATATGCTGTCAAAATCGCATCTTCAGAATAATACTCATGGTTTCTTGCATTGTAAGGTGTACGGTGAAGGTTCGTTCCTGCACCCCAGAGGATTGGAAGATTTGACCAGATGGAATAATTTCCGGTCACAGCTCCGTACTCTGCAGCCATCTCTTTACTAAATGTCTGCGCAATCACTGTTTCATTACTCATTGTTCCGAATTTGTAATTCAGATTCTTGTCATCCGGATCGATGACATACGGATCTGCGGAATCTGTATCTGTATTTGCGTACTGTCCCAATGTATAAGAATTAAATCCGTTCGGTCCGTCATTCTGTACTGCCTCCGGAGACACGATCGATACAATTGATTTTGTACTGGTTCCACCAAATCCAGTACGGATCATCGCTTCTTCCAGTGTGATCTGATCAATCAAATCTGTCCATTTTTCATTTGTCAAGTCCGTCTCACCTTTCAGGCTTGCAAGTGTCAGCCCATTGTCCTCGCCAAATGTAACTTCATCCGGATTTCCCTGTTCCTTGATCTCTACCAGATTATTTTTCATCACTTCGATCATTTCATCTGTCGCTGTCAGATCCTTGTATGTTTTTGGCCATGTTGCCTTCCAGTCACTTCTTGATAAGTATGTTACTGTATCTGGCATATAGTAGTTCAAATCCATGTCCTGAAGCTGATTTTCTACCGCTGTTCCGTTTTTCGAATACGCAAATGTCTCAGAGTCGAATGTATCCAGTGTCCATTTCTTCACATTTGCTGCATTTCCTGCATCCGTCATTCCGTTCGCCTTTGTCATACCCTGTGCTGCCAGCACATTGTTGACCGCCTCATGAGAACCATTTCCGACTGTAAAATAATAGTCTCCTGCATCCAGGATCCAGTTTCCTTTTGTTCCTGCCGCATTGTCACATGTGCTGTCCCAGCTTGCCATATCCTGCGCATCTGCTGTAATCTCGACAGTAACAGATTCTCCCGGCTGCAGCACACCTGTTTTTTCATAATCCAGAAGCTGTACCGCTGCTTTTTCTACCGCATGTTCTTTATCATATTCCGTATACGGAAGAGACGTATACAACTGTACCACATCTTTTCCTGCCACATCTCCAGTATTTTTTACAGTTACTTTGGCTGTCACTGTCTTATCTTCCAGATTCACATCCAGACTGTCCAGAGTCTGAGAAAATGTTGTATAAGACAGTCCGTATCCAAATGGATACGAAACTTCATCTTCATAGTTCCATGCTTTTCCATTGGAACTTCCGGTCTTGTCAGAAGCATTTCCCTGTCCCAATACTGTATCCGCATATCTTGTCTCGTAATATTTATATCCTGTATAGATCCCTTCTGCTTCTACAATCTCGGAATTGATGGAATATGCAGAATCCGCATTTGTCCACTCATAGTTCCCATAATTCTGCGCTGCAGGAGAGCTTGAGTTATCCACTGCATAAGTATCCGCAAGATGTCCGGACGGATTCACCTCTCCACTGAGTACATCTGCTACACCATAGAAGCCATAACCTCCCGGAAGTCCGACTTCCAAAATCGCATCTACGCCTGTATTGTTTTTGATCTCTTCAATTTCCATGGCACTCGCATTATTCAGCATCACGATCAATTTTCCATTGTTTTCCTTTTTTGCATTGACTGCTTCATCGATGATTGCACGCTCTGTGTCAGAGAGTCCCAGCGGATCCGCCTGATTCAGATCCTGTTCTGGATTCACCCCATCTTCTCCCGGTGTATAGTTGGCATTTTCTCCTGCTGCACGGGCAAGTGTCACAATCATGACATTGTAATCCGTCATACTCTTTTTCCAATTTGGTTCTGCCTCATCCAGCGTTGCTGTCTCAGGTTCCAAACTGGTAAATACTCCAGTTGTAGCCGGTGCTGTTGCACGATAATAGGTTGTCACACCCCATGGAAGAACTGCCTCTGATTTAAATTCTTCCTTTAACCCCTGATACATCTTTTTTAATGTCGGATTCATCTCAAATCCCTTGGATTCAAACGCTTCCAGCATATCTACCGTATCTGCATCCGTTCCCTTATTTTCACTGAGAGTACTTCCAAAATCGCCCCCTTGTACCGGATAATAACTGCTGAATCCAAGTAAAGAGATTTTCTGCGTTTCCTCCTTGGAAAGCGGCAACGCTGCATTCTCATTTTTCAACAAAACAGAGCCCTCTTCATTCATGCGTTCTCCCAGATCTTCAATGGAATCCAGAAGCTCTGTTGTTGAGCTGTAATCCGACTGAAATGTGTAATCCTCTGCACTTACATCTTCAGTCACCATTTTTGTACTCTGAGTGCCCAGAAACTTGTCAATGTCCGTACGAAACCCGTCTATCACCAGAGTCGCTGACATAGACAGCGTCAGTAAAGATGCTGTTGCCGTAGTTACACCGCGCCAGATGCGGCGTTTTGATTTTGTTTGTTTTTCCCGTTTCTCGCTCATAACGTTCCTCCTCTTTGACTCTTTATGAGAACTGGCTTTTTTGTTTTTTTCGAGCCTTCGCTTCTGCTTTTGCTCTCTTCTCTGCCAGTTTCTTCTGATAGCTTGCTTCCTGCATTTCAAAATCCAGGCCTTTTTTCTTACAATATGCTTTGAGTTCTTCGATTCTCGCCTCTTCTGCCATGCGCTCCGCCTCTTCCTGTTCCATGCGAAGTCTTTCTGCTGGTTCGATCCACACTCCTCCGGCTTCTAACACCGCTTTTTTCTGATGCTGCAGAATCGTCTTCTGATCTTCCTCAATATGCTTTTCTACTTTTAAGAAACACATCAGGATTACGATCACCGCATAACAGATGATCTCTGCCCCCAGATAACACAACGCCAGCATGGACTGCACGCCTCCGTTCTGAACTGACGCAGAGGCATCATATCCGGTGGCTGTAAGCAATGCATTGATCAGACCATTCCCCAGTCCTGTCATTCCCACCATGATCGCTCCGTACACAGACATCGTAAATCCATCACTTCGAAATCCATTTTTTGCCTCCAGATGGTCCAGTACATCAGACAAAAGAGCCAGTGTCACATACATTGCAGGAATCGAACCGATTCCTTTTAAGATCACACCAATACATACAATGGTAAAATTGTGAATATCCAGAAAGCTGACCAGACCTCCCACAACCGAAATTGCCAGACCAATAGTCACTGCTTTTTGTTTTCCCAGTTTATTTGCAATCGGCCACGCCAGAACCATTCCGATTGCTGTCGGAAGTCCTCCGATCAGCCCCAATGTTCCCATTGCCGTTCCCGCAGCCGCTTCACTTGTGATTCCGTCAAACATCCAGCGGGAGTAATAACTCATGGAACCGTTCTTTACCAGACCTCCAAACTGGAACAGCAGAAAATATAAGATAATGATCCACCAGTAACCGTTTGACACACAGGCTTTGAGCTGTTTCATCATCGGAAGCTTTTCTTCTTTGATCGCCAGCTTCATATTTTCTTCTGTCACTCGCTCCCGTGTGAAATAATATTCCAGCAAGATCGCCAGAAATGTCACAACACATAATACGATCATCACGAGCCGCCAGTTCTGATAACTCTGTGCGGTATCAATAGCGCCGTCTTTTTCCACAAAGAGAAAACTCTGCAGCAGCATCGGCACTAAAATACTTGCCCCGATTCCTACAGCAGCCACACCGGATGCATTGGAAAATGTTGCCAACATTCCCCGGTGATCGGAGTTTCTCGTAGACAGCGCCACCATAGAGCTGTGCGCTGTGTAGAAAAACGGATACGCTACTGCATAGTAAAAGTTATAGGACAGCGCGATCCAGATCATCTGAGTCGATGGACTCCCATTTTGAGGTGTTAAAAACAACAGCGCGATCGCAATTGTCACAAGGGGCGCCGACAGCAGCATATACGGTCTCGCCTTCCCCTGAGATGTTCTGGTATTATCAATCAGACGCCCTACCAGAAGATTTCCAAGAATCACAAAAATGACAGAAACCATCGGAAGAACCGCTGAAAAAATCCCAAATTTTGCCGTATCCGTCCATCCAAGCACATCCGAATAGTAGCGGTTTAAATACGCCCCGAAGATTGCATTTGAAATAAATGCGCAAAACGGACCGAGAAAATACCCCAGTATCATTTCTTTCGGCTTTACATTTGCCGAAGTGATTTTTGTCCGCATCAGCGGGTTGTCAAAAAACTGATTCTTTTCCATTTCGGTCATTCCTTTCCCTGATTGCTTCTTTTAACGTATAAGTACCACTTCCCAATACCTTCTGTGTATTTCCCGGCATCACCAGTGTACATGTTGTTCCGACCGGAACCTGCACCTGGATCGTAAACATTCCATCTTCAATCTTCCACTCACTGGAAACTGTTCCATAGGCTGTGTTGACACTTCCCTTTGCCCATTTCAGATTTCCTCCCGTCAGCGGCTGGATCCGGAAAGAGCGGTATCCGCCCTCTGTGGCCTCGATTCCGGCAATCCTGCGGTACAAAAAGTCTCCCACTGCACCACTTGCATAGTGATTGAAGGAAACCATACCTCCGGTCCCGTCATCTTTTCCCGTGTTGCAGGTGCCGTCCTCCCGAAGTGCATCCCATCGTTCCCAGATGGTCGTTCCTCCGACTTTCATCTCATAGAGCCAGGATGGACAGGTATCCGTAAGGAGCATTTTAAATGCCTCTTCCTCATACCCATTGTCTGCCAGCGCAAACAGAACGTACGGCGTTCCCGGAAATCCGGTCGTAATGTGATACCCGTCCTTTTTCACCAGACGCGCCAGATTTGCCGCAGTCTTCTTTTTATCCTCTCCGGAGAGCATCTGATAATACAGAGGCAGCACATATGCTGTCTGAAACTCTTTCTTTACCGTGCAGTCTGCTTTCATCAAAATTTCCCGGTATGCCTCCCCGGTCTCCTGACTGAGTTTCCGGTAATACTTTGCATCCTCTTCCTGCCCCAGAATATCCGCGATCTTTGCCAGAATCCGGCTGGAATTTGCCATACATGCGGTGGCGGTCCATTTTCCTCTTCCCATCCACTCCCACATGCCGACACCCGGTGCACACCAGTCTCCATAATGATGCAGAAGCTTCCAGATCCTGCGGTGTTTTCCCGCAGAAAACAGCTCTGCCCAGAATTTGCATGCCTTCAGATATTTTTTCATCACCGGATACATCCGCTCTAAAAGCCCTCTGTCTCCGCGAACCAGATATTCCGCCCACGGCGCCAGGATACAGACATCGCCCCAGTGATCCACCGCCATCGGGATCATGATCTCCCACTGCAGCGGTACCCGGACAAGCGGCACCGTAACCGGAATCCCGCCGCCTTTATTCTGCTCTGCCTTCACGTCCAACAGCCATTTCTCCAGAAAACGGCTGATATTAAAATTGTAAGCTGCCGTAGGCGCAAACAGTGCAATATCTCCCGTCCATCCCATTCTCTCATCTCTCTGCGGACAGTCTGTCGGGATATCCACAAAATTGGACTTTGCTCCCCAGCGAATACTGTTCTGCAGCTGGTTGATCAGTTCATTGGAGCAGGAAAAGTTTCCGTTGTCTTCCACATCCGAATAGAGTGCCAACGCGGTCAGTTCCAGTTGATCCTCTTCAATTCCACGCACACCCACATAGCGGAAGCCCATATATGTCATTTTCGGAGAATAGGTCTGCTCTCCATCTTTACAAATATAAACCGCTTCTTGCTTTGCAGTTCTTAATGGTTCTGTATACAACTCTCCGTCCATCAGAATCTCCGCGTGACGAAACTCCACTTTTTGTCCCTGTCTGCCACGAATTGCCGCGTGTATCACCCCTGCAAAATTCTGTCCGAAATCATAAATCAGCATACCGCTCTTTGCTCTTGTAATCTGTACCGGACGAAACTCTTCGTGTGCACGTACCGGCGCTCCATACTGTGCCATGATCTTTGGATGAATCTTTACCTGTTCGAAGCTTGCTTTTTTCCAGGAAATTTTCTCCAGATCCACGGTGGCATCATACACTTCCCCGTTGTAAAACTCTGTCTCTTTATAATTTCCTTCTTCCGTTACTTCCCACTCTTCATTTGTCCCGATTGTCTCTCCCGTTCCATCGGTATACAAAATCCGCAGCTCTCCAAGCAGCGCCTGTCGCTTTGCATACACTCTGTTCCGTCTTTTATAGGTGAAAGAGCCAACTGCCCAGCCACCGCCGACCACAGCAAGCAGCTCGTTTCGATCATTCAGCATATCTGTCACATCATAAGTCTGATACTGCAGCTGATTCCGGTAGGACGTAAATCCCGGTGCAAAATAATCCTGTCCGACTTTCTCTCCATTTAACAACAGCTCATAAATTCCCAGCGCCGTTACGTACAGTCTCGCACTGGCAATTTCTTTTTCACAGGAAAACCTGGTTCGAAATGTCATCGTCTTCGGAGAAATCTTCGCCTCCTTAAACCGATACTCTCCGTCCGTGATCCACCGTCCGGACCAGATTGTATCCATACGTCCCGTCTCAAATTCCGTGCTGGCCCAGGCACGCTCTCCCGCGTCATCCTCTGCTTCCACCCGCACCGCATATTTTGTAAACGGCTGTAATCTGCTACCCTCATACGGCACTGCGATCTGGCAGTCTGTTTCTTTCTTCCAGTCTCCTATCGAAATCACTGCTTTTTTCAATGTTACATTTTGTCTGTCACTTTCCAGACAATAGGAAACTCTCGGCTGCGGATTATCCGTCACACATCCTGTTTCCATATTTTCTACTGTCAGTCTGCTTATTTTCAGCATTCTTCCACCTCTTCTTTATTTCTTACCGGAATCTGTAACGTACAGGCATACTTCCCGTCTGACACCTTCAGATCAACCGTGCCAGTCTTTCCGGCCCGGATCACTGCCAGCGCCTCTCCGTAATACGTATCCGTTTTCGCAGTCCGATATCCCCGCTCATTGTACGGACATCCGTTTCCAAGACCTAAAAGTTCTCCGTTTTCTACGGTTACTTCCAATGTTCCCCGCTTCAATGGTTTGACTGTCCCGGTTTTATCTGTATACTGCAGTCTCACAAAACACAGCTTTCCGGCTTCCGTCTCTTTTTCTTCCGGGATTCCGGTTAAAATCGTTTCCTTCCCCGCTGTATAGAGCACATTTCTCGCAATCTCCCGGTTCTGTGCATCATAAGAAATCGCTTCAATGATTCCTTCCTCATAGATCACATCAAAGGAAGTTCTGCAGTCATTTTTCATCTTCTTACTTCCAACCGACTTTCCATTGATAAACAGCTCCACCCTGTCTGCTCTTGCATACACTTCCACCTGTGCCTTTTTCCCGGAACATCCATCCCAGGACCAGGACTCAATGGCATTGCTCATCTTCCATGCTGATGGCGAGTGCTTCTCCCCGGTGTGATTAACCGGGCAAACCGCGATCACCGGCTTTTCCATCAGTTCAAATGCCGTCTTCGTATAGGCAGCCTCGGCCAGTGGTTTTCCGGTCAGATCGATCCTTCCACTTCCTGCAGTGATCCATCCTGCTCCATGTGAGAAATCCGGCGCATAATCACTGTATTCCCACGCACCGACACCGACTTCTCCCATATAGTCCATTCCTGCCCACACAAAATCTCCGATGATCCTCGGATGTATTTTCGCCATCTCCCAGAAAGCATACGCGTCAGAACAAAATGTCTCGCTTCCCAGGATCAAACGCTTCGGATATTTTTTCAGATCTTTTCCATAGCGGTAGATACCATAGTTGTATCCTGCAATATCCATATTGGCAAAAGCATCTCTTGTTTTTACATCACAGCCGTGAAGCGTTGCTCCGATCTTCATCGTCTTACTTCCAAGAATCCCTGCCAGATTATTGAAAAATTCACTTCCTACTGCCTTTTTCTTCCCGCCCGATCGGCTTGCTTCTTTCTTCGCCTTCTTGTCACTGTAAACGCCGAAGCCAATGGAACTTAAGAAGTTAAAAAAGATATTGATCCCGCAGGTTACCGGTCTTGTTGCATCCAGACTGTGCAGATATTCTGTCATCTGTCCCGTGAGACGGATTCCTCTCTCCTGGGCCGTCTCAGAAACCTCATTTCCTGTAGAATATAAGATCACCGAAGGATGATTGTAATCCTTTTCGACCATATCTTTTAAATCCTGCTTCCACCATTTTGCAAAGTGATTTACATAATCATACTCCGTCTTGTGTATATACCACACATCCACGAATTCATCCATGACCAGCATCCCCCGCCTGTCACAGGCATCCAGAAGTGCTTTGGAACAAGGATTGTGGGCAGAGCGGATGGCATTGTATCCATTTTCCTTTAAAATTCGAATCTTCCGTTCCTCTGCCTCCGGATAACAGCAGGCTCCCAGCACACCGTTGTCATGGTGGATACACGCACCCCTCAGGATCACCCGTTCACCATTCATCAAAAATCCGTTCTCTGCGCTCCACTCAATCGTACGGATTCCGAATATTTCCTCTGCTTCATCTTCTTCAAACCGCACCCTGCATGTGTATAAAAATGGAAGCTCAGTACTCCACAACTTCGCATCCGGAATTTCCAGCTGCATCTGAAAATTTCCATCCGCAGACTTCTTCACGCTTGCGACCGGCTGCTGACCAGATACCAAAGACTCCCCTTCGAAAATTTCCAGTTCCAGTTCTCCCGATGCAGATGTCTCAACCTTTACATCGATCACTGCCGGATGGATACTGACTGTGGAAATCTTTACCCCATTGATGCCGATATGCTTCTTTGGCAGCATATATAACGATACAGGCCGGTATATTCCTGCTCCCGAATACCATCTGCTGTTTGGCTGATCTGCATTGCGGGCAATGACCTGTATCTGATTTTTCATTCCAAAATGAAGAAACTCATTTGCCTCTACGTAAAAATTTGTATATCCATACGGACGAAATCCTGCTCTTTTCCCGTTGAGATACACTTCTGCATTGCGGTAGACTCCCTCAAATTCAAAGACAAGTCTGAAATCCTCATATTCCTGCGGTACAGAAAATTCTTTCTCATACACATAGTCAAATCCTTCAAACCAGCCGATGTTAATGCCTCCCAGGCTCTCCTGCGTCCGCTTTTCATCCAGCATTGCATCATGAGGGATCGTAACCGGTTTTCCTTTTCCCGAATCTCCGGCGTGTCTGCATGTCCAGCCGTCATTAAATGCAATCTTTCTCATTTCTTCTTACGTCCTTTCCTTTTCCATGGCTGAATCATACCATTTTTTCGCGAACAGTAACGATTTCTTACGTGAACGGTCTGTTTTTCATCGTATTTTGCAGCCCTGTTTTTGTCTATTTTTTATAGATTTATCACTTTTTCAAGCTTCTTAACTATTGATTTTTTAGTATATTTCCTTGTTTTTTGTAATTTTTCAACAATTTTAAAGTTGTTTTTCATGGATTTAAGCTCTTATTTTTGTGTATTTTTAATAATTCAAATCAAATAGATATTCTATAGTGGCTCTGTATTGAAGTATGCTTTTTATCTTGCCAGCGTAAAATAAAAATTTTGCGACCGCCAGACACACATAAAAATATCCATGAGCAAATCAAACTAAGATTTCCCCATGGATATTTTCCCTTACTACTCTTCTGCCAAATACGGTTTTAATATTTCAATCAATTCATAAACTTTTGTTCCAGGTGCTGCTTTAGATGGTAATTTTCCCTCATTTGACGCATTCAATCTTTTTGCATTTCCTATTGCATATTCCATATACGGATGTAAGATTTCATACATATCTTTACGATTTTTCTCATACTCACCAGCACCAATTTGTTTTAAACACTCCGTTAGCTTTGGCCAATATTCTTCTCGATGAATATCTGACTGCATATATGAAAAATGTAATAAAAACCATAATTCTATACACTGATTAGACCAAACGGCATGAAACGTTGTTTCATCATTACTATCTGCATCACAAAATTGCAAAACAGAATCTATATGATCTGCCGGAAAATCATCCGTATCATAAACAATCCAAACATGTTTGTATACATTTGAACTTTCTTCCGCACGAGTTTTCGCTTTCTGAAATAAACTAATCGTATTATCACCTTCACCATATACATCTAACTTTATCTTCTCTGGATATTTCTTATTTATAACATCCTTTATTGAACCAAAATATTCAGGTTCTGTATCTGTTCCTTCTGTTACAATAAGGTGATACTCTGGCTGAATCTTGATAGCTCTATCCAATCTCTTTTTCATCCATTTTTTATCTAAATCACTTTTTTTCGGAGGTTTTAGGCTCAAATCCACTCACCCCCACTCAACATGTTCTGCAAATAAGGATCTGCACCATACCTACCTTCCAAATACTGCTTATCATATGCAGCTGTATTGTTCACTCTTTCATTGTCTTCCCGTCTAATTTCATACAAGGAATAAACTTGGCTGCTATGGTTTTCATCCAAAGCTGCAAACCATATTTCATCTCTTCTGAATACTGTGTTTTTCATTGTAGCAATATCATGAGACGTAAATAAAAGCTGAGCTCCATATTTATTGATTTTTTTATTCTTAAACATAGATATTACGTATCGCAAAAGCTTAGGATGCAGCTTTGCATCTAACTCATCAATAATTACCAGACGTCCTTCCTGTAATGCTACAAGTATAACCGGAAGCGCTGCAATCAACTTTCTTGTTCCATCAGATTCATGATTAAACGGCAATTCATATTTCTTACCCGAAATTGTTCGTACAGTATATAACTGCTCTTCCTTTTCATCATATCTATAATCCTCTACATCAATGCCCATTTCGTTCAGCAACATAATAATCTGATTCTTTGTCTGTTCATTATCAGATACCATAATCTGCAATTCTGCAACAGGGTTCGCATAATTACGAATGATACATGACTCAAACCACTCTTGAACCTCTGTTATCACAGGTATATTATAATTAATTGCCAAAAAAGATAAAAATGGCATTTTCTCATTCACTTTGGTATTTACATTCTCTTTACTTAAAATAGTTCCTAAAGTAAGCTCTTCGCCGTCACGATAAAAAATATGTGCAGGCTTTTTGCCTCCTATTGTTTTCCGATCCAATGTTTCTGCTGATATTTCATCTTTTAAAACAGCTAAATAGTAACGGTACTCATATTTTTCTGTACGAAAGAAAATTTCAAACTCAGTAGGCTCATCTTTCGATTCACTATCAAATAAAAAAGGCTCTGCGACAACCTTTTGCTGCATAATGACCCTCTTTCTAGTACTTCCTAAATCATGAATCGGTCTCACCACTGTTGTAATAAGACAAGATAACGCTCGGATCAAATTCGTCTTTCCGCCGCCATTTGGTCCATAAATAACACTCACAGGCAAAAGATCACTACACTTATCTTTCACAATCAAATTATCTTTGAATTCCGGAATTGCAGTTGCCTGCAAATCAAAAACAGTTTCATCTCTATATGACTTAAAATTCTGAAACGAAAACTGACATAGCATTTTTATCGCCTCCTTTTTACAGCCAGTATAACACTATTTTTTCCATGTTTCAATTTTTATATTCAATTTCATAAAAAATATTTTTTATTTTTAATATAAAATTCGTATTTTAAGATTTTATTTTACTTCCTCAAACAAAATACGACAGAAGAGCTTCTTTTTTCGCTCTCCTGTCGTATTTTATCTCTTTGTGCTCAACGCTATTTTCAAAACTCAAACACTGCCACTCCATATGGCTGCAGCGGATATGCGATCGAATACTTCTGACCATCGCATTCCTGCTTCACCGGCTTATATACCTTCGGACGCTCCACACCGTTTCCACCGTATTTTGGATCATCACTGTCCAAAATCAGCTTCAGCTGCTTTCTGCGCGGCACACCCACCCGGTAATCCGGACGTTCCATCGGCGTAAAGTTGCAGACAAACAACAGATTCTTCTTATTATCTCTGGAGTGTCTCACAAAACTGAAAATACTGCGGAAGGTATCGTCCTTATTGATCCATTCAAACCCTGCCGGATCCGTATCCAGTTCATACAGCGCCTTATTGTGTCTGTACAGATGAAGCAGATCACGGTACCAGTTCTGGATCTGCTGATGCGGTTCCTCTGCAAGCAGATACCAGTCAAGCTCCCGCTCTTCGCTCCACTCCCGAAGCTGCGCAAACTCCTGTCCCATAAACAGCAGCTTTTTGCCCGGATGTCCCGTCATAAATGCATACGCCGCTTTCAGATTGGCAAACTTGTCAAAGCCAAGTCCCGGCATCTTATTGAGCATCGAGCACTTCAGATGAACCACTTCATCGTGGGACAGCACCAGGATATAATTCTCACTGTACGCATACTCCATGGAAAAGGTCATCTGATAATGCGCCCCTTTCCGGAACAGCGGATCTAATTTCATATATTCGGTAAAATCATGCATCCAGCCCATGTTCCACTTCAGACTGAATCCAAGACCGTCATCCTCCGGCGCACCTGTCACCTTCGGCCACGCGGTAGATTCCTCTGCGATCATCATAGCACCTTGATTTCTTCCCAGAACCACACTGTTCAAATGCTTGAAAAACGCGATCGCTTCCAGATTCTGATTGCCGCCGTACTGGTTCGGCACCCACTGCCCGTCCTGCTTTCCATAGTCCAGATACAGCATTGATGCCACCGCATCCACACGAAGCCCGTCCACATGATAATGCTCGATCCAGAATAATGCATTGGCGATCAGGAAATTCTGCACCTCCGGCTTGCTGTAGTCGAAAATCTTCGTCCCCCAGTCCGGGTGCTCGCCCTTTCTCGGATCTGCATATTCAAATGTCGGCGTTCCGTCAAAGTCCGCCAGCCCATGCGCATCCTTTGGAAAATGCGCCGGTACCCAGTCCAGGATCACGCCGATTCCATTCCTGTGCAGATAATTGATCATATAGGCAAAATCCTGCGGTGTCCCGTAACGGGAAGTCGGCGCATAATATCCTGTCACCTGATACCCCCAGGATCCGTCAAACGGGTGCTCCGCAATCCCCATCAGCTCCACATGGGTATACCCCATCTTCTTCACATAATCTGTAATCGAATGAGCAAATTCACGATAGGTATAAAATCCCTCATCCTCTGTGCCCGGATGACGCATCCAGGAGCCCATATGTACCTCATAGATCGCCAGCGGATTCTCCTTTTGATCCCACTTTTTTCGCTTCTGCATCCACTGCTCGTCCGACCACTTCAGATTCGAAATATCGGTCACTCGGGAAGCCGTACCCGGACGCCGCTCCGCATAATTTGCAAACGGATCCGCCTTAAAAATCCGTTCTCCTGTCTGTGTCTCGATACAGAATTTATACAGATCCCCTTCCTGCGCTCCCGGCACAAAACAAGTGTAGATCCCAAGCGGCTCCTGACGATGCATCTCATTCGCCCCAAAATCCCATGCGTTAAATTCACCTACAACGGACACTCTCGCTGCATGCGGCGCCCATACTGCAAAATAGACACCTTCCTGCTTCTTCTGCACGGCCTTGTGCGCTCCCATCTTGCGGAAGATCTCATAGTGCGTGCCCTGTCCGAAAAGATACTGATCTAATTCTCCGATTTCATATGGCTGTAATTTCTTTTGTACGGTTTTCTGTCTTCCCATAATCCCACCTCACAGCTGCTGTTTTTTCGTATAGCTTCATTATACTTTATCTACTTTTAAAAAGAAAGTGAAAAACGACAGAATGCCGAAGAAATTCGTCTAACACGAAATTTCTTCGGCATATTGTACGAAAGATGTCGGATATTGTCTATCCTTATACTTTCGCAACTTCCTCATACTTCTTATAGTATTTTCTATAGTATCCCCCGCTCTTACGCTCCACTTTATTCAGAACAACTCCCAGGATCGGGCATCCTGCTGTTTCCAGCTTTTCTTTTGCCTCAAGAGCCAGCTTTCTCTTTACCGCTCCAGATTCAATCATCATAATTGCAGCATCCGAGCATTTTGCCACAATTGCAGCATCTATAACCATTCCAACGGGAGCGCAGTCAATAAAAATATAATCATAAATGTCACGAAAAGAGTTCAATGTATCTTTAAACAGTTCTCCGGACAACAATTCTGTCGGATTTGGCGGAACCGGACCTGCAAATAAAATATGAAGTCTGGAACTCTCTGTCGCATACACTGCTTCTGACAGACTGCACTGTCCTGACAGATAATGAGACAGCCCTTTGTCTACAGAACCGCTTTCCAACATATTGACCATCACTGATTTTCTCATATCCGCATCAATTAAAAGAACGCGTTTCCCAAGTTCCGCAAGAGATTTTGCCAGCTGATAAGTAATCGTAGACTTTCCTTCTCCGGAGAAACTGCTTGTCATCACTATCACTTTTTTATCTACCCCGGAAAATTGAATATTGGTACGAAGTGTATTCAATTCTTCTGTCATTGCATACGACATTTCTCTTTTCTTTAAAGTTACTCGCTTCATTGATTTCTCCTTTTATCTTGCATTTTTTTACTCTTTTTAATAATCTTGGCTGGGTTTTTAATAAATATCTGTTCTGCCATCTGCTGTCCGTACTTCTTACTCACATACTCTGCACATGGGAGAAGATCCGGCTTCCGGTGCACCTGATCATGAGCATCGGAAGCAATGTAATGTACTTGTTTTTTTTGTATCATCTTGTGGCAAAATTGCTTCTGCCACCATCCGCTTTTTCCCAAAACATTCGCTGACGTAAGCTGTATCTGTGCCCCCATATGCACTAGTTCCTGCACAAGTGCCGGCGTCTTTGTCAGACATGGATATCGCTCCGCATGGGCTATGATCGGTCTGTATCCGGCAGCAAGAAGAGCGTAAACCTGATTCCGAATAATCTGATAATTATGACGTCCGGAAAATTCCACCAAAACATACTCTGTTCCAGCCATTGTGGGACGTAGTCCCTTCTTCAGATCCTCCACCATATGAGCATTCGTATGGTATTCACACCCCAGATATACTCGCATCCCGGAGCGTGATCTTCTGGTCATCTCATCAATTCTTTGAAACTGCCGCTCAATCTCTCTTTGCGGCGTCTCAAACATACCTGCCCTGTAATGCGGTGTAACGATCACTGCCTGTACCTGATTTCTATATTCTAACTGTAATATCTTCGCTGCATCATACAAATCCCGGGCTCCATCATCAACTCCCGGGACGATATGACAATGCATATCAATCAATCCCTGCATCGCTGACTGCCTTTCTTTTGAATGCCAATATTTTCCATAATAAAAAAGAAATCCTCTTCTGACCTGTTATGCAGAAGAGGATTAAACTTCTATGTGTGACTACGCTCTTTTCTTTCTGGATAATCCAACTGCGCCACAAGCTGCTACTACTGCAACTGCTCCAAACAATACAACCATAGAATGTTCTCCTGTCTGAGGAGATGTTGTAGAAGCGGATGTACTCTTATCCACAACAAACGCAACCGGTGATAAAGAATTAAATGTTGCTGTAATAGTTCCCTGTCCTGCTTTGGAATCTACAACTTCCCATGCTTTTTTCTCTGTATCATAGTGAAGTACAGCAACTTTTGTACTCGTTGTCACTCCTGGTACGTTAAATCTGATCGTCACCGGAAATACTGTTCCGTCCGCAACTGTAACATCTTTTACATCTACAACAGACATTGTATCTGTATATGCACTTCCCAAGAGTGCTTTCAGTGTCTCCGGTTTTCTGACATCTGCTACTGCACTCTGATACTCTGCCGGAACTTCTGCCAGGCTTGCTGTAATCGTATTTCCATTTCCATCCACACCATTATCTTTTGTATCAACTGTAACAACTCCTGATATATTTGTCGATGGTGCTGCAAATGCTGTCAAACTTAATGATAACGCCAATACCGCTGCTGCCGCAACGCTCACTAATCTTTTCAATCTCATGATGCTTTCCCCCTTGTCCTGTGGAATCTTTTTATACTTTTTTAGAATATCACTGAAATCTGGATTTGTAAACCCTTTTCCACAATTTCTTTGCAATCTGATATATTCCATATCCTGCCATCATTCCTGCCGCATTTGTAATCAGGTCATCCAGCTGAAACAGACCTCTGCCGGTCAGCATCTGCAGCGTCTCGATCAGCAGACTCCCTGCGAATCCAAGCAGGAAGCTGCGCTTCCAGTTCCGGATCTGCTTCCACATCCAGGGACATAAAATCCCTGCCGGCAAAAACAATAATACATTTTCGATCAACTGAATCGTATAATCCGAAGATTCCTCCAGAAGACTGAAAAAAGTCAGATCCACCCTGTCTACAATTCCGGATTCCCTCGAAAACAATGTCAGATGTCCGACTACGACCACATAAATGATCATAAGACTGCTTTTTATAATAAAAGAGACTCTGCCATACTTCTTTCTGTTGTACAAGATCATGATAAGCAGAAACACTACTGCAGCTGCCAGCCCATGAGGAATATAAGCAAACGCATCTGCGACATCTCTTTCTACACTCCCTAAAATCGCTTTCATTCATATCCCCTATGATTCTACTTCTTTGTAAAAAATATTGATGATCATCTCCTGCAGACTGGCATCGTCCACATGAAATTCGTCGTGTTCTTCTCCTGCCCGAACCTCCCCCGGAACTTTTAAAATCTCAGGATTCATATCATACGACGCTATCTTTTCCAGCATATCCAGACTTAAATCTGTCGTAATATACGGCTGTCCCACCTGCCAGAACTGACGCAGCATGGAGTTGCCGCCATCTTCCGTAGATTTCACTTTCTCCAGAAGCGCCTGTACAAACTGAGTCTGCCGCTCCATACGCTGTTCATTACTTCCAAGAACAGATGTATCACGGCTTCGAATATATTTCTCTGTAAGCTCCCCATTCAGTGTTATCGTACTTCCCTGGACAAATGCCGGATCGATCGCTGTATAATCTTCCGGAACAGTCATCGTTACTCCGCCGATCTGATCCACGATCGGAACAATTCCTGACATATTCAGCGACAGATAATCATGAATCGGAATATCATAGAGCAGATTGGATACTGCCTCCCTGGTTAGCTGACAGCTTCTTTTTTCTCCGTCCCCATACGCATACTGGGTTGCGATCTGAGCCGTCTCGGTCGCCATATAGTCCCCATCAATACCGTAAATCTTCACATCCGCCATAGAATCTCTTGATATCTCCAAAAGCGTAGTTGTCTTTTTGTCTGTATCTAACACCAGCAGGACCAGACAATCTGACTGGCCACTCCGCCCGGTGTTCTCCTTAACTGTCACTACTTCATTTTTATCCACTCCCATAAACAGCATAGTGCGCAGATCTGAATTATACTTATACTTTTTCCCGTTGTATGTGATATAAGAAGAACCGTCCGTACTTTCGGGTTTCGCTGATACCTCTTCTTTTTCCTTATCCGCCTTTTTATTCTGCATCCCGGCATAAACCGCTCCTGCTGCCGCTATAACAGCGATCACTGCCAGAATGATGATCACAATTTTCGCTTTATCTTTAGTCTTCTTCACTGATCAACACTGCCTCCACTAAAAATCGTTTGTCATCCTGTCCCGTCATACAAGTACTAAGTGTCAGAATCCTGCTGTCTGTATTCACAGAAACATCATCCCGGATGACATTGCCCAGATTTCTGGAATTGTAAATAGAATCCAGAAATGCCTGTCTCTGATCTGCAAACGCATAGTCAAAACTATGAAGAATGTGTCTGTCATCATATACAACTGCCGCAAAAATCTGATATGTCAACTTCTTCTCCGGTGTATAGATCACCACATTCGGATGCTGCTGCATATACGACGCATCCGCATAGTTGTGCAGATTTTGAAACATACTTCCATCTTTCATGTCATGCCCGTAGATCACGGTATTAAAATCCGTAAATTCCTTCGTGTTCCAATTCTCTGTATAAATAGACCCCGGATATCCCTCCTGCCCTTCAATCGTATGGTTCAGATAATACTCATTGTCCGCAGCACTCTGCGCAACGGGATAATTAATATTCGTCCCGTCAATCTGGATCCATGCATAAATATCCGGATTCTGAGCCTGAAGCTGTGCAAAATCAATCGGAATCTCCACATGTGACTCTTCTGTCTGTGGTTCCTCCTCTTTGCTCTCCTGTTTCACAACCTCTTTCTGAAGTTTCTTGTAAACCTTCTCATTTTTATTCTGCGTAACATAATAGTATCCGATATAAAACACACTTCCAATAATCACACAAATTAAAATACCAATCAGAATCTTTCTGGATTTTTTCATAGACTTTGCCCTTTCTTTAATATATGGAAAAAGAAGCAGTGCAAGTATGTTCTCCCCGGAACACCCTCCTGCAATGCCTCTCCTGTTCTATCTCTTATGCCTCTGATGATGCACGTCTTCTCTTCTTTTCCTTTGGAATTGATGCCAGTGTATTCAGCTGCAGATATCTTCTTACGTCCTCTTCCGACTTGATCGTATCATCCAGTAAGAATAATAGCGTAAATACTCCCACTGCAAGAACTGCTCCGATCAGTCCACCCATGATCATATTCTTCTTTACATTCGGACTGACTGGATAATTTGGCTTTTCTGCCTCTTCCACACTACTTGGCTTATCAATCACCATAACCTCTGAAATACGCTCTGCAACAGCATCTGCCGCCGCATTTGCAATATCTGCCGCAAGCTGTGCATCTGAATTCGTGGCAGTCATCCTCATCAAACTTGTTCCGGACGGATTCTCTATCGTGATCATCCCCTGCAGCTGCTCCACAGAGTAATTCAAATCTTTATACTTATAATCTGCTTTCAGCTTCTCCTCAATCTTGTTCATTACCGGACGGCTCTTCGCCAGTACAGAAAAGTCCGCAGTAAGCTGCTTGCTCAGTGTCAGATCCACACCGGACATACTCACCGAATTACCAAGAACATAAATCGTAGATGTCGCCTGATACTGTGGTGTGACAAACAACTTCGTATACCCTCCGACTGTCACAGCACCAATGACCAGACACAGAAGTATCACCCACGCTTTTTTCAATAATACATGAAATAATTCTATCAGATCGATCTCCATCTCATCATTTCTCATCTGTTCTTCCATCACTTATTCTCCCATAACCACATACTTTGACCTTAATCCGCTTTAGTATAACATATATTTTTCTGTTCTGAAACTGTATTATTAAACAAATTTTCGGTAAAATTTTTCCATTATCATACATAAAAGCGTAATTTCCGAATATATTATAATCATATCCCAACGCAGAAAGGTCTTATATGGAACGACTTATCACAGGCGGCATTGCCTTACTTCTTATTATCGCAATTGAAATTATACTATACTGCAGACTCGTGCGCGCCTCAAAAAAAGAATATCATGACGATTCCCTTTAACACTCTCTCACAATCCGACACATTTCATCAAACTGATCTTCCATCTCCTGCACCAGTCTGAACTGTGTACGGGCACGGACCAGATTGTGCTCCGGATATGCGGTCTTGAAATACGTATCTCCCTGCAGAAAATCCATCAGGAACCGGATTCCGCATTCGAATGTCATCAGCCTTGCGCCCCACGGAAGACTCTCTAACTCCTCCGGTGTCAGAACATCTCTTGCCATCTCCAGATACCCTTTCACATACAGTTCATACAGATTGATATCAAAATGGACCTTGTCCAGATCACGTTCATCTTCTTCCGCCGTAGATGCGCCAAAACGGATCGAATCTCCAAAATCATTGGCTGCCAGTCCCGGCATGATCGTATCCAGATCAATAATACACAATCCCTTTCCGGACTCTGCGTCAAATAAAATATTATTCAGTTTTGTATCATTGTGTGTCACACGCAGCGGCAGAACACCTGCTTCCATCCTGCTCATCAGAGCTCCGCAGTCTTTTTCTCTCGCCAGTGCAAATTCAATCTCCGAACGGCACAGACGGGCGCGGTTCTTCACATCTCGCTCTACGGCCTGTGCAAACGCTTCAAATCGTTTTACCGTGTCGTGGAAATTCGGGATCGTCTCATAAAGACTCTCTGCCGGATACTCACCCAGCTGCTTCAAAAAATGACCAAAGCTTCTGGCTGACTGGTAAAACTGCTCCGGACGCTCCACCATCTGATAGCACACAGAATTGGCGATAAAATTCGCACAGCGCCATGGCTGACCTTCATCATCCTCAAAATATGTCTCCCCGCTCTTCGTCTTGATGTAGGCCAGTGTCTCACGATCCGGATCTCCGCCTTCCCGACGGATCACATCCCGTAGAAACTCTGTCACTCCGAAAATATTCTCCATTACCTTACCAGGCTCTTTGAACACATTGATATTGATTCTCTGCAGTACGTATAATGGCTTCTCTGTGCCGTCTTCCATCGGCATATATACTGCGTACGTCTCATTGATGTGCCCTTCCCCAAACGGTTTTACATAACTGCACTGGGGACCGAATCCAAATGCATACAGTGCATCCTCAAGCGCTCTGCTGTCCACACCTTCGATCTTTCTCCTGGTAGAGAAGATTACTTCTCCTGCCTCTACCTTCTTCTCCTGCTCGATCGTACAGTTTGCTTTTACCACACTTCCAAGCCCCACATGCGCTCCGGCGCATACCACCGAATCATGATCCACAACTGCTCCGCTGTTGACAAGCGCCGCCCGATCCACATGGGTATGCGTATTCACTACCGCGCGCTGCATAATAAAACATCCAGGTCCCAAAACCGCACTTGGACTCACAATTGCAGACGGATGCACAATCGATGGCACATCATATCCTGCCTCCAGCAATTTGTCTGTCCAGAATAATCTCGTATGATTATTCCCAAATGCCGCCACTGCCATCTTGTATTCTCCATACTTAGCCATATAATCGCAGCACTTTCCAACTACGTCCTTTCCAAACGCCGCATCGTCAAGAAATACGATCTCCTCATACCCCAGCTGGATCGCTGTTTCCTTCACCATCTGCCCGAAGCCACCTGCTCCGAGAATCAATAAACTTTTCATATGTCCCTCTCCTCGCTCTTTTATGATATTACGTTCAAATTCATCCTTCCAATCCATGGTACTAATAGCATTCACATATTCCTTGGAAACCTCTTTATTTGGAATACTCACTGATTCTAAGATTCCATCATAAGTCAAATATCCTAAATGCACCAATAAAGTCAGAATATCATCTCTGGTAGCAAAAGTAGTCATATCATTACTGAATGTTCCCGTATTAATCCGAATACTCTCTCCTGCCAGCATCCCGACTATCGCATCTTTCAAACCATCCATATTCATCTGAATATAAACTTTTAACGCCTCATAAGTTTCTGTCTGATTCCAATAAGTTCCGAATTTGTGGCGAAGCATTGCTTCCACAACAGATTTTGGACTGTACATAGAATAGCAAATATCTCTGTCCTGTTTGTGCGTAATCAAACCATACCCGTCATACCACGCCTTTGCTTCTTCAAAATCCATTCCATATTCCATGCAAAGATTTTTTACTTCATTTTCTGTAAAACCAAAATACGCAGCCAGCTCCCCCGGTTCTGTCATAGAATATTCCGTAAACATATTCAATGCCGAATGGGAACCATATTTCTTAATTGGCAAAATCCCCGTCATATAAGCAAATGCTACATTATCCTGATCTTTCAGCCACGCACGCAAAAAATCCAGATACTTTTTCTGGGCTTTCTGATCCTGCTGATACTCACGAAACAAACAATCCCATTCATCAATCAAGATTACAAAAGAACGTTTTGTATGAGAATACACATCCTGCATTGCAAAGACAAGATCCTCCTCCCGTACATATTCCGGATATTTCTGCTTTAAATCAGACAGAATTCTTCTTTGCATTAATGTAAGCATCCCTTCCACATCATCTGATCTGCTTAAAAATTCCTGCATATTAATCTTCAGCACATCATACTGATTCAAATGTTTTCGGTAAGACTTACACTGACTGATGGAAAGTCCTTCAAACAATTCCTCTGTATCATCCCCGCAATCATAATAGGCTGCCAGCATATCTGCTGCCATTGACTTTCCAAAACGCCTCGGACGACTGACACACATAAACCTCTGTTGTGTATTCACATAGCGATTTGTCACATCTAACAGTTCACTTTTATCAACAAATATTTCGGAATTTAAAGACATTTTAAACCCTGCTGCTCCCGGATTTAAATAAATGCCCATGGCATATCATCCCCTTTCGTTCTCTAAAACCGATTCCTTCCTTTCAGTATTTCCACACTTTCTAACTCTCATTATAACAGATACCATATATTTATGCTAATCATCAAACTACAAAATATAGAATTCCTCTGCTCTTCTTTAACCAATTCTTCCCAGAGTAATATTCGACATTTCATCAAGAGGCACTCATAATTAACAATAAAAATATTAAGGAGAGTGCCTATTTATGGAAAACCTAGAAACACTAATCGCTGCTTATTTGAAGAACTGCGAAACAATTAAAAAACTTGACCGGAAAACGCTCAAAGCATATCGTATCGACTTGACCCAATTTCACACATTCATGCAAATGTACCCTGATTTTATTAACAAATCATATTTAAGTGATTATATATCTTCACTCCATGCACAATTTCAGCCTAAAACTGCCAAAAGAAAAATTGCTGCCGTCAAAGCATTTTACAATTATCTACTGTACGAAGAAAAACTTTCAATAAATCCTTTTGACAAAATCAATATAAAATTCCGCGAACCAACAACATTGCCACGAACTATTCCAGAATCTATAATAGAAACTTTTATATCCACTATGTATAAGCAGAGAGCACTTGCAACGACTAAATATCAAAGCAATGCCCGACTTCGTGACATAACAGTAGTAGAATTATTATTTGCTACTGGCGTCCGGATTTCCGAATTATGTACCCTGAAAGTCCAACAAGTGGATTTGTCTTCATACAAAATAATAATCTATGGAAAGGGTTCCAAGGAACGAATGATTCAGATTAGTAACGGTGATGTGCGCAAAATTTTGTTAGAATACTACACCACTTTCAAATCCGATATTACATCTTCCGGTTGGTTTTTTGTAAATAGACTCCACCAAAGATATTCCGAACAATCTGTGCGAGAAATGATCGTAAAATATCTCAATATAGCAGAAATCGACATGCATATAACCCCACATATGTTCCGGCATTCATTTGCAACACTACTTTTGGAAGCAGACGTAGATATCCGATATATACAAAAAATGCTTGGGCATAGCTCTATCAAAACAACCGAGATCTATACCAATGTATCCATGTCGAAGCAAAATAATATTTTAACCGCAAAACACCCTCGAAATTTTATGAAACTGCAATAATTGTAGTATCCCCCTTACTCAATAAAATCCGCTTGGACATCAAAGCAGTTCAAGTGGATTTCTATTCCACCTTTCAACCGAGGATAATACATGATTATCATTGGTACGATGCAGGATAATATCTAATTATTTGTTGAAGAAAAACAATGAATATTCTAAAGTTGTTCGTTGCTTGCAAAAGAAAGGTGCTCATAATGCATATCGAATTAGTAAATAGTTATTCCACCGATATTCAGGACATATTAGCATTGGCAAAAAATGATAATGCGTGTTTCATTTCTAGTTGGGATAAAAATGATCAAATTCTTAATATTGATGCCAACATAGTCGAAAAAAGTGTTTATCAACAGGAACATAAAAACACATACATTATGTCTAAAGATATGGATATATTAAAGGACAAAATAATTTCATATCTTAATGAGCAGAATCTAGAAATATCAAAGGATTATATGACAATTGTCTCAAATGGAACAAGTGCAGCATTTATCTCGCTAATTCAAGCTTTCAAAAGAAATTTAATAAATTTCCTTTGTATTGGGCCAATATATTTTACGTACATACATTTGCTGAATATGTTTAACAAGAAATTATTTCATTATAATTTAAATCTATTTGATGAAATTGATATTGATTTTATTACGCTGAAGAAAGAACTTATAGATAATGACATACATTGTATTATACTTATACAACCATTTTTCGGAAGTGGAATAGAATTACCAGATTCTAAATTGAAGAGATTCATTTCACTTTGTGATGAACAGGAAATCTTATTGCTAATAGATTATGTATACGGAAATATGGAATGGGATTCTAAATCTCATATTCACAATTCTGAATTATTACAAATGGTTACATCCTCAAAGTATTGTGTTTTATATGAGTCTATTTCTAAGCGTATTTTTTTGAATGGAATGAAGAATGCAATTATCTTCAGTACTCCCCAATTCATTAGGAATATAAATATTGATTCCGAAATATGTTTAGGGAGTATATCATATATTCAGGAATCGTTATTACAGACGATATACTCCCCGGATAACTTACAAAATGTAAATCTTTTCATCACTAATGCATTATCCTATGCCTCGGGCAACTATGCTTTGTTATGCACCTTAATTCTCGGTACGGATATAAAACTATGCAAAAGCACAAACGGTTACTTTACCCTTATGGAAATTCCAAAGTCCTACTTTAACTCAAGAGAGGATAGAGCTATTGCAAAAGAACTTTATCAAAAAACAGGCGTTGTTACCATACCACATTCAAGATATTATTATAATTCAATGAATAATTACTGTTTTAGGGTTAATCTTGTGATTGAAACAAACGAATTACTCACAGCCGTACAAAAAATATTACAAATTTGCGGTGATTGATGCAATCTCCGATGAAATATCTTTGTTAATGCACTTGCCAGCAGGCAGCAACAACTCGGCATCTTGAGTTGCTGCTGTCAGCTTTTTAATTTCTTTTATGGACACATCAGTAGTTTCTAATTTCTGAAGAATTTTATTACTTAAAACTTTTTTTGTTTTTATATCAAAATATACATCGGCATAATTCTTTATTATCTTCGGTAACGCAGATAGTACGATAATTGTTGCAGCAGAATATATGAGTATCCAGGATCCTTTTTGTTTCCCGACAAGGGTCCAATATTCGGCATTAGATATAGAATCTAATAATTGTTTTGCAGTTTCAATGCATTCATCATAGTCATCGTTATCTAATCTAATACTTAATATAGACTTGCTTTTTTCATCAATGCGTGCAAGATACTCTTCACTATGAGAACATAAATATAATGCATTTTGTAATTTAGCGTATAATGCTTCAATTTCAATACATTCTTCAAAACTATAGCTAGATAAATCTGCTTCCATTATGATTTCTAATGATTCGTGCAGAAATTCGTAGTCTACTGTCTCATATATTGCTGCAAAAGACAAAGTTTCAAGTATAACAGAAATATCTAACATGCGACCATAAATTTCATTTGCATAATAATCTAAGCAATTTCTTAATATACTAGGAATTTTACATTGTTGTTTGGTTCTGATAAACAAATTAAGCATATCATTAAAACGGTGTTCTTGCTCAAACTTTTGTAAGAATTCACTGTACGCCAGATCTTCAAAACGGATATGTTCTCCTCGATACAAAAAAACAACCTGACTCCATTCGCAATTTGCAATCGAATATCCAAAGAAATAACTAGAATCTATACAAACATTCTCAAACGAACATTCAACAAATTTATGATTTTCTGCGTGCATGGTAGCTAAATTTGTATTAACAAATGCACATTTTTTGAAAAAATCACTGTCTGTAGTAGACATTTCAAAGCTACATCCATTAAATATACAATTAATCAATTTACAATGTTGCATATTAATCAGAAATGCCTCATCTGGAAATTCACAATTAACAAATGTTGTAGAATGAATAGAAGTGTTCCTATAAAAATTATTTGTAAATTTAACATTGCTAAAATAACAGTTTTTCATTTGGCAACACCCAAAGTTTACTTTGTCAAAGGTACAATCAACAAATACTGCATTTAAGAAATCGCTTCTATCAAAATTATTTTTATAAAAATTTATATTTTTAAATTTTGTCCCTCTAAAATCACTTCTAAAAAAGGAAACAGGATGCATATATCTATGAAAATCAACTTTCTCAAATACAGAATATGACATATCCATTCCTTCAAATTTTTTTAGTTTTATAAAATCCTCTTGAAAATACATTTGTACTTCTTGCTTCATATACTGATTCCCTCACATTTATTAAAGGATAAATCATACTCAACTTTAGAATATTCATTGTTTTTCTTCAACAAATAATTAGATATTATCCTGCATCGTACCAATGATAATCATGTATTATCCTCGGTTAATAACACAATTATAATCCATTTAATGTCTTCTGACAATATTCTTTGGCACAGAATATATATGTGCTTACCCACAAAATATAGAATTCCTCTGCATATGGAGGAGCCAGCTGGACATGGAAATGCTGCTGGCGGGAGACGATTACACAGAGCTTCCCGATGCTTATGTTATTTTTATATGCGATTTTGATCCATTCGGAGAAGGGAAGTATCGATATACTTTTCAGACGATGTGCAGAGAATCTGGGAATGCAGATCTGAAAGACGGCCGGGTAATCATGTTTTTGAACACTCACGGAAAAAACGAATGCGAAGTTCCAAAAGAATTGGCAACCTTACTGCAGTATATGAAAGAGGACCTTGAGGGAAGCGAAAAAGAATTTCATTTCACGATCCATATGTTGAACAGCTGCAGAAGTTCATACGCGATATCAAGGGAAATCGAGAGATGGAGGAACGCTTTATGATTTTTGAAGAAATGCTGAAAGAAGAACATACCGCCGGACGTGAGGAAGGACTTGCAGAAGGGCTTACGAAAGGATGTATGGAAACCAGCAAATCTGTATTACTTTTATTTTTACAAAATCTGGGAACTGTTTCTAAAACTCTTTTGGATCAGATTCAGGAAGAACAGGATTTAGAAAAGTTAAAAGAATGGATACAGATTGCATTCCAGTCCAAATCCGTAGAAGAATTTGCCAATAGGATAAACTAAAAATCTGTTTCGGGGAGTCCAATCCCCGATCTGCTGTCACCGGCTCTGGCAGTTCTGACCAGAGCCGGTGATAAAAAAGAAACAAGTCAATGCCGTTTCCGGCAATTATTCAAAGAAAAGCAGAGGAATTCTATTTTTGCAAGATATCCCCAAAACATACGTTTTCTTATCTATATATGCATCATCCTGCTATCTTAATTGTATATGCATACTGTTTTGTGATGTTTTCCGGAAGTTCTATTACAAGATTTTCTCCTGACTGTTTCCACTCCAAAATATCTTCTGTTCCGAGTAGTGTAAGAACGGCATTTTCTGGAATTTCCAAATCTTTAATCTCAACAGTTTTAGAAATATCTTCATCCATAATCATTGCATAGAGATTTGTATCTTTCTTGGTAAATCTGATTTCTTTTCCGTCTGTTGTTTTACCCTCCTGTTTTTCCCAATAAGTTGTTTCGTAAATTGCTTCTCCATTGACTTTTAACCATGCACCTGTTTCCAAAAGCGGTTTTTTCTGCTCTTCCTGAATTGTACCATCCGGGCGCGGTCCTACATTTAATAAAAGATTCCCATTTTTACTTACAGCATCAATAAGCATATAAATAACATCTTTTCCTTTTAACATGTGCTTTGGATCTTCATTTTCATTATATCCAAATGACATACCCATGCCTCTGGTCAGTTCCCATTTCTTTTTCTGGAGTTTCATTTCATCTGCATACTCTGGAGAAGTATAATCACAGAACCCTTCCGGAACTAATATTCCACTGATTCCACCTGCTTCCAGCTGTTTATTTAATTTATCTACCAATGCCTGTTTTTCTTCTTCCGTTGAAACACTATATTGTCTCCAACGATCATTTACAACGCCTTCTGGAACGGTATTATAATAATCAGCAAACAATTCATTCAAATCGCACTGTGCCGGATATCCAATATCATTCCATAAAATAGAAGGTTTGTACTTGTGGATCAACTCTTCTGTCTGGTTCCATGCATACTGGCTGTATTCATCTGTTACAAGATGGTGATTGACCCAGTTTTTCATTCCATCAATTGGATAATCTTTAAATGTCCAATCAAAAATTCCAGAATAATACAGTCCCATCTTCATACCTCTTGCCCGAACAGCATCTGTGATTTCACCAACAAGATCTCTCTTTGACTGGTATCCTTCCATCTTTGGATTTTTATATTCACTTGGCCACAAACAATATCCATCGTGATGTTTTGTTACAAGCACAACATACTTTGCACCTGCCTCTTTGAAGAAATCAGCCCACTCCCCGGCATTCATTGACTGATTTCTCTCTTCAAAATCTTTTTGGAAATTAAAATAATTAAAATCCTCCCCATAAGTTTCTTTATGATGAATATTTGTGGGACTCCCTTTAATTCTGGACGTATTCAAATACCATTCCGCATACGGTGAATTAAACATCGAGTTTGCAAATCCGTCCCCTTCCTCGGATAATTCAGCCAGATTTTTTCCTTCTGCTCTTGCCCATGCCGGTACTGAAAATAATCCCCAATGAATAAAAATTCCAAATTTTGCATACTTATACCATTGCGGTACTTCATGCTTTTCAATTGATTCTTTCGTAGGTTCAAACTTCATAATAACACCTCTTTCTTTTTACTCTTTGTCAATCTTTTTTTCTTCTTGCGATGATCGTTGCGATCAAGATCAATGCCGAAATAATCATCTGCCAGAATGCATTTACACCATTGATCGTCAATCCATTTGATATAATTGTTAACAGCAATGCACCCATTACACTTCCGCTGATACTGCCTTCACCGCCTGCCATAGCCGTTCCTCCCAGAACAACTGCAGTAAGTGTATCCATCATCATATTTGATGCAAGATTTGGCTGTCCGGTTGCAAGCCTGCTTGTTAAGATCATTCCTGCAAAGCTTGCACATAAACCGCAGAACACAAAATAGATCAATTTATATTTCACTACTGAAATTCCTGAAAGTTTTGCAACCTCTGAATTTCCACCTATTGCCAATGCATATCTTCCGAGCAATGTTTTCGATAACACGATCGCGCATACTATAACAATTACTGCCATAAAAACAACCTGCGCCGGAATGCCTGCTATAAACCCTCTGCCTAAAAACTGAAATTCTTCCGGCAGATTATAAATGGCGGTACCTCCCGTAATAAGACTCGCGCTTCCATTTGCAAGATTCATAGTTGCCAGTGTTACGATCATGGATGGTAATTTAAATTTCGTTGTCAAAATCCCATTCACTAATCCAAAAAATGCTCCCAGAAGCAGCCCTGTCAGAATGGATACCGCCATAGAAACTCCGGATGTCAGCATTTTCGAAACCACCATACCTGTCAAACAGGCCACCCCGCCTATTGAAAGATCAAGCTCTCCGGAAATCATTACGAACGTTACTCCCATAGCAACTATGATCATAACCGCTGACTGCCTGACTATATTCATCAAGTTTGCGCCTGCTATAAATGTACTGTTCAAAAATGTAAAGATGATACATAAAACGGCAATTACTCCTATCAAACCAATTTGATTCAAAATTCCTTTTGATTTACCCAGTACTTTTTCTTTATTCATTATCATTCACCCTTCCTGTTGCATGCTGCATGATTGTCTCTTCAGAAAATTCTTCCCTTGATAATTCTCCGGTTATCTTTCCTTCATACATTACCAAAAGACGATCGCTCATTCCCATAACTTCAGGAAGTTCTGACGAAATCAAAAGAATCGCCATACCTTCTGCTGTCAGTTCATTTATAAGCTTGTAAATCTCCGCTTTCGCACCTACATCAATTCCCCGAGTCGGCTCATCCAAAATTAATATTTTCGGATTTGTAGATAACCATTTTCCAAGAACTACTTTTTGCTGGTTTCCTCCAGAAAGATTTTTTGCTTTTTGTGTTCCTCCGGTTGTCTTTACATGCAATTTTTCAATATACTCCTGGGACATTTTCCGCAGAGTGACATCATTTATTAAAAATCCATTGCAATGTTTATGTACCGTCGGAAGGCTTATATTGCTGTTCAGATCATCTTCAAGAATCAATCCTTCATGCTTTCTGTCCTCTGTAACCCATGCCATCCCAAATCCAATTGCATCTCTGCTGTTTCTTATTTTCACTGCAGCTCCATTTACGACAATTTCACCATGCCCAATTGGAAGCTCCCCAAATATCATGCGGATCAATTCTGTACGTCCGGCACCTACAAGTCCTGCTATTCCAAGCACTTCACCTTCTTCAAGCTGAAATGATATATTTTGCGGAATATATGCATTATTCAGCATTCCCTCTCTTGCTCCGGTAACATCTTTTAATTCAAAACATACCTTTCCAAAGTGCTTTCTCTCTCTTTTATAGAAATCAGAATACTCTCGCCCCACCATTAACCGGATAACTTCTTTTTCATTCGTTTGATCTGTATCTAACTCAGCAACCTTACTTCCATCTTTCAATACAATGATCTTATCCGAAAGTTCAAACACTTCCTCCAGACGATGTGATATAAAGATAAATGACACACCATCCGCTTTAAGTCTCTTAATAATCTCAAAGAACTTCTCTATTTCAGCCTGTGACAAAGATGAGGTCGGCTCATCCAAAATAATAATTTTAGCATTGTGATTAATTGCCCTTGCAATTTCCAAAAGCTGTCGTCCTGCAATTTCTATATCCATAACCTTTGTTGACGGTGCTGCTGTTAAACCTACCATGTCTAACAACTCCTGTGTTCTTTCCCGCATTTTCTTTTTATTGGCAAATCCATGTGATGCGATTTCTTCTCCAATAAAAATATTTTCTTCCACATTCATCAACGGTAAAATCTGCAATTCTTGATGAACCATTTTAATACCGATTTCTTTTGCCTGTTGTATTGTAAAATGATCATAACTCTTGCCGTTATAATATATAGATCCTTCATCAGGTTTCAGGCTTCCGGATATAATATTACAAAGTGTACTCTTTCCAGCTCCATTTTCACCAGCTAAAGCGTAGACTTTTCCCTCCTCAATTGAAAAACTAATATGCTCGATCACTCTTACATTTCCGAAAGATTTTGCAATATTATCTAATTTTATGATCGTATTTCCCATATGTGTTCAAACCTTTCTTCCTGAGTTTTCGCTTATTTATAAGATTCCAGTTCATCCTTCTTTGCCTGATCGTCCGCTAAATATTCTTCAACATTTTCTGCTGTCACAAGAATTCCAGGTACCACAACATCACCTGTTTTTTCTCCTTCAATTGCAGCAAGTGCCGCTTCCATAGCCTTTTCTCCGATAGAGTATGAATCCTGGGCGATTGTGGCTTTATAAAAACTTCCATCTTTTAATGCATTCAACTGACCTTCTTCATTATCGATTCCTACCAAAGCCACATCTTTTCTGTCGGCAGAGCTGACAGAAGCAAGTGCTCCAAGTGCAACACCGGCATTACTTCCATATATGATATCAAGGCTTCCTTCCGGATTTGCAATAAGCAGATTATCGGTCAGTTTTTGTCCGCCTTCAGCAGTGCATTCTTCTACTGTCTCTTCTTTGATCACAACATCCGGATATTCTTTCATTACTTCAATAAATCCAGCATTTCTCTGATTCATTGTTTCCAGTGCCGGGTAAGAAAGTACAATGACATTTCCTTTTACTTCACCGTTTTTCTCTTTTAACATCTCAGCCGCATATTCACCAGCTAAAGCTCCCATTTCTTTATTTCCACTGCCCACACGTGCATAAACATCCGCACCTTCTACAAATGAATCATAATTAATAACTGGAATTCCCGCTTCATTCGCTTCTTTGATCGACGGAACAAGTGCTTCCGTATCAACCGGTCCTACAATAATTGCATCATATTTTTGAAGCACTGCCTGACTCATTAAATCAGCCTCTTTATTCACATCAAGTGCTGCATCAAACATATCTACCTGCACACCTTTTTCTTCGCCTATTTTTTTAATTTCTGCTCCGATATAAACAAAAAAGTCAAACTGGTTTGCAGGAGAAATAAAGGCTATTCTCTTTTCCCCCTCTTCTTTTTTCGTAGTTCCTGTTTCTGGTTCCTTTGTCTCTTTTTCCATACTGCAGCCGGCCATTCCCATAACCATTGCCAAACTAAGGAATAATGCTGTTACTTTTTTCATTTTTCTTTTCATAAATCTTTCCTCCATCTCTTTGTATAGTATCCGTTTTTATGTTTACTGTTTTTGCGATACCTCCTTCCATTTTCAATACATGTATTATCTTTTTTCCTTATACAACATTGCATGTCATTACAAGTTGGTTTAAAAAAAATATTGTGGAAGTGTATCTCAGCTGAAAAATCTGAAATACACTTCTTTTACATATTTAATTATTAAAAGGATTTTCTTCTTTGCAGATCATATTTTACAACCCTTCTTTGTTGAAGCATTGGAATCTTATTCTGCATCCTTTGAAGCAATAACTTCATTGCTTCTTTTCCATATCTGCTAAAATGCTGCCTGTAAGTTGTCAATCCGATCAAAGGAAAACTGCTCCAATTATAATCTCCGTAACTGATCATTTTCAGATCTTCCGGAATTTTAATTTTCAATTCACTTGCCGCCTTATATGCCGCAAATGCTGCTGAATCATTCATCGCAATTAAAACTTCCAGCTCCGGATTTTCCAATAAATAATTCTTAATATCCGTTACCATATCAAATTTTACGATAGCATCGTGATATTCAGCACCCGCTCCACATAACTTGAATTGTCTTGAAATCCATTTTATTTTTGAATCCTCTAACGCTTTTTTAACACCTTCACATCTTAAAGCACATGTTGAAAAATGCTCATTCCATGGCGAATAAAAACCAATGTGTGTATACCCTTCCATGATTGCCAGATTCGTTGCACGATATGCACTTTCAAAATCTTCTCCTGTAACAATATCGAACATATTATCATCTGGTTCTGAATCCAGAAAAACTAATGGAATTTCTAGTTTTTTTAATTCATTCATCAAAATATCATTAAAATAAAAGCTGTAGATAATTCCTTCCGGTTCTATTGCCCTTACGCTTTGTACAAACTTTTCAGAATCTTCCTTATTTCTAGGTTCCAACAGAGTCACTAAAGATAACTCTGTCTTTCTCAATACCTTCTCAATTCCGGATATCATGTCGGAAACAATTCCAGCGCTGAATAATTCAGGGTAGTTTGGCAAGACAAGTAGTACTTTCCTGGCTTTCACATCAGTACTAACGGACTCTTTCGGTCTGACAAAAGTCCCAAGTCCTTGTCTTCGATATAAGACACCTTTTGTAACAAGTTCATCCAAAGCTTTTCGAACCGTTATCCTGCTGCTTTCATAAGCCTGGCATAATTCATTTTCACTTGGAATTTTATCATTCTCTTTATATACACCACTAATGATCTTTTCTTCTATTCTATTTTTAATTAGTTCGTATTTTGAAATATTCTGCTTCATTATTTTCCCCATACACCAACTTGTCATTACATGTATAATACAACGTTTTTTTATTTTTGTCAACACATAAATTTTTATGCTAAAAACCTTATCAAATGACTGTTTATCACCATTTCCATTATCTCATGCAATGTTTTCAATAATTCATCCATTTCTATATAATCATGCATCTCTTCCGACTTAAGCGTTTTCATCTTTTCTCGCATCTGTTTTTTCTTCTCGACCAATTGCATAAGCTGCCAAACTTTTACGGATGCGTGGGCGTGAATCTCGGTAGGCAAGCGTAGCCTGACAGATCGGACACATATGGGTGGTCACACTGCTCTCAACCAAAAACACCAAATCCTTCTTGAGGACAAGTGAATAATCCGATATAATAACCAGGGTTTAGTGACCAGGGTCTCAGAGTACACAACTTGCCAGGAGGGTGCTCTGAGACCTTTTCCTTTTTGTATGATGATGACAGTATACAGGTCAATTCAGAGACAGGCAAGTAAATCAGTATTTTGATAATTTATGAGGTCAACAACACCTGAACTTCCTTTATATAAACGTCAATACTAAAAAGATAAGAACAGTATATCACATGACTACTACAATTGCATCTTTTCCAGCCGCTGAATATATATATGTGCTTACCTACAAAATATAGAATTCCTCTGTTCTTCTTTGAATATCTGCCCGAAACGGCATTGACTTGTTCCTTTTTACCATCAGCCCCGGCCAGAACAGCCACGGCTGATGATATTAGATCGGATATTCTCCGATGTAGATTCTTATTTTATCTTCTTTGCAAATTCTTCCACAGATTTCGATTGGAATGCCATCCTGATCCACTCTTTCAGTACATCCAAATCACCTTGTTCTTCAATTTGATCCGAAAGTACTTTAGGAACCGTTCCAAGATTCTGCAAAAATAAGAGTAACGTATCCTTACTCTCAGAAATTCGCCCCTCTGCAACTCCTTCAGCACGCCCTTTTGCAAATCCGGCAGCCCGTTCTTCTTTCAGCATCTCTTCAAAAATCATAAAGCGTTCCTCCATCTCCCGGCTTTCGTTTTTTGCATATACTTCTAAACACATCCTATAAAAAAAGTTTTATAATCTCAATCAGCGCTGTCTTAGAAAGATCAAAAAATAAATCTTTTGTAAATTTTTTTAATACTTCAGATAAACCTATCTTATCTTTTTTCTGTGATAATTGAATACTTTGTTCTAACAATTTTCGATATTCTGCTGAACCATTATTGGACCGAGCCAGCTCTTTGAATTCTCTTGTTAAGATATCCCATTGTACCATGTTCGATTGCTCTGAGATGCTCATATTATTATTATCACCTGTCTGCAAATTTATAGCTGAAATATTTTGAATATTAAAAGTTGACATTATCTCTCTCCGCCTTATTTCATAGTGTTATTATCACCCATCTGCATTCTATCTATAACAGCATTTTTTAAGTCAATATTATAATTTACCTTGCCCTTATTGTTCATATTTTCAGCAAGTATACCTGTGATTTTCTTCAAAAATTCTGAATCTTTCCCTTGAAAATACACATTCCTCCCAGAATTCAACTCTATTTTTAGGTAATGTCCCAAGTTGTTGTTCTTATACCAAACAGAAAAACAAATTCCACCACCAATTAATATAAATATCAAAGCCCATAAAGTATTAATAGAAAAACAAAGAACCCCAGCTATGATAAGTACTATAGCCCAACCTGGAATAGGTTGTTTTTCTAGTGGTGCTACTGTGATTCTAGAAATATTACATAACTGAATAACCGAATCATCATAGATCAAAGAACTACTATAAATCTGAATCGTTCCCGTATCCTCCACTTTGTTCTCATTGTTTAATTGTATCATAAACATTCCTCCTCATGTGTACCCTACACCACATTGACAGTATAGCAAACGCTATTATAAAATACAATCCTACTATTTTTATCGCTAATCCGTAAGCGCCAAATATCCCAACGGTTTTTATGATTCCTTGACTTTTTTTTAATTACAGCTGTTGGATACTTAGTCTATTTTTCTACAATTATGAAGGATGTAGTCCTTGACTGATAATCTTATACCAGCCAAAGGCATTAATATTAGTATCCATTCATAAGTTAAATACCATTAAACCTTTACACGAAACCCCACAATATCCTTTAAAGCATCACTCATCTTGGTCGCCATCTCCTCATTGACATTATATCCAACTTTTGATATCATATTTTTTATCAAAATAAACTTATATCGCATAAAATGATATTTAAAACTGGTTTTGGAGGTGCTTATGAAAAAATTATCTATGGATAAACTGGTCAGCACAGTTATCAACGAAAGAAAAGCAAAGGGACTTACTCAGGTTCAGCTTGCTGAAGCAACAGGAATCAATCGGGCAATGATCGGAAGACTGGAGAATTCTGATTACATTCCTTCTATTGATCAACTGCAACGTCTTGGGGAAAATCTTGGATTTGAAGTGACGGATTTGTTTGTCGAAGAAGAAGAGGAAACTCATAAAGATATGGTACTGGATAAGAAGTATCATATTGCGGTAGCCGGAACCGGATATGTGGGACTTTCTATTGCCACGCTACTTGCACAGCACAATCACGTAACTGCAGTTGACATTATTCCGGAAAAAGTGGAGCTGATTAACAACAAGAAGTCTCCGATCCAGGACGAATATATCGAGAAATATCTGGCTGAAAAGGAACTTGATCTGACTGCAACGCTTGACGGAGAAGCTGCCTATAAAGATGCAGACTTTATTATCATTGCAGCGCCGACTAATTATGACAGTAAGAAGAATTTCTTCGACTGCTCTGCTGTAGAAGCCGTAATCGAGCTTGTTCTGAAAGTAAATCCGGATGCCATGATGATCATCAAATCTACGATCCCTGTTGGATATACTGCATCTGTCAGAGCAAAATACAATACGAAGAATATCATCTTCAGTCCTGAATTTTTGCGTGAGTCAAAGGCTTTGTATGATAACCTTTATCCATCCCGCATCATTGTGTCCTGTGATGAAGAATCTGCCGAAAAAGCACATCTCTTCGCAGCACTCCTGCAGCAAGGTGCAATCAAAGAAAATATTGATACATTATTTATGGGATTTACAGAAGCAGAAGCTGTAAAACTCTTTGCCAATACGTATCTGGCACTTCGTGTTTCTTATTTCAACGAGCTGGATACTTACGCAGAATCCAAAGGACTAAATACACAGGAAATCATCAACGGTGTCTGCCTGGATCCTCGTATCGGAACTCATTATAACAATCCTTCTTTTGGATACGGCGGATACTGCCTGCCAAAAGATACAAAACAGCTCCTTGCAAACTTCCAGGATGTACCTCAGAATATGATGTCTGCGATTGTTGAATCTAACAGGACAAGAAAAGATTTTATTGCGGATCGAGTACTTGAGATAGCCGGAGCTTATGAAGCAAACAGTTCCTGGGATGAAACAAAGGAAAAAGAAGTGGTAATCGGTGTTTACCGTCTGACTATGAAGAGTAACTCTGACAACTTCCGTCAGTCTTCTATTCAGGGTGTTATGAAAAGAATTAAAGCGAAAGGTGCTACTATCGTGATTTACGAACCAACACTTCCTGCAGGATCTACTTTCTACGGCAGCCGTGTAATCGGTGATCTGAATGAATTCAAATCCATTTCACAGGCAATTATCGCCAACAGATATGATGCTTGTTTGGATGATGTAGAAGAAAAAGTGTATACACGTGATCTTTTCCGAAGAGATTAAAAGGAGGAATTTTTTATGCAGCACATAGAATTAAAGAATAAGACAATCTTTGTTACAGGTTCTGCCGGCTTCATCGGCAGTAACCTCGTCCTTGAATTATTGAAAACGCAGTCTCCTGTCAACATTATCGGTCTGGATAACATGAACAATTACTATGATGTCAGCATCAAAGAATGGAGACTTAAAGAAATAGAAAAATGTCTTGCACATCACAGTAATTCCACTTATAAATTCTATCGGGGGGATCTTGCTGACAAGTCACTGATCGATCAGATCTTTGCAGAACACAAGCCTCATATTGTTGTAAATCTGGCTGCACAGGCAGGTGTCCGTTACTCTATTACCAATCCAGACGCTTACATTCAGTCTAATTTAATCGGCTTTTATAATATTCTGGAAGCCTGCCGTCATTCTTATGACAATGGAACGGACGGTGTGGAACATCTGGTATATGCATCTTCTTCTTCTGTATATGGAACCAACAAAAAAGTCCCTTACAGTACAGATGATAAAGTAGACAATCCAGTTTCTTTATACGCTGCAACAAAGAAAAGTAACGAGTTAATGGCACACTCTTACTCCAAATTGTACAATATTCCTTCCACCGGGCTTCGCTTCTTTACAGTTTATGGTCCTGCCGGAAGACCGGATATGGCATATTTCGGTTTTACTAATAAACTTTTAAAAGGCGAAACTATTCAGATTTTTAACTATGGAAACTGTAAGCGTGACTTCACTTACATTGATGATATCGTAGAAGGCGTAAAACGCGTTATGCAGGGCGCTCCGGAAAAGAAAGCAGGCGAAGATGGTCTTCCGATTCCACCATATGCTGTCTATAATATCGGAAACAGCAACCCGGAAAATCTTCTGGATTTTGTAGATATCCTTCAGCAAGAATTAATCCGTGCAAAAGTACTTCCAGATGATTATGATTTTGAAGCTCATAAAGAACTAGTTCCTATGCAACCTGGAGATGTTCCTGTTACATACGCAGATACTACACCACTTGAACGTAATTATGGCTTTAAACCTAATACAAGCTTACGTAATGGATTGAGAAGATTTGCAGAATGGTATAAGACATTTTATAACGTATAAGTAGTACAAAAGCTGGAGTCACACCCATAGACTCCAGCTTTAAATGTTATACCGGATCAAAAAATGTATCAGGATGTTTTGGATCAAAAATTTCATTACAAGTCATAACAGTTACTAAATCATCTGTTTCTGACAAATTAATAATATTATGTGTCCATCCAGGAATCATATAAATCGCTTCGATCTTATCTCCAGAAACTTCAAATTCTACAGTCTCTCCTGTATTGATATTTCTCTCTCTAATTAATCCATGACCATGAACAACAATAAACTGCTCCCATTTACTGTTATGCCAGTGCTGTCCCTTTGTAATACCCGGCTTACTGATATTAATACTTACCTGTCCACAATCAACTGTATGAACTAACTCGGTAAATGAACCGCGATCATCACAATTCATTTTCATGGCATATTTAAATTTGTCAGCTGGTAAATATGTCAAATAAAGAGAAAACAGCTTTTTCGCAAAGGAACCATCCGGACATTTTGGCATCATCAGATTCACTGGCTGAACTTTAAACTGTTCCAGCAGATCTATGATTTCTCCTAATGTTACTTTATGAGTCACCGGTACACAACAGTATCTTCCATCCTCCTGCAAAACAGTCTCTACTCCATCAAATTCGCAATGCTGTTCCTTACCTTCCAGTAAATCAAACATACCTTCAACAAGATCATCAATATAAAGGACTTCCAGTTCTGTGCTTCTATCATTTACAGTAAATTCTTTGTCATTTGCCACTGCCCAGCAGAATGTAGAAATAGCACTATTATATTTCGGTTTGGAATGTCCCATCAGATTTACAAATCTATAGACATACACAGGAGCTCCTGTTTCTTCTCCATACTGGAAAAACAACTCCTCTCCAGCTTTTTTGCTTCTGCCATATTCAGAATTTCCAAATCTTCCAGCCAAAGTTGCCTGAACAGAGGATGAAAGCATAATCCCCGCTTTGCTATTGTGCTTTTTTAATATATCAAGAAGCTGTGAAGCAAATCCAAAGTTGCCTTTCATAAAATCCCCCTGATTTTCCGGACGATTTACTCCTGCAAGATTAAACACAAAATCAGCTTTTGTGCAATACTCATCTAATTCCGCTTCTGTACTGTCAAGATCGTACTCATAAATTTCATCGATCTTAATGCTAAGTCTTGTTTTATTTTTTCCATCTCTGATATTTTTCAGATTATTGCAAAGGGCAGTTCCAACCATGCCCTTGGCTCCTGTAACTAATATATTCATACTTACTCCCCACCCTTCTTTATTTCACTTTTATTCTTTTCTCCACACCATCTTATTGACCACATTAACGTAACCCTGAATAATTCTGACTACTTTCATAGAAACCGTCTCGTCAACGTAATCCGGACATGGTTTACCAAGTACTCCATCCCTTTTCATCTTAATAGCCATATCAGTTGCATTCAGCAACTCTTTTGTTGTAATACCAGCTAAGATGAAATCACCCGCTTCAAGTGCCTCTGGTCTCTCCGTAGATGTTCGGATACATACCGCTGCAATCGGATGACCAATTGAAAGATAGAATGAACTCTCTTCCGGAAGTGTACCGGAATCAGATACAATTGCAAGCGCATTCATCTGAAGACAGTTATAATCGTTAAATCCAAGTGGCTCATTAACTCTTACTCTTGGATCCAGCTTGAATCCACTCTTTTCCAGTCTGTTCTTAGATCTTGGATGGCAAGAATAAAGAATCGGCATATCATACTTTTCAGCCAACGCATTAATTGCTGTGAAAAGACTAAGAAAATTCTTCTCAGAATCAATGTTCTCTTCTCTATGTGCAGACAGAAGAATGTATTTGTTCCTCTCAAGCCCGAGTCTCTCAAGCACATCAGACTTCTTGATCTTGTCAAGGTTCATTCTAAGAACTTCTGCCATAGGAGATCCTGTCTGGTATGTTCTCTCTTTTGGAAGTCCTGTATCTGCCAGATATTTTCTAGCAAACTCAGAGTAACAAAGATTAACATCGGAGATTACATCTACAATCCTTCTATTTGTTTCTTCCGGAAGGCACTCATCTTTACATCGATTGCCTGCTTCCATATGGAATAGTGGAATATGTAGTCTTTTTGCACTGATTGCTGAAAGACAACTATTGGTATCACCAAGCACTAGATACCCATCTGGCTTTAAATGGCTTAAAAGTTCATAGCTTCTTCCAAAAATGTTACCACAAGTCACTCCTAAATTATCTCCAACGACAGGAACAAGAATATCTGGTCCAAATTCACCAAAAGTATTTCTAAGTTCAAAATCTTCCCAGAAGACTGTTGATAAATTTCTGTCCCAGTTTTGGTTATAATATACAACACAGCAATCGAAATACTCTCTGCATCTTTTGATTACTGCTGCCAGTCTAATAATTTCAGGTCTTGTACCACAGCCAATCATTACTTTTGTACGACCATCATTCTTCCATTCAAAATTATGTTCTATCATTCTTTATCTCTCCTATCCTACCATTGTACCAAGGTTCATAAACCTTCCAAATATGGTCAATTTTGTTTTTTTAAGAATCTTATGCATCTTTATATTTCGAATTTATACGCCCATTTATATTCTCTTACTTTCTATTATTCATCAACTTCCATTCTAAAACTACATATCCTATATTTACGGTGAGGCTCAAACATTCTTCCCTTTATGAATTATAACGCACTTCGAACAAAATATGCACAACTATATATTAGCAGATTTATTTTCTCTATATATTCTTTGTCACCTCAACGTTTATGGTATCCTCCAGAATAAAATAACACAATTTCTTAGCATGAACTATTTTTATTTTTCCCTGTTGGCAATTTACCATATAAAAACAAATCTGTTATCCACCATTTCTTCAATAATATTATTACAAACAATGAACATCCAATTAATATCATATACTTCAAAACAAACAGGACTATTCCAATTCCTTCAACATTAAAAAATGGAATACGTATTAATAACAAATGAGTGTAATACATTTCCAAAGACAACATACCATACTTTGATATTCTTTGTACACTTTTTACTTTAGCAATAAATGTTGAGAGATATAACATTAGAAGAACAGCAGAAAAACTTCCTATAAATCTATATAAAAGATTCACGATAGTTTCATCCTCATAAATTATTGTTGGATGCTTCACCATCACAAAAATAACTATAATTAGTAATATCGGTATGCAAACAGCTTTCCATATTTCTGATTTAAGAAATTTCCATATTCCTTCAAGAAATGAATAAAAATACCCAAATAAGAAAAATACAGAATAAAAAAGTATCAACTTTGTATCAAATATTGAAGGATCCCAAAAAAACAATAAACAAATTGGAATCAAACCAATTATATACATCATTATACTAAGTACTATTCTTATAACTTTACCTTTTATCAGTAGCTTTGCGATTTCCTGTGCCATCAGCATAATAAGTTGCATCCACATAAGCGCCCACAAAAACCAAAGTGATTTTTGTGGATCAACTATAGAATAAAATACAATATTTTTCCTTGTTATTAGGCTAACTACAATAGAATAAGAAAGAAACGGGAAAAAGAGACTTACCACTATTTTTTTTATCATTTTCCCAAATTCCTTTATAGAAGCTTTTTTTTCTATCCCTCGTAATGCAAAATACCCAGACACAAACATAAATATTGGCATTTGAGATAAAAAAATCCAATTATATAGCTGAGTTGACTGGGTACTCTCCCCCAACATATGTTGAAGAGCGTGATCTAAAACAACAGACAGCATTGCATATAGCTTTAAAAAGTCAAACGTTTTATTTCTCCTATTACTATATACCTCAATATTTCCATTATTCATTACTGAATCCCCATCAATCTTCAGCTAATCTTTCCTGAATATATGTAAGCTCCATCATCTTTGCCTTCACCTCTTCTTTTGTCAAAAGTTTTGTATTATGAGAATTAAACTCTGTCAATTTATTTCTCTCAACATCCCCTTCCGTAAAATACTTGTCATAGTTAAGTCCACGATTATCCGCAGGCACACGATAGAAGTTCCCCATATCCACAGCCTTCTCACATTCTTCGTTAGTAAGTAATGTTTCATACATTTTTTCACCATGTCGGATACCAATAACTCTGATATCTTCTTTCTTACCGCCAAACATCTCAGCAACTGCTTCCGCCTGAAGACCAATTGAACATGCCGGAGCCTTCTGGATAAGAATATCACCATTCTTACCATGCTCAAATGCAAACAGAACAAGATCTACTGCTTCTTCAAGAGACATAATAAATCTAGTCATGGTCGGCTCAGTTACAGTAATCGGATCTCCTGCCTTAATTTGGTCAATCCAGAGAGGAATAACAGACCCACGACTGCACATAACATTACCATAACGAGTACAGCATATTTTTGTCTTGCCAGACATACGACTTTTTGCCACAGCTATCTTCTCTTCAATTGCTTTTGTGATTCCCATTGCGTTGATAGGGTAAGCAGCTTTATCTGTAGAAAGACAAATAACCGCATCTACCCCCTCCTCAATCGCTGCAGTAAGAACATTATCAGTACCAATTACGTTGGTTTTTACCGCTTCCATTGGAAAAAATTCACAGGATGGTACTTGTTTTAAAGCTGCTGCATGGAAAATATAGTCAACTCCATGCATTGCATTCTTACAAGACTGAAGATTTCTTACATCTCCAATATAAAATTTAATTTTATCTGCCACTTCTGGCATTCTAGATTGAAAATCATGTCGCATGTCATCTTGCTTTTTCTCGTCACGAGAAAATACACGTATCTCTCCAATATCCGTTTTCAAAAATCTGTTTAAAACTGCATTACCAAAAGATCCAGTGCCACCTGTAATCATAAGTGTTTTTTCTTTAAATAAAGACATATTATTCTATTCCTCCTCATATAATCAAATTTTTTTGTTGAAAATACGGGCTTTTTTAGCCCTGTATATATCCTACTAATAAATAATTATCGTTTAATCATATTCTTGATATATTGCTTTTCTATCTCATTCATACCAAACATATACATAATCATACCATATTCAATAACCAACAATACTACTTTGATCCCAAAAAACACTATGTTGGATCCAGGAATTAATGATATCAAATATCCAATTGCTAAACATAATAAAAATGCTGGTAATAATCCTTTAAAAATCTCTTTAAACATACGTGGTACATTCAATCCAATGCATCTATGAAGATATAAATTGATAATTATTCCGTGTCCTACAATCACTGAAATAGCTGTTCCAAATGCAGCTCCAATAAATCCTATCATTTTAATCAAGATAATAGACGCCACTACATTAATTACACACATTCCAAGCAATGCAATGGATCGAGCCATTCGCTTCATCAGCGCATCTAAAATAGTATTTGTAACTGATTCTATCAATGGAATTAAAGCCGGAATAATCAAAATCAATGTAATAACATATACATCATCGAAACCTTCTCCCATCCAAATTCTTATAAAGTCTTTTCCAACAACTACAAAACCCAAGATTCCTAACAGTGCGACTAATGTTTGAATACGTCCTGGGCCAATAACAAAATCTGTCAATTGTTCCCCTGAAGCACCTTTTGCTACTAGTTTTGTTGCCTTAGGAGCAAACATATTGCTTAATGCAGTTACCAAGCTGATAAAGCAAGTATATAAAGTTAAAGCTATAGAATATACTGTAACAATTGAAGTACTTGTCATTATTCCAAGGATTGTATTGTCTAGATTTTGATTAACCTGATTCACAATTGCCTGTAAAAAAACAGCCAAGGTGAACGTCGCTACTTCAGCTATTAGTTTCTTATCAAATCTATAATATTTAGCTCTTTCTTTGAGTTTAAACCTTACATAGACCACATTAAATAATAAAATTACGATAGTAATCGATAAATCGGTTATAACAATTCCTATAGATTTGACTCCTAAACTCAAAAGAATAATTATTGATAACAAACGTAATACTAACCTAAATGTGCTAAGGATATTCGATACTACAAATCGTTCGTACGCCCTTATGATTCCTGAAAAAGCATCACACAGTATAGAGAGTGCAACATTAATTATCAAAATAAGACATAATTTTTTAGCTATAACTAATTCACCGCTTGTTAGTGATTTTGCATATATCATATCCATGCAACCATATAAGATTGCACCTATTACAATTACACCACACACAAGCAAAGCAGCAATTGTATAGATTAAAAACAAAAAATTTTCCTTATCTTTCTTTTTCTTCTGAGTATTATACAGCACTACATATCTAGTAGCCACCGTACCCAATCCAAAACTCATAATGGCAAGCTGTCCGGTAAACGATTGAACTATCTTATAAACCCCATACTCACTTGAACCAAGATAGCTAAGCATAAATGGAGTAAGTGCAAAATTTACTACAAGATTTAACCCAATATTAAAATACGCAATTAGTGAACCATATTTAATCTGCTTATTCAACAACAAACCTCCTACTCTATCTCTTCAGCAATTTTTTAGCTATTTTTCTTAATTTCGTTAATTCTGGGCGATTCATCAACTCATTCCTCTTCTTAACTGCTTGCCCCTTTTTAGTAAGTGTTGTGATCAATTCCAATGCAGCACTTTCATCCTCTGTTTCAGTAAATATTTCAAAAAGAATCGGCTTATCTGATCTTTTAGGATCTACGAATCTTTTATATACTTGCAAAAACTCTTCTTTATTTGATGCTGCAATGTATTCAAAGCCTAAACATTCTGCATAACACTCAATCAATGGCGTAGTTCTTCCATTAAAATGACCTTTGGCAGCAATGAATTTATCTGAATCGTCTCCAAAGATTGCGCCATATGAAGAATAATTCTTAAATTCCTGTCCCAAACCGTTATTTATCACAATAATCCTAAGATTTGATGAAATATCTCTATTTCCCAAACTATTCATATCATAATAGAACAACAAATCTCCGAACACACCAAAAAAAAGTTTTTGAGGAGACACTAGAGCAGCACCTACTAATGAAGATATGCCACCATCAATACCAAATCCACCTGTGTTGCAATATGTATTTACACTGTCTGGAAGTAAAAAATTATTCCATGATCTAAAGCTATTTAATATTCCAAAATGCATCGTTGAATGCTCTGGAATATATTTTGACATCTGTTGAGCAACCCAGATATTTGAGAATGGCAACTCCGGAATAGTATTTACTAACTTTTGATATGAACCAGTGTATTGACGATATAGTGAAGCTCCTTTTTGTGTAGATTGATCATTATCTATATAGTTAGTAAAGAAATCCACTTCCGTCATTTGAAACACTTTTGTTATTCTTCGGAAAGGATCTCTAATCTCGCCATCAGCATTTACTCTCCACATCTGTCTCCCTTTACAAACTGAAGCTGAAACATAACCGATATAAATCATGGTGTCTATATCAAATTCTCCACCGTTTGCATCACATTGGCTTGTTATTAGTGGAAACAAAACACCATATTTTCCCTTATAGTTGCTCGAATGATCATAGAAAACAACTGCATCATACTTTTCGCAGAAACGATCTACTACATCTTCTAATTCTGCAGACCATTTCATAAAATTTCCAACAAAAATGCCGATCTTCCCTTCTGGTATTTGGGGGAGATTATCACCTTTCACATATCGGTTAATTACTTTTGCTGGCTTAATCTCTTTTACGCTGAAATCCTTAGAATAAACCGTTTCCAAATTAATATGACAAGGACCTCCACCATTATATTTCAACCCAAGAAGTGCTTTATTTATTTTTATTGTACAATCCCATTCATCCTCAGCAGTTCTTATCGTTTGGGCATATACACTTATATTGATAGTATCAGCTGGCGGATTACTTCTATCCGTAACCTGATTAACATAATGTCCAATATTAGCATTACTTCTGCAACAAGTAATTGCTAATACCGGAAGATGTCTATAATAAGCCTCTGTCAATCCCGGAAAATAATTCCGTGATGACGTTGCGCCTGTGCAGACGATAACAGCAGGTTCTCCTGTCTCAGCAACCATTCCACAGGCCATATAACAAGCTGATCTTTCATCAATCGCAGAATACATTTCAAAATAAGAATCATGCTGCATACTTGACACAATTGCAACGTCTGTTGATCCTGGTGATGCTACTATTCTTTTTATTCCATGTGCCTTTAATAGTGAAAGCACTATCTGTATGTTTCTCTCACCTGTATTGTAAAACTCCATAAAATCCTCCAAAGTTAAAATTTATATTTACTATCATCAAAAGTGATATTTCCCGCTCCACCAGTCATATAAACAATACTTCCCACAACCATTCTTCCCATACCAGAAGTCAACACAACTGCCATATTCGCAATTTCTTCCGGCAACGCATAACGTCCCGTTGGATTTGAAGGATGTTCAATTTGCGAAGTACTATTCTTATTCATTAATGGCGTTACGGTTGGTCCTGGTGCAAGTCCATTTACAACAATTCCATGCGGAATAAGAAATTTTGCCATTCCAGCTGTTAACTCTTTCATGCAAGCTTTACTTAAGGAATATGCACTATTTGTTGGACGTAAACTAGAGGATGAAGCGATATTTAAAATGTTACCCTCAATTTTATTATCTATCATATAATGTGCAAAAATCTGTGATAGAAAAAAAGCTCCTTTATAATTCGTATCGATAACGTTATCAAAGTCGTCTTCACTGGCTGAACCAAAAGTTGCTCCTTGAACGCCAGCGTTATTACATAAAATATCAATTTTTAGATAACCCATTTTTTTTTGAATATTAATGAAATGATCCTCAAAACTCTTAATATCTCTAATATCCATTACTTCATAAAAAACACGTTTTCTTCTATCTGAACCCATATTTAATAGTTTTTCAACTGCATTTTTGCATCTTTCTTCAGTTCTTCCAGTAATGCATACAGCACTAGCATTAGCACGAAGCATAGCATCTGCAATAGAAAATCCAATTCCACTAGTCCCACCAGTAATAACAGCCACTTTTCCTGAAAGAAGTTCATTTTCTGCCAATTGAACAACATTAGCCATGACCTTTTGAGGCTGTTTCTTGAATAAAGATTTCAATTTTGAATATACAGTTAAAATTAATTTTTTTATTCTTACTTTCATAACTTTCCCTAATTCCTATGTAAATATTTCTGCAAAATATTTTTTTGATTTATTCTGCTGTTCAGAAATAACACGTTCAATTTTTGAATAAGCATATTCTTTAAAACAGTCTTCTGTTTTATTTTCATATAAAATGTTATCTTCTAAATCAAACATATCAAGAAGATTATGAATTCTGTCTGGCCTAGGTGGATCAGGCATGGCAACTATTGGTTTCCCAAATAATACCGAAAACGCTATTCCGTGAAAAGATGAAGAAACAACCGCTGATGCGTGATCAATCAACCATATAAACTCTCTAGGGCCTGCATTTCTAACATAATAATCACATACAACTGGTCTATATCCATTTAATCCAATAAAGACTATTTTCTTATCTGTTTTTTTTCTAACTTCTCTTAACCACTTATTAAGCCACTTTGGCTTATAAATCATATAACATAGAATGTATTCATCATTTATTTCTATTGGTTTTTTTTCAATTGCACGCCACTTATCTCTATTTAGCAGATAAACTGGATCACAATTCGTATTTACTTTTTTATTAGTTAATAAACTTATTGCATTATACCCTGATGTTTCTCTCACAGATATTCCATCAAAATTTTTAAGATACTCTTTAATAATAGATTGCTTTTTTTCTGGAATAGTGGGAACGCCAATACTTGCAGCATACGACACTTTTTTTGCTTGGCAAGGAGCAAAATCAAGATAAAACTCACCTCGAAGATCTCTAGGATTCCACACCTGATCACTTCCTGTAATGAACACATCAGAATCAGGAGGTGAATTGTACAGTGCTTTTATTGATTCATATCTTGTGGTCATATGCATATTTTGGAGATAAAAATCCTCAAAGTTTTTAAAGCCTTGCTCCAATTTACTTTTAAACGGATACTTCAAAAAAGAATCTATATTACACTTTAAATGTATAGTTCTATGCCCATACCACCCCATATGATCGATGATATCACAACTATGTCCCATCGATTCAACAAATTCCTGTAATGCGTATGCTTGCAACGTCGCGCCATAATTATATGTGCATGTCATTGTTATTATTGATACCTTCATAAATCCACCTATCTACTAATTTGTTTTTTTATCTCATCCCACTTCAATTCAAATAAAATCATATGGTGCTTTCCCAAATAAGCGGTATCAACGGCGACATATTTTGCCCCATAACTAAGCTTTGGATGAAGATCACAACTTGCAGGATTTCCAGAGAGCGGAGCTGCTAGTTTTGCAATTATTATACCCTTTAATGTCTGACTATCAAATACCATTAATCTTTGATTTCCGTCTGAATCCGGATAAGAATCTGTAATCATATACCTTCCATCATCAGTGAAAGAAGGATGACCATCTATATTAAATAGTTTATTATCATAATTTTGAATAAATATGTATTTACCAAACTCCTCTTCATAAACTTTGTAATAACGTTCATTAGGTTTGAGCTTATCCTTGATTATTCGTAATCCCGGCAAATGTACTAACCAATTTATAATAGACATAATAGAAAACTTACTTTTTGCCTTCTGTACAGATTTGGCATAGTTTGCCTGAAATGCATTCTTTTTGACTGAATAGATTGCAAATGCCCTGTTTCCTTTCCAACCAAAATGAGACCAATCGTTTTCTTTCCAACCATCAATTAATTGAAGATTATTGCCATCTATATCGCAGATGAACATTCTTGTACTGTAGGCATTTCCATAAGAATAACGATGTAAAAATACTATTCTATCTCCTGCCTTATTTATCATTATATGTTCAAGCCAATGCTTAGCTATTTTAAAGTCCTCCGGGGCATCTATAGCAATAACATCCTGAATTTTAACAATACGCTTTACTGTATTCGTTTCAAGATTTACCTTAAAAATACCATCATCCTCTGCAACTTGTACATTATATTTTGGATTTTTTACTGATTGATAATGGTAAGCTCTGCACCAGTAACACCTCTCGTAGTTGAGTGAAATGGAGTATTTTCCATCTGGCGTAACACAATACGTCGGAAAATCAATAATCCTTTTGCTACCATCTCGAATATCACAAATAATTGATTTAAAATGATTATCCCTAGAAATATTGTAAATAACCTTATTTCCATCATTTGGCATCCACTGAAGCATCGCTCCTTGCTGCCAATTAAACGAATCAGTTGAATCAATAAAATGCCAGTCTCCTGTTGTTATATCATACCACCCAAGGTCTATAGTATCTTCTGGTGTAATAGCACGGGCATCAAAAGTAGCTCTATTGCACAGCATTTTTTTTCCGTCTTTGCTAATTACATCATAGTTATAGTATCCAAACCACTCTGAATAGTCTGTATCAGTTTCAAATAATTGTTTGATATATTTCTCATTAATTCGTTTGGTCATACAAGATTCCACCTCCCTCCATCTGTTTAAACAAAGTCATATCGACTTTTTTCTCGTCATAAACTCCGTTCATAATGTCTTGCAAAGTAAGATAAAACAATTCATCTAAATGATAAATACTAAAGCACTCAAGTGCTCTTTTTCTCATTGCTTTACCTATTATTTTTCTCTCATTCGCAGAGTTCATCATTCGCAACATTTGCTCCCTCATTGCATTAATATCACCTTCTTCAACAATGATACCATCAGGACCTATCTGATATGGCACAGACCCAGAATTACTTCCTATTACAGGTAATCCTGTTATCATAGCTTGTACAAGAGCTAATGAAAAAGTTTCTTCCCATCGTAGCGTGGTTAACGGCGTATGTACAGCACAATCTAAAGCGTTCCAATGCTCCGCCATATCTGTCCAATTATTAATAAATCCTGTTAAGATAACTTTATCTTCTAATCCACGAGCTTTTATTTGCTTCTTAATTGCTTCAACTTCATCGTCACGTCCCCACCCCATCATTAGATACTTCCAATTTCCATCTTTAGGCAAAGCAGCAATAATTTCACTTAATCCCTTCGAGAAATGAAAACGAGATGCGCTACCAAAAACAAATGCATCACCCACTCCATATTTCTTTCTGATTTTTTCGCGAGATTCTTTATTTGGTCCAAATATATCTGGATCAACACCAACCTGTGTCTGCATGTAAATTGGTCTAGTAAATCCCTCATCTCTAAAAGCTTTTAATGCTGCAGGATAATGACAAAATAAAACATCACATAATTTATTACATTTTTTCACTCTAGGTCCCAAAATTATCTGTTTGCCAATTGTATTAATATACTTTTTAAAACCTGATTCTGATTTTTTAAAATCAATAGTAGGGGTATGTCCTCGCATACTAAAAGCCATTACTTTCATATTGTTAAAATGCATCTTTTTCCGCAAATTCAAAATTTGCATCAATGGTCTAGCTGTGTGTCCCCCAATGAAATAAACAACATCTGGTCGAATATTTATAATTTCTTTTTCAAGTAACACAGAACTCCACTCTCCCATTTTGTCTCTCTTAGTATCAATCAGGTGAATGTGAAATCGTGGTTCATCCACAACGGTCCCTTTCATATTATCTATGTGCCCATATGTGAGAGTTTTTTCTTTTCCCCACTCCCAATCAGCCGGTGCTAATAGTGTAATATCGAGATCCTTATGCTGTTCAGAAAGCCATTTCCATCGTTTATAAAACTGTTCTTTTTGAAATGTATGATTTATTATTATAATTTTTAACATTTAATTCATTCTCCATGAATATTCAGTATATGTTAATTGCTCCAAAAAAATTCATATGGTAAAATATCAAAACTATTTGGTATTAGTGTATTGGTATAGAAAAATAGTATAAAGAAAAATATACTAAAAACAATCGCCAATTGTTTAGACCTTGTCTCCAAATTTTCAATCGCATTTGGCAAAGATACTATGATAACTTGATTAAGTATCATGTAGCTCCTTACTGAAGCAGCCATACCAAACAATACAATAAAAAAAATGCTTAAAATGAATGATCGAACAAATATATTTTGATAATCAAAATTAGTTTTTATGCCTAGTTCGTTTATCTTGGTCTGATTATTTAAAGAATAATCTCGTTTTGCTACATTCTCTCTATTAATTTCAACAACAACAAATAGTGCAGCCAAAAATATAAGAAATACCAGATTACCTCCCAAATATAGTCCTGCATCTGTTTGTAATGATTCTTTCATAAATAAAGTTTTTATAATAGTCAGTATTTTGCTTCTCACTGCAATACAACTTATGGACGCTAATGTAACAAAAAGAGCAACCCCTTTTATGCTTTGTATAAACATTATTGGTAGTAAAAAATATGCAGCAAAAGCGCTTTTATGGAAACATACTGCTATCGTTACAACGAATATATACTCTATATAAACAAAAGTTTTTTTATGTTTTGATTCCATCAACACCATGTACGCAATCAAACAAATAGAAGATGCAATTGCTTGTCTAATCGCAGTTAAATTAAATTCAAAATACATATAGCAAATAAAAATTAACGTTGATAAAAATACATTTTTTGAATACTTCTTAATAAAAATATAAATCGGAATAAGAATCATGGCAGAGACAATACTTAAGAATATTTGCCATGACAATCCTAAAAAACAACAAATCTTTGATAATAACTGATATCCTTTTTCATAGTAGACATAACCAAAATCTGAAAATGGATGATTTATAATATCCAAATATATTCTTCTATATCCAGGAACATCCCGACCAACAGTATCCGAACGCAGCGCAAAAATCAAAAAAATCAAAACAAAAGAAAAAAACAAAAAGTATTTTCTACTGCGATTCTTTCCCCATAACGAACTATCAAAAAATATCCTGATTAAAAAAATTCCAAGTAATAATCCTATATATGCACCCATTTGTATTTCCTCTATTCAGCAAATAAATTCATATAAATTCTATTCAAATCCAGTGATTTTGAATCTGATCTATCAAATGTTTTTGATGCCTTATCAGAGAAGTCGTTGCACATCTCTGGATTACTAAATAGAATATTCATATAATACGCTAAGGACTCATACTCTTCATATCTATATAGCAACCCATTCACTTTGTGTTGTAAGAACTCCACAACACTTCCACATTGAGCTGATATGCACGGTAAACCGACAATCATAGACTCTCTCAAAGAAAGCGCATGCACCTCCATACAGGATGGATTAACAAATATATGACACTTCTCCATAGTATTAGCCATCTGTTCTGCACTCAAACGTCCTGTAAATTTCACATTATCCTCAAGATCTAAATTTTTTATCATATTATACATTGCATTTTGAAAAGAGTCTGATTTAGAAGAAGTTAATTTTCCTTCCTGATTTAACTGATATCCACCAGGAATAATCACTTTTACATCTGGAAATTTTCTCCTTACTATTGCAACTGCTTTCAAAAGATTCTGTGTTCCTTTTTCTGCTGAACTACCATATACAGTAAAAATTGTATGTTTTTCGCATTTTTTTAAATCCCATTTTTTTTGATAGAATAGGTTATTTGGTAACAGCACATGATTATAACACACAATGTCCGTTGAAATAGAACTACAATACGCTTTTGCAAAATCACTATCAACTATAACATTTCTACAGTTTAAAATGGTCTCTTTTTCTATATCTGCCTGTCGAAGAAAATTTCTTTTTCGAAATATTCCTTTACATTTACATAACAAGCTTTCGCCTCTAAGATACTTCTTATCTTCCTTTAAGTCTCCAAAATAACCACCCAGATACCTTTTATGTACACCTATTAATCCCTGAATAAAAACAACTTTTTTAGCATCTGTTATACATTTAGAAACCGAATTTGAAAGCCATGTTTCAGTTCCCCATATCTGAATAATATCCGGTTTGATTCGATCAATTATCTCCTGTATATTTTTCTGTAGGATTTCAGGGGTTTTTATCCCGTATGAAAGGCGCGGTGCATTAACGCAAAAAACCTCACCTTTTTCATCCTTTTTATGCAACACTTCCCCTCTTTTTACCAATGGTAATGTAGACAAAAAGAACATTTGATAGAGCGTTTTATCTAATGCTTCATATTCAGACTGAATCCATCCGCCACTAGACCCTTGATATTCTTTACCTAATATTTCTGCCGACGGTCCAATCGGAGAATTTGAGACCCATAATACTTTCATACTTAATCCTCACTATAAAATGTCATTCCACATTTTCTTGCCAGTTTTTTAATTATTTTAAACAACCATCTCGGGGTATACCAACTAATAACATCCAAAATAAATAGCTTAATTTCAGTAAAGTAACTAATACTTGAACGATTTCCTATATTGATATTATTCTTTTTAAAATATCTCTGTGCTTTATGAAGAACCTTTCCTTTCCTTACAACATCAAGAATATCAAATGTTCCAGCAAGACTAGCCATACACTTAGCATCTTCTTCCAAAGCAGTTTTTGTTAGTGATACTTCATACAACCATGGACTCATATTATCTTTTATTGTTCTTTTCAAAAAGTCAACATCCCAAATCGCCGGATATAAATTCAAAGCATATTTCTTCTGTAAATCAATATTATTCAAGTTCTCAATTGGTTGATATTTTGACTTTTTTGTTATTCGGCGATTGTACAATGACAAATACTGAATTTTTTCTTTCTCCATTCGTTTAACCAGATAACTCAATTTATCATTTGAAACGTCATCAATTAAGAAATAGTCATCTAGCGTCACTAAGACATACTGTGTTTTTATCTGATTTAATGCATGTTTTATTCTTAATGGAAAATCATTTTGTCCCTCAGCAACAACTAGAGTAATTCCTTTTTTTGACCAGTTTGAATTTTTGTCTGTTACCAAAAATGTTTCACATTTGTTATTTTTCCAATGCTTTCTATAAGCATTGATATTTTCATTCCATAAATCTGAAAACTTATCACAACTACTGATAAGAACCGATAAATTACCTACCATTCTTAGCCCTCGTATCCTGAATCAACTTAACAAACATACTTTCGGTTAATGATCTATTTTTTTCCTTATCGTGATCTTCAATGTCAACCTCTATAGCACGATCATACAGTTTTTTCTGAAGTATTTTGTTGTAAATTAATTCTTTTAATTTGTCTACTAGTTCTTCCTTATTACTGCATACCATTGAACATTCTGTACTTTCCATATATTCAATAACTCCACATTCTCTTGAGCCATATACAAAAATATTTGAGCCACTGGCTATCGCATCAGCCGCCTTAGTGGAAAGTGAATATCTTGTAGTGTCCACATCTTTTTTCTCAAATCCTTCGACAATAATCGAAATATCACATTCAGAAGTCAATTTCATTACTTCTATATAAGGCACAGAGCCATGAAATCTTACTCCAGGACATTCTTTGAAGCCTTTCAAAAACTCTTCATTTTGTTCTGTAGAATACACATCAACAAAATAGTCCTTGCTTATTTTCTGTAATGCATTTCCTATATCCACCAGTGAATCATTTCTTCCTAATCTGACGTTCCCTGCATACATAATTTTAGGATTATTCTGATCTATCACTCTAAACTCACGCCTTTTAATATCAGATGTTAAATAAATTGTTTCACCATTAAGACCAAATTCAGAATTGTATTTATCTCGAATTTTGTCACCGATATACATAGCACTTCCTGGTCTACGAAATACCTTATCAATTAACTTCTTATATGTTTTTCGATAGATATGATAAAATGGTGATAATGACTTTCTATCATTAAAATAATAGTCATCACCTATGCAAGACATAATTGGTATATTATACTTTTCCGATATGTATAAGGCAATTCGGGGAATAAAATAATCATCTGAAAATGCAAGAAAAACGCATTCCGGCCTAAACTCATCTAGCCAAGTATTCAGTTTCTCTGTGTTCCAATATTTATTTTTCCACAGAATACCCCTCAGTATATATTTTAAAGGACTATCTTTACTTCCAAATTTGTAAAGTGCATTGATCGTGCCATTTCCCACTTCCAAATCATTACTATCCCAGTCATCTGGTAAATCTTTATCATCAAAAATTATACCCACTTCATCTATGCGATGTAACCAACGTTTTAAAAGTCTTGCATCTGTTATTTGATAAAGTGATCCGCAATGTCCTTTTACCGGTGTCTTTGTATTCGAAAAAATTTGACGCATATTCTTCTTTTCCCAGTTATGAAAATATGCATCAAATGCTCTCGAAGAAGTATTCTTATTGTATGGAATCGTCCCAACAATAATTACTCTATTATGTTCCATATTATTTCCTCAAAAATTTCTTATACACAAAATTCTGTACCTTAACTGGCATCAAATACATTCCAGTTTGTGCAATACCTACCATTGCATAATCTGCAAACGAACTGTATCCCATTTTCCAAAACTTACGAATGGTAGCAATATAACTCCAAGTGTTCTGCCAACTCTTTCTTCTCTTTGCCAGTTCATCAGAACTTCTAAACCAAAGAAGGGCTTCGTCAATATTTTCTGCTTTATATCCTTCAAACTGCATACGTCCAAATAAATCAACATCTTGATTTCTCTTAAGATCAGAATATCCATTATTTTCAAGCACCGCTGTTTTACTATACATAACTGTTGGATGATTAAATGCCGAACGTTTTTTTGCAAAATTATATATATCGTCAGATGTTGTTGGAACAATTCTCTGAGAAATCACATTTGAAATATCGTCAACAAATTCGTCAATGTGAGAACCAACAATTGATAAATATGGTTTTTCCAAAAATCTAGCTAACTGTTTCTCACAACGTTCAGGTTTCGAACAATCATCCGTATCCATACGGGCAACGAGTTCATTCCTGCATTCCTTTAAACCAGCGTTTAATGCTAATCCAAGACCAAGATTTGTTTTATTTCTTACTCTATGAAGAATAGGGTAAGAGTCCAATACAGCGTAAAGTTCCGGTGTCAGAGGTCCATCCTCAACCATAACAATTTCATCTGGCTTAACCGACTGGTTTAACATAGAATCAATAGATGATTTTAGATATTCGGGATTTTCTTTTTTATACAGGGACATCAGCACAGAATATTTCTTTGTTTCTGCTGATTTTCGGACTGCTTCTATACGTAGCTCATCGTTTTTATTAATATTATTATTTAAAATTTTCTTTGCCATCTCTTGTTTATTATCATATTCTTTCCTACTTATTTTTTCAGTTCTCAAAAGATAATCACCATAATCCTCGGCTGTCGCCATATCGTCCTGCGTGATGCCCTCTTGCTTAATAAAAGCTTTTTTCACAGTTAAAAAAATAATCCTTATATCTTCAAAAAATCCACACTTTTCTATGTACTCAATATCCCAATTCATTTTATCTTCCCATGAAATAGAATTTCTTCCATTTATCTGAGCTAAGCCACTAAGACCTGGCTTAGCAGTATGTCTTTTCCTTTGCTCATTAGTCATGAATACCATATCTCTCACTAGTTGAGGTCTAGGACCAATAAGGGACATGGTTCCATTCAAAATATTAAACACTTCCGGAAGCTCATCCAAACTACTTTTTCTAAGCCAAGCACCAAACTTCGTTAATCGAACTTCATCCGGAAGAAGTTCTCCATTCTCATCTCTTTCATCAGTCATAGAACGGAATTTGTACATCTTAAATACAGTCTCTTTCCCATCACTTCCGACAAGTCCTGGACGTTCCTGAGTAAAAAGAACTGGAGACCCCAGCTTGATTCTAACCAGAAGCGCCACACCTAAATAAAGTGGACTAAATGCCACAATAGCGCACATCGCACAACCTACATCAATCATTCGCTTGACATACTTTTCATAAAAACCCATTTTTCGAACTTCTATTGGCTTCATGTTTTTCGCACTATACTCAGATTTTTTTGCTCTTTTCTTCATCACATGAGCAATTAGCATTGAAGCAGCAACTGCCCCCGCTATGATTCCACTAATAATTTTCTTTTTAGACACGACTTGATCCTCTATTTCTATAAATCATCTCAACTATTCTATATAATAAAACACCAATAAATGCACCAAATGTATTGCTAATCACGTCATCAAGTTCACACCAACCCAAATTAAAAATAAATTGAGCTAATTCAATAAAAAACGATAAAATCATTGCTATATAAACCACATATTTTAAATGATCCTTCCACGGAAAGAGAAAACCAATCGGTATAAAAAACAGAATATTAAGGACATACTGAATTACTTCCTGTTTTGCCAGTATACTATTACTCGAAAAATCTCTTATTGCCCAAAATAATTCTAGTTTAAGTACATGTTCTGATTCCCGTGGTTCACGAATCATTATTGTCATCCATACAATAAATATTACGTAAGAAAAAAATAATACCACTTGAATTGTTTGTCTATATTTCTTAATTATTTGAAACATGCTCTAATGACCTTAATAATTCTGTCCTGTTCTTCAACAGTCATTTTATTATCACTTGGTAAACAGAGTCCTCTCTGAAATATATCAGCACCAACATCCTTGATTCCGCCAGCAATATAAGCATTTGTCTTTGCCCTGCCAGAACCACTTATCGTCACAAATTCATGCATTCTATACATCGGCTGCATATGCATCGGTTTCCAGATTGGTCTGCCTTCTACATTGATACTGGAAAGAGCATCCAAGATTTCTGACGGGCAACTCTTTCCTGATTCTGTAATGTATAAAGCTTCTGTTTCACTTCGGACTTGTTTGCACATTGCATTTTCATTAATCAATAAACAGCTCAACCAGTAATTAGGGGCAGCTTTTATATCATCAAACGGATTCATCTGTATCGGAAGATCTTTCAATCCTTCTCTATATCTATCATAAATTGCTTTCTTTTGTGCAATGTGGTCTGATAAATGATTATACTGATCTCTGATAACACCTGCAATTACATTACTCATACGATAGTTATATCCAACTTCTTCATTTTGGTACCATGCTGCATCTTCTCTTGCCTGAGTAGACCATTTACGGGCTTGATTTGCATCTTCCAGAGAATTTGTCAACAAACACCCACCTGTAGATCCTGTGATAATTTTGTTTCCATTGTATGATATTGCCGCATAATCTCCATAAGATCCACACTGCATTTCTTCCCAAGTTGCTCCCATAGCTTCTGCTGCATCTTCCACTAATAAAGCACCATGCTTTTCACAAATTTCTTTGATTTGTTTTACATTTCCTGGAAAACCATACAACTCAGCATAAACAACCAGTTTTACCTCTGGGTACATTTCAAACGCTTTCTCTAATGCAGCCGGATTCATTCCCCATGACTCATATTCCGTATCAATAAATACAGGAATTCCACCTTCATAAACAACTGGATTTAAAGTGGCATTAAACGTCATATCTGTACAAAATACACGTTTATTGTATAAAGTCCCAACGCCAACAGGAGGCTTACCATATAATTTTTCACCTGCCAGCTTCATACAAAGATGAAGTGCTGCTGTGCCGCAAGAAAGTGCAACAGCATAATTTGTTCCAGATGTTTCTGCTGCTATTTTCTCCACTTCCTTAATATTTTCACCAACTGTAGACATCCAGTTTGTTTTATATGCTTCCATTACATAACGCATAGATTCCGGATACATCGTTGGTGAAGACAACCACACCTTATTCTTAAATTTTTCAAATCTTCCGTTGTTAGCAAAAGCCATTTTAACACTCCTTACACCTCTTAATTGCCTCTAAGCGCAACTTTACATCATTACTGATGCAAGCCACTCTTACCACCCAATAACTTCTCATACACTTCGCCCTTTTTCTCGCTTCCATGTTCTCCTGCTGGGTGGTACGTCTTCACGATTTCAGCTACTTTTTCACGGATATTCTCTACATTGGTATATGCCATATCCATTAAGCTCTCCAGCTCTTTCAAAAATGTTTCGATTTCGAATGGAATCGGACATCCTATATGGATCAGTTCGTTCCTCGTCTTCTTCAGGCCTTCTTCTGCCATCAGTTTCTCTTCATAGAGCTTTTCTCCCGGTCTTAATCCCGTATATTCCACCTTGATATCCACATCCGGTTTCAATCCTGACAGCTTGATCAGGTTTCTTGCTAAAGTATCGATCTTCACCGGACTTCCCATATCCAACACAAAGATTTCCCCACCATGCGCATATGTCCCTGCCTGCAGGACAAGACTGACCGCTTCCGGAATCGTCATGAAATAACGAATAATATCCGGATGAGTCACCGTGACCGGTCCGCCTTCTTCGATCTGTTTTTTAAACAGCGGGATCACAGAACCATTGCTTCCCAGCACATTTCCAAAACGGACTGCCACAAACTCTGTCTTGATATCTGCCGGAAATTCCTGTTTTGCCATTGCACCGTCTTCATCATCAGCATGCGCATACAAAATCGGAAGCTTTTCCGGTGTGCCCTCTTTGATCATGCGGTCAAAAGACTGAATGATCATCTCACACAGACGTTTGCTTGCTCCCATGATATTCGTCGGATTGACCGCCTTATCGGTACTGATCAGGACAAATCTCTGACAGCCGTTCATCATCGCCGCATAGGCGGTCTTATACGTTCCGATTGCATTATTTTTGATGGATTCACATGGACTGTCCTCCATCAGCGGTACATGTTTATGAGCAGCTGCATGGTACACCACCTCTGGCCGATACGTCGCAAATACCGAATTGATTCGTCTGGAATCCCGAATGGAGCCAACCAGAACCACCAGATCCAGATCCGGATATTTCTTTTTCAGCTCCTGCTGAATATCATATGCATTGTTTTCATAAATATCAAACACGATCAACTGTTTCGGCTGATACGATGCAATCTGACGACAGAGTCCGGATCCAATGCTTCCGCCTCCTCCGGTCACCATCACCTTTTTGCCATGAATAAACGCATGGATCTCTTCCATATTTACTTTGATCGGATCCCGCCCCAGCAGCTCCTCCACGTCGACATCCCGCAGAGCGCTCACCTTGACCTCTCCGGTCAGGAACTGATACACGCCCGGCAGGTTTTTCAGCTCACATCCCGTCTCTTTACAGATATTCAGAATATCTCTTTTTTCCTCTGCCGTAGCACTCGGTACTGCTACAATGATCTTGTCGATCTTATAGCGTTCCACACACGATAAGATATCGTCCCGACCGCCGACGATCGGCACCCCTTCGATGTACCTTCCCCATTTATTCGGATTATCGTCAATAATACAGCAGACAATATCCTTCAGCTCTTTTGCGGTCTTGATATCCCGCAGGATGATCTGACCGGCCTTTCCGCCCCCGATCAGAAGTACCCGCTTCGCTTTTGCGATCTCTTCTGTTTTACGCCGCTTACTTCTCTCCAGTAAAACGAACCGATAGGCAAAACGTACCATCAGCGTCATACCAAACTGGATCACCGTTCCGAAAAAATAATACGAAAGCGGCATTCTGCCCAAAAAAAGCGTCATACCTGTACAATGAAACAAACTTGAAATACCTGTTGCAACTATCATACGTACTAACTCACTATAGCTTGCAAATCTCCAGATACTGTTGTACAGACGTAGACGCCAAAATACGAATAACGAAAATATGACATAAATACCAATAAATTTAAGGTATGCTCCCAAAAATTCCTTTGGGATCATAGAATACCTGCAGTCAAACCGAAACCACAGTGCCAGAAAAAATGCAATAATGATCGAAATTGCATCGTATCCGGCCAGTGCAAGGGAAACAAGCTGCCAGTGCTCAACCTTCTTCTTCGTGTATCGAATCGCATTTGCTTTTGCTTGATTCAAACTCTTTCCCACAAAACTCTCCTCCTAAGTGTTACTTATTTTCAAACATTGGATAATATCCTTATCCTCTTCCATCCCCAATCCCTGATGTTTATAAAAATTTCATAAACATCGTCTATCTATTTAGATTTACTACATTTCTCTACGTTTTTCAACATATAACGCCTTTTTATACAATAATTTCCTAATTTTGATAACAGTACACAATATGTAACAAATCCTCACCTGTTTGACATAAAAAGCGCAATAATATCTCCTCACATTCTTTCGTTTTTTATATAATTTTCTAATTCCTCCAAGGACTTCTTTTTTATTTTTTGTATATATTTTCAAAAAAAGTGGAAGAAATCTCTTTCCTCCACTTTCCATTTAAATATTAAAGTCTTTTTCTGTCAAAATAATGCGGTCTGCATCGTCTGTATTCTTTCCAAGTACCCGTTTTACAAGTTTCTTTGCAGATACCTTCTGGGAATGCGCCATAGCCTCATCCATGATATCTTTTACTTCTGCGACTGTCACTGCGTGATCTTCTCTCTGCATCGCATCGATCCGGCTGTACAGCGCCAGGATTCCCATCTCGTCGATCCGGTATCCATTCTCCTGTGCATACGTCTGACCGAATGTAACCAGCTCGTCATTTACAAAGATCGGCACTTCCAATCTGCTTGTAAATTTCTTTCTGAATTCTCTATTGGAAGAAAGCACCCGATCCAGCGGCTTTCTCTGCTCTTCCAATACGATCAGCATCTCACCTGTATCCTTTTCCATCGCCTTGTTCAGCTTCGCAACCGTTCTTTCACTTAATTTTCCTGCTTTTTCAATGATCAGCGCTCCGCCGTACAGCTTGGCAATGATATCACTGATCTTCTTCTTATTCAGCGCTTCTCCGGTGATGATCGCAACTCTTCCCTGACGGATCTTTCTCTGCTTCTGGATCGCTTTGACCACATCAACCGCAAGAACCGTCTTTCCGTTGCCTTTGTTTCCGACGATCAGCAGGTTGCCTGTATTGGATGTACCTCTTCTGTTCGTACAGTTGCGGTCCTGCTCCAAAACATCCACAAGCTGTTCGCTCATGCCGCGCACCGGAACAAAGTAGGAGAACAGCTTCTTCTGCTCTTCTGTCAGCCCTGCTCTTTTTGCGCCCTGTCCGGACAGGTCATAGCGGCTGTGTACCAAAAATCCTGTATCGGAAATCGATAATGCATCTGCAATCTCATCCATCGGAAGCGGTGCAGTCTTTCCTGTCGCAATCAGCTTCGCAGTCTCTTTTCTGCTCAGCGGTGTCGTAGAACTCAGAATATCCGACTCAACAGGCTCTTCATCCGGAATCTCACGATCGTCCGGTTCATCACTCAGCGTCGGCTTGAACTCTTCCTGCAGCCCTGCTGCAATCGATTCGTAATCGTCCTCATAATCATCATCGTAATCCAGTTCTTCTTCGAATTCCTCTTCCAGTTCCTCTGCTGCGTCTTCTGTCAGAAGGTCTTCATAATCTTCTGCACTGTCAACCTCCAGAGTCAGCTCTTCTGATTCCATTCTAAGCTCTTCTGTTGCTGCCTCCTTATTCTCAAGAGGTTCAACAGGAGTACTCGTGTGTACCGGAATCTCCTCACTCTCTTCTTCCGGAATCACACCTTCAATCTCATCGATCATCCTCTGAATATCCGGGGATAAGATCGGGCTCTTTGGCTTGCGCTCGATCTGTTCTATATCCTCTTCGTTCACTTCTGGAACTTCTTCCGGTTCAACACTGCCTTCTGTGGCTTCCCACTCAGCAAGAATATCATCAATATCAAGTATATCGTCAACCGGCTCGTCTATTCTCTCATCCTCTTTGATTTCTGTTTCTTCTAATTTAATAGATTCTTTTTCCATATCTTCCTTCTCAGCCTCTTCTGCTACTTCAGGTTCCTCGATTACTTCCACATCTGCTGCATCTGCCGCTTCCGGTTCTGCCAGCTCTTCTAATTCTTTCAGATCAACTTCCTTAACTTTCGTCTCGATCGTCTCCTCAACGATCTCTTCTACAGGTTCTTCGATCACTTCTTCCTCTGCCACTTGATCCAGCAATTCCAGATCTGATAATGACTCAATCTCTTCCAGTGCTTCTGCCAGATCTGAGCAATCATCTTCCCCTGTACTCTCCTCGTCATCACCTTCCACCGGTTCTGCGTCCTCTTCTGTCAATTCCTCGATGTCTTCTTCGTACTCTTCCGCATCCTCTTCTGAAAGTTCCAGCTCTTCCTGCTCCTGCGCTTCTTCTTTTTCTGTATGGAACAGATTCTGAAGCGCCTCGCCAAGCTTCATCGTATCACCCAGCTTCTTCTTCGGCGGCTCCGCTTTTTTCAGCTGCTCTGCTACTTCCTCCTCACTGAGTTCAACATTCTCCGACTCTGCGATCTGCTCTGAACGCTCCAGCATATCCTCTGTATAGCGGGCAGCTTCTTCCTGCTCTCTTCTCCGCTTTTCTTCTTCCTCAGCTTTTATTCTGCCCAGATCGATCAGTTTTTCTGCTTCTCTTTCTGAAGATTTTTCTGCTTCTTCCAGCCTTCTGTCATACTTTTCCTGCTGAAGCGGAGTCAATGGCTTGTATCGCATCTTCAGTTCCATAGCCTTGTATACATACTTGCCTTCGCTGAACCACAGGATCAGATCATCACACTCTTCCAGACATTCGGCTGTCATCCCGGCTTCTTCATATCTCTTGGCCAGCTCGTATGCCCACTCTTCGACATACTCTGCTTTTTTGAACTGCTCCAACGCACGGATCTGCTGCTCGATCGGAGCTCTTCGTGCTCTCAACAGGCGGTATCTTAGGATGTACTGATTCGGATCTTTTGGCGCAGCCTGTACGTATTCATCATAATAGTCGATTGCCTCTTCCAGATTTCCAACCTTTATCGCAAGAGTGCACAAGCGATATAATATCTTTCTGCTCCCCTCTGTTCTATGATAGGCAGCTCTCAGAACTCCAAAACTCTTACGGTAATCTCTGATCTTTTCATATATATTGCTGACGTTTAACAGCATATTTACATTTCTGACACGCTTCCAATCAATGCTGTCAGCAATCTCAGCGGCTCTGTTGTATGCACCGTTTTCCATAAGTTTTAGCATCTGTTCTGTCTTCAACTTATATTCATACTTGTCCACTATGCTCACCTCATTATACTTAGTCTGTACCTTACAGGTATCTTTCTCTTCATTGCCTAGTTTGTTCTAGTTTACCATATGACTCCCGTAATGTCAAAAAAATGCACCCTCAATTGACATTGAAGATGCATTTTACATTTTATTCAAATTTTTCATATTCTATTTTATAAATCGAAGGAACTTCTCAATTCTGTTCCTGCAAGACCTCTACCTATGTTAATTGATATAGCAGTCTGTTCACTAAGACTGGCTTATATGAAACCTCCTGTTCTTCAATTTAACAATATCTATAACCTAAATCCGACTCGGTATCGGTATCATCCTATCATGAAAGTCCTCTCTTCAGTTATTCTCTCTATAACCTTTCGGCTGCTGCAGTATCATCTGACGATATTCCAACATCCTATTTGATTATTCTTTCTATAACTGGGGGTGCTTCATATAAAACTGATATTCCTTATCCATGTTTCTTTACACATGTTCGGGAACTTTGGCTACATGTGGTATCTATATTCAATACGTCTGTAGATGTCGAATCTTTTCATTTTCATCCAGCTTTACAATCTCTTCGATTTGATCTTTTCATTCACTTTTACTGGATCTTATCTTTCGTGGTAAAGGTCTCTTTCACAGGAACCTGCATCTACCGTACCACTGACATATTGAAATGTAACTGATGATATACTGTCCATTGGACCTCTGCCTCCTTAGTTCGTTTATTTTTAATCTAACAGAACGACTGCTTACTAAATTAAGAATCGCTCTTTAGTTAAATATCCTTTTGAGATGTGTGATTGTTGTATCTCTTTTGGATTGACTTAATAATAACACTATCCCTTTTAGTTGTCAACACATTTTTTATATTTTTCTTTAATAATTTTTAAACTATTCTTTTTTGTTTGAATTTTCTGAATATTCAATTTGTATAATATGCGCATTGCGATTGTACACAAATACAGATATAATAAATTTACTTTTTAGCTGTCGTCTGTACAGCATTGGCTTCTGTCTTTTAGAAGCTGTCTGTTTTCCGGCGTTTCGCCAGATTTTCAGTTATTTTTAACCGAACACAAGAATAAGAAGATTGCATCTACACGATAAGTTTTTTATAATGGAGGAAAGTACATGCGAAAAAATAAAAAAAGAAATCACCAGAAACACCCTGTCCCGAATCACAAATATAAGGATCGGCTTTTTCGCCTGGTTTTCAATAACAAGAGGGATCTTTTGGACCTATACAATGCATTGAATAATACCTGCTATGAAAATCCGAATGATCTTGAAGTTAATACACTGGAGGACGCTGTTTATCTCTCTATGAAAAATGATATTTCATTCCTGATCGGCGGGACACTGAATCTCTATGAACATCAGAGCACGTATAATCCAAATATGCCATTGCGCGGACTGATCTATCTCGCCAGGTTGTATGATGGATACGTCGAGACGGAAAACATCAATTTATACAGCAGCACTCTAAAAAAGTTGCCGATTCCTCAATACTTTGTGTTCTATAACGGCACAAAAGAACAACCGGATGAGACGATTCTTCGATTGACGGATGCGTTTGAATCTGTATCCGATAATCGGCAGCCTTGTCTGCAGTGCACCGCAGTGATGCTGAATATCAATTACGGACATAACCTTGCGCTTATGGAAAAATGCCAGCGGCTGAAAGAGTATTCTATTTTTGTGGATACGGTAAGGATTCAGTGTAAGAAAACGAGTGATCCGAGGCACGCTGTCACGAAAGCGGTGGACATCTGTATTGAAAAGGGAATTCTTCGGGATGTACTGGTGAAACATAAAGCGGAGGTAATCAGTATGGTTCTGACATCGTTTAATCAAAAGGCTTATGAAGAAGACTTAAAAAACCAGTATAAAGAGGGTATTGAGGAGGGCATTAATCTTGGACAAAAAGAAATTGTTCTCCATATGCTTCATTCCGGCAACTCTCCGGAGCAGATTGCTCAGCTGACCGGAATTGATGTTGAAGTTGTAAAACAATGGATTGAAAAAGGGGATTCTTCAGGATGTGCTGGTGAAGCATAAAGCGGAGGTAATCAGTATGGTTCTGACATCGTTTAATCAAAAGGCTTATGAAGAAGACTTAAAAAACCAGTATAAAGAGGGTATTGAGGAGGGGTTTAGCCTTGGTCGTATGCAAATGGCTCAGGAAATTGCCTTACGTTTATTCCAGTCCGGCAACTCCCCGGAGGAAATTACTCAACTGACCGGGATTGATATTGAAGTTGTAAAACAATGGATTGAAAAAGCTAAATAACTTTTACAAAAGCATATCCCCCGGATCTCAGGCTTCTTTCTCCTGAAATCCGGGGGATCTATTCATTTTCTCTATTTTCTTAACAGATTTCAGCTCCTGCCGGCATTGATTTTTCCGGTGTCATCAGTGCAAGGTTGCCTTCTGCATCTTCTGCGCATAACAGCATTCCTTCTGATAATACGCCTGCCAGTTTTGCAGGTTTCAGATTCACGAGAACCATGACTTTCTTTCCAACCATTTCTTCGGCTGTGTAATGACCTTTGATTCCGGATACGATCTGTTTTACCTGGCTCCCGATCTTCACCTGTGAGCAAAGGAGTTTTCTGGATTTTTTCACTTCTTCGCAGGCAATGATCTCTCCGACCTGGAACTGCATTTTTCCAAAATCGTCAAATGTGATCTCTGGTTTTGCTTCGATATCGATCACATCTTCCTCTTCTTTTTCTTCTTCAACCGGTGGATGCAGCTCTTCTACTTTTTTCAGAACTTCTTCCAGATCCAGTCTTGCGAAGAGGATTTCCGGTTTTTCTGTTACATGACCATTTCCGAGCTGCTCCAGAATCTTTTTGCTGGTGGATGGCATGAAGGATTCCAGAAGTTCTGCACCGCGGGAAATGCTCTGAATGAGGTTCCAGAGAACTGTTTCCAGACGGTCTTTTTTCGCTTCATCTTTTGCCAGTACCCATGGCATTGTCTCGTCAATGTATTTGTTGCAGCGTTTGAAGAGATTGAAAATTTCTGTCATTGCATCTGCCACACGCAGCTCTTCCATCTTGTCTTCGACTGCTTTTGGTGTGCTTTCTGTCACTGCCTTCAGATCTGCATCAACCTCTTCTGCCACACCTTTGTCTGTTACAGTTCCGCTGAAATATTTATTTGTCATGGAAACGGTTCTGTTGACCAGATTTCCCAGTGTGTTGGCAAGATCAGAATTCATGCGCTCTACCATCAGTTCCCATGTGATAACTCCATCATTTTCAAATGGCATCTCATGAAGAACAAAGTAACGAACTGCATCAACGCCGAAGAAATCTACCAGTTCATCTGCGTAAAGGACGTTTCCTTTGGATTTACTCATTTTTCCGTCTCCCTGAAGCAGCCATGGATGTCCGAATACCTGTTTTGGAAGCGGAAGATCCAGTGCCATCAAAAAGATTGGCCAGTAAATTGTATGGAAGCGAATGATATCTTTTCCGATCAGATGCAGATCTGCCGGCCATAATTTGTGAAACTGCTCCGTGCTGTTTCCATCGCAGTCGTATCCGATTCCTGTGATATAGTTTGTAAGCGCATCCAGCCATACGTAAGTTACATGTTTCGGATCGAAGTCTACCGGGATTCCCCATTTGAATGATGTTCTGGAAACACACAGATCCTGCAGTCCCGGAAGCAGAAAGTTGTTCATCATCTCGTTTTTACGGGATACCGGCTGAATGAATTCCGGATGTGTGTTGATATGCTCGATCAGTCTGTCTGCATATTTGCTCATTTTAAAGAAGTATGCTTCTTCTTTCGCAGGCTGTACTTCACGTCCGCAGTCCGGACATTTGCCGTCTACAAGCTGTGATTCTGTGAAGAAAGATTCACATGGAGTACAGTACATTCCTTCATAGTGCCCTTTGTAAATATCTCCCTGATCGTACAGTTTTTTAAAGATCTTCTGTACCTGTTTTTCATGATCTTCGTCTGTTGTACGGATAAATTTGTCATAAGAAGTATCCATCAGATCCCAGATTTTCTTGATTTCTCCGGAAACATTGTCTACGAATTCTTTTGGTGTTACTCCCGCCTCTTCTGCTTTGAGCTCGATCTTCTGACCATGCTCATCGGTTCCTGTCTGGAAAAATACATCATATCCCTGACTTCTCTTGTATCTTGCGATCGCGTCAGCCAGAATAATCTCATAAGTGTTTCCAATATGCGGTTTGCCTGATGTGTAGGCAATCGCTGTTGTGATATAATATGGTTTCTTGTCTGCCATCTCTCTTCTCTCCTTCATAAAAAATCCCGTCTTCCTGCTGCCAAGAAGACGGGTGAATACCGTGTTACCACTTCTGATTTATCTCAGCCTCACGGCTGAAACCTCTGTGAGTGCTGCCAAAAACACTCTCTCGCTGTAAAGGGCGAACCCATCGCAGTTCACATCATGCTTGCTGCGCCGCTCGGGAGCCATGTTCGATCATCTTCCGTTCATCCCTCTCAGCATCGGATCCTTTCTCGGATCTTCCGGGAATTCTCTGTAAAATTTCGGATAACCTACTCTCTCCGTCTTTGCATTTTCCGTATGATTTTTCTACCAGATATGTGTATAAAATACACACTTTCTCGTTGAAAATCGTATCACAGCCAGAATGATAAGTCAAGATTGCACCTTTTAAAAATTTGTCTTATTACGATCCAGCGGCCACTTCGACCAGAAATTTTTTCTGCCGTAATGCCTCTTCGATCAGATCCAGTGTCTCTTCGGAATCTGCCTCGATCAGATGATAGTGATAATTGGAGGTAATATTTTTCAGAGGACTTGATTTTCCCCGCTTAATATCCTCTACAAATTCCATCACTTTTCGTCTGGATGTGATGTTAATCTCTGCCTCCATGTGACCGTACACCCTGTGATTGACCATCACGTTCACCACTTTTCCGCCCAGATCCACTACCGTACACAGCTCGTCTTCCAACTCTTCATCCGTGTGATTCACTTTGAAGATCCGGTTCACGGAATGTGGAGTATTCAGAAGATATCCCCTGTTTGTGGATATGATCTCATGTCCCGCTGCCCGGATCAGTGCGATATCCTGCACGATCACCTGCCGGCTGACATCAAATTCTTTTGCAAGCTGCGCCCCAGATACCGGAATACTGCTTTTTTTAATCTGATTTATGATTTGATCTCTGCGTTCAGAACCTGTCATAAATACTGTTCCTCTCTTTCTTTTTCTGCATCTTTATTCCACTGCATGCAGATTCTTTAAAGAAATATCCAGGATCGGAGCGGAGTGTGTCAACGCACCGCTGGAAATATAGTCAACTCCGATCTCTGTCAGACGCGCGATATTTTCTTTTGTCACATTTCCGGAGCACTCTGTCTGGGCTCTTCCGTCGATCAACTCCACTGCTTTTTTCATATCCTCCGGTGACATATTATCCAGCATGATGATATCTGCGCCGGCTTCCACCGCTTCTTTTACCATGTCCAGATTTTCTACTTCTACTTCAATTTTTCTTACAAACGGTGCATACTCTTTTGCCATCTGCACCGCTTTGGTCACACTTCCTGCTGCTCCGATGTGGTTATCTTTTAACAGCACACCGTCAGAAAGGTTGTAACGGTGGTTGTATCCGCCGCCTGCACGAACTGCATATTTCTCAAAAATACGCATATTCGGTGTTGTTTTTCTTGTATCGAGGAGTTTGATCTTGCTTCTTTCCAGAAGTTTTGCAACAGAATTGGTATAGGTCGCAATTCCGCTCATTCTCTGAAGATAGTTGAGCGCAACTCGTTCTCCGGAAAGAAGGACACGGATGTCTCCTTTGACTTTTCCCATCAGCTGTCCGTTTTTCACTTCTTCTCCGTCTTTGCAGTATAACTCTGCCTTCGTGTCCGGATCCAGAAGGGTAAACACTCTCTCGAACACTTCCAGTCCGGCAATAATTCCATCCTGTTTGCAGATCAGGTCTACTTCACCTGCCACTGCCTCTTTCATCACTGAATTGGTTGTCACATCTTCACTGGAAATGTCTTCTTTTAACGCTTCTAAGATCAGGTGATCTGCCTGAAGCTTCATTGTAATCTGATTCATCTGGTTTCTCCTTTATTTTTCATCTATTCTTTCATTTTATACAGCCTGTTCTTTTTCCAGGCACCATTGCTCTTTGATAAGATTTGCCGCTCTTTTTGCAAATACAAGACTCTCCAGAAGAGAGTTGCTTGCCAGACGGTTCGCTCCGTGCACACCGTTGCAGCTTGTCTCTCCCACTGCAAACAGCTGCGGCATGGACGTGTGGCTGTTCTTGTCTACCCAGATACCGCCCATAAAATAGTGCTGCGCCGGAACGACCGGAATGCACTCTTTTGTAACATCATAGCCTTCCTCCAGGCAATGCTCGTAAATATTCGGAAAATGACTCAATATCGTCTCTTTCTCGATCGGCGCCATGGACAGCCACACAAAATTCGTTCCATCCTTTTCCATCTGTTCCCGGATTGCCCTGGTCACCACGTCTCGCGGAAGCAGTTCATCTACGAAACGCTCCATGTTTTTATTATAGAGAAGTGCGCCTTCCCCACGGACGGATTCGGAGATCAGGAATCGTCTGCCCGGCTTTTCCGAATACAATGTAGTCGGATGGATCTGTACATAATCCAGATGCTCCAGACGAATGTGATGTTTTTTCGCTACTTCCAGTGCATCTCCTGTCAGATGCGGAAAATTTGTGGAATGCTGGTACAGCCCGCCGATTCCTCCGCTTGCCAGAATGGTATAATCTGCATAAATAGAGGACTCTTCACCACTTTTCGTCTTCACGGTGATTCCCGCACATTTTCCGTTTTCCTCAAGAATATCTGTCATGGTTGTATATTCGTAAATTGTTACGTTATTCTTTTCTCTTACACGCGCCAACAGCTTACTGGTGATCTCTTTTCCTGTCACATCTGCATGAAACAGAATTCTCGGTCTGGAGTGTGCCCCCTCTCTTGTGTAGGCAAACGCTTCTCCGTCCTTTTCAAATTCTACTCCATATCCTACCAGATCTTCAATGATTTTTCCAGAACTGCGGATCATAATATCGACAGATTCTTTCCGGTTTTCATAATGACCGGCTCTCATCGTATCTTCAAAATAACTGTCATAATCCTGTTCATCCCGGAGTACACAGATTCCGCCCTGTGCCAGAAATGAATCACTGCTCTGTGCATCTGCTTTTGTGATCATGATGATTTCTTTGTCATCCGGAAGATTCAATGCAGAAAACAGCCCTGCAACACCTGTTCCAACGATAACAACATCTGCTTTTTTATTCATAATACTCTCTTTCCTTTCGGCAGGCCTCTCTTTTTATGAAAGACACTCTATTTTGCCAGCTCCAGCATTTTTTCCAATGGTTTTCTGGAGTCAATTCTCAATTCCTTGCTCAAATGAACTTCATTTTCTCCTGTTTTTAAGACGTGAAGAACCTTTTCCAGTGTGATCAGCTTCATATCTGTACAGACAGGCTCTGTCTCTGTAAAATAAAATTTCTTATCCGGATTGTCTTTTTCCAGCTTGTAGCGGACGCCGTTTTCGGTACAGATGATAAACTCTTGTTTCTCACTTTTCGTTGCGTAGTCGATGATTCCGGAAGTACTTCCTACATAATCGGAAATTGCAAGCACTGCCTTTGGACATTCCGGATGCGCCAGTACCTCTGCTGCCGGGTGCAGTGCTTTCGATGCTTTGATCTCCTCAATCTGCATGTGTTCGTGAATCGGACAGTATCCCTCGTTGTATACAAAATTCTTTTCCGGTACCTGCTCTGCAATAAAATGTGCCAGGTTCTTGTCCGGAATAAAGAAAATGTTCTTGTTCGGAAGTGCTTTTACGATCTTCACCGCATTTGCTGATGTAACGCACACATCAGAATGTGTTTTCAGCTCTGCTGTAGAATTGATGTAGCATACAACCGCCAGATCTTCATATGTATCCCGCATTTTCTGAATGGTTTTGGCATCTGCCATATGTGCCATTGCACAGTCTGCATGCATATCCGGCATCAGAACTGTTTTCTCCGGGTTCAGTACCTTCGCACTCTCTCCCATGAAAGACACGCCACAGAATACGATGGTCTGCTCTTTCAATCCAACTGCAACCTTACTCAGATAAAAAGAATCTCCGATGTAGTCCGCAATGTCCTGAATCTCCGGTCTCACATAATAATGTGCCAGAATAACTGCATTTTTTTCCTGTTTTAATTTCTGGATTTCTTCCACAACTGTCATATTGTATTCCCTCACTTATCCTGAATTGTTAAATTTTTATCGTTAATTGCTGACAATTATAGCACAAGACTTTACATGTGACAAGACAGTTGTGAAATTAAAAAAGAAGATACAATCCGATTTAACAGACTGTACCTTCCATATTTTATACACTTAATTTCTTTTCAGCCAGAACACTGGAAATCACAAATAGTATAATGCATGCAACAATATAAAATGCGCATTCTCCAATTCCTATATAGAGTCCGCTATGGATTCCCATAAGTCCGTATTTGGCAAACAGATTGTAAATATATTCCACAATTCCATTGATCACAAAGAACAAAATGAGTGAAACAATGCCCGCAAATCTGGAATTGATCAACACCGTTCTGGATACAATGACTGCCAGAAATCCGGTTGCGATCACACAGGTCCATGCAAGGAAGAAAAACAGAAAGATTGCCATAAGTGTGATCCAATCCATATTTCCCTGGAAAAGCCACTCTGCACCAATGCGAAGCCCTTTAAAAAGCTCTTCCCATGCATCCATTTTTGCAATCAAACTCAAAATGCAGGCTATTGCTGCCAGCACGTATGCTGCTGAAATAAAGAAAATCTGTAAAATTGCTGCAATGTACTTTGCTCCCAGGATCTTCCAGCTTTGCATCGGCACCATCCAGAGCATATGACTCTGCTTTGTTTTCAGGTCACGGTTCAATATCAACAGACTTTCAATTCCCATATAGAAAAATACAAACATTCCGACAAACATTTCCAGCATTACACTGATTCCAACTGTATTCCCGTTCTCTGTAAAGGTTCCAACTACAACTGCCAGTAAAAACACCAGAAGCAGCGCCAGTATGATGTTTCTGGATGTCTGCTGTTTTTTCAGCTCATATTTGATCAAGCGTCCCATTTTGTTTCCTCTCTTTCTCTTTTCTCATTCTGCCTTTGTTCTTCCTACATGATCTCCAGATAAATATCTGCCACGGATTTTCCACTTTGCATCCGTTCTTCTTCCACTGACATCCGACGCACAACTTCTCCATCTTTGATAAAGATTGCCTCATCGATAAAACTTTCGATCTCATCGATCATATGTGTGGAAATTACAAAGGTATTTTTTTCATTTGCTGACTCCAGGATCATCCCGAGAATCTCTTCTTTTGCTTTATAATCAATTCCATTGAACGGCTCATCCAGAAGATACAGCTCTGCTTTGCGGCTCAGTGTTGCGATCACCTTCAGCTTTGCTGTCATACCGGTGGACAGTTCTTTGACCTTCATCTTGCCTTCCAGGGACATCCTTCTTACCATCTCGTGAAATTTCTTCTCATCAAAATCCGGGAAGAAATCTTTATAGTACTGCCCGACTCCGTTCACATCCAGAAAACTGTAGAAAAACGGCTCTGTAGACATGTAGGCGATCTCTGCCTTATCTCCATAGAACCACGGATGTTCCTTGAACAAAATCTCTCCGGATGTAGGCTTTGTCAGACCGGAGATGATCTTCATCCATGTGGTCTTTCCGCTTCCGTTCTCCCCGAGCAGACCATAGATCTTTCCGCCTTCCAGTTTCAGCGAAACTTCATTCAGCGCCTTTTTTGTGTAAAATGATTTGCTTAAATCACGACATTCTAAAATCATCTTCTCTCCTCCTTGTAGTCTGCAATTTTTGAGATAATATCATCTTTTTCAAATCCAAGATCCTGCATCTCATGTATAAAGCTGCTCAACAATTCTTCTGCCATTTCTTTTTTTATCGTCTCGAACATCGTCTCTTCCTCCATCACAAATGTTCCAATCCCCCGCTTTGTATAACAATATCCATGTGTCTCCATCTCTCTGTAGATTCTTGCTGCAGTGTTCTGATTGATCTTATAAAGGACCGCCAGCTCTCTGTTGGATGGAAGCTTCTCTCCGGGAAGTATCTTTCCCTGTATCATCTTTTTCTTCAAGTCGTGAATGACCTGCAGATAGATTGGCATCTCTGCATTGTAATTCATCTTCTTCCTCCTTCCGCCTTGTGTATCAGTGCTATAGTTAGATAGTACACTAGGTTTTTAGTTTTGTCAAGAGGGTTTGGAGGAAATATGAAAAAGAGAACTGAGAAAGTGACAGCAAAACCTATTTAAATAAATCAAAGAGAAAAAATCATAAATTTAAACAAAATCATTTGTATTTCTCTCAAAATATGGATATACTGTTTATATACAGGAGGTGTACCATAAAATGTTAATTAGATTTAAATTCCAAAATTACCGCTCATTTCGTGATGAAAATATTTTATCTATGGAAGCAAAAGGCAATTCTGAATACAAAAATTGTCTGATCCCCTATAAGAAAAAAGGACTCCTTCCTGCGACTGCTGTTTTTGGAAAAAACGGTGGTGGAAAGAGTAATGTTATTCGTGCATTCTGGCTAGGAGTTCAATTCATTCGAAATGCACAGAAAACACAGCATGAAAAAGCAGAAATTCCAGTACGGGCTTTTGCCTTAAATGACTACTCTGAACAATGTCCTACCGGTTTTGAATATGAATACATCCAGAACGGAGTAAAATATATCTATGGCTTTGCCGCTACAAAAAAAGAAATTTTTAAAGAATACTTATATGCATCACCTAAAGGACAAAAATCAGAAATATTTACAAGAGAAAAGCAGCTGTTTTCCTTTCCGGCAAATGGAGAAAAGAAAAAGAAAGAGATGATTTCTGAAGCAGTTGCTCCCAATCAACTGTTTTTTTCTATTGCCTGTGTAATGAATTATCAGCCATGTATTGCTGCGATGAGATGGTTTCGAGAGAATATTCATTTTTCAAAAGATTATACGGATATCCCAAGACAATTATTGGAACATGCGGAAAATCCAAACATGTTAAAATCGATTGTGACCTATGCGAAACAGGCAGATGTCGGGATTGAAGATATGTCTTTTGAAATAAAAAATGAAGAAATATCTACTTCTGATCCACTTCCAGATAATTTACCAGAAGGTATGATAATGGCTTTGAAACAATTCTCAGCAGCCTTGAAAGATTCTTCAGAATCTGCGGAAATGAATCTTAAAATCGGAGAGATTAAAACATCTTCTTTACATCATGGAATTAATAAAAACGGACAACTCGAATTGTTTTCCCTGGAATTATCTGATGAGTCTGATGGGACCAGGAGATTGATGTCACTTGCCCCTGGAATCGAACAGGTTTTAAATCAGGGGGGCGTTTTACTTGTGGATGAAATTGACAAAGAGCTTCATCCTTTACTTGCTGAGTTTATCATCTCAAAATTTCAAAGTCCTGAAACAAATCCAGGGCATGCACAAATTATTTTTACAACACATGATACCGAATTATTAAATATGGAAATTTTACGTAAAGACCAGGTATATTTTGTAGATAAAAATAAACGAAGTGGTGTATCCGAATTATTCAATCTAACACACCTTCCGGTTCGAACAAATGATAATATTCGTAAAGCATACCTTGTCGGAAAGTATGGTGCAATACCAGATGTAGATACCGTGGAGGTTGAATAATGAAACGAAAAATCAAACCGCTTATTTATGTTTTTTGTGAAGGTGAAAGTGAAATAGAATATGTCAACTTCTTGAAAGAAAAATATGAAGATGTAGCTGTGATTCAAAAACCGGTAAAAGGATTATTTTCTACTGCAGATAAAAAATTCAAAAAAGAAGCTAAATATCGAAATAATGCGGAAGTCACAGACGAAATCTGGTTCTTCTTTGATGTCGATGATGGACAAACAGGAAGTTGGGATAAGAATAAAAAAATAATTTCTGTTTTACAAAAACTAAGGAAAAAGCCCAATATACGAGTACGTCTTCTAATGACAACAGGATGCGTGGAATACTGGTTTTTACTGCATTATAAAAAGATATGTCCATCTATTCAAAATGTTGCTGAAAAAGAAAATGTTATGAAAATGCTGTTGAATGAATGTCCTGGTTATACAAAAGGAAATCCAGTTATGACTAGAAAAATAGCAGAAAATTTAAACACAGCTATGATCAATGGTGACTGGGTGTTAGAACATATTGAAGGCTTGCCGACATTAGAAGATAATGACGTAAGAAACCGTTGGCTATATCAATCCACTTTAACGTTTACAACTGTACAGGATGCAATCAAATTTCTGGAAAATTTATAATCCATAAATTTGTTCTTAGTAAAACCAGGGGATTCCAATGGCCCCTGGCTTTACTCTATCTTCTTAACACTGCCCACTTCTGCTCTCCGTCATCCTTTAAATCTACATCCGGAAAGCTTTTGATATACTGCTGAAACTGCGAATATCCATAATCTCTCACTTTAAAATTCCCGAACTTATTTCGAATCTTATTTCCGAGAGTTCCCAGAGATACTCCCTGACATCCCGCCTGTTTCAACTGGTACATAATATATTCTTCAATACGTTCCTGCTGACTTTTATCTTCATACAATGTCACGGATACTTTTGTTCCATCCTGTAACAGCTTCAGTTTTGGAAATGTTTCCAGAAACTTGGACAACAGACTGTATCCATATCTTCGCACATCGAAATCCGGGTACAGTTTGACCAGACGGCTTCCGACCTCTCCAAGTCCAGTCTCCTTATCGTTGTTTTGATTTTCTGTAATAATCTTCACGACCGCTTCTTCAATCTGACTCTTGGAGACTGCACCGGCAGACTCTTTTTTGGACTCTTTTCCTACAACTGCATGTGCCGCTGCTTTTTCCGGTTTTTCAAGCATGCTGTCTTCTAACAGCAATTCCAATACGGTAAAAATATCACAGGCTTTTCGAAACGGCGGCGGTGTCTTATCTTCTCCCATTCCAATCACCATTTTTCCGCTTTCCCGAAGTCTGCTTGCCAGCTTTGTAAAATCGCTGTCACTGGACACCAGACAGAATCCTTCCAGCTCGCTTGTGTACAGCATATCCATGGCATCAATGATCATTGCCGAATCGGTCGCATTTTTCCCATGAGTATAGCTGAACTGCTGGATCGGTGTGATTGAGTTCTGCAAAAGCACCTCTTTCCAGCTGGAATTGTAGGTGCTGGTCCAGTCCCCGTAAATCCTCTTGTACGTGACATTCCCATACTTGGATAACTCATCCAGTATCGGTTTGATATATTTTGCTGAAACATTGTCCGCATCGATCAGCAACGCGTATCTCTCTTCCATATTTGATAACCCTCTCCCTCTAAATTTTTCCATTCAAACACACCATTCTCACAGATCATGTAGCTGTGTTCTGAATTTTCTTTTGGAATCGACACAGAACCCGGATTCATGTACATGACACTCTGATCTGCTTCCGTATGAATCTTTTCACATGCCGGTATATGTGTGTGTCCGTTCAGCAGAATATCCCCTGCTTTCAGCATCGGCAGCTTTCCCGGATTCCACACATGACCATGTGTTGCATAAATATTCTGTCCATTCAGATTCAAAAAACAATAGTCCGCCAGAATCGGAAATTCCAGAACCATCTGATCCACTTCCGTGTCACAATTTCCTCTGACACATAAGATTTCCTGTTTTCTTGCATTTAACATGGCAATGACTTCTTTCGGCGCATATTCTTTTGGCAGGTCATTTCTCGGACCGTGATATAAAATATCTCCCAATAAAAGGAGCTTGTCTGCTTTTTCTCTGTCGTAAGCTTCCAACATTTTTCTGCAGTAATATGCAGAACCGTGAATATCTGATGCGATCATTAATTTCATATGTGATTCCCTCTTTTCTCTGTATTATCTCAGCAGAGATCTACCTCAATAAAACTCTCCTGTTCAATCCCTCTGCCTTCCTGAATAATAAGTTCCAACAGCTGTTTGATCTGCTCATTTCCATCTTCCAGTTTTTTCAGTTTTCTTTTTGTCTCTTCCCGAATCGGATACGAATACTGCTGATGCTGTAAATAAGTATCTGCATCCATCTGTAATGGTTTCAAATCCGGGAAAACCTGATTTCTTTCGTATTGAAAAATGCGGATTCCGCCATAATCCAGATCCCCACTGTGATATACATCTATATGGCGCTGTCTCTTTTTCGAAATCTTATTTAGTTTATGTAAAATCCGGCAAACTTTCGGTCCCGGATATCCACCCACAAATAAATATAATGTTCCTTCTTCATAAGGCGCCATCACAAAATTCATTTTATTCTCAAAGATAATCACTTTTTGTATCTGTGGCTGCTCTGGTTCCAGCTCTGCATGCAATAATGATTCTCCCTCCAGAATTGTTCCATATTTCCAAATCTTCGTATTAACAGCGGCTGTTCTTCCTCTGTCATCTACAAAATACAGCAGCAATTCTCCTTTGATATACATACTCTGATAACAGTCTCGAATCAATACAATCTCTTCCAAAACTTCTATATCATCCAAAAGCTTTGTTCTGTCTGGATTGGTTTTTCTGGCCTGACGGATGACATATTGTTTCATCTCTTTCGTGAAATTTTTGGATCCCTCCAGAGAATTGCTCGCAAATACTTTCGCATAAGTCAGTTTCTGCAATTTATCCAGTTCCCGAAAGCATTTTGCATACTGCCGCACTTGTTTCAGTCTTTCATCCGGTTCCCAGTTTCCATTATTTTTCTCAGATTTTTCCAGAAGATCCACATAGTAGCTCCGGATCCATGGTTTTTGAACCACAGACATTTCTTTTCTCAAAAATTCCTGATACTTCCACAATCTCTGTTGTTTGGGAATAAACCTCGGTTTTACGTTTTCACGATACAACTGATAGAACTGATCTCTGTCTTCCAGATGAAACACCAGACTTTTGATATCGCTCCCTCGGATCAGCCAGTTGATCTTCACCAGTCCTTTTTCCTGCAGATCAATCGCTTCCTGTATTGCTTTTTCCCGTGAACAGCCTTGATACAAAGGTGGTATTTCACTGGCGCTTTTGGCGCTGTTATTCAATGTTTTTCTTCCGCATTTTTCTGTACGCCAGTTTGTTTCACCACTTTCCAGCAATTCCACAATTTTTCCCAATATCCACGTCATCATTCTTCCCCTTGCAGCTGTTCAAACTCCATTCGTTCAAATTCCTGTATTGAAATATGCCTTTTATTTGGATTGGCATACACAAATGTCTTGTCTACATTTTCCAGATAGTTCTGAATTTTATCATTTGTTGCACTGATAATCGCCTGAAATCCCAGTCCCCGGATCAGAGAAATACAACTTGCTACTTTCTCTGCATCCATTTTGGAAAATGCCTCATCCAGGACAACCAGACGCAGGGTTGGCGGACGCTTGATCTTCGGAGACAGATTGATTCTGTAAATCTGTGCAAAGCTTGCCAGAAGCGCGATGTAAAGTGGGTTCTGACCTTCTCCACCGGAATTTTTCTTGATCATCTTGCTCAGACCGATCCGCATATCCTTTTCTCCCTGCACGATCTGCTGCATATCAAAGGAAAGATACGTGCGATAATCTGCATATTTATCCATATTTTTTCTGGCTTCCTCCAGCTCTTCCCTGGTGGCATTCTCCGGCGGAATGAAAATCTCGATCAGCTCATTCATCAGATCTCCGTATTCTTCCTCATGCTCCATGGTAAACAGGTTCATCTGATTTTCCATGTGGTCACTCAACTGAGACGGATTGATATCCAATGCGTCATCCATAAACATCCGATAGAATCGTCCGTCCGGACCTTTGTTTTTCGTAATGACAAACTGATACTTGTCCTTTCCGAAATCCAGACGGCTGATGATCCGGTTCAATTCATCTTTTTTCTGATATGCCTCTTTGATTGCATAACGAATCTTGGATACAAAATCAACTTTAAAGTGTTCCACTGCTGCTCTCGCCTGTTCCTGTGCTTCTTCCCTGTATTTTTCCAGGTTATCGCACTCAAGATTTGAAAGCTGCTTTTCGTACACGTCATTGTCACGGATCGTTGCAGAATAGGTTCTGTTCGGATATTTTCGAAGATATGCACTCCTTGCTTCTACCAGTTTTTCATATGCTTTTTCCTGCGCATCTTCCAAAGGCTGTTTTTTCTTGATACGTTCCCGCATCAGGTACTCATAATTGCGGCTCTGTCTGCCCTCCAGATACTCCTGAAATTCCGGCTCATATTTTTCTCTGTCCTGCTGCCGGAATTCATTTTCTTTCTGCACTAACTGTTCATTAAAATCTACCTGCATGTTCTGGAATCGTTTTCCGTTTTCCTGATGATTCCAGATGGTTTTCTGAACTGCCTCAATCTCTGCTTTCTTTGCTTCCTGCTTCTGCTGGATTTCCTGTTTCTGCTGCTCCCACACCAGAACGGATTCCTCTCGCAGCTTCTGCATTGTATCCAGAAGCCTGGCCTTTTCTGCCTCCTTTGCAGGAATTTTCTGCAGATCAGACAGCCATTGTCTGTAATCCTCCAGAGGCTGTGTCAGTCCTTCCAGCTGAGAGATCCTGCGGATTTCTTCCAGCATTTCCTGCAGTGGAATCCGTTCCTCCTGAAGACTCTCACATTTTTCTTCCAGACGGCGGATTCTCTGACGCATACTGGTCTCTCCGATATATGCCCTTCTCGTATAATTTTCCGGATTGATATGCTGCAGACGGAAACTGTGGTACAGCACACAGTCTGCAGTGATTCCGATCCGGTTCTGACGAAGCTCTTCGATACTTTCACATTTGATGACATTTCCGAGGAAGAAATTGATGTATGCCTGCACATACGGCTCTTTTGCGATCAGTTCCTGTGCCAGGGCTCCTTCTTTTACTTCCCATTCTGTCTCCTGTACTTTTTCTGTATCCAGAACTGCTGCCCGGAAAAATTTCTTCTTATCCATGTCCTGATAGATTTCCATGGCAGTTTTCGCGTACTTTGGTTCCACGACCAGAAGCAGCTTGTTGTTTCCGAGATATCCTTCGATGGCATTGTGCCAGCGTTCGTCCCGCACATCCAGAAGATCTGCCAGAATCTGCACATTGACAAACTTGCCGCACTTCTCATGCAGCCGGTTTCTCAACTCATATCTCGCTTCTTCCAGTTCTTTTGGATAGGCTTTTCTTCCCTGTTTCAGCTCTTTTAATTCTTCCCGTGCTGCCTTTTCTTCTTTTTTGACCGCGCGAAGTCTGGCATCTGTCTCCTGACGCTCTTCTTCCAGTTCTTCCCGGATCTGTGTCAGACTTGTCTGCAGCCTTTCCAGCTCACCTTCCGTGATCTTTCCAGAAACAAACCGGTCAATATCCCACAAGGTCTGGTTCGGCGTCACATCTTTTTCTTTCCACTCTTTGAGACCATCTGCAGTCTTTTTCCATCTTGCCTTACTGTTCTGCAGCCGTTCCAGGGCTTCGTTCAGACTCTCCAGATCTTTTTCCATGGCTGCATAACCACTGTCCGCAATCTTCAAAATTATTGCTTCGTATTCTTTCTGAAGTTCTGCCTGCTCTTTCTCCAGATTGACTCTTTTCGCTTCCTGTCCTGCAATCTCCGTCTGTGTCTCTTTCATCCGGTCATTCAGTTCCTGGATTTTACTCTGCAGATGCAGGATTTCCAGCCTGGAAATCTGATAGGTACAGGACGCCGTCTCTTCCTGTTTTTCTTCATACTGCCGATAGGAACCCCGGATCTCCTGAAGATACCCGATTTCTTCCATGGTCTCTTCGATTTTCCCGCGCATTCTTCCATACTGCATCACACTTTCCTGCAGCTCTTCAATGTGCATATCCTGTTCCATACAGATATATTCTTTCACGAAATCTTCCAGTTTGATATTCATACGGAACGGAATGGCTCGCTTGAACAAACGAGGAAATTTTTCGATATCCAGACCACCCAGATAAATGTCATACATCTGTCTGCGGAATCTCTCATTGCTCGGACCACAATAATACTCTTCTTTTGAAAATGTCCGCTGCAGATATTCTTTGACTTCAAATGTCGTCAGGCAGCGCTTATCCGCCCGGTACTGATTTTCCAGAAGCCCGCTTTTATGCCAGAAAAACAGGCGATTGATCTCATTTGTGGCTGTCTCAACATCAAATACCACTCCCACGCACTGCTTTTCTTTCGTATCTGTCTGCTCCAGCTCCAGAACGATCGTACTGGAGAAATTCTGGTTTCTCAAATACTGGGATTCGTTATTTTCCCCGATGTTCACCATTCCCCTTAAATATTCGATCAGAGAACGGTCAGAGTCGTCTGCTGCCGCCTTATTAAAAAATCCTCTTCCGTCTGTGTTCGCGTACAGTACGATCTGCATGGCGTCGATCACTGTAGACTTTCCACTTCCGGAATGTCCGGTAAAGAAATTGATTCCCTGATTAAGAGTAAGTACTTTTCTGTCTATGTAATGCCAGTTATTCAGGCAGATTTTCGAGAGCGCTTTGAACGCCTGTTTTGTCTCCACTGTCTTCCTCCTCGCTGAACGTCTCTAATAGTTCTCTGATATCATCTCCAAGCAGCACTGTATTGATGCACGGATAAATGACAAGTCTGCTGTTCTCATCCAGCTCCTCCATCACATCCACAGGTTCCACAATCTGATATTTTTTCAAAAATGCAACAGTCCTCCGCATCTCTGTCGGGGACGGCAGGCCGCTTAACACATGGAATTCTCCCGCTTTTCCGTTCACTGCTCCAAGAGTGGTCACAATATGGCTGCTGGATGACACTGCTGCCATCTGCTCATCATAGATCAGCTTTAACACCAGAATATAGATTGTGGCAAGTCTGGAGAGCTTTTCTCCCCATAGTGTCTCTCCCTGGATGTACATGACGCCCATATGCAGATTTTCCTGCAGTGTGATTCCGGCAACTGCAAAATATTCCTCCAGAAATTCCCTGTGCTTGCTGCATACACGGTACTCCCTGACCGGAACCATCCGCCCGGTCCGTTTTTCAAATTTTCGTTCCAGAAGAAAGGTCTGACGATATAATGTCTGGATCACATGTTTGATATCGTCCTGCTCTTCTTCCGAAAGCTGTTCGTAATATTCGATCATTGCGGTCTCCTTCGCACAAATTTTAATGCCGGATATTGATACTGTCCACTTTGGATGACTGTCTCTTCCTCATTCAATACCCGATATTTACTGTTCTTTCTGGTACTGTAGTCATATGCCAGGATCAGTTTTTCAAATGCTGTCTCTTCTGTAATATGAAGTGTTCCGGCGTCCATCACTTCGTTTTCCATATGCTCTTCGATAAAATCCTCTATCTCCTGTCTGCTGTAGCGCATCTGAATCCGGTTTAACTTCAGCACATCCTCCCGGTTCAGATCTTCATATTCTTCATCCTGTCCCATCTGGCTGATAAAGTCTGTCCTCTGTTTTCTTCTCTTATACAATGATTTTTCGGAAATCATCTCAAACAAAGACAGGTTCATCCGTTTTCCCGCTTCTGTAAGCAGCCTCTCCGGTTCTTCCTGCGCAGAAATTTTATTCAGAAGCTGCACCACCAACCCCTTGGTATCGGTCTCTCCGCTTAACAGATAATTCATCCGGCTCACGGTTGCCCGCACATATTTGGAATGCTCTCTGTCCATATTGGAGATCCTGTGTTCAATGTCATCAAAGCCCCGTTCGATCAGATCCAGCAGATCTAACACATCCTCTTTCGTATCTCCTGCTGCTTTTGCTTTCTGCCGGATGCTTTCAATCCATTCTTCATTTTCCCGCATATCCCGGAGACATTCTTTGATGTCCATCTTGTAGATATAAAAATTGTCTGAGGTCTTTAAGATATGATACTTTTTCTTGACAATTTCTTCCACATACCCGTCCAGATGCTCCCGCAAAAGTTCTCCGTAAGACTCCTGATCCAAAAGCCTCTCGAAAAACTTGTCCATATTATGAAGCATATCCTGCAGCGCTTTGTTCAGCTTTCTTGTATTGATCAGGGCCGTCCTGAGCATATTCAGATTTACTCTGGAATTATTCTGAAAGGAAAACAGTGTGGCATATACATTCTGAATATATAATTCTGTTTCTTCCAGCTCTTCGGACGTGAGTCGCTCAAATGCCTCAATAAAAACCGCCGCATAATCCGGTATCACAATATTTGTGGTCATCGTACTGTAATCTTCGATCTTCTTCAGCCATCCGGTCTTTAAAAGCCACCGTAAAATGCGGGATGCTGTCGTCTCCAACATGTCAAAGTCCGTCTCGTTCTCCTCCCGTTGAAGCAAAACCTGTTTCTGTGCATTCATATCACTCAATACCTGCACACAGATTTCTTTCGTCAGAAAATAATTACTGTACTGATATTCCTCATTGATCACCAACAGCGACTCCATGTAAATCTCCCGGTTTACCGAACGGAACAAACTCCAGAATGTGTCCGGGATCTCGTATCGTAACTGCATAATTTTCTCCGTATCTCGTTGATTTGTGTCTGTCATATTATAGCACGAAGTCGGTTTCAGGTACAAATAGTTCTGTAACACAATATGCCCCCCTCCCGGGAGAACAGTCTTGTTATTTTAACTGCCTTCCCGAAAGGGAGCATATCTGATGAAAGGATATTTCTTCTATATGTTTACTTTTTCACTTTTAGTGCGCTTTAAATTCATCCGGCACCTGATCAATCGTCCGCCATTTCTGCATTGCGTTTTCTACGCTCATTCCTTTGCTGATCGCATCCTTACGCACTGCATTGATTGCCTGAATTTCTTTCATTCTTGCACCGGTCAGTTTATATCCGCGCATTGCGATCAGTGTTGCGATCCATGCAAGCATTGGAACAACACAGAATAAAATGATTACAATCGTATGCATTCCCTCTGAATAAGGGGTTGTTCCATCCGGAAGTGTTGACAGTCCGATGATTGTCACCGCAATTCCTACTACTGTAGATCCCAGAGAGCTTACCAGCTTATCCACAAGTGAGAATAAGGTTCCGATAATTCCCGGAATATAGCGTCCGGAACGGAATGTTTCGTAATCTGAACAGTCTGCAACCATTGGAATCGGCATATCTGCTGTTGCATAGTATGCTCCGTATCCGATTCCGAAGAAAAGGATAAACAGAATCGTATAGAGATTCAGGTTTGTCAGACTCAGATTCATCGCTGCAACTTCCGGTTTCCACAACAGAAGCAATGCTAAAACACCGATGTACATAACAAGTGCGACGCTGATATAGAGCATTAAAGATGCCTTCTGTCCTTTCTTCTGTGAAGTACGTACTGTCAACAGGAAGAACGGAACGGAAAACACATATCCGACGATCATCATCGGAAGATACAGACCTTTGTAATCTCCCATCATCGCTCCGTAAAGCATCGCCAGAACCGTCATATTCGTTGCGATCGAGAATGCAAGCTTACATCCTGCACCCGCGATCATCAGTCTCTGCAGTTCTTTGTTTGCTTTTAAAATAGCTACATATTCTTTTATTTTAACTTTTTCTTTTCCGCCTTCTCCACCAAGTCCAAAGAATTCCGGACGATCTTTTTCTGCAATACCGATAACAGCCAGTGCAGTCATGATCGCTGATACGATCATCGCCAGAGGAATCATGATATTAAAGAATTCTTCTGTTCTGTAATTTCCTCCGGTTACGATCGGCGCAAGAAACTGTACAAGCCCCATACCGATCAGGCTGGCAATCGTATTAAAGATTGTAAACAGAGGTCTCTGTTTCGGGTCATTTGTCAGACATGTCTGTCCTGAACGTGTAACCGATGTCTGGAATGTATATCCAACCATATTCAGTGCGTAGAATAAAATAAAGCATAAATAACGCAGCCACATCATATCCTCAGAAATGATACGGGTTCCAAAATACAGTAAAATTGAGGATACAATCATAATCAGGTTTCCGATTACCATAAACGGTCTGAATTTTCCCCATTTGGTAGAAGTTCTGTCCATGATTGCTCCGATGATCGGGTCAATGAACGCATCTCCTGCACGCATCAATGTTACCATTGTAGTTGCAAACGCCAGCAATAAGCCAAGAACTCCGTTTGCATAATATGCAATAAAGTTCATTGTCAAAATATAATAGACATTTGTCGCCCCATTATTCATAGGGAAAAGAACAAGCTGATACATCTTTGCCCTGTTCAGAGCATTGACAGATGTTGCCTGAGTAGATTCCTGTTTCATATTATTCTCCATTCTCCCGCCCGGATGCGGCGGTCTGTCTCTTTGCCTAAAACAGCACCTCTGCTTTGTAAAAAGCAGAGGACCATCCGATTTACTCGTTTCTTATTTCAATTTCTTCTGCAAGATTTGCAGTTGCTTTTTTCTTATACCCAGTTCTGGCTCTTTCCTTTGCTCTTTTTGAGCTTGTAATCCGGATTTGGCTGGCTGACACGGCGAATTGTGCTCGTATCTTTTGCCTGACCGGACACAGCTTCCAGACGAACTTCTCCGTTTAACGGAACCCGGAATTCAAAGACTTTATTGCCTGTCTTTTCTTCCAGCAGCTTGCCGTTTGCATATAATGCAACTTTTGTCTGGTTCGAATAAACCTTAACTGTAGTGACTGCTTCCGTTCTGTCTACGTAGCGGCTTCCGCAAAGATGTACGAAAGGCTCTTTGCTCCAGTACGCTTTGTAAATGTAGAAGCTGTCTTTTTTTACTTTCCGGTCGAATGTCATAAGTCCCTTATGATTCATTCCCGGCTCTCCACCCTGATCTCTCGCATCTGCCGCAAAATCGAACATGTTCCATACGTGGGTACTCCACATATACGGATGACGCTCAAAACATTTCAGCATAAATTCATGGTAGAGACTCTGATATTCTTCTGTATGGTCTCCTCTTCTTGGACGTGAGGAATGTAAATTCGGCATTCCTTCACAGCCATACTCAGAATATCCCAAACACCTGTTAGGGTACACGCGGTGGAAAAAGCTGATCCACCAGTCATTTAAAAACAACCCTGGAACATACCATCCCAAATACAAGTTCCAGCTTACTAAGTCAGACAGATGTGCTACCTTGTTGAAAGGACCGCACACTGCATAGCAGGCCAGTGTTGTAGGACGTGTGGAATCCATTTTGTGACACAGCTCATTGAGTTCACGGTGATTATCCAGCATATCCTTATTATCCTTTGTGGAAATCGTGATCTCATTGGATATTCCCCATGTAACAATACTTGGATGATTGTAATTCTGTACGATCAGCTCTTTCATCTGGCTAATGGTATTTTCCCGTCCGTTTGGCATATGTTCTGAGATGTATGGAATCTCCGCCCAGACAATCATTCCGTACTGATCACACAGATCATAGAAATACTGATCATGCTGATAATGCGCGAGACGAACTGTATTTGCCCCGATCTCACGAATAAATTCCATATCTTCTCTGTGGTGTTCTTTTGTTAATGCATTTCCGATTTCCTTCCGGTCCTGGTGTCTGGATACTCCATGCAGAGGATAGGATCGTCCGTTCAGGAAAAATCCTTTTTTCGGATCCACGCTGAATGTACGGACACCAAATGGAATGCAAACGTCGTCTTTGACTTCTCCGTCTTTCATCAACTCTACTACTGCTGTATATAAATATGGATCTTCCACTCCATCCCAAAGATGTACATCCGGTATCGTAATCGTCACATCTTTTCCTTCACCTTTTGCTACAGGATTCCCCTGTGCATCAATTAAAGTTACTGCTACTTCAGCATTTTCTGCCTTATGGAAACTCTCTACATGAACTTTTCCATCTTTTCCTTCCACTGTCGGCGTTACCATTACACCGTCTCCGCCGTAGTAGTCCATCTCAAAATGTTCATTTGATACAATACGAAGAAGAACATCTCTGTAAATTCCACCATAAAATGTGAAATCTGCTTTTTGAGGATATACTCTGTCGTTGACACTGTTATCCACTGCTACTTCTAACTTGTTTTCTTTTGTTAAAAACTCTGTCACATCTGCACGGAATGTGGAATATCCGCCGTCATGACTCATCACCTTCTGACCGTTTAACTCCACCTCGGCAGAGGAATTTACTCCCTGAAACTCCAGGTATACTCTCTGGGTCTTGCTGTCAAAATCCGGGGCTGAAAATGTAGTGCTGTAATGACAGGTTCCTCGATAATAGTCATTTCCTCCATCCTGTCCGTCCACTGCATTCCAGGTATGCGGTAAATCCACTTTGACCGCTTTTCCGTCACGCCCTGTGAACACCCAGCCTTTCTTCAGTTCAATTTCTCTTCTCATTTTACTGGTTCGCATAGTAATTACTCCATGTTTTTGTTATTTCTTACACTTCTCAATTTATTTCGAAATGATTATATCTGCAATAATTTGCAAGTACAACCGTTTTTGTTCAGGTGGTATTTCTTGTGGTGTAAGTGGGTAAATTTTTTACAAAAAAGAGCCTGGCTCACTGACCAGACCCTTTGTGTCTCTTCTACTTTTTGTTGGAATCTCTTTCAAGAGGAAGCATAACGTTGAAATAAAAACATCCATTTTTTACCTCTGTTGTCAAATGTCCCTCATATTTTTGAATGGTATGGAGCATGCTCTTCATTCCATATCCGTGATATCCGTTCTTCGCCTTTGTCGTAAGCGGAAGTCCATCCTCAAACTTCACTTCTCCGCACATCGGATTGACTATCTGCAGCATCAGAAAGCTTTGTCTTTCGTACAGCATGATATCAATCACTCTTTTTTCTTTGCTTTCCAGCTTTCTCACCGCTTCAATTGCGTTATCCAGAGCATTTCCAAACAATGTATACAAATCTACCGGATTCATAAAAGCCAGCAGAGATCCATCTGCCACACAGTTGATATGAATCCCGCTATTTTCACAGATCAGACTTTTTTCTGTCAAAATGGTATCCAGAATTTCATTTCCTGTTCTCACAATAGCACTGTAGATCTGCACGGATTTTTCAATTTTTTCGAGATATGTTTCCCTCTCTTTTTCATCTTTGACAGCACGTATCGCCTGTACCTGATGCTTCAGATCATGACATTTGTGATTGATCAGCTCTATCGTCTCTTTGGACAGCTGATACTGCCCTTTTTGTTGATGCCAGAGAAGCTGAATGGTTTCCAGCTCTTTTCTCATACTGCTCTTTTTAAACAATGCACTTTGCAGATACAATAAGGTGATACAATAAAACTGCAACACAATGTTGAATAAAGCAGCCCCCGGATCGACCTTTGCGTAAATAAACAAATTTTCTGACATAATACAAAACACCCATGCAGAAACCATCTGTCTCGGGCCAATCTGATATTGCCCCTTTTCCGGCATCCAGCGAGCCAGTGTCAGTCCTATGGCCACATTTACTGCCACCGAAAATAAAATTTTCAAAAGCCAGTTTCCCAAATCTCCCAGCAGTGGACTGCAAAGTACATAGCTGGTTTCCAGTACCAGCAAAAATGTCATCGTTCCCCATACACCACAATACCAGAGGCCAAATCCCTTGCCCTTCACACAACTGTAAAAAATCAGAACCGCACTAAAATACGTGATAAATAAAAGGGGCACCTGCCCCCAGTAGCTCCAGTCTGTAAGATTTTCTATCAAATAATATACTCCGGACAGAATTAAAACACATACTGCTCCCGACAGAATCAGTCTGACTTTAAAATGTGTCTTTCTTCTCAGCGGAAGCAGAAACACCAAACAGGATATCCATAAATTAATCCCATACCACAGGCTCTCCATTCCCAGCTTTAGATTTTCACTCATCGTTTCCCTCTTCCCTTTCCTGCATCAGCCTCCCAGAAAATCTACCACTGCACTCAGAAATGCAGGTCTGTTTCTCCTGCTGATTTCCAGCTCATCTCCACTCACAACCGCAATGTTTTTTCTGATTTCGGAAACATACTTCAAATTCACCAGATAACACTGATTGCATTTTGCAAAATGCCAGTCTTCCAGCTCTTCCTGCACGTCCTTTAATGCTCCGCGAATCGTAAATACTCCTGCTTTCGTGTGATAGTGGAGCATCCGGTTCTGGATCTCTACATAATAGATCTCTCTGCTGTCCAGAAATTTCGCCCCATCCGGAAGATTCAGACAGATCCTTTTTCCTTCCCGGTTTTTCACTCTTCCCACAGCTCTTGTAAAACGCATGGAAAAGGTATAATAGTTGAGCGGTTTTAAAATGAAATCCAGCGCATCTACTTCGTAGCCCTTGATCGCATACTGCGCCATATTCGTGATAAAAACAATCACTACCTCCTTATCCAGTTCCCGTATCTTCTGAGCCGCCTCCATACCATTGAGATGAGGCATTTCGATATCCATCAGAAGAATGTCAAATTTGTGATAATTCTGAACCAGCTCTCTGCCGTCCGGAAATGCTGTAGTCTGAATCTGGAGATCATATTCCTTTGCATATCTGCCCACCATCTCCTGTATCAATCCACGATATTCAGTTTCATCTTCTACAACAGCTACACGCAGCATCCTCTGCCTCCTTTGCTATAAAATGTCATTTCCTGACTTGGTTTCTTATAAGAGTATTATTATACCATAATCTTTTTTGAAGATGTACCCCCTAAATATTGCCGGCAGGAATTCGTTTTCATCCCACTTGACATCTATCGGGAAACCCGTCACAATAAAGGTATACCCATCCGGGCATCCCGTAATACATGCCTGCGGCGGGCGGACTTTGTCCGATAAGGTATCAAAAACGATTTAGATGCGTGGCTCACATTTCTCAGCGAGGATAATCCGGAAATGATCGTCCAGCTAATCAAACAATATCCGAAGTTTATTCCTATGTACCGGGAGATTTATGAGCTTTGCAGGAATGTGGAGAAAGTTATGGGATTGTTTTCAAAAGAATTACAAATATTGGATAAGAATACCGTACAGTATATGATCGATCAAATGCAGGATACGATCGATGAACAACAGAGTACTATTCAGGAACAGCAAAACACTATTAAGCAAAAAAGTGAGTTGCTTGCATCTCAGGAAGTTCTTTTGCAACAAAAAGAAAGCGAACTTGAGCAGCTTAAGAAACAGTTAGAAGAACAACGTAATTTGTAAGGAGTGCCACTTTTATGGATTTTTATACCGCCAAAACCCAATTCAACAATTATTTAAAAGACTACGACTGCCACAATGACAAAATTCGTCTAAAAATCGTACATACCTACGGTGTTGTCAAAGAAAGTGCCGATATTGCCGCCCGTATGAAATTATCTGAGGAAGATACGTCCCTCGCCAAGATGATCGCACTGCTGCATGATATCGGACGTTTTGAACAGTTGAAGCAATTTGACAGTTTTCTCCCTGACACGATGGATCACGCAGCTTACGGAGTCAAAATTCTGTTCGACAATGCGCCTCATCAAAATCTGATCCGTAACTTTATTCCAGAATCAGATTTTGACGAAATCATCCGTATTTCCATTGCCAAACACAGTGATTTTAAGCTGGATGGAATTTCCGATGCACGTACTTTACTTCATGCAAAGATCATCCGGGATGCCGATAAACTGGACAACTGCCGTGTAAAACTGGAAGACAGACTGGAAACTTTTATGGATACTTCCGCAGAGGAAACAGGCGCCTCTGCGATTTCTCCAAAAGTAAGAGATTCTATTTTACGTCATGAATGTATCCTGTCCTCTGACCGGGTAACACCGATGGATTACTGGATTTCTTATCTTGCTTATTTTTATGATATTAACTTCCGGGAAAGTCTGGATATCATCGAAGAGCAAAACTATATTCCCAAAATCATTGCCAGGATCCCTTATACCAATCCGGAGACAAAAGAAGTGATGAAACGCGTGGAAGAAGAATTGATCGAGTATGCCCGGATCGGACTTATCTCTTCCTGTCCATAATCTTACAATACACCATCCCGGCCAGCGTACTCACTGTTGTCGCCACAATCCCCGCACCTACAATTGCCGCCGGATTCACACTTCCATACTGACTCCGGTAGGCGATCACATTGATCGGGATCAACTGCAGCGAAGAGATATTCATGATCAGAAATGTGCACATTTCATTGGATGCCACGCCGGGCTTTCTTGCCTTTCCCGGCGCTCTTTTCATCCTTCTTTCCTGTTCTAATTCGGCCAGTGCCTGCATTCCCTGAAGTCCGGCAGGCGTTGCCGCCCAGCCAAGCCCCAGAAAATTTGCAATAAAGTTTGTTGTAATATACTGATTCGCCTGATGCTCTTTCGGAATATCAGGAAACAAAAATCGGATCAGCGGTCTCATTTTTTTCGATGCCATCTCAATAATTCCCGCCCGGGACGCAATTTCCATGATTCCCATCCAGAATGCCATCACTCCCACCATTGTAATACACAAGGTTACTGCATCTTTTGCAGAATCCAGAGCTGCATTCGTGATATCGGGCATTTTTCCGGTGAATGCACCATATATGATTCCGATTATAATCATTCCTGCCCACAGATAATTCAACATCTTTTATTTTTCTCCCTGCCACATATATTTTTCTACCAGTTCAAACGGTGCCGGTCCTACATCCAGTACTGCCTTATGAAATTCTTTCTGGGAAAAATTCTCGCCTTTTTTTTCGACCCATTTTTTCTTTAATTCCAGAAATTCTACATAGCCGATATAATACTTCAGATAATTTCCCGGAGATCCAATGATCAGATCATAAATCTGATTTACGATCTCCGCACTTCCGACTCCATATTCTTTGAAAAATTTTACAGTATCCATCCGATTCCACCCATCATAATGAATGCCCATATCTGCCAGCGCATACAATGCCAGCAAAATGGAACTGTTTTTCTGAAGCAGAACCGCCTGCTCTCTGGTAAGCGAATCTGCCAGATAGTAGGAACCCATTTCCGCATACGTTGCCCAGCCTTCCACATATCCGCCAAAATTGAAAATACTGCGCAGTGGATCCGGTTTTGTTGATGCGTAATAAACCGTCTGATACAGATGCCCCGGATACCCCTCATGAGCCAGTGTTGTATACAGTGTCAGCTTATTACCCATCTGGGCCTGGTTGACATAGATGACATTTTCTTCTGTGTCATCCAGTGCCGGTATCATATAGAATGCCGGACTTAGATGTGCTTCCATGGCTTTTGGCACATATTTTACTTCTACACTCGTCTGGGGAAGTTTTGGGAATGTCTTCTGAATATCCAGACTCAGGCTGTTTAATATTTCTTTTGGATCGGTAGATTCCATCACTGCTGTTTCCTTTGCCTGTTCTGCTGTCAGTCCGATCACAGCTTTCATTGCCGCCAGATCATCTTTCATTTGATTATTTGTCAGTTTCTGTAATTGAGGAACTGTTCTTGCAGATCCTGTGGACGCCTGCACTGTCAGCTCATAATATTCTTTGCCGTTTGGCAGATAACAGAGTCCTTCTTCGTTCTTACCGGATTCTTTCAACTCCACCACGGTTTTAATCAGCTGCTGATAGGCCGGCAACACATAGGTCTGCAGCATATATGCATTTTTCTGGATATAATCACTTTTCTCCGATTCGGACAGATCTGTAAGCTTCTGGATCCGATCAACAAACGTGGAAATCAGATAGTTGGAGTCTCCCATATCAATGAATGCCTGACACTGTTCAATTACGGTGTCCGCCGTATAGCTTGCCATAAAAAGCCCTTTTTGTGCCTTTTCCTGTTCAAATGCGATCAGGGAATTAAAATAATCGGGTGTTGTTTTCATCAACTCCAGATAAGCATCCACATCTTCTTTACTTTGAAACTGATATTCTGACAACAGTACCGGAATCTGTGTCTGCACACCGCTGACTGTCCCCATGGGCTCTTCATACAGCAGATAGTCACTTTCTTTTTTAGATAACTCCAGATAATAATCCAACACATCATATGTAAGCCTGTTTTCCCTTGATAATTTCCGATAGGAAAATCGTTTCAATGCCGCCTGTGTATTTTCCGTGGAAATTTTTCGGGTTCCTTTATCCGTATTAAAATATCCGAATGTAACCGGGGAATCCTGAATCCCATACTGACCGGGGTCTTTGAGTGTATAATGCAGACTGACCGTATTTGACGCCACTTCCTGACAAAATAAGGTTTCGGTAAATTTTCTGAACTTTTTATTCTGGATTTCTGAAGACTGCCCGTGACATCCGGACAATATCACAGACAACAGCAAGGTAAGAACAAGAATGATCGAGATGACTTGCTTTTTTGTGCTCTTTCGCAAACGATCTGACATGGCAAACTCCCAAAATCGATTTTGTTTTATCTTATGAGTTCTTGAGGGATGTTATTCTCTGAAACCGCATATAGATTTAAAAATCTGATTTTATTTTGGAGTCAGCCATGAATCTTTTTCTCTACCTCACCAATTTTATTGTCCCGTTTCTGATCCTTGCCATCATCGTCTATGGACTTCTGATGAAGATCAACGTCTATGAACATTTCATCAAAGGTGCCCGAAACGGATTTTTAACCGTTCTCAAGATCATGCCCACACTCATCGGACTTATGGTGGCAGTGGGTATTCTCCGCGCTTCCGGGTTTCTGGAGATGATTTCCTCCTGTATCGGGCAGTTTACTGCTGCCATTGGATTTCCCGGAGAACTGGTTCCTCTTACGGTTGTCAAAATGTTCTCTTCCTCAGCCGCTACCGGACTTCTTCTGGATCTCTATAAAGAGTTTGGTACGGATTCTCTGATCGGACTGATCGCATCCATTTCCATGTCCTGTACAGAGACCATCTTTTATACTATGAGTGTCTATTTCATGACCGCAAAGATCAAAAACTCCCGCTACACACTGACTGGAGCGCTGATTGCCACCTTCGCCGGACTTGCAGCCAGCGTGGTCCTGTCTCAATTCATGCTGCAATAGATTGTTTTGCAGGTTTGAATATGGTACACTGATGTTAGACATAAGGAGGTGTTCTGATGGCGAGTATTACTCTTGAAAATCTGAACAAGACATATCCCAACGGATTTGTATCTGTCAAAAATCTTTCTTTGCATATAGAAGACGGAGAGTTTGTTACCTTTTTCGGACCAAGCGGCTGCGGAAAATCCACCATACTTCGCATGATCGGTGGTATGGAGGATATTACATCCGGTGAAATCTATCTCGGAAAAGATCTGCTCAACGATATTCTGCCCCGTGACCGTAGTCTTGCCATGGCGTTTCAGAATTATCAGCTCTATTCTCACTTAAACGTGTATGACAATATCGCGCTTGGACTGCGCCTTCGCAATCTTCCGCGGCAGATTATTGACAGCCGTGTGAAAATGGCAGCACATTTTTTCAATATCACGGACATTCTTGAGAAAAAGATCCGGGTGATCAATGAGGCGCAGAAACAACGCGTTGCACTTGGACGTGCTGTTGTATGCAAACCAAAAGTCCTTCTGGTCGATGAAGATTTTGCCCGACAGAACGAATATCGCAGAAAAGAAATGATGCGTGATATCCGGCGCATCAACAAAGAGCTTGGCATTACAGTCCTCTATGTAACTAACAAGCGGGGAGAAACTGAGATTGCAGGACAAAAAGTAATCTCCATGAGAGACGGAGAGGTTGTGGATATCAAAAAAATCTGAATCACATAAGCTCATCGTACAAAAAAGGAACACAGAAATCTTTCACTGATCTCCGTGTTCCTTTTTTATTTTCTGCTTTCCAGATATTGATAAATATCCCTCTTAGACACTCCCCTGTCCTTTGCGACAGCTTTCATTGCTGATTTCTTATCCATTCCCTGTTTTGTGTATACTTCCATGTGATCTTCAATGGTCATTTCTTCCCACTGTTTTCTCTCCTCTTCCCGGGCTTCTTCCCGGCTCTTCCCCTCGATCACCAGAACACATTCCCCTTTTGGAGGATTTGCCTCATAATGAGCCACTGCTTCTTCCAAAGTCACTGCAAGAGCTGTCTCATGACGTTTTGTCAACTCCCGGCATACGGTAATCTTCCGGTTTCCAAGCCGCTCCAGAAACAATTTCAGAGTCTTTACAAGACGATGAGGTGCTTCATATACGATCATAGTCCTCGTTTCAGTCTCCATCTCCTTTAAAATCTGTTCCCGTTCTTTTTTATCTGATGGCAAAAATGCTTCAAATGCAAATCGTCTGGTAGACAGCCCGGAAATTGTCAGTGCCGTAATACAGGCTGCTGCCCCCGGAAGAGATGTTACCGGAATTCCGGATTCATAGCACATCTTCACAAGTTCCTCTCCGGGATCCGAAATTCCGGGCGTCCCGGCATCTGTGATCAAAGCGATATTCTGTCCTTCCAACAGCTTTTCTACCAGCTTTCTTCCTTTTTCGTATTTATTGTATTCGTGATAACTGGTCATTGGTGTCTGTATCTCAAAATGATTTAACAGCTTGATACTGTTTCTTGTATCCTCCGCTGCGATCAGATCCACTTCTTTGAGTGTACGGATCACACGAAAAGTCATATCCTCCAGATTTCCGATTGGAGTTGCACACAAATATAACGTTCCTGTCATGCTGTTTCCTTTCTCTCACCCTCACCGGGTATACATAATTATAGGCGGTTCGATCGTTACCCTCGGTTTTCCGCCTCGAAGACCTTCAATCAGCACCATCGTAGGTTCCTTATCAATATAAGGATGCACAAATCGGATCCGCTTCGGTTCGATCTTATATTCACTCATCTTCGTCAGAATCTCTGCCAGACGAAACGGTTTATGTATCATATAAAACCGCCCTTTCCCGTCCGCAAGTAATTGTTTGCTCTCTCGTAAAATATCATCCAGAGTACATAAAATCTCATGCCGCGCGATCGCTTTGGCATCTCCCGGATTCTGCAGACCATGCTGGTTCAGCATATACGGTGGATTGGTCACGATCACATCAAAAAAAGTCGGCTTGAATAACGCTGCCGCCTCTTTGATATCTCCCTGCACAATCTCAATTTTTTCCTGCAGATGATTCCACTCTATACTTCTTCGCGCCATATCAGCACTTTCTTTTTGAATCTCAAGTCCGATAAAATGCTCTCCTCTGGTCTTTGCGGACAATAAAATCGGTAAGATCCCAGTTCCGGTTCCCAGATCCAGAACCTTCTCCCCCGGTTTGACCCTGGCAAAATCAGAAAGCATCACCGCATCAATCCCAAAACAAAATCGTTCCGGATCCTGGATGATCTGAAGCCCATTAAGCTGCAGATCATCCAGACGCTCTCCGGATTTTAAATTATTTGTCATCTAATCTTGACGCTCCTTCTCCCTTTTCCAGTTCCGCGAGCTTGCGCATCTCTTCTTTTGAGACCTTCGCTTTTCGCTTACGCGGACGGAATTTTAATTCTTCCGCCTGATATTCCCTGATTTCTTTTTCATCGTTTTCCAGATTTACAACTACTTTCACCAGTTTTCTCAGAACACTTAAGGAATGGACCGTTCCTGTCAATCCATCTGAAGTCGTAACCGTATCTCCTACTGACGGAAGCTGGCTGTTTAATTCTTCATAAGTCTCTTCCTCGTTCGTCAGACAGCACATCAGCCTTCCGCACACTCCGGAAATCTTGGTCGGATTCAGCGACAGATTCTGCTCTTTTGCCATCTTAATGGAAACCGCAGCAAACTCGGACAAATACGTGTGACAGCATAATGGTCTTCCGCAGATTCCGATTCCGCCCCGGATCTTCGTCTCATCTCTTACACCGATCTGACGCAGCTCGATCCGAATGCGAAATACTGCTGCCAGATCTTTTACCAGCTCACGGAAATCAATCCGCCCATCTGCTGTAAAATAAAACAGCACTTTATTGTTGTCAAATGTATATTCCGCATCGATCAGTTTCATCTCCAGACCATGCTTTCTGATCTTTTCCAGACAAATCTGAAATGCTTCCTTTTCTTTTTCTCTATTTTTCTCTTCTGTCTTCTGATCCTGCTCTGTGGCGATCCGAATGACAGACTTCAGCGGCTGTATCACCTCTTGATCTTTTACTTTTCTGGTTCCGATCACAACCTTTCCATACTCTACACCGCGCGCAGTCTCCACAATCACGTGGTCTCCCTGTTTGATCTCAAACTTTCCCGGTGAAAAATAGTAGATTTTTCCGGCTGTCCGAAACCTTACTCCAATCACTTTTGTCATTCTATCAGTTCTCCTTTATTGTCAATAAAAGCAATTCCATCGTCAGTTCAAAATTGACATTTGCTTTTAGTCTGGCCTTTGCCTTTTCAATTCCGTCCAGAATATTCTCGATTCCCTCGTAAGAGCTCTTGCTTGCCCGGTCCTTGATAAATCTGAGCTGATCAGAAAATACGACCTGATCCACATTCTTTGTGGCTTTATAGATCAGCACATCCCGATACCATACCGAGATCACATCCAGATAGTCTGTGATATTCATCTTATAAGAAACCACTCGTTTTACGGCTGCCTCCAGCGCATCCACATCCATGTCATTAATCTCACGCAGCAGATGAACTGCCTCTTCCTTGATCTCGTTAAAATGCTCTGATGTCGCAAGCATGATCGCACGTCCCATATTTCCCTGCGCAAACGCCACGCACACATCTGCTTTATAATCCGGAATCTCCATCTGTTCCATCAGATATTTTTTGATCAGCTGATCTTTGATATTTCTCAGCTTCAGCATTACACATCTGGAACGAATCGTGGGAAGAAGAATCTCCGCATTCTCTGTCAGAAGCAGGATCACCGCATAAGCCGGCGGCTCCTCGATCGTCTTCAACAGCGCATTCTGCGCCTGTACACTCATCATATCTGCATCTGGTACAATATAGATCTTATATTTGCTGCTGTATGGCTTGATCACAATATCATTGTTGATCTGCTCTCTGATGTCATCAATACTGATCGTATTTGGTTTTTCGTGTGTCACCCTGATAATATCCGGCTGATTATTCGATGCTGCCTGTTTGCAGGACTGGCACTTTCCGCATGCGTCTCCGTCTTCATCCCGGTTCTGACACTGCAGGCTCATAGCGAACAAATTTGCCAGAAGTCGTTTTCCGGAACCTTTTTCCCCATTCAAAATATATGCATGGGAAACCTTATCTGTTTTTACCGCATTTTCAATATACTGTATTATATTTTTGTGTCCAACCACGTCTTTAAAACTGCTCATATCATCACCTGCTGTCTTTTCTTGAATTCCTTCGGTTACTGTTTCAGTATAGCATAATTTTGATGTAAGATATACCCAGATTCCTGCAATTGCACAAAAAAAACAGCAGAAGTCTCCTTCCGCCGTCTTTCTTATATTCTGATCCCGGTGTCACCGTCAAACAAGTGCAGTTTATCATTTCTGAGACAAAAAGAAATCCTGTCTCCCCGTCTATATGGTGTGTCTGCATTTGTCCTCAATGCCACATCCTTCCCTTCATATGTAAAATAAAGATAGGTTTCCGCACCGAGCATTTCATACACCATAACCTCATGCTCTGTTCCTTCCTCTGTAAGTACCAGATCTTCCGGACGCACACCTACTGTGATCACCTCGCCCATATATCCCTTTCGGAAAACTCTTTCGGCATCTTCTTCTGTCAGATCGACCGCAAAATCTCCAATCTGAAGATAGGTTCCATATTCTCCGCCTCTGCAGCATTTCCCCTGAAAGAAATTCATGGGCGGCATTCCGATAAAACCTGCCACAAATGTATTTGCCGGACAGTTGTAAAGTTCTTCCGGTGATGCGACTTGCTGAATCACTCCGTCTTTCATCACTACAATCTTTGTTCCAAGTGTCATCGCTTCTGTCTGATCATGCGTCACATAAATAAACGTCGTTTTCAGCTTCTGGTACAGCCTCAGTATCTCCGCCCTCATCTGTGTTCTTAATTTTGCATCCAGATTGGACAATGGCTCATCCATCAGGAAAATTCTTGGATTCCGTACAATGGCACGTCCCATTGCCACTCTCTGCTTCTGCCCGCCCGAAAGTTCTCCCGGCTTTCTGTCCAGAACACCGTCGAGTCCAAGAATCTTTGCCGCTTCCTCCACCTTCTGTCTGCGTTCTTTTTTCGGTACCTTTTTCAGCCGGAGGCTATATGCCATATTCTCAAATACGGTCATATGCGGGTACAGTGCATAATTCTGAAACACCATTGCAATATCTCTGTCGCATGACTGTACCTGATTCATCATTTTTCCATCGATCAGAAGCTCTCCGTCGGATATTTCCTCCAATCCTGCGATCATCCGCAGCGTTGTCGATTTTCCGCATCCGGAAGGACCTACGAAAATCACAAACTCCTGATCCTTGATCTTAAGATTAAAATCCTGTACCGCAACTACTTTGTCTTCATATTTTTTATATACATGTTTCAACTGAATCTCAGCCACAGCAATGCCTCCTTAATATCTATATCTGTTCCAATAATTGCGGAAGTTCTCCCACAGAATTTAATATATAATCTGCTTCTCCGCGAAAATCTGCTTCCTGACTCACTCCGCTTAAAACACCAATGGCCACTCCGCCGTTCTCTCTTGCAAAACGAATGTCATTATATGTATCTCCAACCACTGCAATTTCCTGCGGCTTCAGCCCGAATTTTTTCTGAAATTCCAGAAACATATCTGCTTCCGGTTTGGGGCGCAGAACACCATCATCTGCTCCCACATAATCAAATTTTTCCAGTACCCCCAGCCGCTGCAGACAGTTTCTTGCAGACCGCACCGTGTCTGCTGTTGCAAGTCCAACCCGGATGTCTCTTTGTTTCAGCGCATCAAGAACTGCTTTAATGTCCGCTGTTTCCACATACTGCGCCTGACTTTCCGTTACATAGTCGGAAAACAGCCGTTCCAGCTGCATTCTCACTTTTCGGCTTTCCAGATAAATCTGCTCCCTCGAAAGTTCATCCGTAATATCCATCGCAATTTCTGAATAGGACTTATACGCGAGCCCTCCATGTGGATCGATCTCTCCATTCTCGATTCCCATCGCATGAAACACACATTCTTTTACTTCCTCCGAAAGATTGTTTTCTTTTAAAAACTGTGTGACAAACGATTTTGCCGCACCCAGCCATAAGGAAAAAAAGTCAATCAGAGTTCCATCTTTGTCAAATAAAATTCCTTTAATCATCTGCTAAACCTTCTGTCTCTCCTTTGATTTCTCCGAAAGTTGTCCTCTCCGGATCTTTCTTTCCTCGAAATACCGGGTTTACATATCCAAGAAATTCTTTTTTCTTTGTTCTGACTTCCAGTCTGATCCACTGCCAGGAGGTACGTTCCAGAATCAAGTTTGTCTCTACATGATATCTTCCGGTTTCAGACGAACTGACCGGCAGCTCCACATAATTTCCATTCATCACAAGAAATGCTTCCGGTTCTTCTGTCAGTCCTGAAATTTCTGCCCGATATGTAATCTCACACTTCTCTGCAGTGATCTCATCTCCCGGGAGATGGCTCTGACCATTCACCTTGATTTTTGGCTCTATCCTACAGAATCTGGTCACGCACAGGTGTCCCTTTCTGACTGCATCCATCAGATTTTTCGGACTTAATCCGTCACAAAATACCCATGTTGCGGGATCTCCCACCACAGACGGAAGGCTGGCTCCCTCATAAAATTCATCCTCCAGATTATGGGAATCACTTCCTCCCACTCCGTACACACGAATTCCTTCATTCCATACTTCATCCAAAAAACGAATCGCCATATCATTAGATCCTGGTCCATCCGGATACGTCGGATCATTGATGATCTCCATACAGTTGATATCCCGCAGATCCGTATTTTCAAACCGCCACTTCCAGATGGTCAGAAACGGATGATTGATACTGCGAATCCATTCTTTTTGTTTTGCTTGTGCTATCGTCTGATCCATATATGTATCTATGATGTCTTCTCCGTTATGCTTCACGATCTCCAGAATTTTCTCCGGCATTTCCGTAATTCCAAACAGATTCATGTGTCCTTTATCTGTCGTTACCTCAATTCCGGGAAGCACACAGAGTGAAGTCTTACACCAGCCGGTATGCATGAGATTATGTTCTGTCGGCACATAAAAATCCAAACTGCTTTCCTCTGCTCTTTCAGAAGCATGCCCGATCGTCTCTTTTCCGTCAGACAACCTCGTATGCGTATGAAAATCGCCCTTATACCATCCGGATTCCGGACAAAATACGTTCTCCCAGTGATAGCTCTTTTCCGAGATATGGAATCCATTTTCCACCCAGCATTCTCCGCCGATCGGATCAGAAACCACATCTTTCCGGTCCGAAACTGTCAGTACGATTTCTCCGGTTTGTTCTCCCAGCTTCTGCGCAACATATTCTGTAAAAATGCCGATTCCGATTTTCCAGGTTCCGGGATAAATCTCTCCCGGAACACCTCCTATCGTTGTATCTTTTGTACTTTTCCCGATTCCCGGGTTCTGTTGCCCATATCCCAGCAGCTTCTGAAACCGAATTTCTTTTCTCGAATCTTCCAGAAACAAAAATGCCATATACCGAAATTCTTCAGGCATTTCTATCATCATCTGAATGTGTTCTGTTCCTTCCTGAATTTCAATCCATTTTTCCTGAATATTTTTTTCTTCTTTTCCGATTTTAAACCTAATCTGATCTCTCATTTTATAATGCATCCAATGCTTCCTGTGCTGTTTTCTGTGCCTCATCCAGAGCTTCCTGTGCAGGTACATTTTCCAACTCTACCTTGTCCGCTGCAATTGACAGCGCATCCAGAATCTTACCTCCTGTCGGATCCTGAAGAGCCGGTGTTCCATGAGATGCCTGCTGAAGCGGAACCAGTGCCTGAGGATTTTCTTCTGCATAAGACTTAAACTCTTCTACCTCCTGTGTAGACTCACGTACTGCCACATATCCTGTGCTCATGGACCATTTTGCCTGATTTTCCGGGGTTGTAAAATATTTCATAAACTCATAAACACCTTCTTTTTCTTCATCAGAAGAATTCTGAAGCATCACAAGCTGCAGTGCATCTGCCGTTGGTGCTGAAGGTTTGTCGTTAAATCCAGGCTGTTCCATTGCTCCCACAATGCTAAAGTCCAGATCTGCCTGATCTCCGGAAGAACCTGTATAACCGCCTGCTTTATTCTGCAGAACGTCGTCAATCGTCGTGTACCAGTATTCCCAGCCCTGTCCGCCGGAATTTACTTTCATGATCTTGTCATCGTGAATCCATGTACGGAAGCTCTCCCATACTTCTACCCATTCGTCTGAATTGATCATCACTTTTTTCCCATCCTCACTCAGAAGAGAGGCTCCGTTGCTGAGTGCTGCATCAATCAGATTTCCTGAGCCCCACATTGGCTCCCAGCCCACAAAGGAACCATCGGAAGCTGTCATTTTCTCTGCTGCCGCTGCAAGGTCCTGCCAGGTCTTGATCGTTGCCGGGTCAATTCCCGCTTTTTCAAATGCCGCCTTATTGTAATACATCACCTGTGTTGTACCATATGCAGGCAGTGCAAACAATTTTCCGTTCTGATCCTCCCCATGCTCATAAAATACCGGCAGATAATCATCTTTTTCAAAGGAATCATCTTTTTCTACATACTCATTGATGTCTGCAACCAGATTTTTTTCAGAAAGATTTCTGGATTTATCTGGATCCAGAAGTGCCATGTCCGGAGCTTTCTTTCCTGCAATCCCTGCCTGCAGTTTTTCATAAGTCTCTGTATAATCCGCCTGTGTTGTTGTCTTAACTTCATATTTGTCCTGAGACTCATTGAATGCATCTACAATGTCCTGAAATACATTGACTGCTGTTTTTCCCCCGGAATACCAGAGATCCAACTGAATTTTTCCATCTGCCGTCTTTGTCGTTTCTGCAGCCTTTGCATTGTTTCCACATCCTGTCACCAGGGACATTCCAAGTACACAAACTAATAATGCTGATACAATTCTCTTTTTCATTTTCTTTTTTCTCCTTCATGCATCGTATATCGTTTTTTCTTTGCTTTCTTTATGTAAAAAAGGAATTATCCTTTCATACCCGTATCTCCGCCGATTCCATTGATAAACCACTTTTGCGTAAATGCAAACAGAATCAGAAGCGGCAGTACGATCAATGTACTTCCTGCCATGACCAGAGGCCATTCTGTTCCATAAGCGCCGCCTTCTATAAAGAATTTTCTCAATCCCTGTGACACCATCATCTTCTCATCCGCATCTGTGATCAGAGAAGGCCACATATAACTGTTGTAGCAGGTAATAAAGTTCATCAGTCCAAATGTGATGAACGAAGATTTTGTCATCGGACACACGACCCGCCACAAAATCTTCCAGGAGCTTGCCCCGTCGATTCTTGCTGCCTCGATCAGTCCCATTGGAACCTGCATAAATGCCTGTCGAAGCAGAAAGATTCCGAAAATGCTGACACAGTTGGAAATGATCAGCCCTGTAAACGTGTTCAGCAGATTCCAGTTTGCCAGAATAATATAGCTCGGAATATATGTTGCTGCTGTCGGAAGCATATAAGTTCCCATGATGACTGCAAACAACGCTTTCTTGCCTTTAAAATTCATAAAAACAATCGCATAGGCGATCATCGCACCTGTTACGATCTGCAGCGCCAGCGTGATCACTGATACAAACAAACTGTTGCCGACATATCGAAGAAGCGGTGATTCAAAAATGACCTGGTAAAAGTTATGCCACTGGAATTCTGCCGGAAAAAATGAACGGACATCCATAATCTCCGCCTTTGTTTTCAGTGCACTTAAAATCATCCATACAAACGGAAAGATTGTGAAAATACTGAAGATCAGTAAAATCATTCCTTTTCCGAGTTTTTCGATTCCTGTTCTTATCTTCATAATCTGTCCTTCTTTCTAATAATGCACCCATTTTTTCGATGCACCGAACTGTACTGCCGATAATACTACGGTGATTATAATCATCACAATCGCCACCGCAGTTGCCTGCCCCATGTTAAACTCTTCAAATCCAAGCTGATAATACATATACAGCAAGGTTCTTGTGCTTCCGGACGGACCTCCCTGAGTCAGAATCTGAATCTGATCATATGCCTGCAGTGAAGTTACCATCGTAATAATTACCAGGAAAAACGTGGTTGGAGAGATACACGGAATCGTAACATCCCGGAATCTCTGCCAGCTTTTTGCTCCATCCAGCCCGCTTGCCTCGTACAACTCTTTCGGAACCTTTTCCAATGCGGAAAGATAAAAGATCATCGCATATCCGAGACTCTTCCACACAGTCACAATGATCACAGCGAGCATTGCTGTGTCTGAACTTTTAATCCACTGTAATTCGGGGAGATGCAGAAATCTCATTACCGTATTTGCAATTCCCGTATTCGGATCGTAGATCCAGGTCCATACGATCGACACTGCAACAGTCGGCGTGATCCATGGGGAAAACAAAATAAATTTGATGATCCCGCTTCCTTTAAATGCTTTCTGCATCAAAAGAGCCAGCATCAGACCAAGTACGATCGTCGGAATCAGCGTTCCCAATGTAAACACAACTGTGTTCCAAAGTGCATCGTAAAATCTGGCATCCTGAAACAACGAAATAAAATTATCAAAAAATACAAAATTGTAATCCGGAGTCATATAATCCCAGTCTGTGAAACTAATATAGACAGATCGCAGGATCGGATAAATCCAAAATACGATCAGAGGAATTAATGCCGGCAGAACAAAAAGAGTCACACTGCCCAGTTGCCTGAATTTTACTTTATTCTTCATTTTTTCTATCCTTTCTTATCAACCCGTAAATCCCTGTCATAATGCCTGCCGTTACCGGGAGCGCCAGCCAGATTCCTCTGATATCCCAGACAGCCGGAAGCAAAAACAAACAGATTGGCGAAACTGCCAGGCTTTCTATATAAGTCATGAACACCGCTTTTTTCGTCTGCATGACTGCATTGAGACAGGATACATTCAACTTTGCCGTTCCCGTTAACAGAAATGCAAATGAACTGATCAGCATCCCCGAAGAAAAGCACTGCTTTGACTCTGCTGACAGACCAAACCATCCTCCAATATACGGAATCATACAAATCGTAACTGCTGCCGCCGTGATTCCAAAAATAATTTCTGCGGTGTAAGCGATTTTTTTTACTGCTCTTACCTCCATCTCCTTTTTCGCACCATGATAAAAACTAATCAGAGGCTGTACACCTTCTCCGATTCCTGTCAGAAAATACTGAACAGGAAATACAATATAAGAAATAACCGCATAACACGCCACCGCTGCATTTCCACCATAACGAAGACACTGCAGATTTGTAAAAATAAGTGCCGCTGTCGGCGCAAGTGATGTTCCAAATGCCGTGATTCCAATCTTGAAAATATCTGCAGCATATTGTCCGTGCCACAACGGTCTCCATTTTCGATAACCTGTTTTCCACAGGATCGCACATCCTGCCATAACTACCACGGCCTGCGCCGTCACCGTTCCAAATGCGGCTCCCTTGATTCCCATATTCAATCGGAACATCAGATAATAGTTCACCAGAATATTGACTGCAAATCCTGCCGCCATGCTGAGCATTGCTCCCAGCGACTGATTCATATTTCTCAAAAGAGGCATGATTCCGGTTCCTGCCACCTGAAGGATACTTCCGGCAATAATGATCGCCGTATACTTGATTGCTTCCGTCTGAACACTTCCCGCAGCTCCCAAAATTTCTAAAAACGGTTTCTGTACCAGAGACAGCAAAATCGTTGCAAGTATACCTGTACCGATCAGAAGTGTCATTGTAAGCTCAAACAAATTTTCACATACCTTCTGCTCTCCCCGCCCTCTGTAATGAGAGTACAAAACACTTCCTCCCGTTCCGATTCCAATTCCGAGCGCAGTGATCAGTGCCGGGATCGGCCACGCAATATTGATCGCTGCAAGCCCTGTATCTCCCGCTGCCTTTCCTACAAAAATCCCATCCACAATGCTGTACATTCCTGACATGGTAAACGCCAGTACGGTAGGGAATGCCTCTTTTATTACTTTCTTTAACATCAAACTGTTTCCTTTCTTAATGGCACGTTCGTCATTATAACGTTCCTTTTTTAATATCACTTCAATTGCAAGTTAAACCCTTGTAAAGCAAAAAAAGAGAAACAAACGGCAAATCTGCCCGCCTGCTTCTCTTTTTATCTTTTTCCTGTTTTCTTTTAAAGCGAAGTCATTTCTTCCCGGATCAACTCTGTAATTTCACTCAGACATTTTTCCATCTCCAGATTTTCAAATCTCCTTACAATGCCTGCCCTTTTCAAATTCTCTTCGGAGAAATCCTCTGCATCTGCCAGAAAACGTCTGCACATCTCCGCATATTTGGGTTCCTTCTGCTGTCGTTCCCTGCAAAGCGCTCTCTCCAGCCTCAGCCCGTCCTCTACCTCAATGTAAATCGGAATCAGCTGTTCTTCTCCAAAATACTCCCGCATCCCATAATAAGATTCCAGAGTCCCTATCACAAGATAATCATACTTCTGGAGATCAATCTGCCCGTCATCTGCTGTAAAATATGTCCAGATTCCACACTTTGTATTATAAGAACGTACTTCTATGACACGTTCCTTCTCCTTAAGCTCGTTCAGCCTTTCTTCGTCCACAAAAAAATATTCCACACCATCGGTCTCCCCTTCCCTGATTGGTCGGGTCGTATAAGGAGTAATACGCTTTAACTGCGGCAGTTTTTCTCTTATTTTCTTATAAATCGTATCTTTTCCGGAAGAACTTTTCCCCATAATATAAAAAATTTTACTCATTTATCAACACCTCGATATAGTTTTCCACATTCATTCCTTCCACAGAAAACCCTTTGTTCTGATAATCTACTAACATTGCAGCTGTTTCCTTAGTGATCCGTTCCCCCGGAACGATCAGCGGAATTCCCGGCGGATACAAATACGCATATTCCATGGAAATAAACCCCGCTGACTCCTGCCAGCTCATGCTCCTTACTGTTTCCATTCTTCGCATTCCTTCTACCTCAAAGCTCGTGAAGACCTGTTCCTGACGGGGCAGATAATACCTTTTCTCTTCCTCTGACTTTTTTTCCAATTCCTCATCAATCTCAAACAAAGCACTGAGCAGCCGATCCATTCCTTCTTTTGTATCTCCAATCGAAGTCATGGCAATCACATAAGATCCTGCAGCCATTTCCATCTGCAGATGATATTCTAAAAGCAATCTCTCATATAACATTTTCCCTGTAAACACTCGATTCTCTTTCTTAAGAATCGTATCTTTTACAGACAGCACCAGTTTGGATCTGTCGAATTCTTCTGTCTCCATCAATCTGATATGCTTTAATTTTTTCAACTCTCCCCTTTTGCTTTCCAGATTCTTCACATAAGTCTCAAACAACACATCCCCCTGCTCTGCCACCGTCCTCAGACATTCATCCATACTTGCCATCAACACATAAGAAGGACTGCTTGTCTGAAAAATATGCAGATAATTCCGAATCTTCCTTCGATCGATCCGTGTCCCATTCAAGTGAATCAGTGCTGTCTGCGTCAATGCCGGAAGTGTTTTATGCAGACTGTGTATTACAACATCTGCTCCCTTTGTATTTGCATTCTCCGGAAAATAAGGGTGAAATCCAAAGTGTGCTCCGTGTGCCTCATCCACAATCAACGGAATTTTTTTCTGATGTACAATTTCAGAAATCCTCTCAATATCCGACAACACCCCGTCATATGTCGGTGATGTCAATACCACAGCCTGAACCTCCTTATGTTCCTCTAATAACCTCTCAATTTTCTCAGGAGACACAGCCATATTCAGTTCCATTGTCTCATCAAATTCCGGATAAATATATACCGGACGCAATTCATTTAAAAAAACAGCATGATAGACCGACTTATGACAGTTTCTTGCCATTAAAATCTTTCCGCCTTTTTTAGTACATCCCATTACCGCACTTAAAATACCCGCAGTACTCCCATTAATCAAATAGTGCGTCTCCTCTGCATGATACATGGACGCTGCCCTGACTTCCGCTTCCCTGATGATCTCCTCCGCATGATGAAGATTATCAAATCCTTCAATCTCTGTAATATCAATTCCATATGGTAAATTCGCTCGTGTAACATCCGAATTACGTTTATGCCCAGGCATATGAAACCCATAATAATCCGACTTCCCATATGCTTCTAATTTTTCATATAAGTATTCCATAAATTTTTCTGCAAATGCTTATCCTTCCAATTTATTTCTATCCGTATCACTTTCGCTTTTATTATATCTTCTGTATACCTGTGTTGTAAATTAGATGTTATCCACATCTATTTCCGATTCAAATAAATATTCCAACATATTTCAGACTTTTTCACATATTATGTCTGTGCTGAATCTTTTGCATAGCATAGGTGTAATCAAAATATAAGTTAATATAACAAAAAGAACAAGCAAAATCGCTTGTTCTACAATGAGCGTGCGGGGATTCGAACCCCGGACAACTTGATTAAAAGTCAAGTGCTCTACCAACTGAGCTACACGCCCGTATTCAATTATTTCATTACTCTTGGCAACGAAAATGCCCAGAGCCGGAATCGAACCAGCGACACGAGGATTTTCAGTCCTCTGCTCTACCAACTGAGCTATCTGGGCATAAGACTTAAAAGTCTAAATTGCGGGGGCAGGATTTGAACCTACGACCTTCGGGTTATGAGCCCGACGAGCTTCCAGACTGCTCCACCCCGCGATATTAAATTCTTCTCATAAGAGAAAGCCGATGATCGGACTCGAACCGATAACCTGCTGATTACAAATCAGCTGCTCTGCCAATTGAGCCACATCGGCAACTTAACTGAGTCCTTACGGTACTCAAATGGATGGAGAAGGATTCGAACCTTCGAAGGCGTTGCCAACAGATTTACAGTCTGCCCCCTTTGGCCACTCGGGAATCCATCCTTATTTAATAAGTGGGGCCTACAGGGCTCGAACCTGTGACCCTCTGCTTGTAAGGCAGATGCTCTCCCAGCTGAGCTAAGACCCCATCTTAAACGACCCAGAAGAGACTCGAACTCTCGACCTCCGCCGTGACAGGGCGGCGCTCTAACCAACTGAGCCACTGGGCCATATTGAAGATATATTGTACCTTCAAAACTGCATACAAAGAATCATCCATTTCCTATCACCTTGCTTGGTTATGCCCTCGACCTATTAGTAACAGTCAGCTCCA